>Ga0181517_10002521_pt1 | contig 18615 bp, 15 predicted proteins | sample PEATcosm2014_Bin_31_FD_119748 | JGI IMG/M metagenome (GOLD analysis project Ga0181517, IMG submission 119748) | Peatland microbial communities from MTU Mesocosm Facility, Houghton, MI, USA - PEATcosm2014_Bin01_30_metaG | ecosystem: Environmental > Terrestrial > Soil > Wetlands > Peat | place... | reverse complement strand
CGCGCCGCCAAAAGGTGTCGAGGTAGGTCAAAGCATCAGGGTTTGAATCGAGCGCGACTATACCGGCCTTGAGCCTTTTTTCCGCTTCCCTGGTGGCGGCCGTCCGGGACTTCATGCCCTGCAGGGTAATGGTTCGCATGATGCTGCCGTCTTCGGCGTAGACACGCATCATATAAACCGATCCGCTTTTTAACTTGCGTTCGATAATCGAATACGGATTCCGAGCCATAAATGCCCCCTGCCGCGAAACGCGTTGGTAACATTCTTGGTAACATTTGGCCGGGCCGACTCACGTAATTCCTTATAGCGCCGAATGGGAGTCGAACCCACGTCTCCAGCTTGGAAGGCTGGGGTAATAGCCGTTATACGACCGGCGCGCGAAAACCTTCTGCGACGTTAGCAGATAGCCTGGGGAGCGTCAATCCTGCCGCGGGGTCGCGATGCCGACGAGCGGAGGGCGCTCGTGGAAGCCGATGGAATCCTCCGGCGAGGCATTCTTCAGCTAGACCTTCCTGGCTTCGAAGCGGCTTTGCGGATGCGCGATCTTTTCCTGAGCGGCGACTATGGAAAGCTCGCTCTCGCGTTCGGCGCAGGTCTGCTCGAATACGGCGAAAACCGAGTCGGCCATCAGCTCGAGCGCGCGCACCGGATCCCGTTCGGCGAGATAGCGCGCCAGGAAGACTGCACAGGTCAGGTCGCCCGCGCCGCCGAGAGGCGGATTCAGCGAAAGCTCGGGCGTCGTCAGGACATGGAACCCCTTCTCCGAGGATAGGAACATGGAGATCGTCGTATCCTGCGCGTCTCCGGGCTTGAAGCTCGTTATCAGGACGACCGAGGGACCCAGATGGTGGATGGTGTCGCAGGCCGCCTTCGCGTCGTCGATGTCGGCGATCACCGATTCCGAGATCAGTTCGGCCTCGAATTGGTTGGGCGTAATGATATCCGCGTATCGAACTGCCTGCCCCTCGATGAATGCGGGGATACCTTCGGATACGAAGACTCCTTTTCCGTAATCGCCGATTACGGGATCGCAGCAGTACAAGGCGCCCGGATTCGCGGTCTTGACGTCGTCGACCGCCTCCAGGATGAAATGCCCCACTTCCGCTGCCCCCATGAAGCCGGACAGCACGGCCTCGCACTCGCCGACTCGTCCCCTAGCCTTCACCCCGCTCCAGACGAGAGCCAGGTGGGCGGAAGTAAACACCTCGCCCGTGCATGAATCGTATCCCGCGTGATTGGAGAACTGGACGGTATTGATCGGCCAGACTTCGTACCCCAGTCGTTCAAGAGGGAAGACGGCGGCCCTGTTGCCGACATGGCCGTATGCTACATGGGACTGGATGGACAGAATGGCCACTCGACGCCTCCCGTTTAATATATCGCGCATCCCCGCCGACAAAAATCCGATTGCCGCTTTTCCGGCGCGATCCGAGGCCGCCGCCGATCGATCTCCGTAAGGCAGTCGCACAGAAAGCGGTTGAGGATATCCAAACCTTCGCCGGTCAGGGCCGGACCGCAACTCCGCGCGCATCCCGGCCACGGTTCCCCAATCGCGATTCTGTCTCCCCATTTTGCCAGGGTATCTCCGATAAGCGCCTCCGCGTCGATCCCGAAACGCTCTCGGAAGCCGCCGAGGTCGAGCCCGAACGACGTTCGGAAGGCCATCATGATCGATTCGAAAGCGGCATCCTGAGAAGATATCTCCGTTTCGGCGGCTTTCTCGGCGGCTAGCCAGTAGCCGGTCATATCGCGCGGCTCTTCGATGCGCAGCGATCCGCCCGAGCGGAGCGCGATGGTCGAGACGGCTCCCGGCCCGGCGCCCAGGTACGAATCCATCCGCCAATAAGCGAGATTATGGCGGCATTCGTCGCCGACCGCCGCATAGTTGGATACCTCGTAGCGGCGCATCCCGGCTTCGGCCAGAAAGGCCTCGAGTTTCCGCCGCGACTCCCACTCCTCGTCCTCGGTGGGGAATCGGTAACGACCCCTGGCCAAGGCCAGAGGACTGCCTTCCTCGAGCGTCAGGTCGTACACCGAAATATGCGCCGCGCCTGCGCTCTTGAGCCGGCGCGCGAAGCTCGCCAGCTTGTCGGCGTCGAACCCGTAGTCGGACGCTTCGCCGGGAATCGGTACGCCCGCGATGAGGTCGGCGGATACGGACATGCCCGACTGCGTCGCCAGGCGCAGCGCTCCAAGGGCCTCGTCGGGACCATGTCTTCGCCCCAGGGTCGCCAGCTCGCCGGGGCCGAGGCTCTGCACCCCGACGCTCAGCCTCGTTACTCCGTGCCTTTTCATGATTTCCAGCGACTCGGTGCGGAGGCTGTCCGGATTCGCCTCCACAGTCCATTCGCCCAATCCCGACCTCGAGCCGCCCATGGCCAGATTCTCGATGCCTTCGAGCAGGCGTTCCAGGGCGGAAGGCGACAGGATGCTGGGTGTGCCGCCGCCGATATAGACGGTATCGAATCCATCGGCCCCGAATCGATCGGCGAGACTATTGGCCCGCGCAAGAGTCGCCTCCACGAGTTCCTTCTCGAAGCCCTCGGATAAAGTCGAGGCCGAGATCGAGTAAAAGTCGCAATACGAGCATTTGGAAACGCAAAGGGGCACGTGCACATAGAGCGAGGCGGGAGCGACAAAGTCCGTCGCGTCATCGCGAGAGCCGCCCGGTTGGCCTTTCACAGCGCGCCGAAACTCTTGGGCGGCCAATATCGCAGCAGCGCCTTCGCGCGGAAATGATCGGCATGGACCGGTCCCCAGAGCCGCGAGTCGCTCGAGGAAGAACGCGCGTCCCCGGCGAGGAAATACTCGTCGCTGCCGAGCACGAGGAGGTCCATGTGGCCGGAGCCCGGCAGATCCTTTCTCCAGGATCCCGGCGCATCCTCGTGGGAGATGTCGTAGGGACGCGAGGACAGCTCGAATTCCGTCAAGAACTGGTCGCTGCCTGCAGGCTTCACCTTGAACACGAAATCGTCCATCTGGATGGAGTCCCCGGGCAAGCCGACCACTCGCTGGAGGGTGGGGGCGGGGAGCATGCCGTCGGGACCGCTCCGCGCCGGCGAGACTAGTTGGAAGGTGATGAACCGAGAGAAGGAGTCGAAGAGCATCTCCCAGAAGCCGAGACGCCTCGCGTAGTTGGTGGCGACGACGACTATATCCCCGCGTACGGGTCGGGAAACGCCGGGAAGCTTGCCGAACAGCGTACTCGGGCCGAAAGCCAGGGGCGTGGCTACAATCCTATCTCCCGGAAGGACGGTCGGCGCCATCGCGTAGGAAAGCATCGCATAGCTCTCCAGGAAGATGCCCGAGAGCATCTCATAGGACAGGAATACCACGACGAGAACGCCCATTCGCCTCGCCAGCTTCCGCCGGCTTTTCACGACTTCAGTGTAGGATCTCCGCTTAAGCAGCAACGCGGCAGCCCTCGTGCGAATACGGCCCTTGATGTCGCTGAGTCATTGCGCCAGAACATTAGCATGGCCGGCGAGCGCTGCGCTAGACGCTCTTTCGGTGCTTGCCGGCGCTCGCGTTGACAAGCGATAGCGCGATTCCTATAATTTCCGCGTGTGAGCATACCAGAGGGCGTGAAGGTAGTCGCCGTCAACAGGCGCGCCAGATTCGACTACGCGATAGACGAAACATTCGAGTGCGGCATCTCGCTCCTCGGGACCGAAGTCAAGTCCATAAAGGACGGTAAGCTCTCCTTTCCCGACGCCTTCGCCGAAGTGCGCGGGGGAGAGGTTTGGGTGAGGAATTTCCGCGTCTCGGAATACGCGTTCTCGTCGGCCGCCTTCCAACACGACCCCGACAGGCAGAAGAAGCTTCTCCTCCATGCCCAGGAGATCAAGCGCATCGATCGACGCGTGAGGGAGAAGGGCTACACCTTGATTCCGCTCTCCGTGTACTTGAAGCGCGGACTGGTCAAGATCGAGCTCGGACTATGCAAAGGAAAGAAGTTGTACGACAAGCGAGCGGACATTCGGGAAAAGGACATGGATCGGGATATGCGCCGCGCCTTGCGCCGGCGAAACGAGGGTTGAGCCCTGCGCATCACAGGCGGTAAGTACAGGGGCCGCAGCGTCGACGTCCCGAAGGGCGGCCTCGATATAAGGCCCGCGATGGACAGAATGCGCGAATCGGTTTTCGCCGTTCTTGGGGATCTATCCGGCCTGTCATTCCTCGACCTTTTTTCGGGAACCGGAATAATCGCCCTCGAAGCGGCGAGCCGAGGTGCCTTCCCGATCGCGTGCGTCGAGAAGGATCCCGGCAAATTCTCCCAGCTCCTGGACAACGTCTCCCTCGCCGCAGAGCGTATCGAATGCAAGTCGATGCCCGTCGAGCGTTTTCTCCTGCGGAATAAGATCCAATATTCGATCGTCTTCTGCGATCCGCCCTTTCCCTATCGCCATAGGGTCGACCTGCTCGATTGCCTGGCGAATGGTCCTTCGACTAAGCCGGGCGGCCTAGTGCTCATCCATTTCCCCGCCGAGGATCCCGTGCCTCAAATCGTGGGAGGCCTCGAGTCGGTAGACGAGAGGGAATATGGAAGATCGCGGGTGAGGTTCTACCGTCGCACGGCTTGAGCGGGCTAGCGGTCGCGCGCCCTTAGATAGGCCGCGAGGCGCTCGACCTTGTGCGCGGGTTCGTTCTCATCCGTAGAAATCGGCTCGACGCACGCGCTGAGCGCCCTTTCAGCCGCGATCGGGAACTCCCTGGAGGCCTTCGATTCGCGTTCGCGCTCGATATCGACGGCGTTGCGCCGCTGGATCATAATTCTCCCTTTAGGCCGAGAACATACGATCAATCTATCGCGTTACGAAGAATAAAACATATTCTTCCGCGAACTCGCGGGTTGATTATTCAATGGTTTCCTTATATATTTATCGAGTACGGCCATATTTTATGGATAAAAACCTATTCGAACGCTTCCCGGCTGACGGTCTTATCAAGACAGCCGATCTTCCTCTGCCCGGCGTCGAGTCGGAGCGAAAGGCAAAGCTGAATCGGAAGGGAAATGAGCTCTTCAATAGCGGCGACGTCGAGGCCGCCAGGCGTGTCTTCCAGACGACGGGCTATTCGGACGGACTTATCCGAGTCGGGGAAAGGTACATGGCCGAGCGTCGTCCGCTGGACGCGCTCAAGATGTATCGGCTGGCGCGGGACGACAAGCGCGTGGAGGGGCTGATCAGCAGCGCCGCTCTTGTAATACAATTTCTACTACGCGAGGAAGAGGAAGCGAAGTGAGCGACAGTAACATTCCCGAGTCCCTCCGCAATGAAGGCGAGCATGAGCCACCTAATCAGGAGCTCGCGGAGATCGCCGAGCTTTCCAAGAGGGGCTATCAATACCTCAAGGAGAACAGGATCGAGGAAGCTGAGGAATGCTTCGCCCGCATACTCGAGAGGGACAGGGAGAACAATTACGCGCTCGTCGGTCTCGGCGACGCCGCCCGGAAACGAGGCGCGTTCCGCGATGCCGTGGACCACTACAAGAAATGCCTCGTGTACCACCCCGGCAACAACTACGCTCTTTTCGGGCTCGCCGATTGCTATAAGGCCCTCAACCAGTATCAGAAAGCGATCGAGATCTGGGAGCAGTACCTCCTCCACGACAACAAGAATATCACGGTGCTGACACGGGTCGCGGACGCGTATCGCAAGGTTCGCGACTTCCGCAAATCCAAGGCGATCTATCTTCGCGTGCTCGAGATGGAGACCGATAACCCCTACGCTCTCATCGGGCTCGGCCACCTGCACTATGATTTCAAGGAATACAAGGATGCTCTCGGCTATTGGCAGAGGATGGTCGACCTTCAGGGCGACGACGTCGATATCCGGGTCCTGACTTCGATCGGCAACTGCTATCGCAAGCTCAAGCAATTCGAGATGGGCGTACCGTACTTCGAGAAGGCTCTCGGCAAGGAACCCGACAATTTCTACGCGCTCTTCGGCCTCGCCGATTGCTACCGCGGCACGGGCACGCCCGAGGGCTCGCTCGATTTTTGGAACCGCATCCTCGCGAAGGACCCCAAGAACAAGGTGATCCTCACGCGCGCGGGCGACGCTTACAGGAGCATGGAAGATTACGAGAAGGCCGCGGATTATTACGAGCGCGCCCTCAACATCGAGTTCGATGTCTATGCGGTGCTGGGCCTCGCCGTGATAGCCAGGAAGCAGGGCAAAGTGCAGGACGCGATCGTATCGCTGCGCAAGCTCATTCAGAACGATCCGAAGAACTACCGGCTCTATCTCGAGCTTTCGCAATGCTACCAGGCCGCCGGAGACCGCCAGAAGGCCCTCGAAATCCTGTCCGACTACCAGCGCCTGGGCATCAGGAACATCTACGTGCAGGACGCCGCGGCTAAGCTGCAGCGGACCTAAGCCGGGCGGAAGCCGCCTTTAGCCCGCCGCGATACCATCCTCTCGAGCCGCGTGAGGCGGGACCGGGCCCTATTCTGCTCCGCCTCGGAGCGCGCGAGGCGTTGCGCCTCCTCCGCCCAACGCGAGGCCTCGGTGAGGTCGCCGAACATGCGCTCGAAGATCCTAGCCCTCTCGACGGCGCTGCGGTACGTCGAAGGCAGCATGGAAGCTACCCGGGCGCCTTCATCGGCCCGCCCCGATCTCCTTAAGCGCATGGCGAGGAGCAGTCCGGCCGCCTCGTCCCCGTCGCCCGCGGCCGCCTCCAAGAGCTCCTCGCCCTCCGCTGCCCTGCCCGCTGCCAGGAGGCTTCGCCCCAATCCGGCGCGGTCCACGTCGGACCGGGCGAGCTGGGCCCGTGGATGGTCGAATGTCGCCTGGGCTTTTGCGAGGAGCCGCGCGAGTCCTAAGACGTCGTCGGCGTTGTGCGACAGCACAAGGCGCATGAGGGGGCTGTCGCCGTCCCTGGCGAACGAGAGCCAGGCTTCGGGTATCATCGCGCCGGGAAGATCCACGGACCGCTCGGACCCCAGGACTTCGCGCTCGAGCAAGCCGAGGGAGGCGCCGCCGTGCACGCGTTTCCACAAACGCCTTGAAGCGAAGAGAGCGTCGATGTGGAGCTCGGGCTCCGGAAGGGCGATGCCGTTCATGATGCAGCGGGTGCGGAGCAGGGGCATGTCGAAGGACCTGCCGTTGTAGCTCACGAGGACCCCGCCTTCCAGGAGCGGGAGGAGGGTGGAAAGGAAATTCGGCTCGCCGGGATAGTCTTCGAGGAATACCTGCGTAAGCGCGAATTCTCCGTCGACGAGTCGTGCTACCGCGGCCAGGAAGGCGACCGTGCCGGTGCCCCCGGAAAGACCGGTCGTTTCAAGATCGAAGAAGCGGAGCCGCGCCGCGGCCACGCGTTCGGCGAGAATGTCCCCGCCGGCATCCACGCCGCGGCCGGCCCCTCGACGATGGCCCCTCAAGGGAGCGAATACATTCGGATCCACACTCTCGGGAAGGCAATCGGGCAGGCTGAGCGTCCTCTGCCACGCCATCTCGCCCGCGCTCTCCCAGGTCTCGAGGAAGGACGGCTTGCGGCGACGGACGATCTCGGACGCCTGGGCCTTACCGAGTTTTCGCAGCCTGGCGAGCCGGACCTTGAGGCTATCCGCCACTGCCCATGGCTCCTAGAAGGCCGAGGACGAGTTGCTTTACGCCCCGGCCCGCATTGCCCGGCCCGGCGAGATCCACGCCTATGCAGGAAGGACAGCCGCCGCCGCAGGGGCATGAGCGGAGGCGCTCGCTCGCCGCGGAGACGGAGGGAGCGAGTAGCCGCGAGAGGCCCTCGGCGAGGCCGGTGCCCCCGGGGTAGCGGTCGAAGAAGTATATGGCGCCGCATTCGAAATGCGGGTCGCGAACGCGCTCCGTCCTGCCGATGTCGCGCGGATCGCACATGAGGAAGGCGGGGGCGATATCATGGAGGAGGCGTCCCGCGCCCGCGAGCGCGGCCGATTTCAGCGCCTCGCTCCCGCTCGAGGCCAGGGCTGCGCCGGCCTTGGTTCCGGCCGGGAACAGCATGACTAATGCGCGGGTCTGCATCTCCTCGGGCGGGAGGCTTATCTCGCCGTAGCCTACGTTCTCGTGGCTGTGGAAACGGAGCTTCTTGAATTTCTCGACTTGGCTCCTGACGAGAACGTCTCCGAGGACGCATTCGGCCAGCTTCTCGCCCAAGTAGAATCTCTCGTCCTCGGTAAGCACCTCGATGTCGGTCTTGACCACCGAGTCGGTCCAGTAGTCGACCTCCTTTTCGACGACGCGGCAGACCCTGTCCTCGATGTCGAGCTTGCGGACTATGTACTGGCGGCCGAGGTGGATGTAGACGGCATTGTCGAAAAGGAGCTCCTTCGCGCTCGGCCTGTCCATCTCGCCGTTCACCCCGGACCCTCCTCCCGTCTCGTCCACGATGACGACATTGTCGGCGGTGGCCGAGCGGAGAGAGACATTCCCGCTCGGGTAGGACTGATCGGACCAATACCAGCGTCCCCCCGTCCTCCTCGCGATTCCCTCCTCCTCGAGCATCGAGAGTCCGCCCTCCGTGGCTTCCTCGTTCCCCTCGCCGAAGGCGGCGCCCTCGGCGAAGGGGAGCTCGAATAGGGCGCATTTGAGGTGATCGACGAAAATATAGGGATTGTCGGGATCGACTCGCGCTTCCTCCGGGCTCCTATCGAAGAAGTATTCAGGGTGGGCGATGATGTATTGGTCGAGGGGCGAGGAGGAGGCTACGAGCATGGCCAGAGAGATCGAGCCTCGTCGTCCAGCCCTGCCCGCCTGTTGCCAGAAGCTCGCGAAGGCGCCGGGGAAGCCCGCGACGACGGCGGCGTCGAGGCCGCCGATATCGATGCCCAGCTCCAGCGCGTTGGTCGACACGACGCCCCGGATGGAACCCTCGCGCAGGCCCCTTTCGATCGCGCGTCTCTCGGTCGGGAGGAGGCCGGACCGGTAGGGGCTGACCTTGATGGCGCCCTCGCCTTTATAGGGATTGCCCAGGGACTCGGCCATATAGGAAGCGATAAGCTCCACCTTCAACCGGGAGCGCGCGAAGAGGATGGTCTTGACCCCTGCCTTGAGGAGGCGCACCGCCAGGGACTCTGACTCCGTCGCCGTGCTTTTCCGGATCCCTTGCACCGGATCCACGAGCGGCGGGTTGTAGAAGACGACGACGCGTTCGCCTCGGGGCGCTCCGTTTTCGGCTATCTCGTCGACCTGTCTCCCCACCAGGAGGCGGGCGAGCTCTCCGGGATTCCCTATCGTCGCCGAGCACAGGATGAAGCGGGGCCGGGCTCCGTAGAAAGCCGCGATCCGAAGGAGGCGGCGCAGCACGTTGGCCACGTGGCTGCCGAATATTCCGCGGTACGAGTGTATCTCGTCGACGACCACGTAGCGGAGATTGGAGAAGAAATGGATCCATTTGGCGTGGTTGGGAAGGACTCCGGTATGCAGCATGTCGGGATTGGATATGACGATCCGGCCGGTGTCCCGCGCCGCCGCGCGCAGCGAGTCGGGCGTGTCCCCGTCGAAGGTATACACACGGAGCGGCAGCCTGCCGCTAGTCGCGACTTCGTTGAGCTCGGCCTGCTGGTCCTGCGACAGCGCCTTGGTCGGAAACAGGTAGAGCGCCCTGGCCGACGGCTCCTCGAGGAGAGTCTGCATGACAGGAAGGTTGTAGCGGAGGGTCTTGCCGCTCGCGGTCGGGGTGACGACGACGAAATCCCTGCCCGAGCGGGCGAGCCCGTAGGCCTTCGCCTGGTGGGAATAGAGGCGGTCGGCGCCTCGGGAGGCCAGGGCCGCCGCCAGATCGGGATGGAGGTCCGCCGGCAGGGGGGCCCAGACGGCTTCGAGAGGCGGAATCCGCTCTACGTGCGCGACGCAAGGCCGAACGAGCGGATCGGACAGAAGATCGTCGATGAACGAATTGGCGGGAGACCTTGCCATGGTCTATACTGTATCCGTTAGCGCGGCCCTTCGTAAACAGCGCCGCGTGAGAGGAGAGCTCAATGTACAAGGTCCTGTCCATCGTGCTCGGAGGCGGCAAGGGTTCCCGTCTCTTCCCGCTGACGAAGGATCGCGCCAAGCCCGCGGTCCCCTTCGGAGGCAAGTACCGAATCGTCGACATCCCCATATCGAACTGTATAAACGCGGGTTTCAACCAGATATACATCCTCACGCAATTCAACTCCGCCTCCCTTCACTTGCACGTATCCAGGACCTACAGCTTCGACAGCTTCTCCAAGGGCTTCGTCGAGATACTCGCGGCGGAGCAGACCCTCGTGCACTCCGGCTGGTACGAGGGCACGGGAGACGCCGTCCGGAAGAACCTGATACATTTCAGGCCGCAGGCTCCGAGCCACTATCTCATCGTCTCGGGAGATCAACTGTATCGCATGGACCTCGCCGACATGTTCCAGAGGCACGTCGAGTCGGGTGCTCGGCTCACGATAGCCTGCACTACCGTAAGCCGCGAGGACGCGAGCGCCCTGGGCATCGTGGCCATAGACAAGGATTCCCGTATCGTCGGCTTCGAGGAGAAGCCGGGACCGGCCAAGGATATTGAGGCATTCAGGATCCCGCCGGAGCTCCAGGGCGAGCGCCGGGGCGGGAAAGACTACCTCGCCAATATGGGCATCTATATATTCGACACGGAACTCATGGAACAGGCGCTTTCCGGCACGGAAAACGATTTCGGCAAAGAGATCATACCCACGATACTATCCGGGGAGCCGGTAAACGCCTACGTTTTCGACGGCTACTGGGAGGACATCGGTACGATAAAATCCTTCTACGAGGCCAATATCGATCTTACCTCGATAAATCCCAAGTTCAATTTCTACGAGGAAGAGCGGCCGATACACACGCATAAGCGCAACCTTCCCGCTTCAAAGCTCAACTATTGCAGCATCAATCTGGCCCTGACCGCCGAGGGCTGCATCATCACGAACGCGTCAATCACGCGATCCATCATCGGCATTCGCACGGTGATCGAGTCGGGCGCGAGCCTCGACGGAGTCGTCTGCATGGGCGCGGACTACTACGAGACCGCGGCGGAGAAGGCGGCGAATCGGACGGCGGGAAGGCCCGACGTGGGCATTGCGAACGGTTCGATCATCAAGGGAGCGATAATAGACAAGAATGCCCGGATCGGGGAGAACTGCCGCATCGGCATTGACTCGAGGGATAGGCCCGACGGCGACTTCTCCACCCATTACGTCGTGGACGGGATCATCATCATCCCCAAGAACGGAATAGTCCCGGCCGGCACCGTCGTCTAGTCGGCGAAGCCTCACCTGAGGAATAGCCTGAACGGCTCCGGCACGGCCTGATAGGACCAGCCGGCGGCTATCCAATAGGTCTTGCCCTTTTCGAAATAGGCAGAGGCCCGCGAGCTCGAGCCGAGCTCGTCGATGCTCGCCGCGAGTTCGCGGCCGGCCTCGTCGTAGATCGCGACGACCGAGCCGCCGCCGGCGGGCTCGGCGGCGAAGCTCCTCTTCGCGCTCGCCGCGGAGTCGTAGCGGAAGGCCGTGAAGGCTATCTCCGTATCGACCGGCATGCCCTGCGCGAAAAGATCGAAGCGAAGGTAGCGCCCTTTATCGACGGTATCCCCGGGCTTGAACCGGCCGATCGCCGCGGAAATGGCCGCGGCCGTGTCCGAAGCGGGGGCGATCGCCTCGTCGAGCGCCGATGGGGCGGCCACAGCTTCCCTGCGCCTCCCGAGGAGGTCGAGGGATCCGTCCATCAGGAGGACGAGGAGGCCGCCTCTCGAACCGCTGACGGCCAAGGGCGAGTCAAAAGGGGACGAATCGAGGGCCACCATGCTCATTCCGGAATCCCCGGCCCTGGGCGCGTAAAGCACCCCTGCGCCCGCGCGTCCGTAGATGCCCGCGAATATATTGTCCCTGTCCGCCGCTATGAAGGATGCAGGACCCTCCCACATCCAGGATCTCTGGGTCTGCCCGCTCTTCACGTCTATTTCCGCTGCCCCGCCTCCGCTCAGGCCCACTATGGCCTGCGTCCCGTCGGCGACCGGGCGAAGCGAAGGATCGAATGGTCCCGTCGCGGCGCCGATGCCTTTCCCGTCGAGGAGGGAGAAGGCGGACAGACTACCGCTCTCGGCGAGCACGAACGCGGAGCCGTTTCCCGCCGATATGGATCCGGCATTCGCGGTCAATGGAGCGCTCCATACGGAAGCGCCCGTCGACTCGTCGAAGGCCAGCAGGCTCGACCTGGAGGCTGCGATGACGAGGCCGGGTGCGTAGGCAATATCCGCCGCCGGGGCCTGCAGTAGCTTCTCCCAGATCTCGGAGCCCGTGGCGGCGTCCACCAGGTAGAGCCGCGACGCCTCGTCGACCGCGACGATTCGGCCTCCCGGGACGGCCAAGAGCCGTTTTACGGGAGGACAGTACTTCTTCCACGCGAGGGCGAGACGCTCGCCCTCGCCTTCCGCCTTGAAACAGACGAGGGAAGCCCCGATGGCGACGCCGGACTCTGCACAGGCCACGGCTATCCGCTCTCCCGGAGCGGCCATCGCGATGGCCGGACCCGGTAGGGCGGCGCGCGCCCCCGACGCCAGGACGAGCTCGTGATCTTCGCCCTGGCGACGGGCGACCGCGGCGGTCGATAGAGCTCCGCCTAGGGATAGAGCTACGCCGGCCTCGGGAATTCCCGAAGCGGCGATCAGGACTATCGGCGACTCGGGAAGGGCGGTCATCCCCCCCAGGAGCCCGGAGCTCTCGAAGGCCGAGCGGGGATCCAGTCCTCTGGATTCTCCGGGGCCATCCGCGGTCGCGAGGTTCGGCCCGCTCGTCTTGAGGGCGGATTCGCGCGCCGGGCACGCGGAAAGCGCGAAGGACGCGGCCAGAGCGCAGAACGGAAGCCAGGCTTTCATGGTCGCCAGCCTCCGATCAGGGCCAGCTCGAGATCCGTCGCCCCAAGGCGATCGCCGCGTCGCGCGGCTTCTCCGCCGTCGGGGTAGACATCTATCGCCAGGGCGTCGTTCAAGCCCTCCGGATCATAGGCGGAAACGATGAATTGCCTATATTTGACGAGTAGAGTGGCCGGGTCGGCCTTGATCGGCCAAAGGCCCGCCGCCTTCCCGAAGGCGGCTGCGTATTCCGCTCCGGCCTTCCCGGCCGGGATTGGAATCGAAACGGATTGGCCGGATGCGTTCCGCGCGACGGCGAAAAACGCGATTCTCCTTCCGTTTTCTCCCGGCGGCAACCTCAGGTCGATGGACCGTACGATAATCGCGCTAGGAGCGGACCCAAGGGCCAGCGCAGCCGCCTTGGCCAACGATGGAGAGGCTTCGAGCTTCGTCGATGCCCCATCCGCGGCGCGAGAGTAGAGCGAATCCAGCCTGTGCGCGGCCTCCGCGTACAGACCTGCGAACCTCGCTTCGCTTCGCGCCACAGCCCTCAGATCGGGTCTCTCGAGGAGGATGAGGACGGGTTCCGCATCCTTCCCGGCCAAGCCGGCCGTGACGCCGGGAGCCGGACTCCCTCGGCTCTCCTCCTCCGCTATGGTCGCTTCGAGAGCGTTCAGCGCGGACAGGATGGAAAGCCAGTCCGAGGCTCTAGGCGGCTTCGCTGCCGGCAAGGAGGCTCGCTGCGCTTCTTCCGCCGCGGAGATTGCCGAGGAAAATAGGGCCATGACGAACCGAGGCACGCCGCAGAGGGAGGATAGCTCGCCGCGTCTCGTCTCGGGCGACCTCTCCCAAAGTCCGGCCATGCGACGAGCCGCCTCGGCTGCGGCGGAGTCCCGCCCGTCGCCCGAAGCCATGGCGGCGAAAAGCGCCGCCGCCCTTCCGGGCGCCATCCCGGCTACGGCGCGTATACCTGCCGCGAGGGCCTCCTTTCCCGCTTCCGACGCGGAGTCGAGCCCACCCGGATATGCGGCGAAGGCGGAAGCCGCCTCCCAGGCGCGATAGGCGGCGAAGGTTACCTCCAGGCGACCGAGCGCATTCGTAGAGGCGGGAAGCATCGCAGTTATCCGCGCCTTCGAGACGACAAGGTATCTGACTATTTCCTCTGCTCCTCTATATGCCATTGCGGCCGCGGCGACGCGCGCTCCCGATGCGCCCGCCTTCACGAGCTGGGCCGCCGCATCGGCCGCCTCCGGGAACAGCTTGAACACCTTCGATCGATCGAGGAGGAATCTTTCAAGCCCGTTCGCGGACTTCTCCCCTATGCCGGAAGCGACGATCAGGCTCGCAAGCGAATCTCCGGCCTCCTCCCGCGAAGCGACCAGGGCGGGGATGGTGCCGGGACCGGAGGCCTCGCCGGAGCCGACCGAGGCGAGGACCTCGGCGGCCGCCTGCGCGCGTACGCGGGCCGCGGCGTATTCGGCGGCCGCGGCCGAAGCCGATCCGTCGGGCTTGGCCCAGGCGCCTTGGCCTTCCCTCGAGGCGGCGATCAAGGCGTATTGCTCGACGGCGTCGGCCTCCGCCCTCAGCTGGTCCATTCGGGCGAGCTCCCGCCTCGAATCGATTTCCGCGGAGAGCTGGTCGATCGCCGCGAGGATCCTCGTCGCCTTCGGTAGGTCCTTCTCCGGCAGGAAGGTGCCGAGTCCCTGGGAACGGACCTGAGCGGAAACGAGCAGCGAGACGATGAAGAGTAGGGCCTTTCTCGGCATGGCGGAGCCTAACCGTCTAGCTCATCCGCACCGATGTCGGGCCCGGATTTTCCGGGGACGACCAGACCTGGGCCGGGGCGCGGATGCCCGCTGAAATCGACTTCGTAGCCGTTGTCGAGAGGAAGAGCCGCGTTCACGCAGGCCGAATCGGGCCGTAGCGGAGCCTGGCTCTTAAGTGGCGCGGAGAAGCTGCGCTCCGGTGGCTCCGAGACTATCGGCTTGGAGGAGTACAGGGCCGAACCCGCGTTCAGCGCGTTGAGCGACGCCACGTCGCTCGCTTCGCTCGCCCCCGCGAGCATCTTGCCGAAGCCCCAGACGCAATCGGCCACCAGGACGCCGGGACCGGGAGCCGTATCTGATCGCAGCAGTTCAGAGCCTTGCCCCGAGCATTCCAGGATGCTGTTCCACACCTGAGGCGGATTCCCGCGAGAATCGAAGAAGCGCAGGCCGCCTTTTGCCGAGTCGGCGACGATGGTGTCGAATCGGAATGACGGCCCCCCGTCCGAGAGCTCGAAAAGGACGCCGGGGCCGTTCCACGACAAGACGACCTTGCTGTTCCTTATTTCGCCCCTGACGGCGTTGAATGATCCCAGGCGTAAAAAGCCCGAGCCGCCGTCGGCGCGTATCAGGCTCCGGTCCACGAAAAGCGACGAGGAACGGAGCGACAGCAGGCTTAGCCCGAGGTCGGCGCCGCTTTCCAGGAGCGACTCGCGCAGCGAGAGCGAGCCGCCGTCCATGTCGAACGCGCCGAATATCCGTACGCCCTTGGCCGCCGAGATCGAGCTGTCAGCGACCGACAGGTCGCTGCCTTCGGAGGAAAAGGCGGTGAAAGCCATCCCCCGCGCCGCCTTTATCCTCGAGCCGTTCAAGGCGATCTTCGATCGGCCGGCCGAGACGAGGATGAAATCCCCGTCGGCCCCGGCGGAGATCGAACTATCCTCCACGTCGAGGGAAGCCCCGCCCATGGCGATCAAGGGACCCGGCCCGGCTGCGTCGACCGAGACGTCCAGCCGTCGAAGAAGAAGGAAGCCGCCTCGCTGGGTGAAGGCGGCCGGCGATTTGGGGACCGCTATGCGCAGGACGGCGCGGGCCGCCGAATCCTTCGCCCAGAGTTTTCCGAAGCCGCCTACGAGGCCGATCTCCGTCGATAGCGCGGCGGGGACGCGCATCTCGAAGGCGCCCCTCATGTTCACGTTGCGCTTTCCCCCTTTGATCGCCGCGGCGAGAGCCGCGTCGAAGTTTTTGAAAGGCTTGTCCGGGGACCCGTCCCCCGCGTCGCTGCCATCGTCGGCGACGTAGACCGAGGATCGATCCACGATTACCGAGAGTCCCTTCATTTCCTGGGAGCGGTTACCCGCGACGTCGACGTCATAGGAACGCACGACGTAGCTCACCGGCCCGAGATCGGAGCCGGAGAGCTCCAAGGGGCCCGACGCGAGAGCGAAGGGCGCTTCCGCTCCGTCCGCCGACACGGAGACGAACACGTCCTTGGCGCCTTGGCCCGGCAGGAGGCTTATGCTGACGGGCTTATCGGAGTAGGCCGGAGGGGTCTCCGCCGGTCGCGGGGCGTCAGGCGGCTTGCGGTCGAGCGTGAATCGGAGTATCCGTCCCTCGCCCCGCGCGTCGCCCGAGAAGGCTCGGTATCGGAGCACGACGGAGAGCTCCTGGCCCCCGGGACATGGGATAGAGAGGGCCTCCCCCACCAGAGGCGAGGCAGCGTCCGGCTCGGGCGGCAACGAACCGTCGAGCCGCAGCTCGTAGCGGATATCTCCCTCCGCTAGGGGCTTCAGCGTGACATCGCCTCCGATTATCGCCCCTTCGGCGACGCCAGTAAGAGGTATATCCCGTAGGGCAGGCGGCAGGGGAAGACTCAGCGAGCGAGAGACGGAGCGCTGCCCCGAATCGTCTTCACCGAACCAGGATATTCTCGCGGAAGGCTTCCCGAGAGGCAGGGCGATGGGCGCCGAATAGAGCGCCGGATCGGATCCGTCAACGGAGACGTAGAGCGCCCCATCGTACGAAGGGAAGGTGGCGAAGCCTCCTCTCCCGGCCGGATCGGCCGCCAGGATCGGGCCCTCGGGCGGGGCAGGGAGAGCGGGCGCGTCCGCCGGATCTGAAATGTGGACCCTTACGGGCTCGGGATTGTAGGACGCGATTCCACCGTTCAACAGCCCATAGTAGATCTCGAGATCCTCCGACCAGGCATAGGGGCAAGGCACGCGCAGCCTGGCGAAGCCTCCGTCGGGTTCTATCCGCTCGAAATCGCGCAGCGATTCCGGAGGCGACTTCGGATCGATGTCTACGAGGAGGCTGGCGCCGGGCGGTACGGCCGACCTGAGCTCCGAGAATCCTCGCTCGGCGTCGACTACGGGCTCGGGAATCGAGGCGTCGACGACGATCGACTCGGAGTCCGGCGAGGGAGAGGCGGCGGGCAGCCCCGTCTCGGCCAAGCGATAGACGAAGCGCGCAGGGTAACTCCTGTTGCCGGCTTGGTCGACGGCGTAGGCGAGCAGGGTATAAGTTTCGGTTCCGGCGGAGGGGAGCGCCAAGCTCGGCCGAGACGCCTCGCCGTATCGGGCGAACGACCGGTCCGCGCCGCCGGGACCTATGAGCGCCCAGTATATATTCGACCCTTCTTCGCCCGACAGCTTAGGCTCGAGCGGTCCGCGGTAAAGGCCCGTCCCCGGCTCGGCCTTCGGGGCGCCGGGTCTTCGTTTGTCGATGACATAGGCGACGACGGGGGAGCCGGCCACGCCGGTTTTGCCCGCACTCACCTGGATTCGATAGACGCGCGACTCGCCGGGGGCGGCCGATAGTCGAAGGCTGCGGTCGAAGGGAATAAAGGGTCCGCTAGGCAGATAGCGGAAGGACGAAGGCCCCCGGTCGGGAGGGTAGAGGACGATATCCTTGCTCGAGACGACGGAGCGATCGGGCGGCGGGAGCGACTGCGCGCTCGTCGCCCGGGGCGACAGGATCGCGAGCGCGAGGAAAGCGATCAGGGCTCGCCGGACATCGTGGCTCGTCATGCGGCTTACTTCTTTATCGGGCCGAATGCTTCGCGAAGCTCGGGATCCTCCGCGAAATAATGGGCCTCGAGCTCGGCCTCGGACAATCCGACCAGCTCGTGACTCATGTAGTGGATCCACACTTCGTCCGCGGGATTGTCGATCACGTGCTTTCGGCACCAGTAGTCCGGGACTATGGCAGGCCTATCGCCGCGATAGGTGCAGACCTTGTAGTCGTGCACCGCGATCTTGACGTCAGGCCTCGGCAGGCCCTTGGCGAGAATGACCTCCGCCAAGTGGTTCACCGTGCGGCCCGAATCGTAGATATCGTCCACGATGAGCACCTTGTCCCCGCTCCGGAGATACTCGGGGCTGTAGGTCCATCCGTCTATCCTGATCTGCTCGCGCTGGTTGACACCCGCGTAGGACCGGGCGACGACCGCCGCGTAGAAGACCGGGCGCGCGGCCTCTTTACGGACGATTTTGAAGTATTCGCTGAGGACGTTGCCCATATAGGCTCCGCCGCGCAGGGAGACGTAGATCACGTCGGGGATGAAGCCCTCGCTGTAGATCCTGTATGCCATCTTGATCGCGTTGTTGCGAATGACGTCATACCGTATGAATTCCTTGTTCACGGGCTGCCCCTCTCGCATATGTATCGGCGTCCGGAACGTGAAAAGATAGAGCCCGTCCCGGCCGGGGCGGGCCCGCATTGCCTGGTCTTCCGGCCAGCCGATACCTAGACTATAGGGAACCTCGATGCATTTTACCAGGGTCGCTTGCCCTAGGGCGAACCCGGGCGGCAGAGAACCGCTCCCGCGAGTCGAGAGCGGTCCTCCCCTTCCTATCCTCTCACTTCTTCACGTAGGCGAGCGTCGAGACCGTCTCTCCGCCGCGATTCACCGTAAAGGCCAGCTTCTTCGCGCTGGCGTCGTTGACGGCGGTGTAGAAATCCTTGACCGAGGATATCGGTTTGTCGTTCACCTCGGTGATTATGTCCTGCGCCTTGACCCCGACGATCGAGCCGG
>Ga0181517_10002514_pt1 | contig 18641 bp, 9 predicted proteins | sample PEATcosm2014_Bin_31_FD_119748 | JGI IMG/M metagenome (GOLD analysis project Ga0181517, IMG submission 119748) | Peatland microbial communities from MTU Mesocosm Facility, Houghton, MI, USA - PEATcosm2014_Bin01_30_metaG | ecosystem: Environmental > Terrestrial > Soil > Wetlands > Peat | place... | reverse complement strand
TACGGGATTCCCCACGCTGCGCGAGCGCCTTTCGGGAGTGCGGCTCCCTGTGATCCTCCTGACCGTCACCGTGGCGCCCTACCTGATTTGCTGCCTGGGGCCAGTGACATTCCAGTGGACCGGCCTGGTACAACTGGCGGCGGTCGCGCTGGGATTGGGATTGTGGTTCCTGGTTCTGCCTCCCAGTCCTTTGGTCGACGCCGGCTTCCTCGCCCTGGTGGTGTGGATTTCCCTGGGACGATACTTCGAGCCGATCTATCGCACGCCCATCCGCCTCTACGCCGCCGAACTGGGGAGAATCTCACTATTCCTCTGCGCGGCCCTATGCCTGATGCTGCTGCGCCGCGTGCCCGAGACCGGCTTCGGGTTCATCCCCAGCCGCACGGAATGGCGGATCGGATTGCTCCACTACGTCTACTTTTTGCCTGTAGGTATTCCCGTGGCTCTGGCACTCAAGGCGGTGCACGTGACGCACCTCGCACCGCTCTGGGTGATTGCCGGGACGTTTATCAGTTATTTGTGGTGCCTGGCTCTGGCCGAGGAGTTTCTCTTTCGTGGAGTATTGCAGCAGTGGATCGAGGAGTGGACCTGGAGCCAGGCAGCCGCACTGATCCTGACATCTTTAATATTCGGGTCCGCTCATCTCTGGTTCGCCGGCGCTTTTCCTAACTGGAGGATGGCTCTGGCGGCTAGCATCCTCGGTTGGTTTTGTGGGCGGGCGCGCAACCAGGCAGGGAGTATTCGGGCCAGCATTGTAACCCACACATTAGTGGTGACGACGTGGCGGGCTTTTTTGGCCTTTGGTTGAGTAGATTTACCCCGATAAGCGCCTTCTATCACGGTTATCCTAAAAATAAATACAGATTTCTGTTGATTCCAAATTCGGAATCTATTAATATTGGAATCAAGCCGGGGAGGCAACTCCCACCAAAGCGAGACTAACCTCTAAAATAAAGACCCCTGAAGCATCCTCCCCGGCGCCCGAAAGGGTTTAGAGGCCTTCACCAAGTAGGGAAAATACCTGAGATTGCAATTTCGGACCCCCTCGGAGTTCCGACTAAGTTCAGCGTGATATCATGGCGTTGCGCGTCAAAAGCGCCGCGAACATGAGAACTCTGACTCTGCTGGGCTCTACCGGGTCGATTGGCAGAAGTACTTTGGATGTTGTAAGGCGCACTCGCTCCGCATACCAAGTACATGCGCTGGTGGCCGGCCGCAATGTCGAGACGCTGGTCTCCCAAATTCTGGAATTTCATCCCGCTGTAGCCGTTGTTGCAGATCCCGACACCCTGAATCGCCTTGTGGAGGCGCTGGCGCCCGCTGGATTGGCGCGTGCAGACTGGCCGGAGCTGCTTTGCGGCTCTGCGGCGAGGGTGCAGACTGTGGCGGCAGCCGAAGTCGACACGGTGATTTCCGCTATCGTGGGAGTGGCCGGCCTGGAAGCGACATATGAAGCCGTCCGCCTGGGCAAACGCGTGGGCCTGGCTAATAAAGAGGTCCTCGTTTCCGGTGGCGAGTTAGTGATGGCGGCGGTCCGGCAGTACGGCGCCGAACTGCTGCCCGTGGACAGCGAGCACAACGGGGCCCATCAGTGCCTGGCCTCGGGTAACCGCAAGGCGGTTTCGAAGTTGATTCTAACGGCCTCCGGCGGCCCTTTCCGCAATACTCCCCGGGAAGCGCTGGCGCGCGTGACTCCCCAGCAGGCTCTCAATCATCCAACCTGGCGCATGGGCAACCGCATCACCATCGATTGCGCCACGATGATGAACAAGGGTTTCGAAGTTATCGAGGCCTGCTGGCTATTCGGCTTCACGCCAGCGCAGGTGGATGTTGTTATACATCCGCAATCGACCGTGCATGCCATGATCGAGTATAGCGATGGCAGTGTGATTGCGCAGATCTCGGCCACCGACATGCGGATGCCGATCCAGTACGCGCTGACCTATCCCGAGCGGTGCGAGGCACCGGTTCCCAAGATCGATTGGAAAGCCGCGCGCCAGTGGGAGTTCCTGCCTCCGGATCTCGAGAAGTTCCCCCTGCTGAAGCTGGCATGCGAGTGCCAGGAGACCGGGGGATCGGCTACTTGCACGTTGAATGCGGCCGATGAGATTGCGGTAGAGGCATTTCTGGCGGGGAGCATCGGGTATCTTTCGATTTACCAGATCGTAGCGGAAACCTTGTCGCGTGTACCGGTGCGGAGCCTCCGCACCGTCGATGAGATTCTGGAGGTCGACCGGGGGTCGCGTGCGGTGGCGCGCGAACTCGTGGCGGCAGCCCGCGCAAACATCGTAACGGCTTGAATCTATGCTAGTCTTCCTGGAAAACGTCTTGTGGTTGTTGGTCCTGATTGGGGTCATGATCAACATCCACGAACTGGGCCACTTTTGGGCGGCCCGCTACTTCGACGTGAAGGTCGAGACGTTCAGTTTCGGCTTCGGCACGCGCCTGTTCGGATTCCGGCGCGGCGAGACCGATTACCGCTTCTCGGTGATCCCTCTAGGCGGCTACGTGAAGATGGCTGGCGAGCAGGCCACCGACGAGGATATTACCGATCCGCGCAGTTTCATGGCGAAGCCGCGCTGGCAGCGCCTGATTATCGCTGCGGCCGGCCCCTTCATGAACATCCTGCTGGCCGTGGGAGTCCTCACCGGCCTGTACATGGTGAAATATCAGAAAGTGGCTGACAGCGACCTGCACGCGGTGATCGGCCACGTGATGCCGGATTCTCCCGCAGCCAAAGCCGGGCTCCAGGATGGCGACCGCATCGTCCGCCTGTACGGCAAATCGGATCCGGATTGGGAAGAAGTGGGTCTCCAGGAAGTGGAGAGCGCCTTCCGCCCCATGGATCTCACCATCGATCGCAACGGCAAGCGATTCGACACCACTGTGACGCCGATCTTGAGCGAGCGAACCGGTGTGGGATACGCCGGCTGGGACGAGCGGGGCAGAATTCAGTTGGCGGGCATCGAGCCGGGCTATCCGGCCGACAAGGCCGGCCTCAAAAAAGGCGACCTCCTGGTGGCGGTCAATGGCCAGCCGATCCACTCGCCTACCAAGTTCCAGGAGATCGTAAAGAACAGCGGCGGCAAGAGTCTCGAAATCGAGTTTCAGCGCAAGGGTGTCACAGAGCGGGCCGCGGTGACTCCGTCGTGGGCAAAGCTGGATGGGCCGGCGCACTGGATGATCGGCGTCTCGCCGCAGCAAAAGCTGGACCTCATCACCACTCGGCTCTCCTTCCCGGAAGCCCTGCGCGAATCCCTCGACCAGAACGCTAAAGGCGCCTTGCTCATCGTAAACCTGCTGAAGGGCATGGTGGAGCGGCGGATGTCGCCCAAGAGCCTCACCGGGCCCATCGGCATCGCCCAGCTTTCGGGCGAGGCGGCGCGCGAAGGGCCGTCTGCGTTTTTTATGCTGATGTCGATGGTCAGCCTGAACCTGGCGATCTTTAATCTGCTGCCCATCCCCATCCTGGATGGCGGGACGATCCTTCTGCTGCTGGTGGAGATGACCATGCAGCGCGATCTTAGCCTGAACGTGAAAGAAGCGGTCTTTAAGCTCGGATTTGTGGCCATCATGGTGATCGTGGCCTTCGCCATCTACAACGACATCTCGAAAATTCTGCCGCCCGGATAGAAGGCGGTAGCCGCACTCACAGAGACGACAGGTTTAGGGCCGCGGCACTCACTACGTCCAGTTTCAACGTGAGATGGTCGCCGGGTTCAAGATGTACCGTTTGAGCGGCCTGCCGCAGTCTGGTTGCCACCTTGGAATCGCGATAGGCGACATCCTCGCTTTCGCCGAGAGCGATGAGGAAGTAGTCGCCGGATGGAATCGTTGCCAGGCGGTATGACCCATCGCTATCGGTCTGATCGATGCGATAGGCCCATTGCCGCGAGGAGTCCTTCGGCATCAGGAGAACGAAAGCCGCAATCTGCGGCACGCCTGCCTTCTCAACCGTTCCCTCGATCGCGGACGCCGCTCGTGTCAGCGTCAAATCGCGATGCAGGGCCTCGCCGGATGAGACGGAGAGCGTCAGCGGCAAGCGCTCGCCGGACGGGCCGGTCAGATATGCCGCGATATAACCCATGTCCCCCGCAGTGACTTCATATCGGTCGGGTTGCAGGCGGTTCAGCGAATAGCTTCCTTCCGGATTCACTTCCGCCCGGTAACGAAAGTCGGTCTTCTCACCATGAACAGTCACAAACAGACTGGCCTCCGGTGCTGGGCGTTCGCCCTCGAAGAGCACACGGCCCGCGAGCGAGCCGGTCTGCTGAGGTCGCAGCATTACTTCCGCGTCCACCGCTCCGACTTCGACCTCGTCGTCAAGGCCCCAGCCTGATGTGGCGGAGGCCGCACTGGAGACTGCCACAATGATATAGGATCCCGGCGGCACGTTGACGAACTGGAATTTCTTATCCTTCGCAACCCACGTATCCATGAACACGGCGAATTGGTCCCCGACTCTATTGAAGAGAACTACCCGGCCTTCGCTCGCCTCATCCGGAACGCTCAACGTGCCCTTCAGGGCAACCGCCCGGGTAAACGGCAGAATGATGGACGCCTGGACCTCGCTCCCGGTCTCCAGCCGAATGATCGACGCCTGTTCGACCGACCGGGCGTTGCCGTAATACATAGGCTGGAGCGCCGCGCCGCGAAACGCCGGATCTGGCGAGAACTTGGGCGGCGGCCCGTTCGCTTCCCGGCCTTGCTCGGCCAGCACCTCAAGCCGCGATTGAGCGAACTGTTGAGCCTCCTCAAGCCCGGATATCGAGTCGGCAAACCAGGCACTGCCCGTCGCCAGAACGTAGTAGCTACCGCGCAGCAGGTTTGGAAAGCGGAATTCCCCGGCAGCGTTCGAGCGCGTTTGGCCGCGCGGAATCATTCTGCGGCTGCCGCTTAACACGGCCGACTGAAAAAGGGTGACGCGCGCGTTTCTCACAGGCTCGCCATCCTCGTCTTTTACCACTCCGAAAATGACGCCGCCCCGCTTTGCCTCGAACACGAGATGGCTGGCGTCCTGGCTTTCGTTGACCACGACGGCGGTCGTTGCGCCGGAGAGGCTCGTCTGCTTATAGAATTGCAGCGGATATCCGGGCTTGGTAATGGAGAGCAGGTATTTGCCCGGCTCGCTCACGGGAAACGCGAATCGGCCATCCTGTTTCGTGACCCGCTCTGCTTTCCGATCGCGAGCGCTCGACGGCGCCAACAGGATCCGCATATTTCCGAGCGGCGCGTGGGATCGCGAATCCACTACAACCCCGCCCACGACATAGCTTGCAGCACACTGCGCCGGGGTCGAGCCGCCGAATGCCAGTGCCAGCAGTAACCCGGCGGCGCCTCTCATGCATGCTCCGGTCATAGGTCGCCTTCTTCTTCCTGCGGTTGTGCCTTGGCCGGCTCTGCTTCGAGCGTCACCATCCTATGTTCGCCGGGCTGCAAGGTCAGCGTCTCCCCGGACTTGGCCAGGATCTCCGCAGGCGTCGGCGAACCTCTCCACGCCTGGATGCGGTACTCGCCCGGGGGCAAATTAGGCACCTGATAGTGCCCGTCCGCCCCGCTGACACCAGATTTCACGTCGCTTCCGCCACCCGCCGTGGGAATGAGATAAAGGCGTGCCCGCGGCGCCGGCTGCCCTTTGAAAGTCAGCTGACCTTCCAGGTTGGCGCTGTCGCCCCGGACCGTCAGATGGAGTTCGCCCGGCGCGCTTCCGCTCACCGAAAACTCGCCGTGCAGAACGTCCACATCCCCGAGTTTGGCGGATGCCACATAGCCGCTGGCCGTGTTTGGTCGTATCGTTTGCACGTTCAGCCTGTACCTGTCGGGGATCACGTTTGTAAACGCCTTCGGTGGCTCTGGCACGGAACCCGGCTCTGGCGTACCTTTTAGCCGTGGCCGCGGCCTCGCGGGCGCACCAACGAGCACATGGCGCACGTTGGAACGCTCGTGTTGCGGCCGAAGCGACAGACTGATTGTCCCATTGTCGTCTGCCCCGGCTTCATACGAGACCGACACCGGAATGTCGGCACCGCCCGATAGCTCAATCGCCAGATTGCGAATCGGCTGCGAGACAACCACCACCTGCGTCTCGGCCGCGAGCCATTTCTGCGTATCCGCCACGTATTGGACGGCCCGCAGCGTGTAACTCCCCCGGGGAACATCGACGACGCGGAACTGGCCGCTGGACAGGTTCACGTAAGCTGCGCCCACCGGCAGGCGGTCGCCCTCCCGGTACAACTGCACCCGCGTCCAGGCGCCCGGCGCGATGCCGGTGAGCCGCCCGTCGATATCGAAGGCCGCTTCGGTGGCATGGCGGAAATCGATGCTCGCTCGTTCGCTGGGGCCGAGGTGCAGCACCGCGGCCGAAGCCGGCGAATCGCCATTGGGATAGTACACGGGCTGCATCCCGCGGTGGTCGTTATTCAGGTACAGCCGGCTGCCCATAAAGTATCGCGTGGAGGCGGCTTCCCCGGCCAACCGCACGATGTAGTCGCCCGGCGTGAGATCGAGAAAGGCGTAAGCGCCGCGGTCGTCGGTGTGGTTTGATCGCACCGGGGCATAATCGGTGCCGTCTAGCGATTGTCTGACGGCGATACCCTGGACCGCCACGCCGGCGAGCGGCTCGCCATTCTCGTCGAGGACGGTTCCGGCAATCGAGGAGACCGGCACGAGCTGAATCCGTGCGGGCGGTGATCCCGGCTCAACGTCCACACTCTCGGTTGTTGGCTGGGGCGGACTGCTGGACTGTTCTGCCTCATCGCCGCCGGGCGGCGACGGCGCGAAGATGCTGCTGAATTGCGGGGAGAGGCTCTCGGCGGATACGAAGCCGGGCTTGGAAACGCTGAGCAAATACGAGCCGCAGGGCACATCTCCCGCGCGAAAAGCCCCGCCGAGGTCCGTGAACCGGTAGCCCGACGAGGGTCCGTTGTAGGAGACCAATACGTGTGCAATAGCCGAGCTGGTGGCCGAGTTGAGAACCGCCCCCGACAGCAGACAGCGCTCCGGCGTCTGTCCGAAACCAACATGCGCCATGTTGGTGCACAGGTAGCCGAGAACAACGACTGCCGCGAGTCGCAATCCGCGTTGAACGGCCATGCCTCACAATGTAGCCGACGATCCAACCCGCCGCAAGGCGTCACTATTGCTCTTTTCGGGCAGTAGTGCCAATCTGAAATGTCAACTCTGGTGGAGCATGCTCGAGCGTGCCTGAGATCTCGAAGAAGAAGGAGTACCCCGATGCAGCGACGTGAGTTTATGGGTACCATACTGCTGGGCGGCGTGGCTGGTATGGCGGACGCGCAGACAAGCCCCGGCGCCGGCGCCGCGAACGGCGCAGCCGCCGAAGAGCGGATGACCTCTCCGACCGGCGATGGTTGGGATGCCGAGGTGGCCGCCAGCGCGGACGATGCCCGCTGGGTAAAGGTGGACCTCGGCTCTTCGCAGCGCATCGACGCCGTCAAGCTCTACCCCAAGTTCAGCGCCACCGCGATCGAGGGCCGTGGCTTCCCCGTGCGCTTCCGCATCGAGGCCTCGAACGATCCAGGCTTTACCGCCCCAGCTTCGATCACGGATCTCACCGCGGCCGATCTGCCCGATCCCGTGGACCGCATCCAGACGTTTGCCGCTAAGGGAACGCAAGCCCGCTACGTGCGCGTCACGGCCACCCGGCTGCGGCAGCTTCCCAAGCCCTCCAACTCCAATGGCAACCCGCCACCGCGCTATAGCTTCTCGCTCTCGAAGATGGATGTTCTTTCGGGTGGCAAAGACATCGCCGAAGGCCGGCCGATTGCCGATTCGACCAAAGGCGAGCTGGGCATCACGCCCCTGACCCGCCCCGCCCGGCCGCTGGGCGAAACCATCGTCACCGACAACCCCGAAAACGTCACCGCGGCGCGGAACTGGAAGCCTCCGGCGCAGCGTGTGCGCATTCCGCGCACCGGTGTACGCCTGGAAGGCGGCCCGCTCAAGACCGCGTTCGAGAACAATATCGGTTACCTGCTTTCTTCCTTCAGCGTGGATGAGCTGCTGAAGGAATTCCGCGACCGTGCCGGCAAACCGAGTCCTCCGAATCTTCCGCCCGCGGAGCCGTTCTGGCAAGTGGCCCTGGCCGGTTCCAATGCCGGCCGCTTCCTCATGGGAGCCGGAAACTCGCTGCGCTGGACCGAACGTCCGGAGCTGCTCAGCCGCATGAACCAGGTGGTGGCCGGGATTGCGGATTGCAAACAATCCAACGGCTACATCATGGCGTATCCCGAGGACACCATCTTCCAATCCGAGCGCGGCGCCTATACGCGAGCCTGGCTGACCCACGGATTGATCGAAGCCGGTTACGCGGGAAACGCGGAGGCCTTTCGCCTCTTGCGCGGCTACTACGATTGGTTCGATCACTGTCCGTATCTGCCCCGGCTGCTGCGCGGCGCCATACAGGGACCCCAGGGCATGATCGCCAACACGCGCATGTACCGCACCCCGGTGGGCCGCCCCGAAGACATTCAGGTGATCCAGCGCTATTTCCAGGAGAACTATTGGCTGGCGCAGCTTGCGCGCCGCGACGAAGCCGCCATCTGGCAATATCCCTACGACCGGCCGCATTGCTATCTGCTCACCGATATCGAGGCGTACATGGATCTATACCTCGCGACCGGCGACGAGCGCTATCTGAACGCCTCTTCCGGAGCCTGGGATCTGTACCACGATAGGTGGGAGCACGTGGGCGGCACCATCGCCATCTGCGAGGGCGGCGTGTACCCCCCGGCATCCTACCTGCTGCATTCGAAAACCGGCGAACTCTGCGGAAATTCCTTCTGGTCTTTCCTGAGCCAGCGCTTCCACTTGCTCTACCCGGAGCGGGAGAAGTACATCGCGGAGATCGAGAAATCCCTGTACAACGTGGCGCTCGCCAACCAGGTCGGCGCGGAAGGCATACGCTACACGGCCTACCTGCAGGGCCGCAAGGACACCGGCATGGAGAGGAGCCGCTCGGACCGCCCGCGCATACGCATTAATTCCTGTTGTGAAGGGCAGGGCACGCGCCTGCTGGCCGCCGCGCCGGAGTTCCTCTATTCGATCGCCGCGGATGGTCTGTACGTCAACCTTTTCGAATCTTCGAGCATCGCCTGGCAACAGGGCAACGAGGCCCTCAAGTTGCAAATGAAGACGGAGTTTCCCTACAAACCCGATGTGGAAATCCGTTTTGCGTCGGACAAGCCCGCGCGCGCCAATATTCGCGTGCGGGTTCCGTCCTGGGCTTCGGGACGGATGGTCATCCGCGTGAACGGCGCCATGGCCGCGACCGGCGAGCCGGCGAGCTACGTCGCTCTGGACCGGACCTGGAAGCCGGGCGACCTCATCTCCTTCACGCTGCCCATGGATTTCCGCATGACCTATTACCGAGGCGCCGAACGCGTGGCCGGCCAGGAGCAGTACGCGCTTGAATATGGGCCCGTGCTGATGGCGCTGGTGGGCGATGTGGACGAGAAAACGGGCGCGCGAATCGCCCTGCCACCCGAAAGTCTGCGCGACCATCTGCGCGCCAAGCCCGGCCAACCGCTGCACTTCGCCATCGAGACCGACTCTCGCCACGAGTATGTGCCGTACTGGCTAGTGGGCAACGAGCCGTTCACCTGCTATCCGGTCGTGGGGTCGTGGCCGCGGACCCCCGCCATGGCGATGTAAACGGCGTCTAATCTGGTATTCGCAGCGCGCAACCGCGTACCGCGCTGCGACGGCCTGAATCCTACGGCGGAACCCGATCATCTGCTAAGCTGAACCTCGGCATGCCCTGTAGCTGCGTCCAACAAACCGATCTGCCAAACACCTCCCGTCTCGCCGCGGACATATCGTACAATCCGGACCGCGCGGCCCGTTTTTATCGCCACCCGTTTCGAGGGATCGCGGCTTTTCGTGAAGCGGCTGCTGAAATCCGTTTTCCCGCCGAGAAGCGCGCGGCGCTGGTTCGTGCGCTGCGGCAAAGCAACCCCGCGAGTGCGGCCATCGACCGACTGGCGCAGCCCGATACCTTGGTGGTGGCCACGGGCCAGCAGGTGGGCCTATTTTCCGGCCCCTGCTACACGATCTACAAGGCCCTGCACGCGGCCCGGCTGGCCGATTGGCTAAGCGCCAATGGAATCCCGGCGGTGCCGGTGTTCTGGCTGGCCACCGAAGATCACGATTTCGCCGAGGTCAACCACGTCTGGGTTTTCGACCCCGCGCACACGCCCGTGAAGCTCGAAATGCGTCGTGGGGCGAGCGCGCAGCCGGTTGGCGATGTGCCAGTGTCGGCACCGCCGCTGGCGGAATTACGCGCGGCGCTCGAAGGTTTCCCTTTCGGCGACGAGGTGTGCGCTCTCACCGAGCGTGCCTATCGCAGCGGCAACACCATGGGCGCGGCTTTCGGCGAACTGCTACGCGGCATCCTCGGGGGGATCGACATTCCCCAAGTGGACCCCATGCTTCCGGCGTTTCGCGAGCTGGCGGCGCCCACTCTACGGGCGGCCGTGGAGGCCGCGCCGGAGTTGACAGCCGGCGTCCTCGAGCGCAATCGCGAGCTGGCCGAAGCCGGGTATCACGCCCAGGTTCACATCGAAGAGCAGACCTCCTTCGTGTTTCTGCTGGAAGGCGGCAAGCGCCTGGCCCTGCGGCGTCACGGTGGGGAGTACGTCCTGAACGGCCGCCGCTTCGCCACCGAAGAGCTGGCGGACCGCGCCGTTTCGCTTTCGCCCAATGCGCTCCTACGGCCGGTGGTGCAGGATTCCATGCTGCCGACCGTGGCCTACGTCGGCGGCCAGGCCGAGACGGCCTACCTGGCGCAATCGGAGACCATCTATTCGCGGCTGCTGGGACGCATGCCGGTTCCCGTGCCACGCACGGGCTTCACCATCGTGGACGAGCGCAGCCACAAGCTCATGGAGCGCTACGGGCTGTGCCTCCCGGATTTCTTTCACGGCGAGGGCCCGCTGCGCGAACATATCGCCGCCAAGTTGGTGCCGCTATCCCTGGCCGGCGCGCTGCGCGAAGGCGGCGCCGCGGTGGATAACGTTCTCGATAGCTTGCGTGGGCAACTGGTGGAATTCGACCCCACGCTGGCGCGCGCGCTCGATACCAGCGCCCGCAAGATCCGCTACCAGTTTGGGAAGCTCGATCGCAAGGTGGGCCGTGAAGCCTTGCGCCGGGACGAACGCGCGGCCGGGTACGCCAAGTCGCTGGCCGGCCTGATCTACCCCGAGCGACATCTTCAGGAGCGCCTCTACTCGATTCTGCCGTTCCTGGCCAAGCACGGCCCCGATCTGATCGGCCGCATTTTCGCCGCCATCAACCTGGAATGCAAAGACCACCAGTTCATGGTGGTTTGAGCCCAGCCGCTTGCCGCAAACCGCTTGCTGACGCGCGCGGCTCGGTATCGATCTGAGGCGCGACGGTGACGGAGCGGTTCGTCGCCATCCCGCCTGGGGCGCTAGGTTAGCAAAAGTTCCACGCAGTGGCGTCCATGGTGCTGCGCCTGTTTAGGCAGCGCCGTGATCGCATCGCTTCTGGCCGCTGCCTTTAGGGCTGCTGGGGCCGGTCAGGCTGGCCGCAAGTTAGACCCGCCGGCCCGCGCCCCGTCAGAACTCGTAGCTCAATCCCACCATGGGCACCAATTCCTGCAGCAGGGTGCCATACTTCACGCCCGGCGCGGGAGTGACGATCGCCGTGGGGAACATGGTGATGTAATCGCGGAACTCGGCGCGCATGAAGACGCGCCGGCTGACGGCCCAGCGCACTCCGGCTCCCACGTCGCCCATGGGTTTGAGCGCCTGGGCTTTGGTGAAGTAGCCGAACTGCGAGAGGGGCTGGTAGGCCTCTTCGGCCCCTGTGCCGCGGAAGATCTTCATGCCGCCGCCCACGGCTACGAAGAGCTGCGCGCGCGAGCGCCGGTTGGTGTGCAGGATCAGGTCGTAGTGCACCACGTGGGAGACGCCCGCGAAGGAGGCCGACGAGCCGCCGCTCTTCAGGCTCAGATCGCTCTGCAGATAGGCATAGCGCAACTCGCCGCTGAGATGCTTGTAGAGATTCTGCCCCAGGAATGCGCCGGCTGCCAGCCCGGTATTGAATCCGGCCGTGGCTGCCCCGGCGGCGCTGGTGGCGTTAACGGTATTCAGGAAGCCGCCGCCCCCGACGCCTCCGAATTCCCACTGCTGGCCGAAAGCGGCGCCGGCCACCAGCAAAATCGAGATTGCCAACTTCTTCATCTGCGTCTCCTATCGTGTTCGCTTCAGTTCACTACCCGGACGTCGATCTCCGTCGAGCCGCTCCCCTGGCTGATCACCAGCGGGACGGTCAGGCCTTGCGGCGCTCCCGAGGGAACCGAGGCATTGATTTGGTACACACCCACTTCGCCGGGGGCCAAACCGGCATACGAAACATTCAGACTGGCCCCTCCCAGCGTGATCGTAGGCTGGATGGATGCTTGCGCCAGCGGGCTGGTGGGGGCGGGGAGGCCGGCATCCACCTGTGGCGTGGTCGCTCCCATGCCGGTCAGGTAAATGCTTATCGAATCGCCCGGATGCAGAGGATTGGTGGGCGTGACGAGTTGGCCGTTATCGTTTCGCAGTATGGTCGCCAGACCGGTCATCGGGCCGGCCGAGCCGCTGCGGAATACGCTCGGCGCCGCCGTCGAGACCGTAAAGTAGTAGTTGTTGCTGATCCCGCCCGGCGAGTGGATGTTCACGGTGGCGTTGCCGCTCACATTGAAAGGCAACTGCGCGTTGATCTGCTGGCCGGAGACGTACAGCAGGGGTACCGGCGCGCCGTTCACGCTCAGGCAGGAATCGCCCAAGGCGGTGGGCAAGGGAATCTGCGACGTGGCTATGTTGACGGGGCTCATCTGCTGCCCATAAGCGCTGATGAGGCCGCCGGGAGCCACCGGCTGCGTGCCATCGGCGGCATTCACCACCGACGAGATCGTGGGCGGCGCGACCGAGGCACCGTAATTGGCCGCCAGCACGGTGAAGCCGGAGACGGTCAGCACCACTACCGTCCCGGCCGAAGGCATGGGCGCCACCGTCCGCGTAAAAGCCGTATAAGTGTAGGCACTCACCGTGCCCGTCGTGCCGGTTCCCGTTCCGGTTCCGGTGCTGCCCGAACCCGTACTGCCCGAACCCGTGCTGCCCGAGCCTGTAGATCCCGATCCCGAGCTGCCGCTGCTTCCGGTCCCGGTGGTCGTCGTGGCAGCCCCGGTCACCGGCAGGAGCGGCGCTTCCGCCATCCGTACGGGACTCATGGAGCTGGCCTGGGTGCCGCTCACGGTGCTCATGTTCTGGATTACGCCCGCGCCGGCCGCCGCGGGTGTGGTCGCCATGTAGCCGCCCTGACCGACGAATGCGAATCCGGAGGAGTTGCCGTTGGAAGTGCTGAAATTAGCCGCCGGCACCAGGGAGGCGTTGAACACCGTGTTGCCCACCACATAGGTGTTGTAGGCGGAGGCGGCGTACGCCCCGGTGAGCGACGTGTAATCCTTGCGCGACACGGTAAAGGTATCGGCATCCGCCGAATAGAGCATTAGGGTGCCGTCCGCGCCGGCCATAAGGATGTTGCCGCCGTTGGGCGAGGGGCTAAGCACGCCTTCGGTGGAAACGATGTTCTGCCAGACGCCCAGGGTGGGCAGCTCGAACGACCCCGTGAGCGCGTTATTGATCTTGTCGATGGCTCCCGTGCCGGTTCCTTCGTCGCGCGCAAGCACCAGCAGCGAAGCGTTGGATTGAGCGATCGAACGTCCGTAATGGCCGGGCGGCAGCACCACCGGAGTCTGCGCCTGCAGCGCGTTCAGATCGTAGATCATGACCAGTTGCGAATCGTTGTGGCCGACCAGCAGATAGTTCCCGTCGTTGGTGAACGACATGGTGGTGGGCGAAGTGGCCGTGCGCAGCGTGGCGATGAGCTGGTCGGTTCCGCCGTCGAAGACCAGCAACTCATTCTTGTCCTGCCGCGCGATGTAGAAGCGGTTGCGGCTGGGGTCGGGCAGGATATCGGTCAGCGTTCCGGGCACGTCGACAACCGTGCCGCGCTGATCCGAATCCGGGTTGTTCATCAGCAGGCGGACTGAGCGTGGCTGGTTGACGGCGCTGTTAGAGGTGATCTTGAGCGTTACCGTGGTGGTTCCGGTGGTGCCCTGGAAAGCCGTCGGGTCCACACGGATCTGCACGGTTTGGGGAGTCAGGCCGGAGGAGGGCGACACCGTTACGCCGGCCTGGCTGGGAGTGATTGTGAAATCGGTATTCCCGCCGCCCGGGTCGGTGATGGTGAGTGTCTGCACCACCGTGCTGCGATTGCAGAAATTGGTCTGCACGAAGACGTCTTCCTGAGAGGCCGCCAGGCGGTTGTATTGATTCAACGATCCCACCGGGAAGACCGTTACACCGCTGTCGGATACCGCGTAGAGCACGGTGCCCGCGGCATTCATCACCCCGCGCCCCACCAGGTTCTCCTGCATGGTGATGCGGTCCCGCACCGTCAGGTTGTCGGAATCCATGACGAAAAGCGTCGGCTGGAGGGTGGTCGTGGTGGTCCCGGAGCTGGTGGTGGTCGCCAGAGGAGGACCCGACGGCTGGTTCACATCGGGGAACTGGCCGTAAACCAGGTTGTGTACCGAATCGATGGCGTGCCCGGTGATATTGGGCGAAGTAATCACGTTGGGATACCGGCCTGCGATGGCGACGCCGTTGGCGCCCGCGGCCTCCACCATCAGATAGCCCACCATGGCGAACGAGCCGTCGCTCGAAACGCTGACGCGCGGCAGCAGCGCCGGAGAGGTAACGAATCCCCAGGCCTGGAGCGTACCGCCGACGCTGTAGCGAAAGACCAGTTGCGTGGCGGTGCCGGCTCCGGCCACGCCCCAAATCACCTGCCCGTTGGCCGAACTGCCCAGCGCGGCCTCCAGAATCTGGCCCGGGAAAGTGGCGGTGGGTACCGGCAGCGTCGCGGACAGCTCGGCTATGGTCGCCAGCACCGACATATTGCCCGAGAGCGGGTCGAAGGTGACGAAGCTGGTGGTGGTGACGATCAGCGCCGTGCCGGACGAGGCCGGCGGCTGTGTGTTCAGAAACGCCACTCCGAGCGGCGGGTCGCCCGTGTAGAACGTCTGGATCGTATTGCCGTTGAGGTTGATAACGGTGATGAGATTATTCGTGGGGGACGCCGTGGATGTGTTGTCGTAATGCGTCACCACCAGGAATTGAGCATCCGGCGAGAGCGCCAGCGATCCCGGCCCGGGCGCCACGTTGATGGAAGTGTGGATGGTGGAGTCCGCCGTGGACATCACATCGATACGGTTGGCCGTGTAGTTGGCGATATACAGCATGCCCCGCGATTCGTCCAGGGCAATATCGGCGGCATGACCGCCGATGGGCACCACCTTGCCGAAGCTGGCGGCGGCTCCCGGCGTGGGGGCGGCAAGCAGCGCCAGCGCCCACGCCATCGAAATCAGGATTGCATTCCGGCGCATAGGGGTAGTCTTCGAACGATACGATTACATTCCCGCCACGCTCGGGAATCAATGATCGAAATGGCTAATAGCCCCCGCATCACCAAAGTTAGCCGTGCATTTATGGGAATTTATGCCTATACTTCACCTGGGAAAGAGCGCCATATGGGCCGCTCGGGCGGAGTGTTATGCGCAGATTGTCGCGGAAAATCAAAGGCAATTTAATATTCCTATCCTTAATTTGTGCGCTGGCCGGATTTTTGACGGCCTCCGCGGCGGCCCAGTCGGGAGGCACCGCGACACAGGTCTATACGGTTCCCTCGGGCCTTACTTTTCAGGTAGATGGGCAGATCTACACGCAGCCTATGTCGGCCATGTGGCCGGCCGGCAGCAAACACACGCTCTACGTGCAGCCGCTTCAGTCGTTTAACGGTGCGCTTTATGCTTTCAATCAATGGATATTTCCCGCCGGAAAATTCACGACTAACCCGGTCACGATCACGGCCGATCCCTCCATTACCCAATACAGCGCGGTATTTGGGATTGGCTACGATCTGAGTATCCGATTTAATTCGTGTAGTAATCCGGCGGGTTGCGCCAGCCCCGGCACGATCACGGTAAATGCCAGCCCGACCACCGTGGATTCGGATCAGTATTTCGCCATCGGATCGACCGTCATTTTGCAGGCATTTCCCAATCCCGGCTGGGTATTCGCGGGTTGGACGCCCGGTCCGAACCAGCTCATTCAAGGCCTGCAGGATACCGTCACCATGGCGGCCCCCGTCACCGCCACGGCGCTCTTCCTGGCCGCCCAGCCGGTGAACCTCGCCACCTCTCCGCCCGGACTTCAGGTGGTGGCCGACCACACCACCATGAGCACCCCGGTGAGCCTGGAATGGGGCGCCGGCAGCGTGCACAGCGTGGGCGCGATTTCCCCCCAGCAGGACCTGTTAGGCAACTGGTGGGCTTTTTCTTCGTGGAGCGACGGCGGAGCGTTGAACCATTCCTACACCGCCGGCAATTACGGCGGTACGCTTACGGCCACGTATGTTCCGGCCGCGCATGTGGCGCTTCTGACCTCGCCTCCCAATCTGCAACTGAGCGTGGATGGCCGGACCAACTGGCCCAGCTTCGTCTTCGAGTGGGGCGTGGGCGAGACCCACCAGATTTCGGCTCCCAGCCCGCAGACCGATTCGCAGGGGAATACGTGGGCTTTCGCCAACTGGTCGATCGGCGGCGCGGCCACCCAGAGCTATACCGTCGCATCCAGCGCCAATGCCACCGTTACGGCGGTTTATGGGCCGTCGGCGCAACTCACCGTGGCTAGCTCCATGCCTGGAATCTCCGTCAAAGTAGATGGCGGCACCGCCTGCCCCACGCCCTGCCAGGTCGAGCGCGCGGTAGGCGCCTCGGTGCGCGTCACCGCGCCCGCCACCATTCCGCGTTCGCACGCGTATTTCACGGGCTGGTCGGTGAATGGCGCACCGCCGGGTTCGGCCGGCGACTGGACCGGCATGCTGAGCAACGCTCCGTTGAACCTCACGGCGGTGTACAACGCCATGAACCACCTGGCGACGTCGGCCGACCCGCCCGGTGCGGCCACGTGGCAGATCGTGCCGCAATCGAGGGACGGCTTTTACGAATCCGGAACAGCCGTGAACGTGGGCGTGACGGCTTTGCCCGGCTACCGCTTCCGCGCCTGGACGGGCGACCTCAGTGGCTCGGCTCCCGCGGGTTCGGTATTAATGAACGCCGCAAAGGCCGTGGAGGCGCTGTTCGACGCTATCCCCTATATCGCTCCTTCAGGCGTAAGCAATGCCGCGGGTGTGACGTCCCAGCCGGGCGTGGCGCCCGGATCGATGATCTCGATCGCGGGTACCAACCTGGCGCCAGGCACAGCCACCGCTCCGGATAGCCTGCTGCCGCAGACCCTGGGCGGGGTCACGGCGCATATCGGCGACCAGTTGCTGCCGCTGGCTTTCGTCTCGCCCATCCAAATCACTGCCCAGCTTCCGCCGGATCTGCCTTTGGGCGCGCAAACGCTGGCCGTGAGCATTGCGGGGCTGCCCGACGCGACCGTGAGTCTTACGGTAACGCGCGATGCTCCCGGATTGTATCAGCAGACCGTGAACAGCCAGTCATACGCTCTGGCCGTGCATGCGGATGGGTCGCTGGTGACCCCGGCCTCGCCGGCCGCTCCCGGGGAGCTGATCGGCATCTACGGCACCGGTTTCGGCTCGACCAGCCCCGCGCGCCCGGAGGGTTTCGCCGTGCCGGCGAGCCCGCCCTACGCGGTCCTGGATACGGTTGCGGTGCTGGTGGGGAGTGCCTTGCTGGCTCCGGAGAGCGTCTTCGCGGCGCCGGGGAAGGTGGGAATCGACGTGGTGCGGTTCCAAGTATCGGCGGATGCCCCCGCAACCGGCAACGTCACCGTGCAAGTGACCGTGAACGGGGTAGCCAGCAACGTGGTGGTGCTGCCGGTTCAGTAACGCGGGGTCGCGGAGCAGGGCATCGGCTGGTGGCCGGCAAAGCCTCCGCACGGGCGGGATCGACGGAATGGGCAGCGACCGATCGTGCTGCCGTCGAAGGGGCGGGGTGTTGGCTGTCCGGCGGCGACGTCTCTGTGCCGGCGAGATCCACGAAGTGGTGGGCCGGCCGATCGAGTCGCGCGGCGCCAGGTGTCTGGCCAAAAGGGCAGTGCCTGAAGACAAAAATGGGGACGGCCATGCGACCGTCCCCCGTCCCGCTCACAGGCCGGCGGGCGCCGGCCATGCGCGTACAAACTCAATACCGCGAAGCTACCGGGCGCAGCGGCGACGCGAAGCGCACGGGCGGCTCGGTCCGATCGATGGGCGCTCTCTCGAGCACCAGCGAGCGCAGCCCAGGCACGGCACCAGTACGGGCCGGCTTCTCGCCAGTGGAGAAATGCCCAGTGGTCAGATTCTTCAGACCGAACAGGGCCAGCTCGAAACGGTCCTTGACGCCGACCTTCTGGAACAGGCGCGAGAGATACACCTTTACGGTGCCCTCGGAAATCATGAGGGTGGAGGCGATCTCCTTATTCTTCAGCCCCTGCGCCAGCAGGCTGACCAACTGCCCCTCGCGTTGCGTCAGAGCCACCCGGCGCGCGCACAGGAAGCTGTCCGTCAAGGCCTTCTCGAACCACAATTCGCCGGCCTGCACCTTT
>Ga0181517_10002511_pt1 | contig 18658 bp, 17 predicted proteins | sample PEATcosm2014_Bin_31_FD_119748 | JGI IMG/M metagenome (GOLD analysis project Ga0181517, IMG submission 119748) | Peatland microbial communities from MTU Mesocosm Facility, Houghton, MI, USA - PEATcosm2014_Bin01_30_metaG | ecosystem: Environmental > Terrestrial > Soil > Wetlands > Peat | place... | reverse complement strand
TCAGCAAACTCCAAACCACAACCCAATCACCGCCGTTCTTGTAGTGTAATTAACCGGCCCTTGAGGTCATTGACTGAAAAACGCGGCGCGTCTTGTCGCCAAGTAAGATCGTTTTCCAATTCCGCCCGAACCTCGGGGGCATTCATTGAAATTCTTTCAATTGCTCAGAAACGAAACCGATTCGTGCTTTTAAAGGCCCCGGAGAATTCCGTCCACCACCAGTTGTAATCTTAATGAAACCCGGATCAATTTTAAGCGCATGTAGCTTATCTTTGAGGCGCCCCATCTGGGCAGCGTCTCCAGCATTAAGCTTATCGAGGAGCGGCTGAATGCCGATGGTCAGGGCTTCGAAGTGATAGACGCTGAAGCCATTGGTGAGCGCGTTTCCGGCTTTGTTGGCGAAGGAAAAGGAAGAAGCTCCTAGCGTAGCTGCCAGAACCGAGAAGGTCTTCTTAAAAATTGCATCCTCGTCCTCGTATTCGAAATTAACAACCTTCGCCTTCTCGGAGTCAGAAACCTTTTCCATGTATTCCGTCATGAAATCGGAAACATCGTGGGAGAAAGATGCCTGGTCATTCTTGAACGCAAAAAAACGAAGCACCAATTCTTGGTCGAAGGCGGCGAGAATTCTCTCGGTAGAAACGGCATCGATGCATGTCTGAAAGGGTGGGAACTTGCTCAGCTCTATTATGAAATCGTTGAACTTCTTGTTCAGTAGGCGTATCGTGCAATTCCGAATCTGCTGCTCAGAAAGCACCTGCCCCCCGGTATTCAATCTCTTGAACATGTAATACTGGAAACGGACATCACTTCCTTTACGGACCACTTTAACGTTAACGAAGGCTCTTTTAAGTTTTATCTGAAGGGCAGTGCCGAGATCATCGAAGCTCTTGCCGTTCAATTCCGCAACTATGTCGCAATCGCTGAGCTTTAGCTTTTGCCCTTTCTCAACGGGCGGATCAAGGTGCTTGGCTTCGAGCATACCGCGAAGATGAAGATACGATGATATGCGCTGAAGCCCATCTATCAGCACGTACTTGCCATCTTCTTCTTCGATAACGTATATCGGCGGTACGGGCATTTCCAGTAAGAGAGATTCGATGAAGCGTGAACGTGCGCCTTCAGACCATTGAAACAGTCGCTGAAACTCTGGCGAGATGTTCAATTCCTTCGCCTCATACATGTCCACGAGCTCATTGAAGGACAGGTCGAGAGTTTGCGTGTGCACGTTCTTAACGCGGGCATCAATAGCGGTTATCAGCTCGGTAACGCCCTGTTGATTTTGGTCGGCCATGGTTCTTTTCCTTCTAATTTTTAGAGAAGCACAGAACTGATTCTGTCGCGCTTACCTCGGCGCGATATTTTCGCACTCCAGGATTTACCCCGGCCATCGTTCGCTGATGAAGAAATGGCACCTGCCGCCTCAATGCCATATTTTGACTTTCTGACATCTCCACAATAATTTTTGGTAGGTCGTTATGAACGTCTTTGTAAAAAGAATCCTGAACTACAAGGATACACGCGGCCTCCTTCTTTAACGTACGGGAGATTTCGCCCAGCGATGTGTAGATCGAATCGAAATATTGAAGGTGATTCTTGAGGTAATAGCCCGACGAAGCCTTAGATCGATGAGATTCAACTTCCCCTAAGAATTCGGTGCACGTCCTTCCCCACGCGATATTTGATATCGGCGCCACGCGGGGAACGGTGGAAGTGCCTATCAATTGCCTTCGAAGGTCGTCGAACTCTATGTCGATTCGGTAGCCGAGGACGGCAAGCTCGGCCTTTGTCGCAACTGCATAATCGATGCGTGTACAATACGGAGGCGACGAAAGGACCATGTCCACTGATTTGTCTGGGAGCGGAACGCTGGCCGAAGAGCCCACCGATATCTTTACTTCGCTATCTTTGGTGAGATTGTCGCCATCGATGGCCTGGGCCATTTCGGAGACATGGATTCGAAATACAGAATGCAGTTCCTGTAACGAAGTCCGAAGTTTCGAATTGGCTTTGACCGGACTCTTTATCCACGTCGGATTCGTAGCGTCGTACCTGGAAAGGAGCGAACGTGTAGTACGAAACAGTGCAACGTAGAAGAAAGCTGCAAGGTCAGAAACGTGTTGAACATGTTCAGCGGTGCAGATATTATACCTCTGGTTTTCGTTTACCAACACCTGCTGAATGCTTCGCTCAATCGAGCGAAGATTGCCAGCCGCGCCTGTTTGAAACCAGTTCGCGAGTGGGTCCTCTTCGACATGATCGGCTTTTGCAGCGTGCTTTAGGATAATCGCCCCTAGTGGAACAAGGCTCTTTTTTTCCCGCTTGCTAAGCATTCTTGCACGGGCGGCCAAGACCATTACCGGATTTAAGTCGCAGCCGAAAGCATTGTGACCAATTCCAGCAGCGGCGGCTGTTGTCGTACCGCTGCCATTCCAAGGATCGCTCACCTGCGACTCAATCTGCATCTTCGCCGATAAAATGAGTTTATGGGCGAACTTCTCTGAGAACCCGGCGTAATAGGGGTACCAGCTTGCGCGCCCAGTCTGAATCTCCGATTCTCGCTTCGGATTCAAGATTTCGAGTTTGTCGAACGGGATCACGGGTGCATCAAGATATGACCCGATCCTCCGGTGTCGAGATTACTGCGCTCGTTGGATGGTTGCCAACGGTTCTTGCTCGGTAGCCACAACAACGCAACTTGCGGTGGAGTATGTTGAGATGGTCTTAAAAGAGGTCGATTGGGCGGCCTCGACCTAGTCATCTTTGTCGTATCCATCTTCGTCCTCGTTGGCCCGATGATCAGACGCAGACCTGTTCGAAAAAACGAAACGGTGGACTAGAAATAACCCCACCGCCCGGACAAGCACTACGACGACCCCCAGGATAATCCCAAAACCTATGGGCGGCGTTTATTTCAAGGTCCCAACTCTCAAGGCGTGGTCGAGCTCGTGTGTGTCCGGGTGCGGGGCTTTCCCTGGTGGGTGGTCCGTCTGCAATGGAGCGATCGTTTGGTCCTTACAAATCTGTCTGCGGAGGATTGAACCTTTCTTCCGAGCGGGTCAAAATGGTCCGAAAGAATGATCCACTGAGAAAACTACCCAGGCAACGAGTCTCGAAAACCATCATCACTCCGCGGTTCTGCGCGGTTTTGTCGTCTTAATGACTACGACGGAGTTAACTTTCCTTTCTCGTACAATGATCGAAGAATGCAACTCATTATTCTAAAAGGAGTTACGCACAATCTATATTATGTTAAGTAGTGAAAAGAGCCGATACCGCCCTCGCCTCGCTCACTGAGCGTCAATCGCAACGGAGCGCAGCCATCGGGTCGAGCTTCGCTGCGCGCCGAGCTGGGATCCATCCCGAGACAAGGCCGACAGCAAGAAGCAAGAGGACGCCGCCCACGAAAGTCATGGGGTCCGTCGCGGAAAGCCCGTAGAGGAGGCTCGCGATAAGCCGAACGGCTGCAAACGCGCCGGCCAGCCCGATGGCCACCCCGATTGCAACGACAAGGAGGCATTCGCGGAGCACCATCCAGATCATTGAGCGCGGCGCCGCCCCAAGCGCCATGCGAAGCCCAATTTCGGAGGCCCTCCGAAGGACTGAATAGGACATGAGCCCATAGAGGCCCAGGCAAACGAGGCCAAGCCCGAGGAGGCTGAACATGAGGCTCAGCCGCGCGAACATGCGTTCGTTGGCCGAAAGGCTTTCGATCTGGCTCGCCTGCGTCCTTAGGTTGGTGAGTGGAAGCAGCGGGTAGGCCTGCCGGATCGACGCCCCCAGCAGGGGCGCCACGGCGGAGGGATTTCCCGAGACCCGGACGGCGAAGGTCGCCTCGGCCGAAGCCATGCTCTTCGTCCAGCCGAATCCAAAGTAGGCGGTCGGCGGCGACCCCCTCCTCAGGCCGTCGTATCCCGCGTCGCGTGCTACGCCGACGACCTCGATGGGATACCAGCGTCCCGGCATGTACTCCTGCTCAAGGTACCGGCCCACCGGGTCCGCATCCCCGAAGCAATCCCTGGCCATCGTCTGGTTGATGACCGCCACGGTCTTTGCCCCCTCGTCCCGGGCCTCGAGCTCGCGGCCACGGATGATGGGTATCCCATATGTTGAGAAGAAGCCGGGACCCACTGCATTCAGCATCGTCGGCTTGAATTCCGAAGGGGACTGAGTGCCACCCTTCACCCGGAGCATGGCGTTCCAGCCCCTCCCAGACAGAAGCGACACTTTAGAGAAGGTCGCCGATATCACCCCTGGCACGGACCGCAGCCGTTCGGCGACATCGCGGTTGACCGTCTCCGCTGCGTCGAAGTCCGCGCCCGAGGGATTCGGATCCATTTCGAAGAGAATGATATTCTCGCGCTTGAATCCGATGTCCACATGGCCGAGATTACGAAGGGTCCTCGCGAGTAGCCCGGCACCCACAAGGAGCACGAGCGAAAGCGCGATCTGGACGACAAGGAACACTTTGCTGAGCCTTGACCGCGTGCCACTACCGCGATTGTTGGTACCCCCTTGGAACTCGGCCGTGACGTCGACCGAGCTTGCGCGGAGAGCGGGCGCAAGCCCGAATACAAGCGCCGTTATGACCGAGATGATTGCGGCCATGGCGAAAACGCGACCATCCAGTCCCGCGTGGAGTTGGAGGGAATGGCCCTCGATGTCGGGATGCATCACGATGAGGGCGTTCTCGGTCCAGAGGGCGAAGGGCACCGCCAGGCTGCCCCCGATGACCGACAGGAGCGCGCTCTCGGCGAAAAGCTGCCTGATGATCCTACCGCGGCTCGCCCCCATCGCCAACCGGACCCCTATCTCGCGTTGGCGCGCCATGCCGCGGGCGAGCAGGAGATTGGCAATATTGGCGCACGCGATCGCGAGTATGGCTCCCCCGAGCGCTACGAGAATCGCCAACTGGCCTCTATATTGGTTCCTGATCTCCGTCAGTCCTTGTCCTCCCGGGCTCGCGATAAGAACCAAGTCACGGCCCTGGGAGGGCGGCACCTGTGCGCCGAGGGCTGCCAAGGACTCCGTCGCGCACTGCCTGAGTATGCCCGTAAGCCCCGCGCTCGCCTGCGCCCACGAGACGCCAGGCTGTAGCCGTGCCATGATCTGCAGCCACCAGAGCGTGGACGTGTTACCCGCCTCGCCGAGACTCTGCTGACCCATGCCAGGCGACAAGGAAAGCGGCAGGTACACATCCGGACGGTCGCCCACCTCGAGGGTGCCCGAGAATCGGCTCGCGGTCACGCCGACGATCGTGACGGGCATTCCATTCACCGTGACCATCTTCCCCACGACCGAGGGATCCGCGCCGAAGCGCCGAAGCCAGTAGCGGTAGGATATCATGGCCACGGCTGGTGCGCCCGGGCGGTCGTCGTCCTTCTCGATCACCCGGCCCGTTTCGGGAGGGACACCGAGGAGCCCGAAGTAGTCGCCAGAAACCAGTTCGCCCTGCTCGACCGACTCCGCGCTGCCATTGGCGACGACGGTGATCCTCGAAAATCCGCAAAAGGCGCAGACACCGTCCAGCGGACGACCCTCTGCCTTGAACCGCTCGAACACGGGCGTCGAAAACGAGGAGCAAGTCATGAGCTTCGTCGCCGAATCCGGCTCGAAGGAGCCATTTACCGGAACCGGGAAATCTTTTGGTGAGGCCCAGCGGAATAGAATGAGACTGGAGGGATCCCTTACGGGCAGCTGCTTGACTAATATCTCGTCCATCAGACTGAAAATGCCCGCGTTGACGCCGATCCCCAGGGCAAGCGTCAGGACAGCGACGCAGGTGAATCCCGGCGAACGAGCCAGCATGCGGATCCCATATCTCAGGTCCTGGACCAGCTGAGCCACCCAGGGGAATCCCCTCTCGTCCCGGCAGGTCTCCTGCACGCCGTCCAAGTGACCGAATTCCCTCTTCGCCCGATCGGCCGCCGCAGCCGGTGCCATTCCCTCTTTAATGTATTCCTCGGCCTGGAGTTCGATGTGGATGCGCATCTCCTCCGACATGGCGGCGTCCGCGCGCCGGCTAGTAGATACCGACGCTACCCTCCTGAACAGGCGCCGGATAGAGGCAGCGACTTGGGGTCGGTCACGCATGACTTAGGACCATGTTTATGGCTAAAGAAACTCGCTGCCAGCTATCCGTCTCGGCCTTGAGCTGCTTTCGGCCTGCGCCCGTCAGCTCATAAAACCTCGCCCTCCGGTTGTTATCCGAGACGCCCCATTCGGATTTGATCCATCCTTCGGCCTCTAGGCGATAGAGCGCCGGGTAGAGCGAACCCTGCTCGACCTGCAGCACCTCGCAGGAAATTCTCCGGATGAGGACCGACACGCCAAAGCCGTGTGTCGGTCCGGGAGACAGCGCTTTCAGGATCAACAAATCGAGTGTTCCGTGGAGCAGGTCGGATTTTTCCTTGGACATTCACTTCTCCTAGACGCTCTAGGAGGCGCCCGTCAACGCTTTTCCTGTAGATGCTCTAGGAGAGCCAGAGACTGTCTTAAAAGAGCAGAGTAACGCTATCTATCGACCTTGCAGTTCTCACCGCCGCTCAACATCGAAGGTCCCCAACGAAGCAATGGCCGGAATCAGGTCGAAGGTACCGGCGTGGCCGCATCTGATACTTGGCTTGCCTTTGATTCGGGAGCAGCGGCCTTCTTTGGCGATACGTGCTTCTTCGGGAGCTTGGGAGCGGCAGCGAGCTTGGCTGGAGTTCGGCTGATCGTGGGCTTGCGCGCAGGTTTCTTAGATTCTCTGACGAGTCCGAGGGCCTTCTTGATGTTTTGAACGCTTGGCAGCGAAATCCCCAGCGCCTTGGCGATCTGTGATCCGGTCTGCTTGGCTTTCACCAACTTGCCGACCTTCGCACGAATAGAATCGGTGATCTTGGCACGCTTGCGGGTCTTGGGCGCCGTGGGCTCCTTGGGCCGCCCGGCCCTTTTGCCACCGCCGCCGGCGGCCTTGATGGCGGCCACGAATTCCTTGAGGGATTCGAAGCCGTAGTCGGATGGAAGGGAGGCCAGTTCCTTAGCCAGGGCCTGCTCGAGGCGGGCGACCTTGGCCTTTGTATCGTTCAGTTCCTTGACGCTTGAGATAATCATGGGGTGAGCTGGTTACCTAAACGGGATTCGTATAAGGCGCAAGATGCTCGGAAGGATTCGGCAACGCGACGAGGGGTCAGAGATCTTCGGGATTCCTGTCCAATAAAGGGACCGCTTTTGCAAACACACCCGTATGATTTGCACGTGTCCATGGCTTGGACCGGACATTCGACTAAGCATGCCCCCGAAGATCATCAGCAAAACTCATCTTCAGATCGACGCACTTGAGAACATTTCCATCCTCAGCGACTTGGATGATTAGACCTCCAGGGTGATCGAGAAAGGAGCGAGCGGCTTGTCGAGTTATGGGGTCCGATTGGAAGAGCCTGTCAGCCAAAGCATGGCCCATATTTCGGTGATGCCGTGCTCGAATTTCAACTGTCTCGGCATCATCGCAGGTCAGAGCGATTACCCGACGGCGATTTCCCTTGAACGGAAAGCCGTAGGTAAGCTCTTGAATGATATCTGTGTCGAGATAATCGCGATCGTTCTTGAGCCTCAACGCCTTAACAAAGCTCTCCGGTGGCGGGGATTCCGGGTTCATCGCTTTAATGAGATAATGCATTCTGACGCTCACTCGAAAACGGCTTGCCGGAGCCTCTGGTGGTTCGTCGATGAAGTACCATGACGCCATTATTTTTAGCATGGCTCGAAAATCGGTAAGCGAGAACGGATAATTCAAAAAGGCGTCCTGCGCGAGAAACGTCGCAAGCAGCGACGTGAGATTTGCGTCACGTTTAAAAAAGCCGGAGACGCAGATGTCGAAAAGTGGACGCGCCTGCGGATCGAGAAAGAGAATCTGTTCATCATATTTCTTTCTTAGGTGGTCTGGTTGGAGTTCCGGGAGCGCCTGAAAATAGACGAGAGCGTGTTCGAACAGTTCCTTGTAGACCAATTTGGGATCACCGACGGTGACGGTCCTTTGAGGCGGCTTGTGAATGCGGATGCCTAAGGCTTCCAAGAGGCCGAAAGGCGTGATTCGCACAACGGTTCCAGTTTCTCCAAAATCGAAACCGCGCGCGCGCAATTGTGGGATGAGTCGCCCAAGCACTAGGTTGCCCGGTGACTTTGTAGCAGTTCGCAGAAGATTGTTATCGAGGAGATAGAAATCCACGTCACGTAATCTAGAAATTCTGACAGTGGAGGCGAGTTTACGGGGTCGAAGTTATCGAACTGATTCTCAGATCGGTTGTCTTATGATCGGATCCGTTGTTGTTGCGGAGTTCCAGCCTTTCTTCTACCTCTGCTCTTGCTACCCATGCGGTGCTTTTCTCTGGGATTACTCTTTGCGGTGGTTGTAGCAGTTCCCGCAAATTCTGGACCCACGCCATCCGTGAGCCCGGGAGTTCATTTGAACGATCCGATTTTGCTCTCGCCCATGATCGTTACCGCACGGCGGCCACCGGCAGTTTCGATAATTGCACATTCATTAACCAACCTTGCGACCTTGGCATTTGTCGTTTCCACAAGGTAAAAACGAGGCTGGATATTGTGGTGTTACATTTGTTCGGTGGGGTCTTCAAGCTGACCGTTTTTAAGACGGTGAACTAAATCTATTGGAAATAGAAAGTGGATCGGCACTGGATTGTTGCGAGATCGCTTGCTTGTTTTTCGAGGCTTGCGATGAAACTCTGGAGTTCCCCCGGCTTTACGCCAAGAAGCGCTGCATATTCGGCCCCTTTCTCCCCGCGGAGGAGTCTGAGTGTTTCCGAAAGCTGCTCCATCAGTAGCTTCGTCCCCTCCCCTCCTTCTCTCCACAGATGGTTTTTGTAGTCGTAGGCCGGCATTCCTTAGGTGTTAGTCGCTGTCACCAACGGCGCCCCGAAAAGTCGGCACCAGGCTAGGACGCAATTTCTTTGGATCCCGGGGATAGTTGAGCGTCCGGCCCACCAGTCGTTTGCAATCGCGACTACAACCGTCGGCCGAGCTGCCATTGAGAACAAGATGGGCCACACGATCACTTGCTCGTAACAGATGAGCACGGCCGCGCTCTCGCCGGCTACGTCCACCACGGGGTTTTCAAACCAATAGGCGTGCGTCCCGGCACTCGCCCACGGCCGCCACATGGTTAGCGGCACAGGCATTCTCTGCCGATAAATGACCTTTGAACTCGTCCGGTTCACGGAAAGAAGAATGTTCGCCGATCGACCGTCCCCCTCCCCTATCTCAGCACCCAGGAGCACCGTTTTATCGCCACTTGAGACCAGTCCTTCCTTCCAAAACGTCTCCGGTACCTCAAACCACAGCCCGCCGATTGATTCGGGGAGGACGATCACCCGGCCGGGGGTTGCCGCAGCGAGCTTGGGTAGCGCCAGCGCCCGCCTTAGTTCCCGGCCAGAATCGACCTCCCCGTGTCCAAAAGGCTCTTTCGTGTCCAACCCTTGCCACCCGGGGAGACTTTTAGCCGGCCTCTCGGCCAGGCCAGCCCACATAACCAGCACCAAGGGGCTAATGGCCAACCACCCTTTGGGCACGATAGCCAGCCCTACAGCCACGAACACCGCCCCACCAATACCCAGCCACCCCCAGCCGGGAAACAGGGCTCCAGCGGCGTTTATCGGGTGTACCCAGCCGAGGACCCCTATCGGCGGGAGGGCCGTTACGATCAGAGGAAACGTCATCCACCACGGCCGCGTTGCCTTTGTCGGCTTCCAAAAAGAGGCCCAGGTAGCCGCCACGACTAGCGCCGCCAACACCCACAGGAGCACCCCGAGGGCCAGGAATGTCCCGTAAAAGGTCATCACGCCGCCAGGCAGCCCCCACGTCGCCCCAAGTTGGTAGCCGAGGACAGCGAGGCCTGCGACCCAGCGCGACTCCGCCGCTGCCCACAACGACGGCATAAGGAGTGCGAGTGCTATTGCAGGGTATGGGCCGATCCAGGCCAGGATCCCAACGACAGCGCCCCCTAGGATTAGTAGCCTTTGGGCCCGAATCGCCGCTACCATGTGAGAACGGGTTTTAAGCGACCTTCGATAAAGGCCGTCGGCACAGCCCCGAAATACCTCGAATCGAAGCTCCGGTCGCTGAATTCCGACATCACCCATACCTCGCCAGGCCGAACCAAGCCCCCGATCGCCTCATGCGGCAGCGGCCGTCCGCCTGAATCGACCTTTCGCACCAGGCTATTGACGAGCTCGCGGCCATTGACAGCGACCTTTGCCGATACGTCCACGCGGTCACCTTCGACAGCGACGACTCGTTTGATGAGCCGGATCACTGCGTCCTTCCCATCCACCTCGCGGACATAGCCCCGCCTTTCCGCTAGCTTAAAAGCTTCACGATCGGCAACGACGTCGATCAGCACCAGGTCGCCTCGCCTCCATTCGCCTTTCGATAGGCGGTACAGACCGATCGGGTACGACGCCGTTCTATTCCACCGCAAACCTACCGCCCAGGCCAGGCTGACCAGGACGCCGGCGCATCCGAGGGTCACCAGCACCAAACGGAGCCCATTGCGGTCAATTCGCGGCATACGCTGGCGTTCCTCTTACAGACGATCGCTCGCAAGCGGTGCGCTAAGCTTCGAGCGAGCCGAAAACGTCGGATCCTTGAAGTAGAGAATCTGGCGGCCGTAGATCGGGGCCCGGCCTGCCGCGAAAACGAGCATATCCCCGGCCTTGGTCACCATGCCGCCCTCGTCCTTTTCCGGCCCAGGCAACCGCATGCACTCATCCGGAGTCAGCAGCGGGCGCGAGAATTCCTGAATCGTCTCGTTCACCTGGCTTAGAACGAAGCTGAAGCGTTTGCCCGACGTTCCGACCACCCTTTTTACCACGGTCGCCGTCCCAGTCATCTTCGAGAGCAGCTCCGCCGTCTCTATGCGGTTCGGCGCGTAGGCCACTTTTATGTGGCAGTTCGACACGATCGCCTCGTGTTGCCCGTATGCCGCCGTCAATTGCGATAAATCTTGCGCGATCAAATAGGCCTTGAGCCCATACCCAGCGAAGTGCGCCAACGCCTCCTCGAAAATGGGCAGCTTCCCAAGCGCCGGAAATTCATCGAGGAGGAGAAGGAGCCGGTGCTTGTACGTCGCCACCGCTATACCGTTCTTAAATTCCATCCTTGGCGTGAGACCCCGCACAATCTGGGTAATCAGGAGCCTCACGAGCGGCTTTAGCCGGTCCTTGTTCGATGGGTCCACCACAATGTAAAGAGTCACCGGGTCCTCATGCCTCATAAGATCCGCGATCCGGAAATCACTCTCGGCCACATTCGCCGACACCACCGGATCCGCGTAGAGCATGAAGAAGGTTTTTGCCGTCGAAAGGACGCTCCCACGCTCCCTCTCCTCTTTCTCCATCATGTCGATCGCCGAACTCGCGACCACGACGTGGCGCTTTCCGTTGTCGACCATGTTATTTTTCATGTCGGTATAGAGGCGATCGATGCCGCCCTCGCTCGTCAGCGTCGGCGCAATATCCCGGAGCGACCCTACCCTGCCCTCCCCTTTTGCCCGGTACATGACGTAGATGACGACGCCCACCAGGAACATGAGGCTGGTCTTGTCCCAATGCTCCCGGATCCCTTTCCCGTCGGGGTCGATTATCATCTGAACGATGTTTTGCACGTCGGCCACCTCATGTGCGGTCCCAAGTCTCACTTCGGCAAGCGGGTTGTACCTGGCGCTATTGTTATCCGAGTCGAGGGGGTCGAATTTTAAGACCCTCTGACCGGCCTTCTTGCGCCACCCGGCCGTGAGCGCCCAATTCTCAGCCTTCAGATCGTACACCACCGCGCTGTGCTCCCACGTCAGAAGTGTGGGGAGCACGAGGCCGATCCCCTTGCCGGAGCGGGTCGGCGCAAACGCGAAGACATGCTCCGGGCCGTTGTGCCGCAGGTAGCGCGTCGTCCCATTTAGGTCCGCCCACCCTCCGACGTATACCCCCGCCCCTTTTTGACCCTCGCGCGGCAAGAGCCCGCTTGCACGGATCTCTTCGGCTGTAGCCCAATGCGCCGAGCCATGCAATCGGCTCACGGGTTTCGCCCGGCGGATGAAGAACGATATTATGTAAAAGCCCACGAGCGCGGCTCCGATGGCGCTGCCGCCGACAAGCAAGAAAGCCCCTGCAAAACGTGCCTTGTGCTCCCAAAACAGCGCATCCTTCCACTGGCGCCACGCCCACGGCAGATAGACATGGCCCAATAACGGGGATCCTAAGCGCTCGTCATAGTCGAAGGCGCGCGCGAGATACTGCGTCAAGGCGACATTCGCCGTGCAAAAGAGGGCCAAACCATATCCGACGACCCACGCGACAAAACGGCTTTGCCCCCGGGATGTTTGCTCCTCCTCAGGGAGCCCCACAAAGCCTGTTGCCGCTTTGCGATTCAAGTGCGCGCGCCCAGCGGTTCGCGGTCCTTGACGTGGTCGACCTCCTTCGGTTCCTCCTCTTCCCGGAGCGCCTTTACCTCGATCCTCGCAATGATCGCCTCGCCTTTTTTGCCGAGGGCCACGTAACGCTCCCCGGCTTCCGTCAGGACGCACCCCTGGCCTTCCGCAAGCCCCTTGTGAACCGGCACCAGGTTAAACCCGTAAATTATTGCCAACTCCTCCCCCATCGCCATCCGGAGGCACTCCCATCTCCGATCGGTGATCGCCTCGTCATCGAAATTCTTTGGGCGGTATTCAACGAGCCCCAGGAGGTGGATCGGCCACATCATCCTCCGTTGGGTTTTGAAGATAACGGTAATGCTCGGTGCCGTAGAGTTCGTGTAAGATACGATCTCATTCTCGCTTCCGGCCAATTCAGCTCTTGTGGGTGTTAGCATAAATTCTATTTCTCGGTGTACGGCTCCAGGATGACATCCTTTGCGACCATCACGTTGAACTGGTAACCAGGACGGATTTCTAGGGTCGGCTGAATCTGCATATTGCGCTTGGTAATTTCGGTGCCCGTCGCAGCGAATTGCTGACCCATGCTCGCCGCCACCGTTTGGCTGGCCGTGGGAACCCCTGTCGCCGAGGTTGTCTGCGGCTGGGATAGCTGCGCCCCGGCGGAAAGAAGGCTCAGCATCAAGGTATCGCCGAAGATTTTCCAGAAATGGTTGTTCACTTGATCGTGAAACCCACCGTACCCGGCTTGATCGGCGCCCGGCATGTTCCCTAGATCGAGCGTTGAGCTATCCGGATAGTTTAGCCGCGTCCAAGCCACCTGTACCCGCTCCTGACCAATCGCGATATGGCTATCGTACACGCCGACTAGCTTTGTGCCTTGCGGGATCAGCAAAAACTCCCCGGTCGCCGAGTCGTACACATTTTGCGAGACGTGGGCGATGATCTCTCCGGGCAGGTCACTGTTGATCCCCGAAATCATTATCGCGGGGATGATCGTCCCGGATTTGATCTCAAAACGGCTGATCGGGTGTTGCTTCTGCGCCGACAAGTAGCCGGTATCTTTCTCCGTCGTCGCAAAGGCTTCCTTTCGCGCCTGAAGGTTCGGGTCCTGGTCGGGAATGGCTCCCGGTGTCGCCGCCGTTGTTTTCAATTCACTTGCAGTGCCCGGTGCCGGAGAACCTCCCGAGGTCACCCCCGGTTTTGCCTGGGGTTCGGCCACCGCGTCGAATGTAGCCACGTTTGTGACGGCCGTTAGCGCCGTACTGCGCATGGTTTCCTTCCTTACCGACTCCATTTCCTCCTTATCGCTTCGGCTCGGGGTTTGAGGGCCTATCGGGATATCTAGCCTGTCGCTCCCGGGAGCAGCAGCAATTAGGCCGCTATCGGATTGATTAGCCATTTTCGGCGGGCGTTCCGGAATCGGACCCGCTTTTGGCGCGTCCTTCTTAACGTCCGCAGCAGCCTCCTTATCCGACGCCCGGTGTTTTTCGTCACCGCCCGCGCTCGATCCCCTCGAGTGCGAGCCGCGTGACATCACCCCTTCCGTCAGGAGAACGATAATGACCGTCAACACACCGGCTAGGATTATGAGCGGCTTTTTGTTAAGGCGTTTTACGCCAGCCTCCGGCCGCAGCTCGTCGGGTGACTCATCGTCGGTGCTCATGGTCTTAGTCGGCCTTTGCATCGTCCCCGGAGAAATAGAAGACCCCGATCAGGAGGCATTGACTGAAGTGCTGGGAACCGACGATCCCCTCGCCCACCGTCAGCGTCACCGACACCACTGAGACGCAAGGCGCGCTTTCCATCGTCTGCAGAAGCCTCGCGATCGCGGGCCAATCGTCCGCCGTCGCGTTAGGCCGCTGCATCGCATAACGGCGGCCTGTAACATGCTTTTGGTCCGCAGGCCCCAAATCGTTCAAGATCCAGCCTGCCGTCCCCCTGACATTCGTATCGGCCCAAAGCTTGAATCCGTTCTCGGACCAATTCTGGCGACGATAGAACGCGAGGCGCCCCTCCGTGTCTTTCTCGCGCTGGGCGGTGAATCCCTGGAGATCGCTATTCTTGCGCCGAAGCTCGATTAGCACCGGGTTGTCGCGCCCGATAACCGCCGGATGGACAAACGGTGCCACATAAGCAGCCCCCAGGCCTGTCATGGCCAGCGATAGCGTGATGATCGCCCCAAGCCGTCTACGTTTTGCGGGTTTCATTTGAAGACTCCCGTAATTGTGAAGTCGGGTGATTTTTGAACCGCCGATTTGATCGCTGGGTCCAGCGTCCAATCATCACCCGCACTCAGGTTCTTAAGAAAAATTTGATAGGGACCATTTGTCGGGTCCTGCAGCCCCTCATGAATGTAGCCAGACACCGCCCAGGTGCGTTCGGTCATCGTCACCGAGCGGATCGAAATGGGCACCGGCCGGGCCTGGTTTAGTGCGTTAAGAAACTTCCATTTATGCGCCGCTGCTACCGATGCGGCCGACAAGACGGCTTCTGCGGCCTCCGTGCGCTCCTTGTTCGCGACAAACTGCTTATTCTGGGTTTCTAAACGCGTCTGTTCGGCCTTCTGCGCCGCCAGGTTGCTCTCGCTCGCCTGCAGCTCTGCAACGTAATTGTGCCACCCAAGCACGGCCAAAATGAGCACTACGACGCTCGCCGCATAAAGGATCAGGTCCACCGAAACCCTGCTAGTCGGAGGCAGCAGGTTGCACAGGCCCTTTGCATCCAGGGTGGTGGTTGCATTCAGGAGATCGTCCAACGTGATCTCCTTGGGCTTCACCCCGTCCCCTCCCTCCATCGTTAGCGGAGTGGAGCTTACATCCAGCACAAGAAAGTTACCGTGTTTGTCAGCCGGCGAAGCGGCAAAAGCGTCCGCCAGTTTCTCGCTGATCTCCTTGCCGCTCGCGGCCGTTTGGAAGACATGGACGATCCGATCCCCGCCGCTTGTTGCCGAATAAACCATGCCACCGGCGTCGCTATGCAGGAGCGCTACCGCCCCCTGCGGCTTGTTGCCGATCGCCGGCAATGCTTCCAGCGCTGTCAGGATCGGGAAGACGCCTTCCAGGCGGACATTGATCTCTTCCAGCATTGCCCGCAGGAGCGGCAACGAGTCGGATTCCTCGATATAAAGGATCGTCGAGGCCTCGCCCCCTCCTGGCTGCATTAGGACCTTGTGCGCCGCCCAGGAGGTCTCGGGTTTGCTTAAGACTGGGTAGTCCGCGCTTAGGCCATCCCTTACGTCTGCCCGGGAGCCCTTCGTGCAAGTCGTCGTCACTTGGCTCAGGCTTGGCGACGCGTAAAGGATCCGGATGGCCGCCGGTTGCGGCTCCATTTGCTCGATCGACTCCCTGAACGCCCTGAGGCCGTCCCCGCGATCTCTGAATTCGCGCAGCGGTGTGAGCGGGCTACCGAGGGTAGCAACGCTATTGTTCCAGAGAAGAACGGGGACGGCAGCGCTCATGGCGGACTTAGTAGGTCGCCACCAGGCAATAGAGCGTAACCTGGCCGGCCGCGTTCGGCGCGGCATACGTCACGCGCCCCAAGGTGTTTGCCGCTGAGGAGAGCGCCGTGCTTGTATTGTTGACGAAATTCGCGCAATCGGCCGCGTCGGTCGCTGATACTCCGGGGATAACGAGGGTTACGACGCGGGTGTTCGCAGGGAGAGACGTGCCGGAATTAGCAGTGTAATAGTTTGTCCCATCGGTTCCTGGTACGTTTGTCGTGGACAGCGAGCAGATGACCCTCGGGACCAACGTAAAATCCTGGTTCGGCACTGCATCCGGGTTGCAGTAAAACGTGTTCGTCGTCGTGTTCCAAAGAAGAGGGGCTGTGCCGGCGCCGGCCGGTGTGTTATTCGCCGATCCAATCGCCAGATGGATCGCCTTCTCCAGCACGCCCTCCGTTAGCAGCACGTTGTCAATTGTCGCCGCCGCCGACACGGTTGCAGGCGCTGCCGCTCCGAGCAACGCCCCTGTCGTCGGAATCGAGGAGGTCGCCGGCGCATTTGTGATCGGAGGGTACGCCGACCCGCCGACCTTCTGCGTATAGGTAACGAGTGCCGTCTGTATCTGCTGCACCAACGTGGGCACATCCCTTATGGCCGAACGGTGCTGCGCTTTGACGGTCGCGACCACGATGGCCGCGATCGACGCAGCGGCTATTGCCGCGGCTGCCATAATTTCGATCAGCGTGAAGCCCGCTGAGTTTCCCCGTCTATCGTTCATTTTCATGTTTCGTATTCCTATGTGGTATGGGTTTTCTAACTGGAAACTGCCGCGAGTATTTCCTCGATTGTTGAAATGCCCGCTCGGGCCTTCTCCATTCCGTGCTCGTACATCGAGCGGCCGAATTGGCGCATATGCGCCGTGAATTGCTCGGTCGGCGTCTTCTTCAGGATGAGCTCCGCCGTCCCCGGCTTATCCAGGGGGTAAATTTCGGCGATTAGCGTCTGGCCCTTGAACCCTGTTTGCTTGCACAGCTCGCAGCCGCAGGGTTCGCGGTAATCCCCTTCGCCATATTCTTTCACGATGAATGAAAGACGCGGCTCGATCACCGGCTCTGAGCACGAGCAAAGCGTTCTCACGAGGCGCGTGCCCACGACGGCCTTCACCGCGCCCGTGATCAGATACGGCTCCACGCCCATCTCGGTAAGGCGCCCAACCGCCGCCGGCGCACTCACCGCATGAAGCGTCGTAAATACGCGGTGCCCGGTCTGTGCGCTATGGATCGCAATTTCCGCGGTCTCCCTGTCGCGCACCTCGCCGACAAGGATTACATCGGGATCCTGCCGGACCGCCGCGCGCAGCAGCAGCCCAAATGTGCGCCCTTGTGCGGCCTCCACCGCCGATTGCGCGTAATCGGTCACGGTGTATTCAACCGGATCCTCGATCGTAATGACGGCTTCATCGGGTCCGGCTGACACCGCCATGAGTGCGTAAAGGAGCGTCGTCTTCCCCGAGCCGGTGGGGCCCGTTATGAACATGACGCCGTCCGGCCTCGCCGCGTATTGCACAAGCAATTCAATCTGCTCCTTCTCCAATCCAAGCTCCGTCAGGCTCCGAAGATTCTTCGTTTCGTTCTGAAGCCGAATCACCGCCTTTTCGCCGTGGAGCGTGGGCATGGTGGAAATCCGCAGGTTGAATGTTGTCGCTCCCGCCTTGTAGCTTCCCTTCCCGTCGAGCGGCAGCGCAGATGCCCCAATGTCCAACTTTGCGAGGAGCTTCACCGCCTGCACCAAACCCTGCCGGAGATCCACCCCGTACCCCGCATGGTAGTGGAGCCGCCCGTTGCGCCGCCGCCGAACAACGACCGCATCCGGCCTCGGCTCAATGTGGATGTCCGAAACCTCGTCCGTCGCAGCCCAAGCTATGATCTCTTCCAGGATCTGCTTTGGGGTCTGGTCCTCCGGAGTCGTTGTGTACGCATCCGTGATCGCCGCCAAAATATCCCCCTTGGCCGCAACGACCAATTTAACGGCCACATTCGGGAAATCCCGCTTGCCGTCTAAGGCCGTGTACCTCGTCGGGTCCGCGACCGCGACCGTTATCCGGCCAGGTTCCTCCTTGTAGGGAACAACAATATGATGCGTCGCCCGCACTTGCCTCAACTTCTGCACCACGACGGCCGCTATGCCTCGACGGGGGATATCGACGTACTCCAGACCGTGCTTCTCTGCCAAGAGCCGCGCAATCTGCCCCTGGCTGCAAAATGAAAGCCGTTCCAGTGCGCTCGCAAATCCTTCCCTCGGATGCGTCCGATACATCGCAATTGCCGTCTCGAGCTGCCCGGCCGTGAGCTTCTTTAGCTCCGCTAGACGAGTTCCGAGCCAGAAAGGGTCATGCACCGCCTTCTTTGCCGAATCCTTCGGAGTCGCGGGCATCGTGAGGACCGTCGACGGCGTCTTAGTTTCGAGAGGCTCAGAGCCGGAGCCGTTGGCTTTCTCCGGCTTCGGTGTCTCGGCGGGCTTTGGGGCGTCTTTTTGCAGTGCCGCCGACGCCACAGCCGGCAGCGTTACTACCTCTTGCGGTCGTCGGTTCACCGGCGAAAACGGACTGATCGGCCTTGATGGCGTCATCTTAGGGGATGATGTGAGCCGACACGGTTATCAGGAGTTCCGTGCGCGTGTTGTTGGTCGCGTCGGTTTTCGCCAAGTCTCCTAGTAGCGGTATGTTCCCCAGGAAGGGCAGGCTGTTCGTCTGCCCCGAGCGCAGGGTCTGCACTAACCCGCCAATCATC
>Ga0181517_10002504_pt1 | contig 18677 bp, 1 predicted proteins | sample PEATcosm2014_Bin_31_FD_119748 | JGI IMG/M metagenome (GOLD analysis project Ga0181517, IMG submission 119748) | Peatland microbial communities from MTU Mesocosm Facility, Houghton, MI, USA - PEATcosm2014_Bin01_30_metaG | ecosystem: Environmental > Terrestrial > Soil > Wetlands > Peat | place... | reverse complement strand
TTGCGACCCCACTTCGGCACTTTTTATGATAGGACTTTGGCTCGTAACACCTCATTCCTGCTCCGGTTTGCCCGAGCTTTTCCAACCCAACGGGTTGGCAGACGGTAGCCGGAGCGTCGGAGCACCGCGAAGACCTCCGGATCAGCGTCCCCTATTGCGCCCCACGACCCCAGCGGGGTCGCAGATGCATCATCGCCGTCCACCACCACGCCGCCAGCGTATTCATCCATGTCGGGGCCGAAGGCCACAAATCCGTTGGCCTGGGCTGAAGCGAGTCCCGCGAGCACAGGCCCAGGAAAATTGTTCACAAAAGCATCCCGAGCCCTGCATGGGCGACACAACGGCCCTATCGGCACGCCCCGCTCCTGAGTCGGGGGCATCGTCCAACGCATGCCCTCCCCGGATGCCTGGCCTGACGCTCACCGTGAAGCCACTCCCGGTGCCAAATCCGAAATAGGCGGCAACCGCCATTCCATCGGTCGCCTCATTCCTGCTCCGGTTTGCCCGAGCTTTTCCAACCCAACGGGTTGGCAGACGGTAGCCGGAGCGTCGGAGCACCGCGAAGACCTCCGGATCACCGTCCCTATTGCGCCCCTCGACCCCATCGGGGTCGCAGACGCATCATCGCTGTCCACCACCACGCCGCCCACGAGGCCCCCTACCCCGCCGCTACCAATACCCACACCATAGCCGCCGTCAGAAGGCTCCATCTGCCGCGCTGAAAGCGCAAGATCATACCAGCCCAGGGCAAGGCCGTAGGCCGCCGCCCTGGGTAAACGCCCCACCCTCCCCAACTTTTTCTCTCCGGTTTGGCACGCCTCCGGCGCGCCAAACCGGAGAGGAAAAAAGAGACCAGCTCACTCTTGTCCCCGGAACCCAGGGGCCGCTGGCCCGCTGGACATCCCGAGGTTCACGAGGACAGTGCTGGATGTGGGTGGCCCGTCCATTGAGGCGTTCGGAATGATAAGTGATCACATGTCGCGAAGCGACTGCTCTGTTTGGGGCACCTGACTCGTGGCAGGCTTGGGAAGCCCAAGCTGTGCCGCCAATGAGCGCGGACCGCGAGGTAACGTGAAGCTGCTCCCGGCGCCAAACCCGAAATAGGTGGCATTTGCCATGCTATTGGTTGCCTCATTTTCAAAGGTTGGCCTGTGAGGTTCTATTTCGAACCCACCGCTCGTAAAGCCGTAGCGCCAGTAGGAGAGATGCTGTTAAAAGCCCCACTGTAATCAAGAATGCGCCGAATGCTGTAATCGTGTCCGGAATACCCGGCGCCAGCTGCCCGTTGGAAAACCTCACAGGCCTACCTGGCAGCACACGAATTCCTTGCTGGAAGTAGGCATCGCTTCCATAAACCCAGCAAACAAGCGCGAAATTGCGGATTGGCCAAGCAACAAACACGAGAACGCACGCGATCAGGCCAAACCACGCTAATATGAAGTGGGAATTCTTGAACAGCCTCGCGGCGAGATCCTCACTCTCTGGTGGTAACTCACTCATAACCAAGCGGGTAGTCGCGTATGGGTCGGGGCGGAGCTGGCCTCAGTTGAAACTCCACGAGCCTCATCGGAATTTCACCTCCTTGTTCCCCTTAGGCACAAGCTGCCTATAAACCGACATCGAAATGCTTGGGGGGCCGCTGGAAGCCTCGCCCGACGGTCCTAAGGCATAGGAGAACGAAACTCCCCACGAGCCACCACCGCACGGGTCAAAGAACACGTTGGCAGTCCCTCTACCCTCAAGCGCACCAGAGACCAGCATGCCGATACTCTTGGCTTCCTCAATGACCTCGCTCGTGTTGTCTGTGAAGGCAAAACCGAAACCGCTCGCAAGGAAGGCATCGATTTTACTCTTAATGGCCGGTGGAAACGCTTTGTAAGGAATAGACTCGGTATAAAAAGGTCCTCTATAATTTTGGGATGCCGGGGTATTAAAGACTAAGCCAAAGCTCAGGCTGCCCGCAGCTGACTTTGTCTGCCCGGCGCCAAAGCTGACGCCGATCCCAGCGTAGCCGTAGAGGGCCGCCCCCTTCGTTCTTGGTGAGACCAACAGCTCAAGGCCGCCGCCTCCACCGACCGCAATCGGATACTTACCCACAGGAACGCTGCCACCCACGCTCAAGCCCACCTCGACAGCATCCATGGTCACCGTCGTCTTCATCGCCTGCTGCACCCAGCTGGGCAGTAAAGAGTAACCGACATGCTGGGCCGCGTAGTTTACGCCAACCGACACCATTGACGCCAACGTAGTGTCGATGAAGGTTGAAACCAGCAACTCCCCCAGGGTACCATCGTGTCCACCCGGATCCCGTAAGTTCGCAGGATCCGCGTTACAGTAAAGGTACTTGTGCAGGCTCAGCGGATCGCTCTGGCTCCCCTCGTAGCTATCCATCGTCAAGAACCGTCCGGTATCGGGTTTGTAGTATCTGGCGCGGAGGTAGTACATCCCAAGATCCGGATCGAATTCCTCGCCGCAGTAAAGCCGCGTTGTTTGAGCTGCCCCATTGGACGCAATGAGCGTCCCGTAGGCGTCATAGGCGAAGCTGTTTGCAACACCACCGTTGCCGTCGAGCAGGAAACGGGTGCTGCCGTGGCCGTCGGTGCCGAAGTAATACACCGCGCCGCCCTGGTCCTCTCTCACCAGCGCAAGGCCGTAGGTGTAAACCCGGCTCAGGCTGGGCGAACCGCCGCTTGAGGTCCATTCCTCCAGCACCTGGGCGTAACCGGTCGGGTTGCGGTCATCCACCAGGTAGTAGGTGGTTGTGCTGGGAGAAATCTTTTTCACCCGGACGCCATCACCGTTGTAGGACACGGAAACCGATCCCTCGAAGTTGGTTAGCCGGTTTTCTGCGTCGTAAGCATAGAGGCCGCTGGCGATCCCGTTGTTCGTCGTCTGGAGCGTGTTCCCATTCTTGTCGTAGGCGTCGGTTGCCAGCCAATCGTTGGTATTGAAGGAACTTGGCCCGGCCGGTAACACGCCGTTCAACCCGCTGGTCGAGGCGCGATTGGTCCGGTTGCCAACAGAATCGTAATTGTACCCGAGGGTGCCAAGGGCGCTGATGTTTTCGTTGGTGAGGCGATAGAGCGGATCGTATTGCCAGGAGTAGGTCCTGGCGGTGCCGGCAACGGCCTCCGTCAGGTTGGTCCGGTTCCCAGTCCGGCCAAGCTGATAATAGAAGCTGGCGACATTACTGCCGTGACTGGCCCAGACCGCGTTGGTCAAGCGGTTGAGCTGGTCGTACTGGTAAAGATTTGTCGCCCCGTTAGCATAGCGCAAGCTCTGAAGATTGCCATTCGCGTCGAAGCCGTAGCTCGCCGCGAGGCTCCCACCAGCCAGCACATTGGTTATCCGGTTCAGCGGGTCGTAGCTGTATTGCAAATTCACTCCGCCAGGCGTGCTCGACCAGATGTTGCTCACATTCCCATTCGCGTCGTAGGCGTAGCCCAAGCCGATGGCCAGAAGCCCCCCCGCCCAGGCGCTCGTCTTGCCCAGCAGCCGGTCCCGGGTGTCATAGCCATACGTGGTTGTGCCGCTCGAATCCGTCATGCTGAGCCGCTGGCCGGTCGGGCTGTAAGTGAAGCTGACTTGGTACCCGCCCGCCGAACTGCGGTTGGTCAGCCGATTCATCACGTCATACCGGTTGGTCATCACCACGCCATTGAAATTGGTGGCGTAAAGGAGGTTTCCGTCCAGATCGTAACCCATTGTCTCCACCTGCTGACCGGGCAGCGTCCGCTGGATACGGCGGCCCATCCCGTCGTAGGCAAACTGGGTTGTGCGGGTCAAAGCGTCCACTTGGTTCGTCTGGTTTCCGGCTTCGTCGTAAGCGTAAGTGGTGACGTTCGTGAGGGCGTTAGTCACCGCCGTCAGCCGTCCCGCCCCGTCGTAGGCGAACCACGTGACGTTGGTATCCTGGTTGGTTTCGGCAACCCGGCGGCCAGCGGCGTCATATCCCGTGAACGTCTTCGTGCCATCAGGATAATCCACCTCCACCGTCCGGTTCAAGGCATCAAAAACGTTGGTCGTCGTGTTATTCCGCGCGTCGGTTAACGTGGTTTGGTTCCCATTCGCGTCGTAGCCGTAAAAACTCACGGTCTGGACATTGGCGACACCGTAGGCGTTCGTCATGGCCACCCGCCGTCCGGCAACATCGTAACCCGGCGCGTTGGTCACCCCGCGAGCGTCGATGCCGAACTGTACCCGGCCCAAGTCATCATAAACGGTGCTTGTCGAGGTGTCGTCGGCGTAAAGGGTGTTGGTCAGCCGGTTGAGGGCGTCGTAGAAGTAGTAGGCGACGCGGCCGAGCTTGTCGGTGCTCGAAGTCCGGTTGCCGTTCGCGTCATAACTGGAATACTCGCTGAACGTGTCCGGATAGAGAGTCTGGATCAGCCGTCCCTGATCGTCATAGAAATAGCTGTTCGTGTGGTTCAGGGCGTCGATGGTCTGCGCCTGCTTGCCAATCGCATTATAAACGATCGTGCTCGTGCCGCCGTCCGGGTTAACCGTCTGGATAACCCGGTTCTGGCCGTCATAGACGCTGGTGGTGGTCGCGCCGGTCCAGACCCCGTTGGTCCTGCGCCAAACTGTCGAGGTAAGCTGGTTCCCGTTGGCGTCGTAACTAAAGCTGTTGGTGCTGAGGATGTTGCCGAAGGCGTCGAAAACACCCGACCCGGTGAGGTTGTCGCTGCCATCATACGAGTTTGTGGTCCAGGTTCCGATGGCGTCGCGGGCGGCAGCGAGCAAGCCACTAGGACTGTAGAAATTGGTAGTGCAGTTGTGCATGGCGTCGCAGGTGCCGAGGAGATTGCCGCTTGAATCGTAGTAGTTGAAACTCGTATTCGTGCGGGCGTCGGTGCTGGTCAGGACCTGACCGTAGCCATTGTAGGTATAGGTGCTCTGGTTGCCGAGCGCGTCGGTATTGGTCAGGAGCAGGTTGTTGGGGTCATAGACCCAGCTATTGGTGGCGTAGGGCTGGCCGTTCAGGAACTGGATCTGGTTGGTCTTGTTGTTATTGGCGTCGTAAGCGGAGAGTGTGATGCCGTTCAGCGCATTGGTTTGGGCGATGACATTGCCCCGGAGATCATAGACGTAGCTATTCGTGTGATTTAGCCGGTCAATAACCACGTCCACGTTGTTGCTGAGGTTGTGGATGAACTGGGTCAGGTTGCCATCGGCATCCTGCACGGCGATAAGCTTGCCCGAGTCGTCGTACAAGTTTTTGGCCACCTGGGTGCCATCGGCGTTGACGATGCCGGTCACGTAGTGCGGGAAAGCGGTGTTGGTGTAGGTGTAGGAGTTGGTCACATAGGTGCCGCTGCCGCTGCCATCCACCAACTGGAGCACGTTGACCAGGTTGTCGTTGGCGTCGTATTGGTATTGGACAGCGGGCGGGCCCCCGTTGGTCAGGGCGTTGGGATCGCTGATTGAGCTGATGAGGCCGTCGCTGTTGCGCTGGAACACGATTCGCCGGGTTACATTGGCCTGCGCATCGGCATGCACTATGGTGCCTGAAACCGGATCGATGGTGATGGTGTCCCCAGAAGGCTCTTTGATCTGTGCCAGATAGGGATCCCCCCAGGCATGCACCTGGTATCCCAGGCCCCCGTCCCCCATGTAATGCACGCCCAGGTCATCGCGTCTGATGATGTATTGCGTTTTGTCCAGGGTCGTGAGTGTGAAAACACTGAAGTCGAAGCTGTCCATCGGCAGGCTTGGATCGCCGGCCTGCCAATAGGGCTGGCCGTCGCCCCAGGCCATTTCATCCTGAAGCGTGTTGTCGTCCGGCGTCGTAAGCTGCGCAGTCACTCCTTGCGCGGCGGTCCACGTGGCAAAGTACTGTGGCAGGGTTCCTCCTCCACTCAAACTGTAGTAAAACGTCGTGCGCTGGCCGTTTGGGAGCGTAAGGCTGACATCACGGCTGCCGCCACTGACCCTCTCACTAAAGGTGTTGCCGTCTAGATCCGTGACATCTTCCCGGACTTCGTCGATCTGAGCTTGCATGTCGCCGAGGGTCCAGGTCCAACCATAGCCAAAGTCGCCCTCGATCGGGTTGAGGGAGTTGTAGGTGCGAACAATGGTGAGCGGCACTCCGTTGACCGGGATGGCGCTGTCCTGCTGGCTGAAGCTGAATTGGCCAATCTTAAGGGTGGTTTCGAGTATGAATTGGATGTTGGTCTCGGCGTAAGCGCTGCCACCGACCATGCTGAGCTGCATGGTGTAGGCGCCGTTGTTAAGCCCGGTAAGGTCGCAGAGCGCGAGGACGTTCGAGCTGGTTGCCGAGCCCACCGGGATGTTGGTGGAAATGAGCGGGTGCACCGAGTCGCCCGCTGCGTCGAACACGCCGAGGCTCCAGAAGACGCTTCCGTTTGATGCGTCATAGGCCTGCCCAAAGAGCGCGAAGACCCCCTCGCGGACGGTTACGCCGTTGGTGAAGGGACGGCTGCCAAACGTGTTGGTGTAACTCAGGATACTGACAACCGGCGCACCAACGCCGAGAACGTTGGTGACCTGTATCTGAATGGGGGTCGAGGTAAATACCTGGCCGAAATTGTCCGCCGCCACAGCCGTGAACTCGGAAGTAGAGCTCCTGTAGGAGGCGGTCCAACTGAGAACATAGTTTCCGCTGCCCCCGTTGGTCACTTCCCCAATCAGCTCGGTGCCACGGTAGAAGTCCACCTTGGCGACCTGCTGCCAATTGGAAACCTGTGCGGTGATGGGAATCCCTGTGCCGGCGCCGACGGTGTAGCTATTTGTCGGATAGGTAATGGCAACTTGAGGGTCGCCGTTACCGTAAATGGTCACATGAACGGTGGCGCTGCTAAATCCTCCCATGCCGTCGGAGATCTCATAGCCGAAACTGTCACCCCCACGCGTGAAATACGGCGGAGTGTAGCTGATCGCCTGGCCGCCGAGGATAGAAACCGTTGCCGACTGGGGCGGCGTGGCATTATTAGTCGCCGTAGGAGGCGAGATGCCCACGATAGTCAAGGAATTGCTAGCCAGGTCTATGTCATTGGTCAGCACGTAAAACACATTGTTGCTGCTGTTCATCAGGACGGTGACGTAGTCGTCCACAGCTTTCGGAGGGCTGGTTTGATACGGCGAGATGACATGGACGGTGACCGGCAGGCTTGTCGAGACGCGGCCCAAGGCATCGACTGCGGCGGCGGTCAGGGCGTAGTCCCCCGCTGGCACGCTGGGCCAGCTAACCGCGTAGGGCGGATTCGTGACCGAACCAAGTGCAAAAGTCTGGGTCGCGCTCGCGGCCGAGAAGCTGACATAGGCCACGTTGGTGCTGCCGTTGGTTGTCGCCGCCAGACCAATGTTGGCCGGGGCGACGAAGGTTGTGTTGTTGAGTGGCGCGGTGAGCTGAACGTCGGGCGGACCGCCTGGAGGAAACGCGCTCGCGACGAGGTCGAGCACGAAGGACTGTCCATAAGAAGTTGAACCTCCTTTGTCCCACACGTTCTCTGAGCTATTCTCCAGTGCAAATCCGCCGTGAAGAACCTCGTTGGATGAAGCCAGAAACGCGATCTGTAAAGTCGCTGTGCCTCCACCTGTCAAATACGAATTGCCTCCGGGATCTGTAGGTAGGGGTGGCACACACGCTGCCACAAACTCCTGGGTCACGGACGGGGCGGAGAAATAGATGTTGGCCGTGCCCATATTGCTCAGCGTCAGCGTGTTCGTTACCGAAACGTTGGTAAGCGTTGGCCCGAACACGAGAGCACCGCCGTTAGTCACGTTGGTTCCATTCATCAACACAGCCAGAGGTGATCCGAAGGGAACGCCCTCGAAATTGGTAACCGTACCGCATGAGAAACTCAAAGAAAACGGCAATCCCGCTCCGACATTGGTGTTTGTCGCGGCGATTTCCACGACGTAATTCCCGGTATAGGGAAGGGTGTAAAGCACTTCGCCCACGAAACCGGACCCGTTGTCCGGCGACACGGCATCGGCACCCACAACCTGATTCGACGAGTTCCTCAGCAAAACCACGAGTCCATTATCCACGGCGGACGAGCACGTCAGGCCGATCTGCTGCAACTGCTGGCCGCTGAAGGAGAAGTAATTCGCATAGAGACCCTCTCCAGCAATTACCAGGTTATCCGCCACAGGACTCGTCGTGATAGAACCGGTATAATTGGCGCCGCAGTTAAGGAGCATCGTCCAATCAACAATGATCGAGGATGAGCTTGCGGGCTGGCCGTTGACGGTAGCAGAGGCCTGGACAACGTCACGGCCGGATGTGGCGGCCTGATTTGTAACCACCGCTCTGCCATGGGCGTCGGTTGTCGCCGAGTTGGTTGAGGGATGCATTCCGGCAACGCTAAACTGCACATTCACGCCCGCCACGGGATTGTTGCTGGCGTCCAGCACGGTGGCTGTCAGCGTTTGGCTGGTGTTTGTCAACCGGGCGGAGTAAACGGGCATCAGCACCACTTGGTTTGTAACATTCTGCGACTCCAGGATCTGAATGGTGACATCGCTGGAATTAGTCAGTTCCCCATCCGTAGCCGTCAATCGGAGGAGGTAAGTGCCAGACGCGGCAAACCTCGCCACCGTATTGGTCAGGGTGGCATCGTCGAAAAGCACCGCTGCCGGGCCGGAGACCATCGTCCATCTGGTAGTGAGCTGCGTCGTGATTGAGCTGTTATTGGTCACACATCCTTGGAGTTGCACGTAATTCGGAATGGCTCCAGGAGCGCCCTGGGCGCCAGGGGCAGTGGCGTACCAGAACAACTCCGCGTTGTAGGAACCCGTGTCGCCATAGCGTCCTATGGGGACAACCTCAAATACGCGGCCATTCCATCGAGCCCTTCGATAATTGAGCCGGTCGCTGTACGAGAGCAAAATGTCCCCGCCCGCCGCCTCGAGCTGCAATGCAGGCGTGCGATAGAAGGTCCCGGACCCGGTCCCCGAGTCAACGAAGAAGTCAAAGAGATCTTCACTAGGAGAGATGAGCCCAACGCCGTTTGCCTGAAGAGGAAGCACGTGAATGGCGGAGAAGCCGTATTTGTCAACGGCCTCGATAGCTCCCAGGTTCGCCGAGTAAACCTGCAAAAGGATGCGCCCCGCCAGCGGCCCGTATTTTCCACGATCATCCGGCATCGTTATCATGGGCGGCCCGGACACGCCGGGAACTCCCACGCTATCGGTAATCAATGTAGCCTGGCCGGCAGAGTTAATTCGCCACAACCAGTTGCTACCGTTGTTGTCGCTACTATTGCTTGTGATTACGATTAAGTCCCCGCCGAACGCTCCCCCCGGTACGTCCACGCAGAGAGCGAATACCGCCGGCTGCCTGAGAGACCCTCCACCTAACGGCAACGTGGCCCACGCATGGCCGCTGGTGCCGTTAGTGCCGACGGTGGTTCCATTCGGGAGGATGCGCCATATTTCCACATTTGTGTTGTATCCAACCCCGGTGTAATCACTGCCGTCGATCAGCACCTCACCCGGAGTAAAGCCCCCGGAGCTGTCTCTGACTGTTACAAAGGGTACGTCTCCGCCATTAAAGTAGTCTCCCCGGCTGTAGGGATAGAGCAAGCTTTGAACTCCGCCGAGGCTCGGCAGGACATCGAAATGGCTAGTCCAGTTGGTTCCATCCGACGTAGTATCCAGCAAAACGAGGTCATTGGACGGAGCGAAGTAGTCGAAGCTGAAGGTAGAGCTGGTGCCGTAAACATAGCCATTGGTGGCAAACGGCGCTGGGTTGATGAAAGCCGCCGGATTGGTGACCGGCCAGACTAGGACTTGCTCCGGTCCCGCGCCTACGCCGGGCGGCAGATTTGTGATCAGCATCGTCACCAGCACATTCGACGTGACTGTATATTGTCCATCGCTGACCTGGATTTGATTTGTGTAAACTCCGACCGCGCTGAAATGCGCTGTCGTTGTGGCCTGATCGGCGGTATCGAACGTCACCGTTCCCGGGCCGTTGACGTTAGACCAGGCGATGGTGAGCGAATTACCCCGTGGCAATCCATCATCAAACACCGCAGCCGTCAAGGTGACCGCGTTCGGCAGTCGGTTGGTTTGGTTGGGCCCAGGGATGACCACCGGCGGAGCATTTTGCACGTCGTTGGTAATGGTGATCGGAGCCGAGTTGCCGGTGGCGCCCAAGCTGTCCGTCGCTACGGCACGCAGCGTGTAGGTTCCCTCGCCCACATTAGTCCACACAAAAGTGTAGGGAGCCGTCGCCGCTGAGCCAATCAGATTGGTGCCGTTGTAGTACGAGACGCTCGCGATGCTGGTTCCGTCAGCCGAAGCTGTGGCGGTGTTCGTTATGTTCAAAGGCGCCGGGTTGAGAATGGCCCCGTTGACCGGGCTGGTAATCGCCACCGTGGGCAGGCCGCGCACGTTATTGGTGACGGGTGCGGACCAGGCGGATAAGCCGAGGCTGTTTGTCACCGCCGCCGTGAGAACATACGTGCCCTTCAGGATGGGAGTCCAAGGCACTTGATAGAGTCCGTTGGTGGGGGCCAGGGCAAGGCCCAGGCTTGTTGATACCCCGCCATTAGCGGAAACGAAGAATTGCACCCACGTATTGCTTGCGCCCTGCCCGTTGGAGACGGTTGCTTGCACGACGGTGTTGGTCCGCGCAAGGAGGGTCTGATTTACCGGAGACACAATTTGCACATTGGGACCAGCGTTTCCAACCGTGATAGTGCTCGTTTGTGAGATGTTGGTCAGACCATAATTATCCGTTGCCACGGCATAGATGGAGTTAGTCCCGACCGGCGCGTTGCTCCACACGAACGTAAACGAATTGGTCGTGCTGCCGGAGTAGATGTTTTGGACCTCCGCCGGTGAAAGCGCCCGGGAAAACAGGGCGATCTCGTCGATGAGACCATAGTAGAGGAAACCCAGGTTGTTGCAGCCAATGCCCACCACGGGGGTGTCCTGCGCGATTAGGGCTCCAATCGGACGAATGGAGGTGTTGGTCTGAGCGGCCAGGACTCCGTTGGTGTACAAGCGCATGTCCCCGCTGCTCCCATCGAGCGTGGCGGCGAAGTGGACCCAGGTATTCGTTCCCACCGGAGCCTCAACTCCGGCCCAGGAACCGTTGGTGTCGGTCACCCGAAAGGACAGTTGGTTATTGTCTCCATAGAGGTCCACGGCGATGGGGTCATGGCCCCCCCGATTGTCGCCGCGCTCCAAGATCTTCCCGGTTAGGGCATTGGCATAGAACCAGCCTTCAACGGTCAGGGAGTTGGTCAGGTAGAAGGCCGGATTGTCCGGGACCAACACGGTGCCACCGTTGAAGTCGAACCCCTCCCGGCATACGCCCGGAGCGTAGCTCATTGCGGTTGCAATGCCGTTGTTGGTGCCGATGCTGTCATTGGCGTTGAACTGCCCCCGCCACCAGCCGACACAAGATCCAAACGTGCCGTTCGCCGTTCCCAACAGGTTAGTCCCGCTGAAGAACTGCACGCACACCACTTCGCCGTCCGGGCTGTAGGCCTCCGCCGTGTTGGTGATGACCGCCCCGGAACTGAAGACCGGATTGTTGGTTGGAGAGGTGAGCCAGACAACCGGAGGGTAGAGGTTGGTCACGACCACAAGGGCGTTGCTTGTGGTGACGACCTCGACGCGGTTGGACGCCTGGACGTAGTAGGTGCCGGTGTTGGCGGCCTGCAAGTTGGTAAGCCAAAGGTTCTGGTTGGTGGCATTGGTGATGGGGTTGCCGTTGAGAAACCATTGGTAACCCAGGGGTTGGGTACCTGTCGCCTGGGAGTTTAGCCGGACATCTTCTCCGAAAAAGTCGGTTTGACTTGTGGGCTGAAGAATGAAAGTGGGCGCGATAGGGCAGTGGCCGATGTAAGCGGCATCATAAATCGCCTGGATTTCCTGGGCCGAGAGGGCGCGGTCATAGACCCCCACCTCGTCCATCAAGCCTTTGTATAGACCATAGTACCACCAATTAACCCCTAGAGTGAGCACAGAGGGCGTGTAAAGCGTGTTCGTCATAAGCCAATTCGTGACCAGAGTGCCGTTGTAGTAGAACGCTGCCGATCGGGACGACCAGTCATAGCTAAACGCCACATGTTGAAAAACGCCTGGGGACACCAGGTTTGGGGCCGATGAATTTGAGTAGGAATTCATGTTCCTGTCGAAGAACCCGGCATCGAGAGTTCCCGTTCCGCTGAAATTGACGCTCAAGGTTGCCACCGGATCCCCCCAAGGGTCGTCATCCCACTCGGCCAAGGTGCCAGGCGTGAAGCTATCGTAGGGGTTGATCCAGCACTCAATCGTAAACCCGCCACCGTTAGTCGGGCCCAGACCGGGAAGCGCTGGGGATTGGGCGTAATCGTACCAACCGCTGCAAAATGTGAAGGCCTGGCCGATTTCGCCGGGCGAAAATGTCACGTCCCCGAGATAGAGGTTGTTGGTACTCACCGAATCGTCGCCGTTCCCCTCCCCTTGCCACCAAGCCAACAGGCCCGACGCCAAAGGCAGACAAGAAACCGTCAGCGCCGCAGCGGCGCTGGTAACGCTACCAACCGGGTTGCTCACCACCACGGAGTAGTTTCCGGCATTCGCCGCCTGCACCGGATTGATGGTGTAGCTCGTGTTCGTGGCTCCCGGAATGTTCGTTCCGTTGAACTGCCATTGATAGCTCAGAGGCGGGCTGCCGGAGGCAACGACGCTAAAGCTTGCGCTCTGGCCGGGAGTCCCGTTCGCCGGCGTCGGCTGCTGAGTGATGCTCGGCGGGGTCAGGACGAAGATGCTGCTTGGCCCGTTCGTCCAACTGAGGCCGTCAGTATCGAAGGCCGCAACAGTAATCGTGTCCGTGCCCGCCGGGGCGCCGCTCCAGCCGAACGTAAAGAGGTTGTTTGAGCCGTTCGTCACGGCGCCGATCAACGTGCTCCCGTTGAGCAGGAATTGAACGTTTGTCACCGTCGCGCCGTCGGGTTGGGTAACCTGGGCTGTGAGCGGAATGGAGGTGCCATAGCGGAAGATGGCGGCGTTGGTCGGCGAAATGAGGCTCTCGCTCGGCGGCGCAATGAGGCGGACGGCGACCGAAGCAGAGACAGTGCGATAACCGCACCACTGGCTGCCGGCAGCCGTGAGAATATTACTGCCTGGCGTCAATGTCCCGGTCCCCACAGGCATCGCCCCACCGACATTGGTCAGGACAACTGTAAACAGGTTGCTCTGGGAACCGTTGCCATTTGTCGCGCCTAGAAGATAGCTGCCGGTGTAAAACTGCATCAGCATCACCGAGCCGTTGGTTTCGATCCCCTGGGCCGTAAGCGTGACGTTGGTGCCCTGGAGAAAAACAGCGCCGTTGGTGGGAGCCAGCAGAGCAACAAACGGAGGCATCAGGACGTAAAGCGCGGCGTTCGAGCTCACCGCCCAACCGAGCGAGTTGCTGACCATCACTGAATACGCCCCGGTCAGATTGGTCTGCGCGTTCGTCACTGTCCATGACGAGTTGGTGGCCCCGGGAATGGCGGCGTTGTTGAACTGCCACTGGTAGCTCAACGGCGGAGTGCCCGTCGCTAAAACGCTGAAGGTAACCGCGCTGCCCGGGCAGATCACCTGGTTGGTCGGTTGGACGGTCACCACCGGTGCCAACCCGCCGACCGCCAGGCTGTCATACATTCCCCCGGCAATCGCCACCACATTGGTAAGCCCGGGAGGAACGTTGGTCTGGCCGAAGTTATTTTCACCCCAGGCGGCTACCCGGCCGCTGCTGGTAATTGCCAAACAGTGGTACCCGCCCACGGCAATCGCCACTACGTTTGACAGTCCTGCCGGAATGTTGGTTTCGCCATAAGTGTCGTCTCCCCAGGCGACCAACTGGCCACTGCGCGTGAGCGCCAGGCTGGTGTTCCCCCCTGCGGCAATTGCCACCACGTTGCTAAGGCCAGGAGGGACGTTAGTCTGGCCAAGCGAACCATATCCCCAGGCGGCCACCTGCCCGTTGCCCATCAGCGCCAGGCTGTGATACATTCCAGCGGCAACCGCCACCGCGTTCGTGAGGCCCGCCGGAACATTGGTCTGGCCATACACGTTGAACCCCCAGGCAACTACCTGTCCACCGCCGGTAAGCGCTAAATTATGAAACCCTCCCGCCGCAACCGCCACTGCGTTCGTGAGGCCGGCTGGAATGTTGGTTTGGCCAAGACTCCCGTAGCCCCAGGCCGCCAACTGACCGCCTCCAGTAAGCGCCAGGCAGTGCTCATCTCCGGCGGCAATCGCCACTACGTTCGAGAGTCCCGCCGGAATGTTGGTTTGGCCACAGTTGTTCAAACCCCAGGCGACTACCCGGCCATTGGCGGTCAGTGCCAGGCAGTGAAACTGTCCTCCGGCAATCGCCACCACGTTGGTGAGACCGGCCGGGACGTTCGTCTGTCCATCGGTGTTGTCGCCCCAAACAATCACCTGAGACGGTGCCAGGACGTTCAACCAGCCCCAGTTGGTAGCGCTGCCGCAGGCCCCGGTGACCTCGACAGTGTAAAAACCGGCATTGGTCCAGGAAACGTTGGTCAGAACCAGTTGATTGGAAAACTGGCCAGCCAGCGGAAAGCCGTTCCGCTTCCAGACGTAACTTAGCCCTGAGCCCGAGGCCACTGCGTTAAAGACCGCATTCGAGCCGGCAGGAACAATTTGATTGCCCAAGGGAGCAACCGTCGTGTTGGTCAAAACCGTCAGATAGGCGCAACTGGTCGCGTTGCTGCATGCTCCGCTGACCGTCACGCAGTAGAGCCCCTGGTTCGTGACGCAAACATTGGTCAGGACCAGCACATTGGTATTCTGTCCTATCGGATTGGTATTCCAGCTCCAGGAGTAGTAGAAAGGGCCTGTTCCCGAAGCCGTGGTACTGAATATCACGTTCGAGCCCGGGCAGGTGGTCTGGGGCGTCAATGAGGTAATCGTGACGCTACTCTCAACGGTCAGCGTGGCGCTGTTTGTCACCGGCACGCCGCAGGTCCCGCTCACCACCACGCCGTAACTCCCGGCATTGGCGTTGGAAACGTTGGACAGGGTGAGCGTAGCGCCTGTTTGGTTGGTCAGCACGTTCGTCAGGTTGTAATACCACTGGTAGCTCACGCCGCTGCCCGAAGCCGTGACACTGAAGTTGGCGGGGGTTCCCGGGCAGTTCGTAAGGCTCGCCGGCTGGCTCGTGATGGCGATGTTTGTCCAAACTGTCAGCAACGCGCTATTGGTGGCGCTGCCGGCGGCATTCGCGACGATGACGGTGTAGATCCCGGCGTTGGTCGAAGAAACGCTCGATAGGCTTAGCGACGTGTTGGTGGCTCCGACCAGATTAGTCCCATTGAAACTCCATTGGTAGCTGTAGGGCGGCGTGCCGGAGACGTTGGTGGTGATGAAGTTTGTCGCCGAGCCGGGACAGAGCGCCAAGTTCGTGGGGCTCAGGGTGAACGAGGGCGGCTGATTTGACGGGCACTTGCCGGCCGAGCCGGCGTTGTAAATGGACAAGATTTCATCCGCAGAAAGTGCCCGGTTGTATAGCGACACCTCGTCGAGGTTGCCGTTCAAGTAGCCGTCGTAGCTCGGTTCGTTGCACCTGCCGAAACGGAGCGGTTCGCTATCGTAATAGGGAACGGAACTGACATTCGTGTTCTGGACGGCAAGCAGTCCATTGGTATAAAGCTGCATGTAGTTGGAGCCACGCACGCACGCCAAATAATACCACTGCCCGGCCTGAATCCCGGGCGCCGAATCGATCGCACAACCATTGCTGCCCAAACCCACGACCGTGAACTCAAAAAAGTCGCCATTGGAGTTCCTCCGGCATTTCTCCAGCGCAATAGCGTCCCAGCATTCGCCAGGATAGGGGTTCTTCTTCGAGATGATGTATTGCTCGCCCGGGTCGCCACCATTTCCCACATTCGTGGCCGCTCTGCCGATCAGCGTGGAGTTCAGCGAAGCAAACTGCACCCAGCAATCGATGGTGAAGTTGGTCGGGCGCAGCGCCGGTGCGTCGGGAATCTCGACATCGTAGTTCGTGCCGTCCAAGCTGAACGCCTGGCCCACCACACCGTTGGTGTAGATCCCATTGGTAGGTGTCCCGTTGATAAAAAATGCCCCGCTATTGGTCCCGACCGAATCCAAAACGTTGCTCTCCGCCCGCCACCACGCCACCAGCCCGGAGGGCGGCGGGACGCACTCGGGACTGAGAAGCCCCGACGAGGCTAAAGCGGCCTTCTCCCTCTCCCCATCGGATGGGGAGAGGGTTGGGGTGAGGGGCAGGTTGCTGGAGAGGGGCGACGCCGCAGCACTCGGGACCAACACGGGACCGTGATAGCCAATGTCCGCGCCGCCGCCGGACGCCTGCAACCCTCCGGCGTCCGTGCTATTGGTAACATTGTTGAAACCGGCCCAGGGCGCCCCCCAGTTGGTCACGCAGATGAACAGGCTGTTGATGGCCGCCAGCGAAACCCCCGGCCCGGCCAGGGTGTCCACGTCATAGACGGTGATTTGCGCCGCGCCGGCCACCACGCCGTCTTGTCCCGCGAAAGCGGTTCCCACATGCTCGAACAGCACGTTCTCCGCCTCGATTCCCCCCGAGGCGCCCCCGGCCAGGGCCGCGCCGACCTGAATGAACTGGCTGTCGCGCACCGAAACCGGCCCTTGCGCCGATTGCACACCGACGCCAGCATAGAGGATACGCACGTTTCCGACGTTAAGCGGCGCCTGGTCCGAAGCGATGGCGATCTGGGCATACACGCCCGAAGGCTGGCCCGTGCTGCCGGGGATGATTTCCCCCTGCGAGTCATCGTCCAGCGCCGTAAGCGTCACCGGCGCAGCCGCGCTGGCCAGGCAGGTCAGCGAGTTGCCGACGGTAAGCGAAGCCCCGCGGGCAAATTTGATCGTTGCGCCCGGTTGCAGCACCACATCCCCTATGACAACCGGATCGTCGATAAGGTAGGTAACTCCGCCCTGAAAGACCATCGGCGCGTCCGGGGAGGTGATGGGCGTCTCCTGCGAATTGACCAGCACATAATCCAAATCGACACCCGGTGTTTGCTGCCAATCCGCCGCGGCCATCTGCATCGGCCGGGAACTCTTTTGCGCCATCCGGGGCGGGGGCAGCAGCCGAATGGAAGACACCTTGCCCAGAGGCGAGACGGAGGGCGTTGCCGTCAGTGCCCGAGCCGGCGGTGGCGGCAGCGTTTGCAGATTAGGCAAAATGCTGCCCCAAGGCAATTCCTCGACCAGGAAGACCCGGTTGCCAGAATGTATCCAGCTCTTAAAAACGGGGACTTGGCCCAGATCATCCCGTCTTTCACCTTCACCTGTGGCGCGGGCGTCCCCGCCTGCGAGTTCAGAGGGCGTCCCGCCCGTCCGCGGCTGTGCTGGTGGCAGCGGCGTCCCGCCGCTCATCCCGGGCGTCCCACCCCCAGCCGGCTGGGCCTGGGCAAGGAATGCCTTTCCCGGGATCATGCGCATCTTGCCATCGAAGGAAAGCGTCGTGTCACGCAATCCTTCCTTGGACACCGGACCCACCTCTTGAACCGGCTCGGGCGTGTCGAAAAACTCGGTCAAGAGCTGCAAACGGACATCGGCCGAGCCCAAGTCGGCGGGAGGCGCCGGCTGCCGCCGGAACACCACCTCGGACTCATAGCCGCCGTTGGGAGTGCAGGTGCAAATGAGGTCCGCGTCCACCCCGAAGAACGCGTTCGTATAGATGACCTGGTTCCCCGAAGGCAAAATCTGGCCAGTCGAGTTCGTCAGCTCCCCAAACAGCACGGTATTGGATTGGCAGGCGTAAAAGAGCCCCAGCGGGCGGTTGCGCAGCCGCAAGTCAGCCCGACCCGGCAGCGCCAGATCAATGACGCCCTGGTAAATATCCTCCGGGAAATAGACCTGCCGCTCTCCCCCCAGCGCCGCCGCGCCCCCTTGGGCCAGCGGAACCACGCGATCGGCGGCCTCCCGGCGGTTGTCCGGTCGGCCTTGGGAACGCACCCCGGCGCTCAGTTCGACAAAACCGCGATCGCGGGCCACGCGCACGCCCGACGGCCCGCTTTCCCATTGAACGCGCCCTCTTCGTATTTGATTGGTCCGCAATTCCGCGGCCGGGGAGCCAGCATCCGGGCTGTCGGAGGAAACGCGCACTACGCCGGAAGCCGAATTGGCCGGATAATTCTGGGCGGGTGAGCCTAACAAGCTCAGGCCGAACAGAGTAATAACGAGGGGGAGGGCCTTATAGGAGCCGCTGGAAGAAGCAACGGGCAGCCAGTTGGTGGTTTGCATAGCCTTGTAAGGATGGTCGTTTCACAATGGACACGTGCAGCCTCTCTCGAGGGAAAGACACGCCCGATAGGCTCCATAAATGAAAAGAGACACATCCTTGGCTGCCCAACAGCTCAGCCATTCCCCACTCAGTCATTGCCGTTACCGTCATGCTCGTTTCTTCCCTGAATCTTCACATGATGGGCTCAAGAACCACAAGTCCCACAGAGAAGCTTTGACTGCGGCACTATTTGAAACACACGAAACGATTTGTGTCGAGGCATTTTTGTCGCTGGCATTCTAACCTGTTGAAGCATAGTCAAATCCAACCGCGCTGATCGAAGCGACTCCATAAATCCGAGCGCGACAGCGAAGATCCACAACCGTCACCTCCCAGTTCCTACCCGCCAGTGTCATCCCCCAAAAAGTTTTCGTTGCTTTTTGTGCCTTTTTGCGGCCATTTCTGT
>Ga0181517_10002502_pt1 | contig 18694 bp, 9 predicted proteins | sample PEATcosm2014_Bin_31_FD_119748 | JGI IMG/M metagenome (GOLD analysis project Ga0181517, IMG submission 119748) | Peatland microbial communities from MTU Mesocosm Facility, Houghton, MI, USA - PEATcosm2014_Bin01_30_metaG | ecosystem: Environmental > Terrestrial > Soil > Wetlands > Peat | place... | reverse complement strand
TTACAAGGACCGCGTGGACGAATTGGAACGCGAGAGGACCCGAACCAAGTCGCACACTCGCTCCCGAGTCGAGCATGTGTTTACAGTGATCAAACTAAAGTTCGGCTACACAAAGGTGAGATAGCGGGGAATCAAGAAGAACGCCAATCAGAAATTCACGCTGTGTGGATTGAGCAATCTGTTTATCTTGCGCAGCAGATTGCTGGTCAGCCAAGGGGTGTAGTCTCTCTGGACACTCTCCAGAGGTGACGGCAACTCGCACGCGGTCAAGAAACACCGTTCAAACACGCTGAAATACCAGTCACGCCAACCCCGAAAACCCTGCACTGCCGCATTTCGCTGACTTGTGCAGATCTTCCCTGGAGAAATTCCCCGGGTTCAACCAGGACGAGTAGCAGAATCCACCCGCAAGGGTGGTGAAGTTGGAAAGCCGGATACGCTAATACCTGACGCCTACCACTGCGCAAAGGGACAGAAAATAGACTTCGGGTTCGTCATCTGTTGGCCAAATCGTCCCCGTGCTGAAGTGTAGCTGTTCTCCACGATGGCGTTGTTCGGATTGCCGTGACCCAAAAACTGCTGGAAGGATCGCGACCATTATCAGCCCTACGTGTTAGTTTGTTCGACCTGTTCTCGATCGCCCGAAAAATTTTTCCGGGCCGAATGAATCGCATTCACGATGAGTTCAGCGCAGGCGTCGAGACCGATCGTACTATTCAAACACAGGTGGTACAGCTGTCGATTTGTGGAGTCGCAGCCAAAATAGGCGTGGGCATAGCGAATTCTCTCCGTATCGATTTGGCGCAGTAAGCCCACCAGGTCACGTTCGTGCGGATGCCGTAGTTGCATTCGTTCCAGTTTTTCGGTCATCGGTGCATATACAAGCACATGGAACGCCTGCGCGACTTGACGCAATACACACTGCGAACTTCTGCCGACGATGACGCAGTTTCCTGCTTTGCCTGCCTCGGAGATTATTCGGGCCGTCAATTCCTGCAGGGAGTCATGGTCGATCTCGATTTCGGAGGAATCTCCCAGGTAAAGTTCCGGTCCACCGTGCCGAAAGGCTTTCAGCAGTTGTTCCCACCATGCACCCGATTTTCCGTCCATTTCCTCTACCCAGGCAAGGTCAACCTTTCCCATCGTGGCCACCCGTTCGATGAGCTGGCGGTCGAGCAGTTCCCATCCAAGCAACTTTGCCACCTTCCGCCCGATCTCCGCTCCTCCGCTGCCGTACTCTCGTGTAATTGTTATGACATTAAACATGCCTTCTCCTTTTGTTGAAGCCGCTACTGCGCCTTCCGGGCGCTCAGACGTGGCTGCCTTCGCCGCTGCCCAGCGCAACTGCGCGCGAGTCCCGACCAAATAAGGTTCAAAAGAAATTCGGATTCTTCCGCAAGGGTGACCTCGCATTGTCCGAGCATTCTGCGATGAATCGCCCCACGCGTAATGTCCACGATTACCCATGCCGCCTTTTCTGCGGACGATGGAAAAGCCGATCCTTTGCTGAACTCCTCCTGAATCGCTAAAGCCAGCCGGCGCACAGGTTCCTGCAACCAGTTACGGTATTGGCGGCCAGAAAAAGACAAGCTTGCCGATTCCGTGTCCATCAGGCTGAAGAACTCCCGGTTCGCCTCGGCATTCTCAAGACGGGTATCGATGAAGGCCCGGATCTTCTTTTTCAATCCCTCCGCTGCGTCAATCCGCCGGAGAGAATCTGATTTCAGGGCTTCCATATCGTGTTCGAGAACAGCCCGGTAAACATCATCCTTGGACTCGAAATAGAAATAGATCGTGCCCTTGGCAAGCCCAGCTTCGGTAGCGATCTGGTCCACGATTCCATTGGCAAACCCATGGCGCGCAAATACCGAGCGTGCGGCATTAATAATTTCCTGCCGGCGAAACTCAGAAACAATCTGCTGTTTGGTTTTCATTGTCTTTGAGGATGGCGTCGAATGCCCATGCACATCGTTCCGCTTGCCCCCTACCTATCTGTTGACTGTTGAGTATAGTACACTGACCCTTTGGTCGCACAAAATTATTCGCTTATTGAGGTCCGCATCCGGCTTCCGAATCACAGTTGAGATTTCATCACTTCAGGAAACAGATTTTGTTTTTCTATTACTATGTTGCTCGTGTCAGTCTGGCAGGAGATACAAGGAGTTTGGAATCAGTGTCAACGGGCAAGCTTAGAATCACCGCTGGTAATTTTCTGAATTCAGCTTCCCTGCCGTGGAGCTTCGGGCATGAACCAGAACAATCCAGGCTAACGGCGCTTTATCCACTTGAGCAAATGGGTCCAACCGTATGAGCTTTATGCCCATTGCACGCTTAATTGCTAAGGCCATCTCTGTTTTGCCGGCACCTGAGGCATACGTCGAAGTCGATGACCAGAGCGCCGTCTTACCGTCTGGGCGACGGACCGCTTCGATGGCAGCTATATTCAGGAAGTAGTCTTGACATCGAACGACATGGAGTTGCGGAAGGAGAGCTTCGATGAAGATGCATGCATCCGTTTTAGGTCTGGTTGCCGCTGCGGCGCTTGTTTTCATTTGTGCCAGTTCGGCTATGTCTTTCCCGGCGGAGGCTCCGGGCAGTACACCATCTGCGAAGGTGGTTGAACTGAACACGCAAGGTAAGGACTACCTGCAATTGCTGGGTGGTCCTCCGGAGAGCGTCACCATGCGATCGGGTCTGGTAGTACTGGCTCCTCAGCACTCGGTCGGGAAGCACAGCACCCATCAGAATGAAGAAATCCTGGTCGTGCTGGAAGGAAAAGGGGAGATGATTTTCAAGGACAATTCATCTTTGCCCGTGGAGGCCAATCATGCCGTTTACTGTCCTCCTCAGACCGAGCACGACGTCAAGAATACGGGGAATAGCGTGCTTCGTTACGTCTACGTCGTAGCCAGCGCAAGGTAATGCGCCCTGGGCTTAAGGACCAGGCGGGTGGCCGTGCCATGGTTGCACGACGAGTTCAAGGCAGACGCCGTGGTTCAGTTCGGGCGGCACGGCACTCTCAAATTCCAGCGGGACGCATTCTCCAGTCAAGTGCTCTTGCTGGATCGCGCTTGGCGGCTTGCCGCATCCTCCAACTCCGGCTGCTTATGGGACGATGACCGCGGCCCCATCCACCGAATCGTTCCGAATCGCCGCCAATGCTTCGTTGGCATGATCCAGAGTAAAGGTCGTCACCTTAGGCTTCATCTGGAGTTCTGCTGCCAGGGCAAGAAAGTCCCGCGCGTCTGCCCGAGTCATGTTGGCGACACTGCGAATCTGCCGCTCTCCCCAGAGCAGCCGGTCGTAGTCGAATTCGGGAATCCGGTCGAGATGGATGGCGTTGATCGCCACTACGCCTCCCTTGCGCAGGCAGGAGAGTGCCGCCACGACCACCGTTCCGCTCGGAGCGAACGTTACCGCGCGGTCCAGTTCCACCGGAGGCCGTTCCACCTCGGACCCAACCCATCGGGCGCCGAGCGATTCGGCCAGCTTCCGGTGCGACTCTCCCCGAGTTGAGACGTAAACCTCGCAACCCCACGCCCGCAGGACGTCGATGGCTAGGTGAGCGGATGCTCCAAAGCCGAACAGTCCAACTCGTTCCCCGCGCTCTACACCGGCTACCCGCAGGCTGCGGAAGCCGATGATGCCTGCGCACAGCAATGGCGCCGCATGCAACGCATCTAACGCCGCAGGCAGGGGGAAAACAAAATCCGTACGCGCGATAGCAAACTCCGCATACCCTCCGTTTACGCTGTAGCCGGTGAACGTCGGAGAATCGCAAAGATTTTCAAAATTGTGCCTGCAGTACCAGCACTCGCCATCCGTTCCGCCGATCCAGGAAACACCCACTCGCGCTCCCAGCGGCAACGCCGCGGTATCCCCACTGACAACTTCTCCCACAATCTGATGTCCCGGGATCAAACTCATTCGGCGCGGAGCCAGTTCTCCTTCCACAATATGGAGATCTGTCCGGCAAACTCCGCACGCCAGGACCCGAAGGAGAACCTGCCCCGCACCAGCCTCGGGTCTAGCCACTTCCTGCACTCGAAGAGGACGATCCGGAACTTTACCAGGAGAATTCAGCACGGCGGCTTTCATGCAAATCTCCTTTCATGGCACTTGCGATTCTATGCCCATGTCCGTCCCGGCCGCATCATGGGTACGACACTCTTAACTCCCGGCTCAACGGAGCGAAGCATCAACAAAGAACCTACGGAAACCTCATACCTCGATTTCTGAGACACTCTACGCTAGCCGTCATGGGTGCAGCTTTTGCAGTCCGGCTTGAGCCCGGAACGTAACCCGCAACAGGCCAGTTCGAAGAGCCGGTGGAAGAAGTTGATACCAGTAAGCGGCTGGAGTTCCGGCTCACAGAAGAGCGACTCGGATTCCTGGGAGCAGAACTTTTTCCATTCCGCGCTTTTTCCGTCATCTCCTGCCGAACTGGAAGATTACGCCGGTGCTGAGGCGGAAGTTATTCTGGTGGTCGTTGACCCGATTGGGGAGCAGGGTGAGCAGATAATCGGTTTGAAAGGCGCGCAAGGCGAAGCGCCGGTTGAGCTGGATGTCAACGCCTCCGCCTGCGGCCATGGCGAATGCCGTGGACGATCCGGCATTGATCTGCGCCGGGGCAAGCCCGCCGGAGGCGTGCGCAGCGCCAAGCAGCACCTGGCCGAATGGAGTGAAGCGCCCGGACTTGCGCAGCGAATAACGCGGGCCGGCGAGAAAGCTGCTCAGGGTCAGGTCGAGCCCCGTGGCATCGACATTGCCGCTGTCGACAGCGCCGGCCTCACCCACAACGCTGACCGAACGGCTCAGGCGGTAGGCCAACGAGGCGCTGCCGCCGTTCATGGAAAAGCAGCCGCAGCCGGCGGGAGGAGCGTTGGCCAACACATAGCTGTAGGCCAGCGCCAGCTCGGCAGTGGGCTGGGACTCCGGGGCGGGCACAGGCTGCGCCAGGGCCGGGACAAGGCAGATCGCAGCGATGGTCCACAACAAGGCGAAGGTGGCTCGTATCATGACTCGCATGGGATCTCCCTTTATTGAACCGTCAGCTGAACGCTGGTTGAGTGAGTATCGTTTCCGCTGGTACCGGTAATGGTGAGGGTGTAACTGGTGAACCCCTTGCCCAAAGCAAAGCCGCCACCGCAACCTAGCACCAGGGCCGTTGCCACCACCGAAGTAAGGATCGCCAGCGCCACCAGGGTCTTGCGCACAGGTTTCTTGCGCCAGCGCCTGGCCGGAAGCAGGAGCATGAGAGCGAGTGCCGGAGTGGCCAGCGTCCAGCCCAAACTGCGCGATTTGGTCACAACAGCGGCCGCCGCCGTTTGCACCTTCAGGGTAGAGGTCGCGCTGCCGTCACCGGGTGAGACCTGTGCCGGTGAGAAACTGGCCGTGGCGCCGGCTGGCAATCCGCTGGCAGTCAGCGCGACCGCTCCGCCAAAGCTGCCGTTGGTGGACCGCACCGTGACCGTGTAACTGGCCGCGCTGCCCGGCGAAACGCTTTGCGATCCGGGCGAGGCGCTGACGCTGAAGTCCGCCGCCGCCGCCGGGTTCACCGTAAAGGTGTCAGAGACCGGAGTGGCCGCCGCGTAATTCGTGTTGCCGGCCTGCGTCGCCTGAACCGTTACCGATCCCGCCCCGGTGATCGTCAGCTTGCTGCCACTCACCGTCGCCGGACCAGAGGTCACCATGTAGCTCACCGCAAGTCCCGACGTCGCGGTTGCGGTCAACGTAATCGGAGCCACGCCATACGTCTGCGTACCCGGATTCGGAAAGGTGATCGACTGTGCCGCCGGACCGCTGCTGATCCCCGTGCCGCTCAACTGAACCACGTTGGGCGTGTTTGGCGCAGTTGTAGAGAGCGTAATGGTTCCGCTACGGCTGCCCGTGGCAGTCGGCGTGAAGGTCACGTTCACGGTGCAGGTTGCGCCCGCGGCGAGGGTCGCGCTGAAGTTGCAACTTCCTCCCGAGGCAATGGCGAAGTCGCCGGTGATGATGCCCACGCCGCTGCCGAAGTTGGAGCCGGCGATGCTACGGAAACCAATGGCAACATCGCCTGGGTTGGTGAGCGTGAGGGACAACGGGTTACTGGTTGTGTGCACGTTCTGGGTGCCGAACTGCAGGATGCCCTGCGGGCCAACTCCGAGCAACTGCTTGCCCGTGGGAATCAGCAGGGTTCCGTTACGGTCGACCCGCGCCAGGTAGGCGCCCGCGAGATTGGCTGCGCCAGCCGGGCCGCCGGCGGCGCCGCTCCCGCCGCCGGCAAAGTTGGAGATGTTGCCGCTCCCATCCACCTTGCGGACGCGGTGGCTGGTGTCGGTTCCGGAGATGAACAGGTCGCCGGCCAGATCGGTGCTGACGGCGGTGGCGGTGATTGCAGTGCTGGTGGCCGGCCCTCCATCGCCAGTGTCGCCCTGAGTTCCGTTGCCCGCCACCGTGGTAATGATGCCGGTCGAGGCATCGACTTTGCGCACGCGGTAGTTGCTGGTATCGGCAATGTAGATGTTGCCGGCCTGGTCGGAGGCCACGTTATTGGGGAAGTTAAGCCAGGCGTTGGTGGCGAGGATATGGTCGCCGTTGTAGCCGGATTGGCCGGGACCCGAGACGGTGACGACTCCGGCAAACAGCGACGCGTTGCCCGCCGTGTCGATCTTCACAATGATCTGCTGGTTGATGTCGGCGATGAACAGGTTGCCGGAGGGATCAAACGTAAGTCCCGCCGGTTGTATCGATATGCCGACGGCTGGACCTGCCTCGAACCAGACGTGATTGCCACCGCCGGCAAATGTCGTGATGATGCCCGAGGTGTCAACCTTGCGGATCCGCCCGTTGCCGTAGTCGGAGATGTAGACGTTGCCCAGCGCGTCGGCCACAACGTCGACGGGATTCACCAGGCTCGCTTCCGTGGCGGGCCCGCCGTCTCCCAAGGCGGTAGCTTTGGGATTCCCGGCGAAGGTCGAGATCTTGCCGGAGGTATCGATTTTGCGGACGACGTTGCCATCCTGGTCGGAGATGTAGAGATTGCCGGCGGCATCGGGCGCCACTGCTACCGCTGTGCAGAAAGTTGCTTGCGGTGCCGGCCCGCCATCGCCTTGCCCCACGCAGCCTGGAGCCGGACCGCCGGATCCGGCAACAAGCGTAAGCTGCGCGGGAGTGAACTGTAACTGCGGAGTACCTGCCTTGATGTCAAAACTGACCGACGTCGCCGTTCCGCCGCCGGGCGCGGGGTTGGCGACTGAAACTGGATCCGACCCTGCGCTGGCTACGTCTGCGGCGGAAATTGCGGCGGTGAGTTGGGTCGCACTCACAAAGGTTGTGACTTTTGCATTTCCGTTGAAGGTGACGACGGAGGCGGAATCAAATCCCGTGCCGTGGACCGTCAGGGTAAACGCCGGGGCTCCTTCGATTACATAGCTGGGATCGAGTGCGGTGATGGCCGGGGACGGATTTTTGATGGTGAATGGAACCGCATTCGAAGTGCCTCCGTCCGGTGCGGGATTTGTGACCACGACGCCGACGGTTCCCCCGGTGGCGATCTCGCTGGCGGGAATCGCCGCGGTCAACTGCGTGGCGCTGACAAACGTGGTGACTCGAGGGCTACCGTTGAAAATCACTACCGACGAGCTGAGGAAGTTTGTGCCGTTGACGGTGAGGGTGAAGGCCGCGCCAGCGGCGATGGCGGATGCCGGCTGCAATGTGGTGACGGTCGGCACTGGATTTGTTCCCGTGATTTTGAATGTAAGAGCGTTGGAAGTGCCGCCACCCGGTGCAGGATTGGTCACCGTGACATTGAAATCGCCAGCCGTATCGAGGACGTTAGGCAGGATTACGGCAATGAGAAAGTATGCATTGACGAATGATGTGTCCTGGGGATGACCGCCGAAATTCACCACCGAGCCATTGACAAATCCTGTGCCGTTCACGCTCAGAATGAGCTCGCCCGAGCCTGCTGCCACACTTGTCGGTGACATTGCGCTGATGGCCGGCAGCGGGCTAGTGACGTTGAACTTGAATGAGTTCGACGGACCGCCGCCCGGTGCGGGATTGGTGACCACGACGGCGAACGTGCCCGGTGCGGCTGCGTCCGCCGCCAGAAGCTGAATGGTGAGCTGGGTCGTGCTTACAAACGATGTTGCGCGCGGAGTTCCGCCGAGGCTCACGACCGACGAGGTTGTAAACTTTGTGCCAAGCACGGTCAAGGTCAAACCCTTGGGACCGACCATACCAACACCGACGCTGGCAGGCTGGAGTGACGTCACCACCGGAACCGGGTTTTGCCCGGTAATGCTGAAACTGATCGCGTTTGAGACTCCGCCGCCGGGCACCGGGTTGGTTACCACGACGCTGGCTATCCCCACCGTGTCAACGTCGCGATCCAGGATCGCGGCCGTAACTTTACCCGAGCTCACATAGGTTGTGGTGCGCGGCAGGCCATTGAACAGCACGGTCGCCCCGCTGACGAAGTTTGTGCCGCTCACCGTCAGGGTCAAGTTCGTGGTGCCCGCCGGCGTGCTGGACGGCTGAATCGTCGTGATGGCGGGAACAGGGTTACCGGTTTCTACGCCGCCCTGGTTTACGGTAAAGGTCTGGCATCCGATGGTGGCGGTAAGCACGCGGGCTGGGCCAGGGTTCTGCGCCACGGCGTAGGCCAGGGGCGTGTTGCCGCCGGTTCCGGAAGCCGACGGCATGAGCAGAGCATCCGGATTGTTGGATTGCGCCGTCCATTTGCAGAAGGAGTACGACTCGGTCAGGTTGAGCGTATTGCTGCCGCCTTCATTCGATATGTTCACCGAATTGGGTGACAGGCTAAAAGCGCAAACGCTGGCGGAAGCCTGGTTGACGCTGAATGTCTGGAAGGATCCTGCCTGGTTTCCAACCGTGATGGTTGCCGTTTTCCCGTCGCCGGTATTGGCCGCAACGTTGTACTTGACGGTTCCACTGCCGCTGCCGGAACCCCCAGAGGTGATGGTGGTAAAGGCCTGATCCACGCTGGCGGTCCAGGCACAGCTTGGCTGGGAGACCATGACTCCGAAGGAACCGCTCCCGCCGCTGGTGGGGAAGGTGCTGGAACTGGAAGTGAGAGTGAAATAACAGTCGCTGGCTGCTTTCTGGGTGACGGTGTAAGCCGTCCCGCCACCGCCCTGGGTGCCCACAACGATGGTTCCCGTGCGTGGTGCTCCGGGGTTGGCGCTCACCGCGTAGGTGACTGAGCCGCTTCCCGTCAGCAGAGGCTGTTTTGTGAAAGTGATCCAGCTTGGAATTGCTTGTGCGGTCCATATGCAGCTTGAGTTGGAGGGTGTGACGCCGATGGTTCCAGTCCCGGCCGCGCCTGGAAGTGTTCCTGAGTTCGCGTCCAGGGTATAGGAACAGGTGCCGCCGCCGGTCTGCTGGAAGGTCAAGGTTTGTCCCGCCTGGGTGTAGTTGCCGGAACGCGAAGCTCCAGTGTCAGGCGCAAATAGCACGCCGATACCAGCGTTTCCTGTGCTGCTCCCGCCCGCCGCCAGCGGTAGGTCGAGGATGGTGATCCAGGGAACTGCCGAGCTGGCAGTCCACGCGCAGGTTGGGGCATTGGTCTGCGTGTAGACGGTGGCAAAGCCTCCGTCATAGCCAACGCTCAGTCCCGGGAAAACCGACGCCGTGTATTGGCACGAGCTCTGAATGAAACCGGAAAACGTATCGGGATAACCCGCCCTTGTCCCGTTGGTGGCCACAATCGTCGCGTCTCCCGGGCTTGCCAGCAGCGCCGCCGGAACCACGATCTGCAGGGCGGTACAACGGAATGGGGTCGCTTCATAGCTGCAAGTCTGATTGTCGTAGAAGATACCGGGCAGGGTTGTGCCATTGAATTGAATCGTGGTTGTCGGCAGAAAGTTTCCACCGTAGACCATCAGGGTGAGGTCGGGACTGCCCGCGATGACGGCGGCGGGATCAAGATGGTCGGGAACCGGAAATGGCTCGCTGCTGCTTTCCGTGGTGCTGGCGGTATTGTTGGCAAGGTTTGGATCCGGTTCCTTGGCTGTGACGTTCACGGTATTGCTGATCGTGCCGGTGGTCTCTGTTTCCACCGGAACGGTGATGGTTGCGGTAGCGCCCGGAGCCATCGTTCCCAGATCGCAGGTCACCGCGTTCCCGCTTACGGTGCAACCTCCCATGGTTGTTGTCACCGGGGATGTGCAGGATCCCTGTCCTGAATTGACGATCACGAGGCTGGAGGGAAGTTGATCGGTCCACACCACGTTGTGGGCGATGGCGGGGCCGTTGTTGGTCACGGTGCTGCTGTAAACCTGTTCGCCGGCAGCCGGCCCCACGTAGATGCCTCCCAACGGCTGAGTCAGGCTCACACTAACATCGGCCTCGGTGGTGTCAATGGGATTACTGACCGGGGCGCTGCAACTGGCAGGCGTGGTGACCGTGGTCGAGCCCAGATAGGTCTGTCCCTGGCCGAATCCGGAGGCATCGGCAGTGGGGCTGGAGAAGAACTCAATGGTGAAGGTCGTGCCGAGCAATCCGTCGAAGGTGCCAAGCGCGTTAAAGATATTGCCGGAAACGCTGACTGTGTTGGAGAACTCCGAGGTGTTTCCGTTGGGATCGGTCGCGGTGGCACTCAGGTAGGTGGTTCCCGAACCGGCGGTCAACACGGGCGCATTCTGCAGTTTGTTGGCGCCGTTGGTGTTGGCCTGGCAGTGGCTGTTCGTGTTCTCGCCCTGGGTGTCGATGTCGATGCCCAGCGCCCCGTTGCCGTAGATCGAGTTGCGGCTGATGAGGTTGCCGGTTCCAGCGATGACGCGAACTCCGGCGCCGCCGTTCTCCTGGATGACGTTGGCCACCGTGTTGTTGCTGCTGCCGGATTCGATCAGCACCCCGTGTCCGGCGTTGTTGGAGATGACATTGCCGGCACCTTCGTCGGTGCCGCCGATGATGTTGTTTATGGCGGTCGTGGTGCCGTACGTGGCATCGGTGGCGCTCAGCAGATGGATGCCGCTGCCGCCATTGGGAATCGGATTTGCGCCCGTGGCATCGGTGCCAATCAGGTTTCCCTGGATGACATTTCCCTCCTGGGTGCCGCAACCGGAGGAGCATGGGATTCCCTCGTAGTACCAGGTAGAGCCCGCGATGGAGATGCCATCCTTGCGGTTGCCGGAGATCAGGTTTCCGGCGCCTGCCACCGCGCCGCCGATGGGGTTTTCAAAGGCCGGAAATACATTGGTGACCGGTTTGGTGGAGCCGGCCCAGGTAAAGGTTTCGTCATCGCTGAGAATTGCCTCGCCGGTGTTGGCGACCCCCAGACTGCCGCTCGCATCCACTCCGATGTAGTTGCCCTGCACCAGGTTATTCCAGGCCGTGTCAAACCAAATGCCGGGGCCCCAGTTTCCGGAGATCACGTTGCGCGCCGCCGGCGTGGTGCCGCCGACGGTCGCGTAGTTGTAGTTGTAAATGATCGTGACTCCAAAACCGCCCAGTGCTTTGGTGCCAGTGACATCCGTGCCAATGAAGTTGCCTTGGACCAGGTTGTTGTTGCCGTATCCGGAACCGTTCATGCTGACGTTGGCCGCCATGGTACTGTTGGAAATCACGTTGCCCGCTCCTGGCAGCGTTCCGCCGATGGTGGTGAACTCCGAGGCAAAGACGCCGATCTCGTTTCCCACTCCCTTGCTGCCGGTGCGATCGGTGCCAACGAAGTTTCCCTGGATCTGCGTCAGATCGACCTCGGCATAGACTTCCACGCCGATTCCATTGCCGGAGATGACGTTGCGGGCTTGTGGTGTGGTTCCACCCACCACATTGCCGGCCCCGACGGTCCATCCCAATTCCGGACCATTTCCGACGAACACGCCCACATCGTTTGCGTCGCTCGCCAAACCATTGCTCGTGTAATAGGAACCCGAGCCGCTGGCGTCGGCCTTGGTGCCGACGAAGTTGCCTTCCGCAAAGCCGCCGGCTCCCTCCATGTCGATGCCGAGGCCGCCGATGGCGCTACCTTTCATAATCAGTTTGCAGGTCGTGTCCGGATTGTTCCAGCCGGCAACGTTCAGGCCGCGAATCGTGGCGTTTCCGATAGAGAAACCCTCGCCGCCGGGTATGGTGGTCTGGCTTCCGTCGATACGGATAAGGACGACGGCATTGTCCCCGCTAGAGAGCGTATTAGGGTTGGCGCCGGGCTGGGTGTAGCCGTCGATAGTGACGGGAGCGGTCACCGCCGGCAAAGCCCAGTCGTTGCAGTTCCCGGTTCCCGAGGAAAGCACATAGAGGGTGCAGACATGGGTATTCGGATCGCAGTTCGGGTCCGTAAGGGGGATGTTGAATGAAATGGCGGCAGGTTCGCCGACGCTATTGATGTAGGTGAGGGCGTCGCGCAGCGAACCGGTGCCGGAATCGCTGGTGTTGGTCACCACCTGGGTGATCGCCGGGGTGCTTTGGGCGACGATGGGCGTTGCCTGGCCGCTGGCCAGCAGCACCAGGCTTTGCAGGGGATGTTGATTCAGCCGCATGGGCAGCACGGCGGCCGGTGAGCCGCTCACGTCGAATGAAGCCAGGCGGGTCATCGATTCCTGGGCCACGCTTTCGGAGGAGATGGCGTCGTGCGCCACGGCATCTCGCGCCACCGTATTGGCGAGCAGGTGGATCTGACTGGCGGCGCCATCCACCACCAGCAGGTCGTCGGATGGAGAGGAGGAAATGTGCGCGGCCACCAGTTGCGTAAAACCGCTCTGTGGGCTGGTTGCAATGGCCGACTGGGGCAGCGGCACGGCATCGCGCTCGGTCCACTCCGCCCCCGGCCCGGCGGCCAGGCTTGATTTCAGCGCCGCCTTGCGCTGCGCCGCTAGCTGAATCAGCGCCTGCTGCCGCGTCTGGCGGCTGCCGGTTGCCTGCACTGTGGCGGCTTTTCCCTTGCCCGCAATGCGGAGCACGGCCGGGTTGCCAGCCAGTTTGGCGAGGCGCGCCACGGCGTGAGCGTTCTCCAACAGGTGAACCGCACCGTCGTCGCCCAGCGCCGCAAGGTTTGCCAAGCCGGAGAAGCTTCCCGCGGCCAGCGCGCGCACCGAGAAGGGGAACGTCTGCTGTCCAATTTTGGCGGGAGGAACGTTGTTAAGCGCAACCTTTCCGAGCGAAAGCATGCGGTCGCGGCCATGAACGATGAACAACTGGTGGCCGGCGGCGACGGCCAGATCGGACATCGCTCCGCCATCCAGCCTGCCCAGGGCCAGCGCGGTAACCGCCGAGGGCAGGTCAATGACCTCCGGCTCGGCCCGCATGGCGCCGTTGGGAGCCTCAAATACGAGCACTTGCGAGCCGCGGCCACCGTTTATCCCCACCACGATATCCGTCAGGCCATCGGCACGGTTGATCTCGCCGGTAGTCATGGCAGTCACCACGCCGGGTAGCCCCACCGGTTGCGGCGCGCTGAATCCACCATGACCGTCGCCCAGCAGAAAGTACAGGGCACTTCCTCCGCGCGACGCCGCCACGATATCCCAATGACCATCGGCGTTGAACTCGCCCACGCCCAGGAAGTCCGGCCTCTCAGGCAGGTCGAAGGTCCGCGCATCTGGCAGGAAAGCTTCAGGAGCGCCACTGCGGACCGCGGCTCCGTATGGCCACAGCGCATTCACGTTGCCGCGATGTAGGGTGACCATTCCGCCCGGCCCGGCCGCGTATCCGCTAACCAGATCAGGCACGCCGTCTTCGTCAAAGTCGGCCGAGGCCAACGCCAGAGGTTGGCCCTCCACCTGGGTAGCCTGACGTGCCCGAAGGGCATGGCCATCGCAGAGGTTGATGTAAGGAGCGCCACGGCGCGCCGCGTGGACCAGCACCGGGCCCGCCAAATTCGCGCTTGCGCACGGAGCTTGCTGCTGACTGGCTGCCGCGTCCCGCTGGGCCGTGGCGGCATGCTGCAAAGTGCACAAACTCAAAGCAAGCATCAGGAACAGCTTTCTCCCGCGTGGTCTCATCCTGGTTCTCCTTCTCCGGCAATCTCTAAGAATGCGACGCTGGCCCGCTGACCCCGAAGCGCCGTCGTGGTTTCAATGTCCTGATCGAATTCCGCGCCCTGCTCGGAAGGCTGCTACCCGCCGAATGAATAACTTGCCTGTCTGGCGCAGTCATCGCGAATGGGAAGGCGGAGCGGCAAACACGGCCGGTTTTTTCACAACTCGCTGAACACGGCTTCTCCGTTTGAGATGGCCTGCGCCTGGCATTTCACCTAAGCCAGCGCAAGGCCGGAGAGAAATGCCTCATTTTTTTGAAGAATTGGGTTGAGACCAAAAAGGGAGTCTGGGTTGGCATGGTGGTGGTAGGATTACCAACAAACCAGCATAGAGTTTTGCGTGCGGATGGAGTCGATTGTGGAGGCTGTCCAGGGAGAGATCACTTTGCTCCTGGCAAGGTGGAAAGATGGCGAGCCGTCGGCGTTCGAGCAGCTAGTGCCGCTCGTCTATCCTCACCTGCGCGAAGTTGCTGCCGCGTACATCAAAAGAGAAAGGAACCCGGGGGAACTCCAGGCGACCGCTCTGGTTGACGAAGTCTGTATGCGGCTGATCAACCAGAAAAAAGCCGGCTGGACAGATCGCGCCCACTTTTACACCTTCGCCGCCAAAGTCATGCGCATGATTCTGACGGATCACGCGCGGAGCAACGTCGCGCAAAAGCGAGGCGGCGGCGCCCAGCATCTCCCTCTGAACGAACAGATTCCCTGGATTAAGATCGGGAGCGAATCGCTCATCGATCTCAACCGCGCCCTGGATGACCTGAGCGCGATCGATCCATATAAGGTTCAACTCGTCGAACTGCGCTACTTCCTAGGCTGCACTGCCGAAGAGACCGCTGCCCTTATGGAGTTGTCCAAGGCCACCGTCGATCGCGATTTGAAATTCGTCAGGAGCTGGTTGTACCGGCGCCTATATCCGGACCGGATCCAGGATGCCGTCGAGCCTCCCGGTAAGACTTGAGTCAATCTGGCGCCGATTCTCGCAGTCTCTTACAAGCGGGCTTCCAGCCCACCGCAAAGGCCTTCACCCCGATGAATGGTTCTTCCGAATTCTTCCGGCGTGTCGAAACCATTTTTCACGAAGCCCTGGCCACATCGGAATCGCTCCGGCCGGCAGTGCTGGAGGTAATGTGCAAAGGCGATGCCACGCTGCGGGAGGAAGTCCGGTCACTATTGAACGCCTCCGCGTTGGAAGAACTGGCGACGGCATCCTGCCAGCCGGAAGGAGACACAAGCGGGAAGGCTGCGCCGGCCACGAGACGGATCGGGCCATACGAGCTTGACCACCTGGTAGGCCGTGGCGGCATGGGCGCCGTATATCTTGCGCATCGCGCGGACGGGCAATTTGAGCAGCAAGTCGCCATCAAGCTGATTGACCTGCCCTTTGTGACCGACCTCTTCCGGGAACGATTCCGCCATGAGCGCCAGATTCTGGCCAAGCTCAGCCATCCTAATATTGCACGCATGCTGGATGGTGGCGTCAGCGCGGAAGGCGAGCTTTACCTGGTGATGGAGTACGCCAACGGCTTGCCAATTCAGCGCTACTGCGCGCAACACTCCCTCTCAATCCGCCAACGCATCGAACTGTTCAAGCCGGTTTGCGCCGCGGTTCGCTTTGCCCATCAGAACCTTGTCGTCCATCGGGACCTGAAGCCCGACAATATTATTGTCCTCGAAGACGGCACACCGAAGCTTCTCGATTTCGGCACCGCCAAACTACTTACCCATATGGAGGTCGCAGCCGAAGGCGAATTCACGCGCCTGGGCCTCTACTCTTTCACGCCGCAATACGCCAGCCCCGAGCAAGTCCTGGGACGTCCGATCTCGACCGCCTCTGACATCTACTCGCTTGGCGTGCTTCTCTTCCTTCTCGCCACCGGCGTGCCTCCCTATGAGTTGCAGGAGTTCACCACCCACGAGATGATCCGCGTGATCTGCGAAGAGCAGCCGCCGAAACCAAGCGAGAAGGCTAGTACCGGCGCGCTGGACTCCGACATTGACGCCATCGTTTTGAAGGCTCTGCGCAAGGAGCCGGAAGAACGCTACGCCAGCGTCGATCAACTCATTGCCGATCTGCAGGCATATCTCGATGGCCGTCCGGTGACCGCGCATCAGGGCAGTTTCCGTTATCATGCGGGCAAGTTTGCCCGCCGCAACAAGCTCGCGCTTGCCGGCTCGGCCCTGTTGTGCGTAACCGTGCTGGCGGGAATCGGCGGCGTGCTGTGGCAGGCCCGGATTGCAAACGCCCAGCGCAGCAAGGCGGAGGCTCGTGCGGATGACTTGCGCAGGCTCAGCAATAGTCTGCTTTCGGAAATTGACGAGGCAATCCAAAAACTTCCTGGCTCGACTCCCGCACAGAAACTGTTGGTGAGTACTGTTCTGGAGCATCTGGACCGCGCGGCTAAGGACGCCTCTGGCGATCCACAAATGGAACTGGATCTGGCGAATGCCTACATCCGATTAGCCAATGTGCAAGGCAATCCGTACGATCAGAACATCGGCGATGCGCAAGGCGGGATCAGCAGTCTGGATAAAGCGCTTTCCATCGCCACAACTCTGCTCCGGAAAAATCCGGGCAATGCGGCTGCCGAACATGCCATGGGATGGGCTCGGCAGTCGCAGGGCGAAATACTCCTGGGACTGGGAAGAACGCAGGAAGCGGTGGCAGCCATGCGGCTGGCGGTGGCCACTTTCGATGAACTGGCATCCCGGCCTGGTGCGAATGCCGATGCCATGTTCGACGCGGCGGCCGCCTACGGGAGCCTGGGCGACGAACTGGGACAAAGCGGCACGGCGAGTCTGAGTGACCCGGTGGCCGCATTGGCGGCATTTCATAAATCGTTGGAACTCGACGAACGCATCCTCCAACTCAATCCTGGTTTCTCCCGTGCCTCGCGAGGGATTGCCGTTAATCACGCGAAAATAGCCAATATCGAAGCCGAAACCGACCCGGTCGCGGCGTTGCTGGATTACGGCAAAGCAATCGAAGGCATGAACGCCCTCCCCGAGCCGGCCAGAAAAACTCTCCCCAGCCAGCGCACCCTGGCCAGCATTCTCCGGAAGAACGGAATGGCACTGAAAGAACTCGGAAGGTACAAGGAAGCACTGTCTTACGAGGAACAAGCCAAAGCCATACTGCAACCCTTCCTGGCTGCGGATCCCAATGATACCCGCGCCGAAAACGACTTGCTTGTGGTCCTGGAAAATGAGGCGGAGTGTTTTGAAGATCGAGCGGAAGGGGTTTTTGCTGAAGGCAGGGCCGATCGAACCCAGGACGCACACAATGCCCTGGAAAGTTTGTCGGCGGCGCGCTCTCTTATTGAACATCTTCTCCAGACAAAGCCGGACAATGTTAACTGGCGGTCCACGCTGGGTTTGGTCCTGGTTCGCATGAGCCTGCAACAAAGAGCGCTGCACCAAACCCGGGAAGCATTGGAGTCGGCGGCGAAAGGAGTCGCCATCCTGAAGGCCGTGGGTAAACAGCAAGACGCCCAGGGCTTCGATCTTGACGCGGTGGCGACGGGCTTGACCATTGTCTGGCCGGAACAGCTTCGCGATCCGCAGTTGGCCGTGGAATGCGCCGAGCGGATGGTGGCAATGAGCCATCATCAGAAGCCTGGATTTCTTCTCACGCTAGCACGTGCCTACCGCTCCGCCGGGCAACCCGAAAAAGCTCGCGCAGCGGCCAGGGAAGGGATTGCGCTGTTGCCCGTCGCGACCCCCGCAACCGTGCCCTCCCGCATCGGCAAACAATTGCAAGCGGAACTCGCCGGGTGATCTGAAACGGCCACCGGCTTTTCTTCTGCAACTCTCGCCGCCGATCTGAACTCCGCGGCAGTTCGCCAACAGGCTTCAAACTATTGGCGGAGCTACATCTCCGAATAGGTCCATGTGCGCGTTTCCGGTTTTGCGTTCCAGGCGCGAGCGCCGATGCTCGAACTGGAGTTTGGCCTTCCGGTACTTGCCGGCGGCAATCATTCCGGCCTGTTGCGCGCGACGTAGCTGGGCAAGCGCCTCCCGTGTAGTTGTGAGCGCCTGCTTCGTGTCGCCGGCATCATGCTCGTAATAGATGGCTAACTGCTCATAGGCCTCATATCCCTCGCGGGAGTTTCCCAGCATGCCTTGCCAGAGTTCGCAGGCGCGTTCGAGATCGCCATCGCGCTTCGCCAGTCGTGCCAGAGCCGCGCGCGCGGCACGATCTGTTTCCATGGGCAACACTGAGCCGATTGACTGCTCATACGTTCTTCGTGCCCGTTCTGCCTGTCCGCGCCGCTCGCAAATGCGAGAGAGACCGTACAGTTCGAGTCCGTCCTCGACAGTCGATTTCTCATCGCCGAGAATGGAAAGGATCCGGTTCGCCAGGCCAGCCAGTCCGCGCAGATCCATTTGGTTATGCAGGAATACAGGAACCAGCGGCTCTGCATGCCCGCTGCGTACAAAGTCGAGATACAGCCTGGGTATCTGGTCGGAGATCAGGTCGTCTCCGCGATCCCAGTCGAGTACATGACGTTCCAGAAGTGAAAGTTTTACGGATCCGAGTTTCAAACGCCAGAGGTTGCGTGCCGGATGAAGGAAGTCCAGGTGCGCGCGCAAAACCGGTGTCGAAATGGATCTGGTCATACGGAAGCGCGTTTCGAGCAGCGGCCAATCGAACGACTTGCCGTTGAATGTCACCAGTACCGGACGCTCTTCCAAACGCTCGGCCAG
>Ga0181517_10002497_pt1 | contig 18735 bp, 9 predicted proteins | sample PEATcosm2014_Bin_31_FD_119748 | JGI IMG/M metagenome (GOLD analysis project Ga0181517, IMG submission 119748) | Peatland microbial communities from MTU Mesocosm Facility, Houghton, MI, USA - PEATcosm2014_Bin01_30_metaG | ecosystem: Environmental > Terrestrial > Soil > Wetlands > Peat | place... | reverse complement strand
TTACGAAGCAGTTCTGGCTCCTTACATTCTGTATCCAACCATCAACAGCGGAGTCATGTCACTGCAGTAGCCGCAAGCGATCGAGAAAGCGTTGACGGCCATCTCATCTCTGGCTGACAAGAAAGGAATTGTGCTTCACAGCGAGATTGCTCCGGAAGTGGACAAGGTCTTCAGCGACCAGCGGCGTACCGAGCAAATTCTGCTCAACCTCATTGGCAATGCCGTGAAGTTTACAGACGCCGGAAGCGTGACCGTTCGCTGCTGGCGAGACGGCCGATGGCTGGTGACTGCCGTTGCCGATACCGGCATCGGCATTGCCCCCGAAGACCTGGTGAGTATCTTCGAGCCGTTTCGCCAAGCTGACACAGGCCTGGCGCGCAAGCGGGAAGGGACTGGATTGGGCCTCTCTATCTGCAAGCGGCTTGTGGACCACTTGGGAGGAAGCATCGCAGTGGAGAGCGCACCCGGAAAAGGCAGCACGTTCACCGTCAAACTACCGTTGGAATGGAACAAAAACCGTGCATAAGAAAGTTCTGGTCATTGAAGATAACGAACAGAATCTCTACCTGGTTCGCTTTCTGTTAGAGAACCGCGGCTTCACTGTTTACGAGGCCCGCGACGGCAGGCAAGGAATCGCTCTGGCCAGTGATCTGCGCCCGGACCTGATCCTGCTTGATATTCAGCTTCCGATGCTTGACGGATATGCAGTCGCCGAGGAGTTGCGCAAAGATCCGGCACTGAAGGAAATTCCTATCATTGCGGTAACGTCTTATGCCATGGTAGGAGACCGCGAGAGAGTTTTGGCCGCGGGCGCGAGCGGATATATCGAAAAGCCAATTGATCCCGGCACCTTTGTCGACCAGATTTGCGAGTTTCTTCCAGACTAGAACCGGCAGCTAGCCACTGGATGGAGAGGAGCACAATGGAACGGGTCTTGATCGTCGATGATAACAATGACAATTTGTACTATCTGCAAGCGTTGCTGGGTGCCAGTGGTTACACGGTGGAGACAGCTAAGAATGGTGCCGAGGCACTCGACCTGGCACTTGCCGCTCCTCCTGACCTGGTGATTTCTGACATCTTGATGCCCGTTATGGACGGGTTTACGTTATGCAAGCGCTGGCGCTCTCAAACACAATTATCTGCAATCCCCTTCGTGTTTTATACCGCGACCTATACAGATCCCAAAGACCGGGAGCTGGGCCTGAGCATCGGCGCCGATGAATTTCACACGAAGCCACTCGAACCCGAAGCGCTGCTGACAGTTGTGCGCCGCTTGTTGTTGCAAAAGAAGGCCGGCACACTTCCGGATCGCAGCTCCACTGCAAGCAGTGGCGACGTCTTTCTGCGCGAGTATAACGCGTCGTTGATTCGAAAATTGGAAGACAAGCTTGTGCAACTTGAGACCGCGAATCAGCAGCTCGCTGACACGAAGGAGTTCCTGCAGGCAGTGCTGGACAATAGCCCCTTGCCGATGATTGCCATGGATCAAAATGGCAGGGTCACTCTTTCGAACCAAGCGTTTTGCGCGATTTTTGGCTATTCAGAAACAGAGATCGCCGGCAAGAGCTGTCCGGAGACCATTACCCCTCCCGCTTTTGAAGACGAATGCTCGTTTCTGTTGAGGCAGTTATCCAGCGAAAACAAGAGCCCCTATAGTACCCAGCGCCGACGCAAGGACGGCACCCTGCTTGATACGGAGATATTCCTGTGCCCATTCGGGGTACGTGGCGCGTTTTGGGGAACGCTGGCAATCTATCGGGATGTCACACAGCAGAAAAAGCTGGAGGAACAACTCCGCCAAGCTCAGAAGTTGGAGGCCATAGGGCAGCTTGCTGCGGGCGTGGCGCACGACTTTAACAATCTGTTGGCGATCATCGTTGGCTACAGCGAACTAATCCGGGAAGGTGTGGAGCCGCAAGATCGGCTTTTCCGGCATGCCGAGCAGATTCGCCAGGCATGCTCACGGGCAGCGAGTTTGACCGGGCAGTTGCTTGCCTTCGGCCGTCGCCAGATTCTGCTTCCGACCGTTATGAACCTGAAAGTCTTCCTGGAGGAAATGACGAAGACTCTCCGCCGGTTGATTAGGGAAGACATTGAACTGGTGGTCAATGTTGAAAAGGAAAACTGCGAGATTCTCGGAGACCGAGTTCAGATCGAGCAGGTAGTGCTTAACTTGGCCACCAACGCTTGCCATGCGATGCCGAGTGGTGGACGGCTTACGCTTGACCTGTCGCACGTGAAATTGGACGATGATCAGGCCCGCAAACATGGCTCGCTACGGCCGATCGAGTACGTCAAGCTGACCGTCACCGATACAGGAGTGGGCATGGACGAAGCAACGATGACACGGATTTTCGAGCCCTTCTTCACCACCAAGCCTGTCGGAGAAGGTACGGGTCTCGGTTTGGCCAGTGTTCACGGGATAGTGGAGCAGAGTGGGGGGGCAATCCTCGTCTCCAGCCAACCCGGAGCAGGAACGTCGTTTGAGATATACCTCCCTCGAGTCCATGCAGTTGCAGACAATTCGGCACAAACATCCGAACTCCGGCCGCTAAGCGGTTCTGAGGCGATCCTTGTCGCAGAGGATGACCAATCGTTGTGCGCCCTTCTCTGCGAGATGCTCGTCAACCTCGGGTACAGGGCATTGCCCACAGCTTCCTCCAACGATGCTCTCCGCATTCTACAAGACACCCGCGAACCGGTCGACTTGCTCATTACCGATTTGATCATGCCGCATATAAATGGATGCGAGTTGTCGGAATTGGCACGGTCCGCACGTCCGGAATTGCGCGTCTTGTATATTTCGGGCTACGGCACAGATCTGGTTCAAAAGAAGGGCGTCCCAGGGCACCACGGGGAGTTTTTACCGAAGCCCTTTTCGCGGATGCAGCTGGCTGCCGCGATTCGCAAGCTCTTAGATGCATAAGAAAGCGCATGGTGAGGGCCAGTTGCGGCGGCGTCACGGATGCTTCTTAGCCTGTCAGCTTGGTAATGGGCTCGTGGCGAAGAGCTCCGCGAGGTGGAGAATGCCGGACCGCCCCTAGTTGGAGACGGTCCGAAGAACAGCCATGCTGCGCTCATCGGTGGCGATGATGCGATAAAACTTTTTAAGCTCTGCGGCGCGGCTGGCAGGTACGCTCAGTTCCTTGATCTCGAAAGTGCGGGTGTAGTGAATCTGATTTCCACGTGCCTCGGATTTTGAATGGTAGCTGGCAAAACTGAAATCCACGTCCACGGGGGCTGGCAGGTCATCGACCACGTACCCGGGAGGGATGGTGATGTCGAAGGTGTCGGTATCGCGGGCAGGGCCGGGGAACTCGACAGGAAAGACACGGGGCTCTTTGGTCTCCAGAAGTGAAGTGCTCTTGGAGCCCAGCACGCGGGGTCGCACGGCCAGGAGATCGCCGACGTGCTTTACGTAATTCTCGGCGGTGAAAGAGTATCGATAGCCGAAGGGCTGATCATACTGCAGAGCGTTGACCACCTGGGCCTTGAGAATTTTGAATGTAGAAAGAGAGTTCGCCAGAACGGATTCGATCGGTTTGATTCTGTCATCGTTTTTGGTGGCCGAGCGAAGGCGGTAGCGCGACTCCGCCGCGCGGTCACCAACGCGGAGTTCTTCGACTTGTCCGTCCAAGGTGCCGGATGCGGTGAGGGTGAAGGTGGCAGTGAGCTGGACGGTGTTGCTCGAACTAAGCAATTGGGGCAGGACAACGATCTCTCCGCCCTCGGGGCCGACGAGCAAACCTGTGTTGTCCTGGAGGTAGCCACCGATCTCGCCGAATGGAATGATCTCGTTTGTAGGGTCGAAGAAAAGGATACGCCCGAAACGGATATGCTGTACGACTCCGGTGAGCGAAGGGCTTGAAACTCCCTGTGGCAGGCGGATGGCCAGGATGACGTGATTGAAACTGCTGGCGTGGGCCGGCATCTGCGGAGTGACCGAACCACGCTCGGAGTTGATGATCACGTAGTAGGACTCCACGCCGATTTCGTGCAGCATGGAAGACATGAGGGTTGCTTTGTCTTTGCAGTCGCCATAACGGTGGGTAAAGATATCTGAAGCGGGATGGGGCTGTAATCCTCCGATGCCGAGATTGATGGCGACGTAGCGGACCTCACGCTGGACGAAGGTCGCGATGGCCTTCATTTTATCCAGCGGTGCGGGAATGGAAGCCGTAAGTTCGGCGACCTTCTGCTTGATGGCGGGAGAGGCGTCACGACGTCCACTGGTGAGATTGAGATACCAGTCGCCCATCTCCTTCCAGTTGGAATACGAGCTAGTGGCATGACCGCCGGGAGGAATGAAGGAGACAATCATGTGGCCTGCGACGCCGGCGAAGGGTGGCATTTCATCCTCGGCGCGGACACCCTTGACGTCTTGCACGGTCCAGGTCTGCTCGAAGGGGTTGGCCTGGGCGGGCTTGAGCTCGGAATGGTTGATCCACGAAGCCTTGTACTGCCAGCCGGAAGGTAGTATGAAGGTATAGCGCATTTCGCGGGCAGGACTTCCCTGCTCCACATACCATGAATCCTCGAGCACCAGAGGCTGCGTCTCCATTTCATACTCATAACCGATGATGTTGCCCGGTTCGGCGGCGGGAACTCTCATGGCTTTGTACCTCACGTCGCTGATCAATTCACTGCCATCAATTTTGGGCAGGGCGACCTCAACGGAATCCTTTTCCTTAACCTCGTAATCCTTTCCGGAGGCGGGGATGCACCATGCGTGGATACTGGTGATCTTGCCCTGTGCATTGAAAGAAAATCCGACTATGCCAGCATCGTCGAAGTGGCGCAGAATTTTGTATGCTTCGCGCACATGGATGGTGATTTTGTCAGCGGAGAAAACATTGACCGTTCTCTCCGAGTAGAGGACGGCCGTGTTGTCCTTTTCGTCGTGCGGCGGCAGCGGCGCGTTAACCAGGTTGTGCATCCAAGCGGGAGCTTCGTCGTGGGCGCGCGCCGATGGAACCAGCGCGAAGACGCAAACCAACAACGTCAGAAAACCTATTAACTTTTGCCGCTTAACGGGAAGCGGTTGCGGTGCCGGGCAGTAAGACAATCTGTTGCTCATCGCTTGTCCTTATCGATCGGTAGAAGCTCTGCAGCGCAGCATAGTATTTGGAGTCCAATAGAAGAATGTCTGTGCTGAACTTGCGCGAGATATGAAGGATTCCCTTGTTGTTTTCCACTCTTGTGGAGTAGGCAATGATCTTTGAATCCTGACTTTCGGCGGGCGGCAGGCTGGAGACGCGCCATCCCTCCGGAAGTTGAATGGAAATATCGTCAAGCTTGGTGCTGGGGTATCGGAAGTAGAGGGGATGTACGCGGTTTGCGTGATCAAAGACGCGCTTTTCCGGAGAGCTGAAGAGGCCGGTGGGGAACATTGCGCGACGGCCGGATGATTCCACCCATCCGGGGACTTTGAGGATAAATTCGGCGACCAGCGGAGCGGTAGGGGTGCGCCAATCCGGCTTGTTGACGAGTTCGACTTCAATTCCAGAGGGGACAAATTCACGAACCTCATCCTCCAGAAGCTTCTTGCGGGCGGTGTCATCGTCGTTGCGCCTTTCCACCCGCCGGCTGGAAGCCGCCAAACCCGTGTAGGTAATTGTGAGATTGCCTTCGAGCGAGCCGGTATCGGCAATGAGCTTCAGGTTCGCCTTGCGCACGATCTGCGAGACACCGCTATCGGGGAGTGGTGTCTGGATCCACTGCCCGCCATCCTTATCCAGGCGCAGGCCCTGCACCCCGGTCTCGAACCATGGCAACAGGCCATAAGGAATGAAAGCGGCTCCGGGATCGCAGTAATCATCTTTGTTCTTGAAGTGAATTAGGACGACATTGGCATCGAGCATTTTCTCGTCGTGAACGTTGGGATTGAAGAAGTAGTTGGAACGATCCGAGACCCATACGCCGTAGGCTTCCAACCCGGCGGCTCTGGCAAGGGCTAGATAGAGCCAGGTGAGCTGCACGCCGCCGCCATAGCCGCGATGCCATAAATCCTCAACGTTGTTAATCGGCTTTTCGTTGTCGCGCTTCTTCTCCTCTTCGGTCCTATACACCTCGTACGAAGTGTTGCGAAGTTGCTGCACGCGGGCATAAATCTTCTGGGCCTTTACTTCGGGAGAGTCGTCGGGAGAAACAATCTGGGAGACGGCTTGCACCATGCCTGACGCGTGCTTGCCTGCAAAGTTCTCAAGCTGGCTGTTACGGTCTTTGCCGACGCGCTTCCAAAACTTGACAGTGTCACTCTCCACCACCGGATCATTGGTGTAGGTGAAGACCACGCGCGCCTTGAGTTCGGTCGCAGGAGGCATGAAGTCTTCGGTCTCAAAGGCCGGCACGTTGCTGACTTCCATGCGAACGATATGATCGGGTCCTTCCTTGGGCCCCTCGGCAAGCCCAACCCAGTTCCAGAGTAACCGGAACTGGGGGTAGTAACTGGAATAGGGCTTGAGTGTGAACTTGGCGTGCTTGGTGAAGAGCTCATTGCTCACTTCCCATTGGGAGCCATATACGAAGCCGTCAGCGTAATCGATGGTGTAGAAGTACTCGATGATGCTGCCGGCCTGCACGTCAGTGAGGGTAAAGGTTTTGGCGAGATACCGGACGTCCTTGGCCTTGACGATCGTCTTCTCGAAGGCATTTCCGGTGAACTCGACGATTGTACCGTCGGGCCGAATGGTGCGCGCCCTGAGATGCGTGATTTGCTGATTTTCTTTGAAGAAAGGAATCTCGATGTCGGCGTACTTCCGCCCTTCTTCCTTCAGTATCTTGATGCGGAAATAGTTCTCCTCATGGGGAATGCGTCCGTCGTCACGGTCCACCTGGCGATAAAGGATGATGGCGAGGGCGCCAGGGGCTTGCAGCTCGTTGGTCAACTTCAGTTCGTCGGCCGCTACTGGCTGGAATCCGATAGCGCCGGCGGGCTGCGGAGAAAGCAGAAGCGTTAGCAGGATGATCGACACTGAGAATGCGAGGTATGTATGAAAACGAAGACGCGCCATAACGCAGCTCTCCTATAAAACTCACGACAAGCGAGATTCAATGTGGTGTAGGCGATAAGAGCAGACACCAACATCGTTGGCTGCACCGGTAGCGGGGGAGAAAATACCGGCGGAATTGAATTGAGAATCCTAAGTATCTTAACGAAAACAGAAGAATCCGCAAGGCAAAGTTGAATCAGATGAGCGGCGAGTGGAGATTGCTCGAAGAAAAGCGAGGTTATATTGGCGCTTGTAATTACAGTCATTCCGCGATCGTATAGGTGTGGAGGCGGCGGCCCCGGCGACGCTTAGTGTTCCAAAAACACATGGTTAGAGACGGGCGAAAGCGCTGTTTTCGATCCTTTGTCATCTGCAATTTAGCTACGGCTGACGTAGATCTTTTTGGAATGTAGGGTGAAAATAGCAGATCCGGCCAACTTACGGCAGCGACGAAACTTGAAAACCTCCACGAGGTAGGTTCGCCAACGTACCGAAAAGTTCTGCGGCGGCGCATTGTGACGAATGATATCGGAACACACTTCTCTGCATTAGTCCTCATGGCAACTCGAAGATGGGCGATATGCCTGCCGGATTCTTCACCGTCACCTTGGCTGGCAGTGAGTTGTAGTCCGATGCCGTGATCGCCGCCGAAATCTGCCACGGGCTCACGTAGGTCGTTGTTAAGCTCGCGCCATTCCACTCGACCGTCGAGCTCGTAGCAAAATCAGTGCCGGTTAAGGTCAACACGTGACTGCCGCTGCTGCCAGCTGCCACGGCGATCGAGCCGCCGGAGATCGCCGCCACTGGCGTCGCGCTCATCACTACAAATGGGAGCGCCGAAGACGTCCCTGGATTCGGCGCAGGATTCGCGACCGTCACCCGGTTTGTTGCCTCCTTGGCAATGTCCGCTGCGCTGATCGCCGCTGTCAACTCGGTGCTGCTGACGTAAGTGGTCTTCCGCAGCGCACCATTCCACAACACCATCGACCTGGCAGCGAAGTTCGCGCCATTCACCGTCAGCGTGAAACCCGCGCCACCGGCCGTCGCGCCACTGGAAGACAGCGAACCCAACAGCGGCCCCGAAATCGCATAGTAGGCGGTCGCCAACGGAGACTCCGAGCCAGCCGCCACCGCGATGGCTTCCAGAGTCTCACTCGAGCGGACCGTGATGGGCCCGCTGTATATGGTCGATGAGGTTGTCGGGGTTTGGTTGATGGCGTAGTAGATCGTTGCCCCGGCGGTCGCGTCCGTGATCGTCACGCTTTGTTCGGAATAATAGGTCCCCGCGGGAGGGTTAAACACCGGCAATGCCACGCCCGCGGCCAGCCCGACTGTGGCTGAGACGCTGGGGGCATAGCTGTTGCTCCCGGAATAGCTCGCCTCAACCAGGTGCGTGCCTGAACCCGCAGGCGAAATACCGCTCACCGTCGCTACGGAAGCCTGCTCGTCCGCCAGCAGCACGGTCAGAGTGCTGTTGCCGGAACCATTAGCGTTGCCAAAGTCAGCCACTGCCACGTCCACCTTGCCGTCGCCATTAAAGTCTCCCATCGTCAGCGCGTCAGGATTTGCGCCCGCTGCCGGGCTTGCCGAAACCGTAAACGTTCCGTTCCCGTTGCCCTGCAGGATTGTCACTGTGCTGGTGGAAAGGTTCGCCACGGCCAGATCGAGGATGCCGTTCCCGTTGAAGTCCCCTTCCACAATGTAGGCGGGACCGGAAAGCGTTGCCGGGCTGGTTGTCGTCGCCGTAAAGGTTCCGTTTCCTGTGCCCAGCAGAATCGTCAACGAGCTGTCGTCGTAGTTTGGCACGGCCAGGTCCGGGATGCCGTCGCCATTGAAGTCTCCGACCACAATGGCCGCCGGTCCCTTGCCTGTCGCCGGGCTCGCCGCCGCCTTGAATGTCCCATCCCCGTTGCCCAGCAAAATTGTCAATGAACTGTCGCCGGAGTTTGCCACAGCCAGGTCCGCCTTGCCATCTCGGTTGAAGTCTCCCACCGCAACGAAATAAGGCAAGCTTCCCGTTGCTGGGCTCACAGCGGTTGCCGTAAACGTTCCATCTCCCTTGCCCAGGAGGATCGTCAAGGTGTTGCTGTTATAGTTCGCCACGGCCAGGTCCGGAATGCCGTCACCGTTGAAGTCCCCTACTGCCACGCACTGAGGGTAAATGCCCGTTGCCGGGTTTGCCTTCTGTGTAAATGTTCCATCCCCATTCCCCAGCCAAATCGTTACTGAGCCGGGAGTGGGGCCGTTGCCGGTGTAGCCTTCGGTGGCTACCGCCAGGTCCGGAATGCCGTCGCTGTTGAAGTCTCCCACCGCAATGAAATTGGAAAGGTTGGGCTGATTCACCGAGATTGGCGCCGTCGTAAATGTTCCGTCCCCATTGCCCAGCAGGATCGTCACCTCTTCGGAGTTACCGTAGCCAATGGCAATGTCCGGAATGCCGTCAGCATTAAAATCCCCAGTCGCCATGGTGACGGGACTTCTGCCGGTTAGAGGGCTCTGGAAGTCCACCCAGGCCTTGCCTGACGCGCCCACCACCAGTGCCGCGGACCCTAGTAGCGCGTTGCCATCGCTCGTATCCAGGAATGACACTGTCCCGGTCGGCGCGGTTGCTCCTCCGGTGCCTGCCACGGTCGCGGTCAATGTGTAATCACCCACGCTGCCGCCCTGCACGAGTGCCGTTCCCGTCGGAAACTTTCTCACCGCGGTCACGGTCAGCGCCACCGCGCTGGAGGTGCTCGCCACGGTGCTGGTGGTACCCAGGAAAACCGCCTTATAGCTGTGGCTTCCAAGCCCCGGACGCAGCTTCAGCACCGCTGTCCCTGCGCTCGTCAATTGCTCCGTCCCTAGCAGATGGATGTCGGTGCAATGCGTCGCCTTGGCGTCGCAGAAGTTGACTTGCCCGGTCGTCACTACCGCGCCGTAGTTTCCCACGGTCGCAGTGAGCGTGACTTCGGTGCCCAGAACGACCGAGGTCACCAGGTTGCCACCCGCCGTTACCGCGAGCGTCGTACCAGTCGGCGGCGGCTCGCTGAAAAGCATGGCCGCAGCGGAGACGCTCGAACTGTAGTTGCTGTCTCCGGGATAACTTGCCTCAACCAGGTGCGGCCCAGCGCCCACCGGCGAAATCCCACTTGCCGTCGCGGTCGCCGTCTGGGTCAAGTTCGCCAGCAGAATCGCCACCGTGTTGATGCCAGTGGTGACCGCAAGGCCTGGAACGCCGTCCCGGTTGAACTCTCCTACCGCCACCGCATTAGGAGCGCCGCTAACCGCCGGGCTGGCTGCTGCCGTAAACGTTCCGTTTCCCTTGCCCAGCAGGATGGTCACCGATTCGCCGTAAACGCTCGGTATGGCCAGGTCCGGAATGCCGTCTCCGTTAAAGTCCCCCACTGCCACTCCCGAAGGACGGCTGCCGGTCGCCGGAGTGGACGCCACGGTGAACGTTCCCTGACCCGTTCCCAAGAGAATCGTCACCGTGTTGGAGTTCTGATTGACCACGGCAAGGTCCGCTTTCCCGTCGCCGTTGAAGTCCCCAACCGCCATGGAGTAAGGGTAGCTTCCTGTTGCCGGGCTTACCGCCGCCGCCCTAAAAGTTCCGTCGCCGTTGCCCAGCAGAATGGTCACCGTGTTGTCGTTGGAGTTCGCTACCGCCAAATCCGCCTTGCCGTCGCCGTTGAAGTCGCCTACGGCGATGGCGGAGGGGTAATGTCCTGTCGCCGGGCTGGCCGCTGCCGCCGTAAATGTACCGTCGCCCTTGCCCAACAGAATGGTCACCGAACCGATGGAGTTGCAAGTTGGGTCGCCGCCGCAGCCATTCGCCACCGCCAGATCCGGAATCCCGTCCCCGTTGAAGTCTCCCACCGCCAGGGAATAGGGGTAGCTGCCGACCGCCGGGCTGGCCGCTGCCGTAAACGTTCCGTTCCCGTTTCCCAGCAGAATTGTCACCGAGCCAATGTCGTCGGCGTTCACCACGGCCAGGTCCGGTATGCCGTCCCCATTGAAATCCGCGACGACCACCGCAAAGGGATCACTGCCTGTCTTCGGGGTTGCCACTTCCCTGAACGTTCCATCCCCGTTGCCCAGCAGGATGGTCACAATGCCGCCAAGCTCGTCCGCTGCGGCCAGGTCGGGAATGCCGTCTCCGTTGAAGTCTCCGACCGCGACGGCGACGGGGAAGTTGCCCCCCGCCGGGGACTGCGGGTTCAGCCAGCTCAGAGCCGATGTGCCATTGCCCAGGGTCGCCGTTCCCAGCACCGCGTTTTCATGGTTGCTGTCCAGGAACGACACCATTCCGGTCGGCCAGGACAGCCCGACTTCATAAACCGATCCATCCACCGTCGCCGTCAGCGTGTAATTGCCCGGCAGTCCCGTCTGCGTAATCGTCGTCGCGGTCGCATACTTGCCGGTCACGGTCAGCGCCAACGTGCTGGAGGAACTGGCCGCGTGGCTGGCAGTTTCCAGGAAGACTGCCTTGTAGCGGTGGCTTCCCATCTTCGGAACGAATTTCAGCACCGCCGTTCCCGCACTCGTCAACTGCTGGGTTCCCAGCAGATGGATGTCCGTGCAGTATTCCGCGCTGGCGTCGCAGAAGTTCGCCTGCCCGGTCGTCACTGCGGCGCCGCCACTCTGCACGGCCGCGGTCAGCGTTACCGCGCTTCCCGGTTGTACCGTCGTCACCGGGGCGCCCCCCGAAGTCAGCGTCAGGGTTGTGGTGGTTGCCGGCGGCGGCCCCATTAGCCCGATGGTGCCGGAGACGCTCGGTCTGTAGCTGTCGTCTCCGGGATAACTTGCCGCAACCTCGTGCAGACCAGGACCCACGGGCGAAACGTTGGCCGCCGTCGCGGCCGCCGTCTGCGGCTCGGTCAGCGATATGCTAACCGCATTGGCTCCGTAGTCCACCACGGCCAGATCCGAAACTCCGTACCCCTCAAAGTCTCCGGTTGCCAGAAAATAGGGCTCGGCTCCTGTCGCTGGACTGGCGCCGGCTACCGTAAAAGTTCCGTCCCCGTTGCCCAGCAAAATGATTACCGTGGTGTCTTCGCTGATCACCGCCAGGTCCAGGTGACCGTCCCCGTTAAAGTCGCCCACCGCCATGGCGCGTGGGCCGTTGATTGCCGCCGCAGTCACCTCCGTCTGAAAGGTTCCGTTTCCGTTTCCCAGCATGATCGTTACCGCGTTGCCGCCGCCCGCCGCCGCAGCCAAATCCACCTTCCCGTCGCCGTTGAAGTCTCCCACGACCACGCCCACTGGATAGGGGCCCGCCCACACTGCTTCCTGTTCGGTAAACGTTCCGTCGCCGTTGCCCCGGAAAATTGTCACGGCACCGTCGCCAGGAACCGCGTAGTCAGGACTGGCCACAGCCAGGTCCGGAATGCCGTCGCCGTTGAAGTCTGCCACGGCTATGGAATCCGAATAGCCGTCTATCGCCGGGCTCGTGGCGGTCGCGGTAAAGCCCCCCTTCCCGTCGCCCAGCAGAATCGTCAAAGCGCCGGGGGTCGTGCAGTAGGCGCTTATGCTGCAAGCATCCACCACGGCCAGGTCCATATTGCCGTCGCCATTGAAGTCCCCTGCCACGATGGGACCCGGACTGCCCCCCGTCGCTGGGGTTGCCGCTGTGGCCGTAAACGTTCCGTCGCCGTTGCCCAGCAGAATCGTCACCGTGTTGTCGCAGTCGTTGGTCACGGCCAGGTCCGCATTGCCGTCCCCGTTAAAGTCACCTACGGCGATGCCTTCCGGACAGTTGCCGGTCTTTGGACTTGTCGCCGTGGCCGTGAAGGTTCCATCTCCCTTGCCCAGCAGAATTGTTACCGTGCCCCCCGAGTTGCAGTTTGGGTCAGAGCCGCAGACGTTCGTTATGGCCAGATCCGGGATGCCGTCGCCGTTGAAATCTCCCACTGCCACCGACTCGGGACGGTTGCCCACCGGCGCAGTCTGTGAGTTCACCCAGCTCAGTCCTGCTGTGACGGTACTCAGTGTTGCCGTTCCCAGCACCTGGTTGCCATTGCTCGTATCCAGGAATGCCACGCTTCCGCTCGGCGAACCACTCCTTGCCGTGCCTGCAAAGCCCGCGACCGCAGCCGTCAGCCAGTAACTGCCCACGTTACCCCGCTCTGCGATCGTCGTCGCGGTGGCATACTTGCCGGTCACAGCAAGCGCCGACGCCGAGGAGGAACTGGCCGCGGCGCTGGTAGTGCCCAGAAACACTGCCTTGTAGCTGTGGCCTCCGATGCCCGGACGGAACTTCAGCACCGCCGTCCCCGCCTTTGTCAGCTGCGCCGTGCCCAGCAGTTTGATATCCGTGCAGTATGTCGCCGAGGCATCGCAGAAATTCACCGTGCCCAGCGTCACCGGCGTGCTGCCAGCGGTGACCTTTGCCATCAGCGTCACCACCGCACCTGATGCGACCGTGGTCACCGCGCTGCCCCGGCTCGTCACCGCCAGTGTCGTCGCAGTGCTGGCGGCGGCAACGGCGCGAGCACCGCCAGCGAATGCCAGAAGGTACAGCGCCAAGCCAGCCGTGAACCTGCCGCTCCTTACAGCCCCGCGCGCGAGACCAGCCAATGACAATAGGGATGGAAAACAGTGCGAAGTCCGAGACATATGCAACCTCCGGAGAGAGGCGAAGGAACGTCGGGCGCCGTAGACGCACTTAGACTGCAATGAACGGATGGAAATGCCGGTTCGAATGATACACCACATTTCCATACGCGCACGGTACCTGCGGATCTCGGAACCGGCAATTCCTCGACCGTGAAGCTCTAGCTGGGAGACTCAAAAAAGCTGAGTGGGAATATCCTCGATCCCGCTCGGCAGCACCAGTCGCCGCCAGAGCGCCAATGCCCGGCCAGGGTTATTGCAAGTTCTTTCAATATTGAAGCGGTGTTTTCTTGACGGTATGATGCGGGGCGCTGGACGAACGGTCCCGCATCTTCAATATATTGTGTGTCTATCGATCCGATCGAATCTCTCGACGGACGAGAGAATCGGTGCAAATGCCATTTCCGGAGGTAGGAAGAACGACGGAGACAAAGTTCGCCTCCTTCGTTCTGAAGCAGGAGAAGCCAGCGGTTTGAACCCGGAGCAATTTGGCATCCTTCCGCTGGTTGAGTATGGGAATTGCGAAACGGGTAGCAACTGTCCATTGGTTTCAAGAACGAAAGGGAAATTGTCGTTGAGTCGTGACTTACAGGGCCTCAGTTGTCGAACTTGAAAAGATGCCGCGCGGACAAACTCGGAATTGCCGTTGGCTCTCATCGGGTGACATGGATCCAAGCCAAACCAAGAGAGGAATTGTTGTTCACGAGGAGCGCGAGCCTCTAGGAAGGTATACATAATGAAGAACAAGTACATCATCGGCGTTGACGCCGGTACCATGGGCGCTCGTTCTGTTATCTTCGATATCCAAGGCAAGGAAATGGGCAGTGCCTACCATGAAACCCCAACCACTTATCCAAGACCGGGCTGGGTTGAGCAGAAAGCCGAAGACATCATCGAGCTGGCGTTCCAATCTACACGGGAAGCGATCAAGAAGAGCGGAATCGATCCCATAGACATTGCCGGAATCAGCTTCACCAACATGCGTTCCACGTTTGTGCCGGTTGATAAGGATGGCAAATTCCTTTCACACGTCTTTATGTGGCAGGATCTGCGGGGAACCGAGATGTTTCCCTGGATGCGCGAGAGACTAGCCGCCAATGGCATGACCGAGATGGATCTGTACAATCTCTCGGGCTTTCCGATTGGGCCCACCTGGCCGTCGAGCAAGGTGTACTGGTTCAAGAAGCATTATCCCGAACTCTACGATAAGACCTACAAGTTCATCATGCCGCAAGCCCTGCTATCCAAAGCCTATGGCGCCGACGACTATTGTGAAGATCTCGACGACGCAGGCTGGTGGCAGATTACCAACGCCGACACCTTCGAATACGATCCCAAGCTGGCGAAGATATTCGAAGTAGACATTGCGAAGTACCCGAAGAATTACCGGCCAGGGACACCCGTAGGCAAAGTGCCCGCTGACGTTGCCGCCAAGACCGGTCTGCCGGTTGGCACCCCGGTGGTTGTTGGCAGCGGCGACCAGCAATGCGGCGCGATCGGCCTGGGGAACGCCAAGGACGGAATGGCGTCGGTCTGCCTGGGAACGGCTGGATTGTGCATTGGCTGCTCTTCCAAGCCGATTCGCCATCCGGGAGGCACGATGTACGTGTTAGGTCATCCCGGGCCCGGTCACTGGCAGATGGAAGGTCAATCCAACGCGGCGGCGAGCAGCTTCCGCTGGCTCCGCAACACCCTGTGCCAGACGGAGATGGCGACGGCGGAGATGACTGGACTGGAAGTTTACGACCTGCTGACCCGCGAGGCCGCGCAGTCGCCTCCAGGAGCGCACGGAACGATCTATCTTCCCTTTTTGTCTGGGGCCAATAGTCCCTATTACGATCCCTTTGCCCGGGCTATCGTACTCGGCATGACCTTCGCTCACAAGAAGAGCGATATAGTCAGGGGCGCGATGGAAGGCATCTGCTATGAGATGAGAGACATGCTGGAATCTCTAGAGGAAGCTTCCTTCAAGCCGTTTGAGGTATACCGGATTACCGGAGGCGCGGCCCGCTCCTCGGTGTGGAACCAGATTCAGGCGGACGTCTACGGCAAGCCCGTGGAGACCGTGAAGTGCAACGAAGCTACGGCCCTGGGCGCTGCCATGCTGGGCGCGGTGGGCGTGGGTATCTACAAGGATATCTATGAAGCCATCGGCAACATGGTCCACCTGGATAACCGCTGGGAGCCTATCCCGAAGAACGTGGCTGTGTACAACGAATTGTTCAGCATTTACCGGAACACCTACAAGGCTCTGAAGGATAACGTCTTCCCGGCTATCTCCAAATTCCAAGGGGTGGTTGAAGGGGAAGGCGCGAAGCTAGAGGAAGCCGAACTCAAAAAGGCGGAGGAAGTGCTGGTCTGAGCTGTCCACGCCTTGGCGTAACGCCAGAAGTAAATTTGGGGCTGCTCCACGGAGCAGCCCCAAATTGTGATGCTTTTTATGTCTAGTGCCAGGTCCGGCATAGCGGCTGCAAGGCCTGGCAGGCTATGGGTTTGCCCGCCAGGCATCTTTACCATAGAGAGGAATCTGCTCCCTCCCGGAAGTGAAACACTAGGTCCTCAGGTCGAAGATACCGCTTTTAGTTTCCGAATAGACTCCCCAGAGTTTGAGCGCTACGCCGAGTTCCGGGTGCTCCTTGGCGGCATCGACCAGAGACTGGCCGGCCATCACGGCAGAGATCCCCTGGCGGAACGCGCGGGCTCCCGCAGCCGGTCCCATCGGGTGTCCATGAATGGCGCCGCCGGCCGCGATCATGATGTCTTTGCCGAACTTGCCAATGAGGTCCTCGATATGTCCCTGGGTAGTTCCTCCGCCGGGCATGGGGAAGATGGGGCTGATGCCCTGCAGGGGGCAGAGCATCTGGTAACCGGCAGTCACGAAGGTGTCCATCATCATGGGGAACTTGCCATAAGGACTGAGGCTGATGATCATGTCAAGACCTGCCAGGCGGGGCAGTTTGGCGCCGATCAGGGAGGCGCTCACGCCGGACCAGTCCGATTCATACATTGCGCCCGCAAAATCCGAGTGGCCAAGGATTGGCACATTGATGGTGGGATCCTCGGTGATCATCTGGGTGGTATCAAGTCCGCAGGTGCAATAGTTGAGCATCAGGCCGTTGGCGCCGGCTTCAAGGGCGCGATATGCGTTGTCACGCATCTTGTCTGCCCGGCCGGTGATGTTAAAGCAGTAGATCGTCTTCTCGCCCTTTTTGTCGTCGGCGCGTTTGATTGCTTCCATGACCGCCTTGACGCGGTCGACTAGACGGCAATGCGGGGGATCGGAAATTAATTCGTCGTCCTTGATAACGTCGACGCCGCCGATGGCGGCTTCATAGGCCAGTTTCGCGGTAGTCGCAGCATCGAGCCCCGTGCAGGGTTTGATCATGTTGTTGAGCAGGGGCCGGTCCTGCACTCCGAGCAGGTCGCGAATTCCCTGGACGCCGAACTTGGGCCCCGGGAACTGGGCGAGGAATGAGCTGGGAAATTCCAGATCGACCAGCTTGACCTTGCCGGAACTGGAAATGTTGCCAATGACGCTGCTCAACATCAGGGAGAACTGGGCCCCGAAATTTGCCCAGGGATAGGCGATCCGGGCAATAAACTGGCGTTCGGTGACACCCTCGGGAATGCCGATCTGATAGGCCGGCGTCTCGTAAACACCGACGACTCTTCCGATGCAAAGTTCCCGGACTTCGGGAGTCTCGCCGGGCACCTTCAGCCAGGTTCCGGTGGTCTGCTCGACCGCCAGAGCAGCGGCGAACTTCGGTAGGCTGGTGCCGGGTTTTACCGCACAATAGTACGTAGCGATGACAAATCTCTCTTTGTCAAGTTCCTCGGGAAATTGGATAATGATCGGATCAACAAACATTATGGATTCCTCCTGGCACCGGACCATGAGTCCGTGACCCAATGATCGTACAATCAGTAATATGCAGCTTCAATATTGAAAGAACTTGCAATAATGGGCGCCATGAATATTGTTGTTTTGCCCGCCGGTAGCGAGCTCGCCAGAAAGGCGCTGGAAAGCCGGTGGGCCGGCTGGAATTCGCGTCCACGGTGCGGGGAAAGTCGCGGATCGCAAAAGGGTTCGTCCTATAATCCGAGAGGTTGAAGTGGGCAAGACAACAGGAGCGGGACCGGCATGAAGAGCGAGGTTTATGCGCCCTCGGATTGGGTGGTGTGCAAAGCCGCCGAGCTTTTTTATGTGGCGGGGAAGTCGCATCGCCAGATTGCGGCCGAATTGCACGTATCCGAATCAACCGTTTCCCGGTTGTTCAAGCGGGCAAGGGATGAGCATATCGTCCAGTTCGTCATCCAGGAACCCTATTTGGGTTGTCTTACGCTGGGAACGACGCTGCAGAAAAAATACGGGTTAAGCGATGTGGTGGTGGTTCCCCAGCCTGAGGACGATGGCCACGGCAACCATGGAGAACTGGTGAAGCAGATGGTGGCCCGGGAGGGTTCCCGCTATTTGCAGCGGATTATCAAGCCGACCGACGTCCTGGGAATTGCCTGGGGCGGCACGATGTACTATTTGATCAACTATTTGAACCCCTGCCAGCGCAGCGCAAACATGTTTGTGACCCTGCACGGCAGCCTCTCGTGTTGCGACTATGAATTGGATGTGCGCAACCTGGTGCATCGTATGTCCATGGCGCTGGGCAGTTCCCATGCATCCATCCTGCCGGAAGGACTGCAGGAAAGCCGCGCCAAGGTTGCGGCCCTCAAAGTGGAAGAGAAAAAGACATTTTCGCTGTTTGAGCGGGTCACCATTTCGCTCAGCGGCATTGGTTCTTTTTATCCCGAAGCGACCTCTCCTTTGTCTCGCCTGCGCTACCTGAAGCCGGAGGAATTTGAACTGCTGCGCAAGCAGGGAGTGTATTGCGACTTGATGCTCAGGTTTCTGAATGAAAAGGGCGAAGAGTGCGATACCGAGATCAAACACCGGACGCTGGCGATTGATCTGGAAATGTACAAGCGGATTCCGTGCAAGATCATTGTCGTGTCGGGCTCCTACAAGGCCCACGCCTTGAAAGCCGCGCTGCAAGGTGGGATGTGCGACGTGTTGATCACGGACCATGAACTGGCGCGGGCGGTACTGGCCGTGGGACAGTGATTCCCTGCCGTGGCGGAATGGAATGGACTG
>Ga0181517_10002496_pt1 | contig 18737 bp, 8 predicted proteins | sample PEATcosm2014_Bin_31_FD_119748 | JGI IMG/M metagenome (GOLD analysis project Ga0181517, IMG submission 119748) | Peatland microbial communities from MTU Mesocosm Facility, Houghton, MI, USA - PEATcosm2014_Bin01_30_metaG | ecosystem: Environmental > Terrestrial > Soil > Wetlands > Peat | place... | reverse complement strand
GTCGCCATTACCCCGGCAGGACTGAAGAGACCGTTGACCGACGCCTTTTACGGCCCGCGGTAAAAGCGGACAACGGCATTATGGCCTGTTCAGACCTGGATTTCACCAGAATTCCGAGGCAACAACCGTGGGCCGTGCCTCGGAGCTTCCGGCGATTCCAGTGTGAAGCACAAACTGAAAGTTCATCTTCTCCCAGCCCTTGGGGGCCTTTTGGAATGCCTCCGCGAGAAGTTCATTATTCGTGACAAAGTTTCCGGCTGCGGAAGTGGCATCATCGCTAATGCCAGCGACAATCATCATCGGCTGACCATTCGTGGGGCTTTCTAATCGCGAAACAACTGCGTAATCGTCGCCGCCTTTCGCGTCGGGACCCTGTTGTCCCAATGCCCATCTAACTGCGGGGTTAGACCGGTCATAAATCGCATCGTGATTGGGCCCAAAGTAGAATCGCAGATTCGCCAAGATGTCCAGGATTCGCTGGTCAGAACCATTTCCAATCAAGACGATCGGTCCAGCACGAAGCAACTTGTACGGTGCCTCGTCTCCGCGAAGCAACTGAAAAGGCTTTCGATGTTCGCTGAGCAATTTAACCACCTGAGCCAGCGCAAGTGCTTCTCTGTTGGTGATAACCGCATCCGGCCGGGCCGTCATTTGATCATTTTGCGCCGCGGATCCGGTCATGCCGGTGCGGAGAAACAGGTTGGGGACGGGCTGCGAAACGCCGATGGCGACGGCCTTAGGGCTTTCAATGAAGGGCGACCATACGTTCCGCACCAAGTCCATCGATCCGAGACTCTGAAGATGCGGAATCGATGCCAGAGCGAGGAGAGCCACCAGCGCCATAATGCCGACTAAGATAGCTTGCCAGCCTACTCTCAACTTGTAAACGCTTCCTGGAGCGCCTAATCCAGATACCAGTGGCTTTGGTTCGCTGGCTCGAGGTTCCACTGCGATCGGTAGAGGCTCCTCTCGCCTCCAGTGCAGGCTGACGGCGTAAGTCCCGGGTGAGAGATGAAAAACCGGACCCGAAGTTTCAGGTTCGTCTCCGTAATACTGGGCCAGCCGCTTGCGCACCTCATTTGCAGTTACGCGTACGCTATTGTCCTGAGCGGTGTCGTAGTCGATTTTCTTGTGAAGGATTGCCGCACCGACGACACGTTCCTTGAGCTCATCCAGCGGTTTCCCGTCCAAGACATATTCAAGGGTGAACTTCAAGAAATCGCTGCACCGCTTGCTTCCCCTAAAGTAATCGCTCTCCAGGATCTGGGCTAGCTCCCGTCGGGCTTCCTCCTGCCTTGACTTTATTGATAAGTCTTGACTCTCTTCTCCGCTCAACTTCCATGCTGTCGCGCTCATTGGGACGATCCTTCTGGCGGTATCCGGTAGTTTTCGATTTTCAACCGGTTAACAGCCAGTGCTTCACGTAGACGCCACCAAAGCGATGTCCAGAGGATTCAGCCAGTTGGCCCCTTAACCAAATGTGAAGAACCGTATCAGACCTTTGCTTGGGCTATCAATACGAGTATTTTGCCACTTCGTGCGCGAGAACAGTCATTTCTCGGATCGAACCTCCGAAGCCGACTCTAGATTCAGCCTGAGTTTGGGAAGAGTTAGCTGAGCGGGGTTTTCGAAGGGAAAAACGTTCAATACAGGAACGCACGAACGCAGCAGTAACTCAACGTTTCACTCCAAGGATGGTCCAATGACACAATATTCAGGAGGAAAGAACGGTCACCTGGCAGGTATTGGGTGGTCTTCTTCGGGGAAATCTACCTTACGGTGGACATTCCTCTCTCTCATGTTTTGCGCAATGTTGGCTTTGATCACCGCAACTGCGGGGTTTGGCCAAACCACGTCCGGAACGATTATCGGCACCTTGCTCGATCCGACTGGCGCGGTAGTCCCTCAGACGCAGATCACACTGATCAATGTCGCAACATCCACCAAATCCGAGACCATGACGGACTCCTCGGGCTACTATCAGTTCTTCAGCGTCCCCCCAGGCAGCTACAAAATCACGGTTAAGAAAACCGGATTCAAGCAACTGTCCCAGGGGCCGTTCGAAGTGCAGGTGGAAAGCTCGATGCGCGTCAACCTCAACCTCGAGGTTGGTAGCGAGACCTTGACGGTCACCGTTAACGCATCTTCGCCGCTGATTCAAGCGGAGGGGACTAACCTCGGCTCAGTGGTAGACGAGCGCGAGACCACGGAACTGCCGCTCAACGGCCGCAATCCAATGAACCTGACGGCCCTGGTTCCTTCCGTTGTGCCTCAAGGCCAAACGGGCGGAAACACCAACGGCGCCAACCCCTTCGCCTGGGGCAACTACCAGATCGGCGGCGGCATGGCCAACCAGAGCGCCACCTATATTGATGGCTCTCCGGTTAACACCACCTACATCAACCTCACGGCGCTGGTTCCCACCCAGGATTCCCTTGCGGAATTCAAGGTGGATACCAACAGTCTCCCTGCTGAATACGGCCATCTCGCCGGCGGCGCAATCCAGTTCAGCACCAAGTCGGGATCGAATAGCCCTCACGGAGCCATGTGGGAGTACATCCGCAACAAAGTGCTCGACGGGAACACCTTCTTTAACAAGCTGATCACTTCAGCTCACCCGACGATCACCGAACGCGGACCCTTCACTCAGAACCAGTTCGGCTTCAACATTGGCGGACCGGTGGTTATTCCTCATGTCTACAATGGCAAGAATAAGACCTTCTTCTTCTTCAACTATGAAGGGTTCTACAATCGTCAAGCCCAAACTGTGGTAAACACCGTTCCCACAGCCACGCAGATTGCCGGCGACCTGTCCGACATCGCGACAGAAGCCAACGCTGCCAATGTTCAAGTGGTTCCACAGATTTACGACCCGAATTCCACTTGTACTTCGCTGCCGTGCAACACGGCATACCCGGACGAAGTCAATGTCGGCGACCGTCACGCGATTCCGAACAACGACCTCGCTCATTACGTCAACCCGGTCGACGCGAGTTTGACCAAGATCAATCCGGTTGCCGTTGCTTACCTCAATACCTTCTATCCGGTCAGCAAGGTCGCCTCGACCTTCGCGAACGGAAACTACGTCGGAAGTGAATCGATCGGCGGCCAGAACTTTGAGTATGTGGCCAAGATCGATCACCAGGTTTCAGACAAAAACCACATCTCTTCGCGCTACACCTTCTGGAAGAACAAGAACCTGCCTCAGGACCCGCTGGGCACCGGCATGTGCCAGGACCGTTGCGCTGAGAACTTCCAGGTCAATAACTGGGTATTGAACGATACCCATGTATTCAACCCAACGACCATCCTGGATGTGCGCCTAAGTTATATGCGTTTCGTCTATGACCGTGTTGCACTTCTCACCTCTTACTCGCCAGCCACCATTGGCCAGACCCTGGGCAATGGCACATCTCCCGAATATCCGGGACCGATGATGATTTCCATCGGCGGCTATGACACAGCCAATACATTTGGCAGCGGCGGCGGCGACAGCACCATCAACAACGCCTCGGACAACGACCGCATTGCCGGTACGCTGACCAAGATCATTCGCAAGCACACCTTCAAGTTCGGCGGCGAGTACCTGCGCGCCACCTTCAACTACTCACAAAGCAACAACTCGGGCGGGCAAGGCAGCGTAGACACCACGTTTACGCAAAACAACCACACCACCCCAGACACCACGAGTCCAACCGGCGCCGCGCTGGCTTCTTTCCTGCTGGGCTATCCCAACTCGATTGGCTACAACACCGTGGCTCCAGTTACCTCTGAAATGCTTTATTCGGGAGTCTTTGCGACAGACGATTGGCGCTTGACTTCAAAACTGACCGCGCATCTCGGCATTCGCTGGGAAAACGGCATGCCCTGGACTGACCGGTTCAACAACATCAGCTACTTCGATCCGTCTCAGACCAATCCCATCCTCGCGGCAGCCAGCGCAACAATCTCAGCCAACGTCCCTGGGTTCGCGGTTCCGAAGGGTTCCGCCGAAGTGGTGGACTCCAGCACGCGCAGCTCACGCAGTCCTCAGGACACCTATAACAAACAGTTCTCGCCTCGCGTCGGCTTCACTTACAGCCTCAGGCCGAGCACCGTCGTCAGCGGCGGCTACGGCGTCCTTTGGATTCCGCTCGATGTTGGTTTCAACTCATCGCCCAACAACGATCCGATCAACGCTTATGCGACCCAAACCGTTCCCACCACCAACGGCGGCCAGACACCTGACAAGGGCTGGAACTTCGCCACTCCGCTGCCCGGTGGAATCATTCAACCGCCAAAGCGCAGCAACGATCCAGTCACCGGCTTCCAGTATGTGCTGCTGGGATCTGGAGTTACCGAGAACTTCACCAATAACCCCTACCCCTATGCGCAGCAATGGAACTTCGGCGTGCAACAGCAGTTCGGTTCGAGCTTTGTGCTGGATGTAGCCTATGCCGGCGCCAAGGGAACGCATCTTCCGTTCTACGGTCTATCGAGAAGTGCGCTGCCGGATAGCTACCTGACTGCGGATGCGGACACCATCACCAATCTTGCTGCCTCCTCTCCCAATCCGTTCTATAACAAGACCAACCCTATCATCAACCCCAACTATGCCCTGGGAGCCCCAACTGTCACCAACAGTCACCTGCTCTCGCCCTACCCGCAGTACAACGGCGTGAGCCAGGCATCTGCCGATTACGCCGACTCGACCTACCACTCGATGCAGGTCAAGTTGACGAAGCGGTTCACCGGCGGCGCGTCGATCAGCGCCGGCTATACCTATGCCAAGCTGATCAGCAGCACCGACACCCTGACCGGGTGGCTGGAATCGTCTGACGCCGATGTCTGGGGCGTATCGGATCCCAACAACCTGGCCCTGGAGAAGTCTCTCTCCAGCAACGACGTTCGGAATCGCCTCGTAGTCAGCTATGTCTACGACCTTCCTTTCGGCCGTGGCAAGGCTATCCTTCCCAACATTTCCAGAGCGGCAGATGCCGTTGTGGGTGGCTGGGGATTAGAGGGCGTCAGCACCTTCCAAACAGGTTGGCCGGTTTCCTTTGGCGAAAACACCAACACCAACAGCCCCTTTGGCTTTGGCCAGAGACCGACTGTGGTCTCCGGTTGCAACCGCACCGCGCGGCCGTCCGGGCAGGCCCTGTGGAATATGGCGTTCAACACCGACTGCTTCGCACAGACGCCACAGGCTCAATTTGGCGAACCGAGAAACGACTCCTCCGTCAAGGGACCTGGAATCGACAACTGGGACACGTCCATCTTCAAGAACGTGTCAATTACCAAGGAAGGCCGCGCCTCCCTTCAGTTCCGCGCTGAGTTCTTCAACGTTTGGAATCACACGCAATTCGGCATGCCGAATGCCACCCAAGGTGGCGGCAGTTTCGGTCAGATTACCTCGCAAGCCAACCAACCCAGACTGGTCCAGTTTGCACTCAGGATCAAGTACTAGGAACGTCTAATCCTTCTCAAGCGGCCGCTGGCTTGGTTCAAGCCGGCGGCCGCTGAGAAGTCTCTCCGGCGGGAAGACACAAAGCACTTTAAAACGTAATAAATAGATAAGGCCGTCGGCATAGCCACATCAATCTGCAGCAGGTTAGAGCTTTCCCGAATCGCCAAGGCAAGCAGCATTCGAGGGTTGGAACAGAGGCCTAGAGCGGTTCCAGAATTTACGTGCCCTTTTCAGGGCGGTGAAAGGTGCCATTTTCTTGAAGAAAATGGCACTCAGCAGCGGCGGTTTCGGGGTACAACAATTCTGGAACCGCTGTAGTGGCCCGAACTCATTGGGGAGTATACTAGGCGGGTCCCACTCTTCTTTTGGAATGGCCTCGAAAGTGCGTAATGACCGTGGGCAGCGCGGAGCGCATCCGCATGGTCTCGCCCGGGCAGTTTCGTTGTCGTCAGCGGACAGGTGCGATTTTCAGGTTCGACGCAATGCTGGCTGCTGACCGCGGAGTGGATCCATTTCGGCGCCAAAACCGGAAAGGTCCAGCCCCAGGTTATGGTTGGCCATCGGGGATGATACAGGAGTTCAACGGCATTGATGCCGATCGGATATTGAAAGCTCGTTCGATGGAGACACCATGATTCATGCGCTCATATTGTATTTTGCGATCCAGGCTGCAAGCGGAAGCACTGCTCAGCATGAGCAGGCGGGTCTGGCGGCACTTGAAGCGGGCCAGAAAGACGTCGCCATTCAAGAGTTCAAAGCGGCGACTGAATTAGAGCCCAAGAATGCCCGGGGCTTCTTCGAACTGGGAATTGCGTACATGAGGAGCGGCGATTATGGCGCAGCGACGGCGCCCCTCAAGAAAGCGCTTGAATTGAATCCAGGCTTGACCGCGGCGCACAAGCCCTTGGGGTATGCCCTTTTGGCGCAAGGCTATGCGGTTAAAGCGCTGGTCGAACTTCAAGCCGCAGACGACAAGGCCGGCATGGGAATCGCCCAACTAGAAACCGGCGACTTGAAAAATGCCGTTGAGAATCTGCAGGCTGCGGTAACCGCGCAGCCCAATGATCCTGACATGTTGTATTACCTGGCCCGAGCCACCGGGCTTTACTCCAAAGAACTGTACGATGTGTTGCTCACATCCTATCCGGACACGGCAAGATCGAACCTTGCGTTAGGCGAGAATTATGCCGCCCTCCGGCAGGTGCCACAAGCCGTGGATCATTACCAAGCCGCACTGCGACAGAGGCCCGATCTACCGGGGCCCCACTTGGCTCTGGGGAAAGTCTACGCGGATGCGAGTCTGTGGAAACAGGCCGAAGACGAATTTCGAGCCGAGGCAAAGCTGGAACCGGGTAACGCAGAAGCGGCCTACAGGCTCGGTTCAGCGCTTCTACAGGACGGCAACGCTCATGACGCTCTGGGGGAATTGCAGCGTGCGAACCAACTTGAACCAGATATGCCGGAGACACTCTACGCATTGGGAAAGGCAAATTCGCTGCAGGGCAGCTACGATGCCGCCGAGAAGGCCTGGAATCGGGTAATCGAACTGGAGAAAACAGGCGACCTTGCTTCACAGTCGCACTTCGGACTGGCCGCCATCTACCGCAAGCAAGGCAAAAGTGCGGACGCGGCCCGCGAAATGAAGGCATTCGAAGAGAGCCACCAGAAGAGCCAATAGCGAAGTTGGCCAGGACAAGGATCAAGGCCCCGGGGTTAGTTTGTTCACTACGCTCCGAGCGATAGGTTTCACGCGTGCGCAGGTTGTAGGCGCATTGCACATGCGAGGATTCGATCCTTGCGGTTAGGTTGAAACAGGCCATTGTCGCGTAGCGGAATACGCTCATTTGTGCTTGCTGTGAGGAATATGATGCTACGTTCCACAAAAGCCGTAATCGCTGGGACTGTCTGCGCGGTGACTGCGATGCTGGTATGTGCGGCTGGGCCGTCCCTATTTCCTGTAAGGGGCGAGACGCGATCGGCGGTTCAACCCGCACAGATTACCTTCGATTACCCGGTGGGCGGCTCTGTTTTTCCCCCTGAGATCACGCCGCCGACGTTCCTGTGGCGCGACGCGAGCGAAACCGCAACAAGGTGGGAGGTCGAGGTATCTTTCGCAGACCATTCGGCAGGAATCCGCATACCGGCGCGTGGCGACTTTATGAAAATGGGTGCGATTGATCCGAAGGTTGGCGGCGGAATCGATTTGACCCCCGAACAGGCGGTGACGCGAACATGGAAGCCGAACCCTGAAACGTGGGCTGCGATAAAGCGACAGTCTGTAAAATCGCCGGCCACGATCACCATCACCGGCTATGCGCAGGAGACGAAAAGCCCGGTGTCGACGGGAAGCGTGAACCTATCCACCTCACCCGATCCGGTAGGCGCCCCCATTTTTTATCGCGATGTTCCACTGAAATCGACGCCTACCGGCGAAAAAGGCTCGATCCAACCGTTGCCCCAATCCGCTCTTCCCCTCATCAAGTGGGAACTCCGTTACATCGGCGAGCCGCAAAGTCACACGGTCATGGAGGATTTGCCTACCTGCGCCAATTGCCATTCGTTTTCGCGGGATGGCAAGACTCTGGGGCTGGATCTGGATGGACCGCGCAACGACAAGGGCCTTTACGCTCTTGCGCCGGTGGCCAAAAACATGACCATCACCAATCAAAACGTGATTCGCTGGAGTTCGTTCCAGGTAGACCTTGCGGCCCGGAGTTCGGACCCGGCCGTGAAGCGGTTTGGCTTCATGTCGCAGGTTTCGCCCGATGGGCGGTACGTCATTACGTCGATAGGGCCTCCCGACAACGGCAATACTCACGGCAAGGAGATCCCAGTTTTTGCAGCGGGGATATTGGATCGCCTCTACAGTACGAACTATGCTGACTTCCGCTTTCTGCAGGTGTTCTATCCGACCCGCGGAATCCTGGCCTATTATGACCGCCAGGAGCAGAAGATGCGGCCGTTGCCGGGCGCGGACGATCCCCAATATGTGCAGACAAGTGCATTCTGGTCGCCGGATGGCAAGTACCTTGTTTTTAGCCGGGCAGCGGCGCGCGATCCGTATCCGCCGGGGGCGCCGAAGCCGCAATACGCCAACGATCCGAATGAACCGCAAATCCAATACGACCTCTACAAGATTCCCTTCAACGAAGGCAAGGGCGGCAAAGCTGTCCGCGTCGAAGGCGCTTCAGCAAATGGAATGAGCAACAATTTCCCCAAGGTCTCTCCCGATGGACGCTGGATTGTGTTTGTCGAGAACCACAACGGGCTTCTAATGCGCCCCGACAGCAAATTGTTCATGGTTCCGTTCGACGGCGGCAAGGCACGGCAGATGAATTGCAATACATCGCTGATGAACTCCTGGCACTCTTTCTCACCGAATGGGCGATGGCTTGCGTTTTCGTCCAAGGCACGCTCGCCCTTCACGCAACTGATGCTTACGCACATCGATGCCGACGGCAACGACGGCCCGGCGATCCTGGTAGACGATACGACCGCTTCCAACCGCGCGGTGAACATTCCTGAGTTTGCCAATGTTCCCCCTGGCAGCCTTGAGCATGTCGTTCCCCAAGCTACCGATTCCTACCGCATGATCGATCGGGCCTCGACTCTGATGGAACAGAACAAGATTCCTGAAGCCATCGAGTTGCTGCGCCAGGCCATCCAATTGGATCCGGAAGATGCGCTAACGCACTATTATCTGGCTGTTCTATTGACCAGAACCGGCCAGGAAAGTGAAGCCCTCAAGGAGTACCGCAAGGCCTGCGCTCTCAATCCGACGAACGCGACCTACCTCGACCACCTCGGCGCGTCGCTTGCTTTGAGTGGCGATTGGGATGGGGCCGTCGACCAGATTCAAAAGGCAATCGCACTGCAACCGATCTCAGCGGAACATCGCTACAATCTCGGCCGGGTTCTGGAATCCCGAGGAAACGATGCCGGGGCCGTTGTTGCTCTGCAGAAAGCCGTGGAGCTTAGCAAAAACAAGAATGGAAAATTTCTTGCGGAACTGGCCGGAGCGTACTACCGGACAGGCCGTTCCACGGAGGCAGTACAAGCCGCGCAACAAGCCCTCGATCTGGCTCTTGATGAGAACGATGTTCAACTCGCCAAGAACCTGATGGATGCTCTCGATCGCTATCAACACGGTGGCGCGGCCAAGGCGCAGTAGAGAGTTGTTTGCGCCGAATGGCTTTCTCGAAAATTCGGCGGAGGGCTGAATGGGGAAACTCCACACGGAGCCTCTCCAATCGTGTTTACAGGCCATGGTCAAAGCGTCGGTAGATTTGTTTGTATCGGGTCGAAGACTCTGCGATTTGTGCTGGCGCCATATGCCGGAGTCATTTTCGGCGGCTCTCGTACTCATGTAAAATGACCACCAAAGAAGTGCGATAACTTCCGAGGCATTTCTGTGCAGGAGCGTAGGGGCATGATGAGGGATTGCAGCGCCAGGCTCTTGCCCTACTGCCGGAATTATCGGTTAGGCGTGGCCTCTACGACTCGTGCGTTTGTGTGGAACTTTCTGTTCGCCTCGACTCTTCTGGCTGCCGCCAAGACGGCAAATGCGTTGCCGCCGGAGGACACCGGCGCGTTGTTGACGAGCGCCATCGCCTATCATCAGAAGGCCGATTACGCTCGCTCCATTCCAATTCTCAAGCAGATTCTGCAAACCTCGCCCCGCAACTACGATGCCAACCTTTTGCTTGGCGAGGACTTGCTGAGCATTGGAAATCGCAAGGACTCTCTGACCCCGCTGCGGGCGGCTTCCGAAGTGCGCCCGGAAGGCGGAGTCGCGCAAGCCTTTCTGGCCGACGCTGCCGCGGGGCTGGGAGATTATTCAACGGCGTCGGAAGCGTTTCAGTCAGCTGTGAAATATTCCGGCGAAGGCGAGCAGTTTCTGGTTGCCTGGGCCGACTTCAGTCTGCAACGTTCCTTTGATTTGGCAAAGTCATTGCGAAGGACAGCAGCCGGCAATGCAGCCATGCTGAGAGTTGCAGCCGCCAGCCGCCCGGAAGGCAATTCATCCCGGGAGTCATTGCTGAAGCAATCCGCCGCCGCGGATCCGGCACAGCGCGGAATCTGGGGTGAGTTAGGTTCGACGCAGGTTGCTGAGGGAAAGTTCACAGAAGCGCAAGTGAGTCTGAGAGAAGCGCGGAAGCGGCAGCCCGAGGACTCCGAGACACTGCGATTAGAGGCGCTGTTCGCGGCCATGGAGGAACGTTGGCCCGATGCTGAGATGCATCTGTCAACCGTAGGAACCCGATCGCCGGCGGAGTTGAACCGGATTCTGGCCTTGTGGCCCAAGCTCCTATTTCCGGGACAGGAAGTCACGGGAAAAGTATGGGATTGCTTGCGCGAAAAGACAACTAACTGTCCGGAGATTTCTGCGCGGCCCGGTGAAGGCAATCAACCGGCCAAGGCTCTATATGCCGAGGGGCGATGGGAGCAACTGTTAGCGCTTCCATCCATTCCGGATGACGACTCCGACTCACTCTGGCGTGGAGTGGCCTTTTCGAAAACCGGCGATTGCCCGCATGCGATTCCGCTTCTTGAGCGTGGACTGAAGGCAGATCTGCAAGCAGGCGGCTTTAGTCTGCAACTCTGTTACGCCAGCGAAGGCGATCGCGTCGTATCTCTTTTGAAAGCCAAAGGAGACGACGCCGCACTGCATCAACTGAAAGGGGATATGGTGCTGCGCCTGCACAACGATGCGGCAACGGCAGTGTTTGAGTATGCTGAAGCTCTCAATTCCCGCCCCCAGGATCCTCACCTGCTGGCGCGATTGGCAGACGCCTACAAGCAGCTTGGTGAAGAGGCCAAGGCCCGGGAAAGTGCGCAGCAGGCCGTGGCGCTCGACGCTCATGAGTCCTCGGCATTGCATACACTGGCCCAGATTGCGATGAGCAGCCGCGACTATGACGAAGCCATTGCCCGCCTGAAGCAGCTTTTGGATGTCGACCCTGAAGACCAATGGGCGCAGGCACAACTCGGTGTGGCCTATGGACAGTCGGGCAATCCTGAGGAGGCGCTGCACTATCTCGGTCCTTTGTTGGCGGCAAATTATCCCGATCCCAAAGGAGCTCTTCACGCCATGCTGGCCAAAGCCCTGCGCAAACTAGGCCGGCAAGACGAAGCCAATAAAGCCGCCGATGAAGCAGCAAGGCTGGCCAACTCATCGCTTGAGAATAGTGGAAGTGGAAGTGCAGATGCCCCTCAATAGGCGCGATTTCCTGGTGCGAAGCGCGGCCATGATGTCGGCGCAGTTGCTCTCCCGCGGTGGGTGGTCAGCCGAAGCCGCGGCGCCCATCCACATGGTGGAAGGAGCCTCCGCAAGCGGATTGAATTTTCAACTCCGCGACGGAGCAACCGGCCGCCTCTACCAGCCGGAAACCTTGGCCGGAGGGCTGGGAGTCATTGACTACAACGGAGACGGATGGCCCGATCTCTATTGCGTGAATGGGGCTGCGATGCCTCAGTTAGAGAAGTTAGATTCGAGTTATTCGAACCGGCTCTACAAAAACAATCATGACGGGACCTTTACCGACGTGACCGAGAAGGCCGGCGTGGGCGGGCGGGGATTCGGGATCGGCGTCGCCGTGGGAGACTATAACAACGACGGCTACGAGGATATGTTCGTCGTTGGTGTTCACGGGAACCAGCTTTTCCGTAACAACGGTAACGGGACCTTCTCCGATGTAACTCAGGCCGCCGGGCTCAACCTGCCGGCATCCCGGAAGCTATGGTCGATAGCAGCGGCGTGGATCGACTACGACAATGATGGGAAGTTAGACCTCTTTATCTCCAACTATTGCGATTGGGAGCCGGGAATCGATCCTATCTGTGGCGGGATGACGGCCGGCAGCAGGCGCTATTGCCACCCCGATAAATACCGCGCCGAACCGATGCAGCTCTTTCACAACAATGGAGACGGAACCTTTACAGAAGTTACGCGAACGGCTGCGCTGGCCGAGGTTCTGGGTAAGGGTATGGGCATCGCTGTAGCCGACTTCGCAGGGGATGGAAGGCCGGGACTTTTTGTGGCCAACGACAATGCCCGCAACCTGCTCTTCCGGAATACGGGACACGGCTATCGGGAAACTGGACTCGAGGCCAATGTAGCCTACAACGGCGATGGCCGCAGTCTCTCTGGAATGGGTGCGGATTTTGGAGATATCGATGGTGACGGCCGTTTTGACATCGTAATGGCGGCACTGAAGAATGAGAGTTTTGGCATATTTTTGAATCGCGGAGACGGCGAGTTTGAAGATGGCTCCGTGGAGACCGGCCTGATGAGTCTGACTCACTCACTGAGTGGTTGGGGATGCGGTCTTGTTGATCTCGATAACGATGGCCGTCTTGACTTCTTTGTCGCTGGCGGCGGTGTCGATACCGCGGAAGGCATGACCAACCGCATATTCCGGAATCTAGGGGGCAAGTTTACCGATGTATCCGATGAGTCCGGCGTAGGGCTCGCTCCTGAGCGCCTGCATCGCGGATGTGTCTTTGCCGATTTCGATCATGATGGCCGTTTGGACATTGCAGTCACTTCGCTCGACGGTCCAACCGAACTCTGGTGGAATAGAAGCCCCGTACAGCACTGGCTGCAGCTCAGGCTTACTGGTAAATCGTCGAATCGGTCGGCGATTGGAGCACAGGTTACTTTGCGGACGGCCAAGCGGACTCAGATTCGATGCGTAAACAGCAGCGTAGGCTATGCCTCCAGCAGCGACTTGACCGTTCATTTTGGGATGGGCGCCGAAAGCAGCGGCTCGATCGAGATCCGTTGGCCTTCCGGCGCCGTGCAAAAATTGACCGATGTGAAAGCAGACCAGCGACTCGAGGTCGCTGAGACGACATAAGTCTCGATTTCGTATCCAATTTAGGTCAGAGAGCATTTCTCCAGATGGCGCCCAGCGTAAGTACTGCGCGGCTCGGGTCGGAGGCCATTGGACCGCATCGAAGCGTCCGGTACCAGTCGAGCAAGTGTGAAGAACAGGAGTTGTTGCTGTAGACTTGGAGGCGACTTTTGCGCAGATCTCCAGCGTCCAACTCCGATTGGAGAATTGGAGAGCGCTCTGCTGCCGTTCATCATAAGCACGAACGGCTCTTGAAGTTTCTGGGTTTCTGCAAATGGGCCATTGAACTCCAACAGCTGATTTCTCGAGAAATGGCCGTATTTCTGGATCTTCAATATGGCGGGTTAACCTTGGATTGCTGACCTCGTGATTCAGCGCAACAGATGAAAGGAAACAAGCAATGGACACAAGCATCAATCGCCGTGATTTCATCAAAACAGGAATTGTTGCCGCCGCCGTGCCAATGATTGGTCTAGCGGACGCCAAAGCGAATCTCCGGCCGCCGAATCTTCCAGCCCTTCGCATGCGGCAAGTGCATCTGGACTTTCATACATCCGAACTTATCCCAGGCGTCGGCGCGGAGTTCAACAAGCAGCAGTGGCAAGATGCGCTTCGCGCTGGACATGTGAACCATATCAACATTTTTGCCAAGTGCCACCATAGTTGGAGCTATTACCCAACCACAATTGGGGAGATGCACCCCAATCTGAAGCTCGATTTACTTGGGGCCCAAATCTCTGCCTGCCACGAGATTGGTGTTTTCTGCCCGATCTACTACACGGTTGGCTGGTCGGCCCACCAGGCAGAGACTCACCCGGAATGGTGTGTGCGCGACATGAATGGGACAGTCGTTTCAAACGGCGGTTTGGATCTGAACGCGAAACCCACCGACGTAAAGCCCCACACCGCCTGGAAGTTCCTTTGTGCCGCCGCCAGCGGGGGTTACCATGCGCATATTATGCGGCAGGTCGAGGAGATCTGTCAGAAGTATCCCGTGGATGGGTTCTGGTTCGACATCTACCATGACCACGACTGCCACTGCAGCTCCTGTGTGGCGCGCATGAAGCAGGAAAACGTCGATCTGACAGATAAGGACGCCGTCACCAGAAGCTACGTTGCGTCCATTAAAGAACATATGCGCCAATTGCGGGAATTGGTCGCCCGCTCCCATCCAGATGCGACGGTTTACTTTAACTCTGCGACCCACCCCGGCGACACCTATCTCTTCAAGGAACGTCTTTTCGACTTGAACACCCAGCAGGAATTGGAAGACTTGCCGACCACCTGGGGCGGCTATGACAAATTGCCCATCGAGGCAAAATATCATCTCGGTCAAGGCTCGCGGGTCGTGGCGATGAGCGGCAAGTTCCACAAATCCTGGGGTGAATTCGGCGGATTCAAGTCGGCGGACGCCATTAAATACGAGGCGGCTGCAATGATCTCAAATGGCGCCGCGTGTAACTTCGGCGATCAGTTGCATCCCTCCGGCCAGATGGACAGGGAGACCTACCGCAACATTGGCGAAGCCTACGCTTATGTTGAAAAGATTGAGGAGTACGGCCCCGGCGGAATCCCCTATTCGAAACTCGGCGTGTGGTTAACATTGAGCGACGAGGCGGATCGCGGCACGGTGAACATGCTTCTGGAGATGCACTATGACTTCGTGCCGGCAAGCGAGAAGAATCTCGATCGCCTAACCGCGCTTATCATTCCGAGCCAGCCTTGTCTTTCAAGTGCGCAAGCGGCGGCGATTTCGGCATGGGTGGGACGCGGGGGCAAATTGCTGGTCTTCGAAGCGGGGGCATTGGACCCGAAGAAAACTCATTTTCTGCTCGATGTGGGCGCGGACTATTTGGGCGCTTCAGAATATGACTGCGACTACACGCTGGTGAAGACGGACTTCGGCCCTCGTGTCGTTTCCACGCCGTTCCTGAATTATTCGCCCGGACTGCACATGAAAACCACGACGGGCCAGCCGCTTGCTGTTATCCGCGAGCCGTATTTTAGCCGGACCTACGCGCACTATAACGGGCACGCGAACACGCCCTACCAGTTGGTAGATTCCGCATTTCCGGCGGTGGTGCGAAATGGGAACGTCGTCTTCTTCGCGCATCCGCTTGACCGGCTTTATTATGACAACGGCGTCCGTCTCCATCGAGAGTTATTCAAGAGCGCGATTGACATGCTGAACGCAGCGCCGGTGATGAAGGTAACGGGATTGCCCAGCAGCGGCCGTGTGAGCCTGTTGCGCCAGGAGGCCAAGAATCGCTATGTGGCACATTTACTTTACAGCCCGGCGTTGCAGCGCGGGGATTGCAAAGTAATCGAGGATTTTCCGTCCATTTCCGGCGTAACGCTGGAGATGCGCGTCCCCGAGCACGCCACCCGGATTCGAGTGATTCCTGACGGCGAGACCCTCGCGTTTACGCAGGAGAACGGCACGGTGAAGGTGGCCGTACCGACCTTCGCAATGCATACGGGCGTGGTGGTCGAATATTAGAATCTGTGCGACCCAACGGCGCTGATCACCAACCATGGGGAGAGAACCCACGTAGGCAATCGTTGGTCACGCCCGGCCCTCATACTGTTCACTTACTTGAACGGTATGAGGGCCGGGCATTTTCCTAATCACAGTAGAGTCTCGAATTCAAGGGTCATACGCCCGAGATTGCGGTTTTATTGCAACGTGATCTTGTAGGCGTACGCAAGCTTTCCGTGAGGATCCGAGGGCAACTGTAAATGGAGACCGTCGGCCTTTTGTTGGAACGGAATCGCTTCCCCGGTGGCGAGCAAGACGACCGCGCCTACTTTGACTCTGTCTGTCGAGAGGGTGTGGATGACGGCTTTGCCATTGGCTGGCCATGCCATCTCAATCGCATAGAGCGCGCCAGCTTTGCACGTGAACCGGAAGTCTTCAGCAGTGTACGTTTGCGTATCTGTGTCGTGGAAGCTGCCACCTGCGACCTGAGTGGGGCCTTCGCCGAAGCTGATCCATGCGCGCGTGCCGTAGATCGCTTCACCGTTCGTCTTCAGCCAGTCACCCACGGCGAGGAGCACGTTTTGCACTTCGCTGGGAATCGTTCCATCGGAGCGCGGTCCGATATTCATCAGCAAGTTGCCGTTCTTGCTCACGATGTCAACGAGCTGATGAACCACGAATTCAGGGCTCTTGAACGTGTCGTGTTCGATATATCCCCAGGACTTGTCGCTGATTGACGTATCGGTTTGCCAGTAGAGCGGGCGGGTATCGGAAAGCTGGCCGCGCTCAAGGTCAAGGACGGCCGAGTGGTCCTCCATGGCATAGTCCTTGTAATTGAGAACGCCGACGTAGCCATGGTCTCTAAGAGAAGCGTTGTAGTAGAACGCAGCAAATTTTGTGAGGTTCTCGCGGATGCGCGGTTGGCCGATCCACCAATCGAAATACATGATGTCGGGGTGATACTTCTCCACGATTTCGGCGGAACGGGCAAGCCAGTCGTTGGCCCAGGCGTCGGAGACGTAAGTAAAGTCATTGGAGAGCGGCGAGCCGTGCTTGTTTTCGATCCAAGTGTGTGCGGGACCATAGAGTGCGGCATTGGCTGGGTCGTTAACATCGGACGGGAAGGTTCGCCCTTCTCCATAGAAGAAGTTGTGCTCGACGCGGTGCGATGACGCGCCCAAATGCAAGCCTTCAGCGCGAACGGCCTTGGCGAGGTCACCGACGAGGTCGCGCTTCGGGCCCATCTTGGCGGCGGTCCAATCGGAGAGTCCGCTATCGTACATTGCGAACCCGTCATGATGTTCGAAGACAGGAACCACGTAGCGGGCGCCCGATAACTTAAAGAGATGTGCCCAGGCAACGGGATCGAAGTTTACTGCTTTGAATTGCGGGATGAAATCCTTGTAGCCGAACTTGTCTTGCGTACCGTAAGTGGCGATGTGGTGTTTGTACTCGTCCGAGCCCTGAATGTACATCATGCGCGGATACCACTCGCTGCCGAATGCAGGGACAGAGTAGACGCCCCAGTGGATGAAGATGCCGAATTTCGCGTCCTTGTACCATTCGGGCACCTCGTAGGATTGAAGCGACTGAAAGTCGGGACGGAATGGGCCGGAGTGGCTGATACGATCCACGTCGCCGAGCAGGGAGTTACGCTGACCATCGTATTTGGAACTTGCCTGCTGCCATACCTGGTCAATTGCAGCGGGATCCTGGGTAGCGGTAGGTGAGGTTTGGGCTTGCACCGTAACCGGACCGGCAACCAGTGCGGAAAGCACGAGAATTTGGGTGAGAGAAATCAGGCGGTTTCGCATAGTGCGTACCATAGTACGCGCTAAAGATAAGCAATCTCAACTGATATCGCTGGACTGGCTCGGCAAGGGCCGCCCCCGGCTGCGGGCCAATGAGTAGCCCGCGAACCTTGCGACCAATAGCCATCGAGAAGATGCATGCGCACGTCATGCTGCCCCGGTGACTCTCATTGCCGCTGGGGACTCAATTGCCGGCAACGCCTGGCGCAAGGGGCTGCACAGTATTGCAGTTGAACAGGGTGATAGACTTCTGAATACGAAATTCAGCTTGCATTCGTGTTCCAGAGCGGCTTCCGACCTGCGGAACCGCAAGTCAACGCTTATAGCGTGATAACTCGTCTGCCTCTTGGACGCGATGAGGCATACGTATCTGAACTGAAAGCGCGTTAAGGAGACTAACCATGGTGTCAAATCGCAGGAATTTCATTTCCGGCCTGGCGAGTGGTATTGCGGCTATCGGAATCACCGAAAAGGCTGCCGCAGCGGCGCGGACGGGCGCGCCCGGCAAGCTGTTCGAAACAGCGGAAGATGGATCACTCTCCCAAGCGGCCCAATCGGGTGACCTGGGACCTTCAGGAATTGCTCAGAAGTTCTGGATCGATCAGCGGATTGCATCTCTGTCGGCTGGCCGATGGAGAAAGATCTGGTTGGATTTTCACAACTCGCAATACGTACCCACAATCGGCGAAAGGTTTAACGCCGACGAGTGGGGCAATTGCCTGCAAGCCGCCAACATCGACACCATCGTGGTCTTCGCCAAGGATATGCACGGCTATTTCTACTACCCCAGCACGTTCGGGCCTGTCCATCGGGGCTTGAAACTCGACCTGCTTGGGGCGCAAGTGGCAGCCTGCCGTAAGCGCAACATCCAGGTGCATGCCTATTACTGCACCACATGGGACAATTACCTGGCCGAAAACCATCCCGAATGGCTGGTGTTCAAGAGAGACCGAACCACTTACCTGCCCGCATTCGATGCCACGCCACATTGGACCGCGCTCTGCCTGGCGCACGACGATTTTGTTGCCCTGATGCTTAGTCATATTAAAGAATTCGCTTCGCGCTACGATCTGGATGGTGTGTCGCTGGACATGCCTGTGCCCATCGACGGCGAGTGCTTCTGCGATGAATGCCTTCGCCAGCTT
>Ga0181517_10002495_pt1 | contig 18752 bp, 10 predicted proteins | sample PEATcosm2014_Bin_31_FD_119748 | JGI IMG/M metagenome (GOLD analysis project Ga0181517, IMG submission 119748) | Peatland microbial communities from MTU Mesocosm Facility, Houghton, MI, USA - PEATcosm2014_Bin01_30_metaG | ecosystem: Environmental > Terrestrial > Soil > Wetlands > Peat | place... | reverse complement strand
GCCTTAGCCGGACTCCCTTGGGTCGTGCATCCCTGGCCCCATTGGGGCATGACGCCGCAATCATCGCATGATACTGTCGGACCATGAGCTATTCCTACCGGCGGCTGGCGCTGTTGCTTTGCATGGCCGCGCCTCTTTCCGCCATCGAGTTCTCCACTTTCATCGGCAATGCGAGCGCGGATTTCCAGGTGGCGCGCGTGGTTTCGGATGCCGCGGGCGACACTTACATCGCCGGCAATCGTGTTTTCAATTCCCAGTTACTGAACCAAGTGCCGGTCTCCACCATGTTCGTGATGAAACTCGATCCCACCGGCCAGACGGTTCTGTACGCCACCTTCGGCGGCACGGGAACCGATACGGTCAGCGACCTGGCGGTGGATGCTTCAGGCAATATCTACGTCGCCGGCTCGACATCGTCGCCGGTCTTCCCCATTCACAACGCGCTCCAGAGCGCCCCCGGCCCCGGCTTCCTGGTGAAGCTCAACCCGGACGCCACCGGGTTCATCTGGTCCACCTACTTTCCGGAGCCTATTTATGCGCTCGCCGTGGACGCCTCCGGCAACGTGTACGTGGTGGGCACTACCTCCTCCTCCAGCTTCCCGGCCACCCCTGGAATTTCTTATGGCCAGGTCACTTCCGGCGTGCCGTCCGCCGTCGGAGGCGCGTTTCTGACCAAGATCTCCGCGGCGGGCGACCGCATCGTGTACTCGTCGGTGATCGCCGGCTCCCTCAAGCCCTGCGGCGGCGGAAGCAGTTGCTTTCTGAGTAACCGCAACACCATCGCATCGGCCGTAGCGGTGGACCCCGCAGGCAACGCCTACACGGCTGGCAACACCGACACCATCGACCTTCCCACCACGCCGGGAGCGCTGATGCCTTCGGGACTCGGAGCTTTCGCCATGAAGATCAACGCGGCGGGGACGGCCATCGCCTGGCTGACGTATAATATCGGTTCGGGCAGCTACTCGACGATTACCCCCTTCATCATCTCTGAGAACACAGCCACCGCGATCGCGGCGGACGCCGCCGGCAACGCCTATGTGGTGGGCTCCACGATCGACCCCACGTTCCCGGCGACCGCGGGCGCATACCAAACGGCCCTTGGCAGTCTGCCGCCGGGTAACCCTCCGCAGACTCCGACCGATGGCTTTGTCGTCAAGCTCAACGGCAGCGGCGGAGCGCTCTGGGCCACGTATCTCGGCGGGCAAGGCGCCGACGTGGCCAACTCCGTGGCCGTCGATTCTTCCGGCGATGCGTGGGTATCCGGTACAACCGCGTCCGCCAACTTCCCCAACGCCCAGGGATGGAGCACGGGCGGCGACTTCGTGGTGGGCTTCAACCCTACCGGTTCGGCGCTAGCTTACGCCGCGCGGTATCCCACCGGCTCGGTGGCGCAATCGATGGCCACGGACCCTGGCGGATTCCTTCACCTGGCCGGATCGGACGGCCTGATCTCCACCCTGCTTCCGGGGCAACCCACGGCGCGCGTTTTCGGAGTGGCCAACACCGCATTCGGCGGGCTAGGGGGGATCGTTGCGCCGGCCGAGGTCATCTCGATCTACGGACCGGGGATCGGCCCGGCAGTTCCCGTGAGCCCCGCACCCGGCGCCTCCGGCATGTTCCCGAAGTCGCTGGGAGGGGTGCAGGTTTTGATCGGCGGCGCCTCCGCTCCGCTGTTGTACGTGTCGGCGTCCCGGATTGACGCCGTGGTCCCGTCTTACCTGCCCGGCTCTAGTGCGGCCGTTCAAGTGACCGTGAATAACGCCGCTCTCCCGGTTTTCACCGCCTCCATTGCGCAGACCGATCCCCAGGTCTTTCAGAATGCCGACGGCTCGGCCGCCGCCATCAACCAGGACAATACCATCAACTCGGCCGCGAATCCGGCGCAGCCCGGCTCGATCATTTCCATCTGGGCCACCGGGACGGGCGCGGCCGGCTCCATCCCGGACGGCCAAGTGGCGACGGCCGCCCAGGACTACTCGTGCTGCTTCGTGGTCTCCGACACCAGCGTTTCGGAGGCCACCCCCGCGGCCACCTACTACGCCGGCGCCGCGCCCGGCCTGGTGAAGGGCATAACCCAGATCAATTTCCAGGTTCCGCCTTCGGGCTCGGCATTCCGGCTGGGCGCCGGCGAAGGCATCTCCGGGATAGTGACGATCTATGTGGCCTCCGCGGCCCCGTAATCCCCCGAGGTGGGATAAGGCTCCCGCCTTGTCAATCCGAGCGAAGCTCGGACGGGCCGGGCATAGCTCGGACGGGCCGGCCGCTTCCCAGCGAAACTCGCCCTTCCGAGCTTCGCTCGGATTGACAAGCCTGGAGGCTTATCCCACAAGCGATCGCCTACTGCTCCGTCTCCTCGAGCGGCGTCACCGGATCGAGCAGCAGCCAGAAAATCACTCCGGTGGCGTAAATGGCCGCCGAGACGTAGAACGTGAGATTCCAGTTGTTGTGGGTCCAACGCAGTATGTAGGGGATGGCCAGCGGAGAGATCGCGCCGCCCCCATTGCCCCACATGTTCATGGCGCCGGACACGGTGCCCGCGTATTTGCCACCGACATCCATGGCCGCGGCCCAGGCCGGGGCCATGTTCAGGTCGTTGCCGAAGGCGGCCGCACTGATGGCCAGCATGGCGAGCAGCGGATCGTTCATCCGGGTGGAGAAAAACAGGGCGCAGGCGGCGCCCGCGAAGCCCACCGAGGACACCGTTCGGCGCGCCCAGGCTACGCCCAAAACGGGCGTCAGGCGTCCCACGGCGAACGCGCCCACCGGGTTCCCCAATCCCCCGATGAACAGCGGCAGAATGCCCAGCAGCGCGCGCGAACCGATGGCCAGATGACGCTCGTCGCGCAAATACGTGGGCAGCCAGGTGATGTAGAAGTACCAGCCCCAACCGGCGGCGAAGTACTGCAGGCACAGCATCCACACCTGGCGCGAAACCAGCAGTCTGCCCCATGGAACGTGGACGTGGCCCGCGGCCAGCCTGGCGCCGGGCCGCAGCATCTCCCGCTCGGCCTGGTTCAGCTTGGGATTGTCGAGCGGGTTATCGCGGTACCAACGATAGAAGAACGCGGCCCAGACCGCTCCCAGGCAGCCGAACAGCTCGAGGCCGTGGCGCCACCCCACGCGCAGCATGACCAGGGCCACCAGCGGCGGGGTAAAAGCTCCGCCCCAGCGCGCCGACAGCCACATGATGCCCTGCGCCCGCGCGCGCTCGCGTTCGGGCAGCCAGGTGGCGAGCATCTTGGCGAGGTTGGGAAAGCCACCCGCCTCCCCGGCGCCGAACAGGGCGCGGGTGACCAGCAGAGAAGGAAAGTTCCAGACCCAGGCCGTGGCGGCGGTGAAAAAGGACCAGCAGGGCGCGATGACCAGCAACACCCGGCGCGGCCCCGCCCAATCGCCCAGGAAACCCACCGGAATCTCCAACAGCGAATAGGCCACGCCGAAGGCCAGGAAGGCCCAACCCATTTCGACCGCCGACAGCCCCAAATCGCTCTGTATGGCCGGCGCCGCGAAAGAGATGCACACGCGATCGACATAGGTGATCACCGCCAGCGTGGCTGCAAATACGATCACCCAGTACCGCACGCGCGTAGGCCGCATAAGCTCGCATCAGAACACGCCGCGAGGCGGGAAAGCAACCATGGGCGCGCTCGGGCGCGTTCACCGCGGAGACGCGCTTCACCGCGGAGAAGTACGGGGTCTGACGTTCGGGTCCTGAAGTGCGTCCACGGACGAGCATGAGGCTGCCGGACTGTAAGCCGGTTTCTGTGCCCTTTCGGGTGGCAGTCATTCATCTGCGCCGCACATTACTGTGCGGCTCTAGCAACCTACCCGGGAGTCGAGCGGGACGGGCCGCCCCTCCTCCCCTATTTGGTCTTGCTCCGCGTGGGGCTTGCCCTGCCGGCGGAATTGCTCCCGCCGCGGTGCGCTCTTACCGCACCATTTCACCCTTACCCTCCGTTTCCGGAAGGCGGTATATTTTCTGTGGCGCTTTCCGTAGAGCCTTGCGGCCCTCCCGGCCGTTAGCCGGCACGCTGCCCTGTGGAGACCGGACTTTCCTCTCCCGTTTCCGGAAGCGACTGCCCATCCGGCAACCTCACTCGACAATTGTCGCATTTTCAGATGCGATTCGTCCGGTAAATACCCCGGCCGGGGCGTTTCCCGACCTATCGGAGCGGTCCCGTGGGGCCGATTACGTAATTTGTGAAGATAAGGACCCGTTTCGGAAAGGCAATGGCACGGACGCTGGTCAAATTGCAGTTCGTCCGTTGTATCCTGTTTTATGAATACTTCGTGAGATCGGCTACGGGTGACCCGCTCTATGGATGGGTAGCCGAGCGACGCAGTGTTGCGTCGTGCGCGGGAGGGAACCGTGGAAGACGCTGGGCGTCTTTGCGCGTTTCCCCTCTTGTGCACGCGAGCAAGTTGAGGAAAGGGAAGACATGAAGAGATTAGCAGCGGTAGGCGGCGCTATCGGGTTGCTGGCATCCTGTCTCTATGCACAGGGGCAGAATCCCGGATCCCAGGCCAAGGACGATTGGGAAGAGATCAATTTCGAGTTCAATTCCTCGGTTCTCTCGGACGGTTATCCCAGCCTGCTGCGCCTTGCGGACTTGTTGGGGCAGCACAAGGACTATAAGGTCAAAGTAACGGGCAACACCGATTACGTCGGCTCGGCCCCCTACAACGACAAGCTGGCCCTGGCGCGCGCCGAGGCTGTGAAGAACTTCCTGGTGAAGTACGGCGCCACGGCCGGCCAGATCACCACCGCGGGCAATGGCAAGCAGAGTCCGGAAGTCGATAACAAGACCAAGGAAGGCCGGTTCATGAACCGGCGCGTGATCCTGACCGTGACGGACGCAACGGGCAAGCTGATCAAGGAAGGGACCATCGGCGAGGTGATTCCGGCGTTCGACAAGCAGCTCAGCGCGATCCAGGACGAGCTGAAGAAGCAGGAGGATTGCTGCAACCAGATCCTGAAGCGGCTTGACAAGCTGGACGACATCCTGGCGGCGTTGAAGGACCTGAAGGGCGAGAACGACCGCCTGCAGGCGGAGGTCACCGATCTGCGCAACCAGCACAACCAGTTGCGCGACCAGGTGGCAGGCCTGCCCAAGCCGCTCACCGAGCAGCAGACGCAGACCATCGCCCACAACGAGTCGGCGAGCGCGGCGGAGGAGGCGGAGAAACGCAACAAGAAGTTCTCGCTGCTGGGCTTGAACGTCGGACCCACAATGGGGAACGGGCGCCAGGGCAACTTCAGCTTCAGCGGCCGCGGCCAGTTCTTTTCGCCGTTCGGCGGAGACGGCACGCACGCCGTGCAGGCGCAGGGCGAGTACATGTATTTCCCGGGCCAGCAGGAAGGCCAATTCGATCTCGGTCTCGTGAACCGCTGGAACAATTTTCAGGCCGGCGCTTTCGCGAGCTTCAAGTACATCGACTTCAAGCAGTACCAGTCGGGCGGCGTGATGGGGCAGGCGGCTTTCCTGGCGGACTACATCTTCAAGGGCGGCCGCGTGGGCCTCTTCGGGACCCAGGGGTTCAAGAACTACGCAGTGCTGAACAGCGTGACGCTGGCGCCGGGCGCATACTGGCAGACCTACGCGCGAGTGGCCAACCAGTATGGCGTCAGCTTCCTGGTGGGGACATGGGGCAACGCGTACCTCCAGGGCAGCCTGGCTTACCTCAGGCAGCACCAGGGCGGCCCGGACAAACCGGGCGGCACGTTGAAGCTGGTGCAGCCGCTTTCCGACTACTTCGCGCTGACCGCCGAAGCGGACCTCAACGAGTCGCTGCTCAATTCCGCCAACAGCGGACGGCTGGTGTTCGGCGTCGAGTTTGGCAATTCGATACGCCCCAAGGACTACGCCAACATCAAGACGCCGGTGCCGATGGACATACCGCGCGTGCGGTACGAGTTCGGGGCGCGGCGCGTGGGCAGCAGCCCGCCTATCGCGGACGCTGGCCCCAACCAGCTTGGCATATCGGCTGGAATGGTCACCTTGAACGGCTCGGGTTCGTATGATCCGCTGGGCGAGACGCTCACGTATCAGTGGACCCAGATCTCCGGTCAAGCCGTGACGCTGGCTACCCCGACCGCCGCAACCACCACCTTCACGGCGGCCGCCGGGCAGAGTTACAGCTTCCGCCTGACGGTGAAGAACACCGACGGGCTGCAAGCGACAGCCACGACGTCGGTCTCGACCACGTCGCCGACCGCCGCGTCCATCACGCAGTTCGCCGCTGCTCCGGCATCCATCACATCCGGCCAGAGTTCGACCCTGACCTGGAGCATTTCGAACGCTACCGCGGCTTCGATTTCGCCGGGTCCCGGGACGGTGGATCCTCGGACGGGCTCGGTGGCGGTTTCCCCGACCCAGACCACGACCTACACCCTGACGGCTACCGGCGCCACCGGCACAACCACCGCTTCGGTGACGGTAACGGTGACGGCCGCACCCGTGGTTGGCGCGCAGATCGTGCAGTTCGCCGCCAGCCCGGCCTCGATCGCATCCGGTCAGAGTTCGACCCTGACCTGGAGCATTTCGAACGCTACCGCGGCTTCGATTTCGCCGGGTCCCGGAACGGTGGATCCTCGGACGGGCTCGGTGGCGGTTTCCCCGGCCCAGACCACGACCTATACCCTGACGGCTACCGGCGCCAGCGGCACAACCACCGCTTCGGTGACGGTAACGGTAGGGGCCGTGCCCGCGGGCAACCCGCAGATTCTGCGCTTCGGAGCCAGTCCGCTGAGCATCCAGGCGGGCAGCCAGTCCATCCTAAGCTGGACCACCTCCGGCGCAACGGCGGCTTCGATCAGCGGCGTAGGCGCGGTGAGCCTGAACGGCAGCACCACGGTGTCGCCGGCTCAGACCACCACTTACATTCTGACAGCCTCCACGGCCGATGGGCACTCGGTAACGGCGGCCATCACGGTCAGCGTGACGACGGGCTCGATCCCGCAGATCGTGTCCTTCGTGGCCAATCCCACAAGCGTCAGCGCCGGCTCCGCCAGCCAGTTGTGCTGGCAGGTGACCGGAGCGACCAGTGTCACCATCAACCCGGGCGTGGGCAGCGGTCTGAGCGCCAACAGTTGCGCCTCGGTCAGCCCGTCGCAAACCACCACTTACACTCTGACCGCCTCCAACTCGGCGGGCCAGATCCAGGCCAACGTGACGGTAAACGTGGGCCAGGTGACCATCCTGACGTTCACTTCCAACCCGACCTTCTCGACGTCGTCGGGTTCGCCGGTAGTGCTCTCGTGGACCACGCAAAACGCCGCGTCGGTGGTGATAGTGGGCAACGACATCTCGCCCACCAATCAGCCCGTGAACGGGAGTTTGACAGTGTACCCCACCAGCAATGACACCTACACCTTGACGGCTTACGGCCCCGGAGGGCAAACCGTAAGCACCACCATATCGGTGTTCGTCAGGTAGAGCAAAACCGGGGGCAAAACCATCAGCCGGGCGGCGCGAAGCCGCCCGGCTTTTTTGTTGGAGCGAAGCAGCCTTTCCGCAACTTCGCTATGACCATTCGGATAGCGGAGGGCTTAGCCGGTGGTCGCGGCGCGCCACCTCGCCCTCGGTGTAGATGAACTCGCCGCGTTTCATGGTCCGATGCACCAGATTACCGCCGAAGTCGCGGGCCAGATCGCGGTAATCGGAGGCGTTCAGTATGAGCACGTCGGCCAGTTTCCCGGGTTCAAGCGAGCCGGTTCGGTCGGCGCGCCCAAGCGCGTGGGCGCCGTTGATGGTAGCGGCGGAAATGGCCTCGGCCGCGGTCAACCCCAGCCGCATGGAGGCCAATGCCACCACGGTCTGCGGATTCAGCGTGGGGGTGTGCAGCGGGTTGAAATTGGTAGCCAGGGCCACCGCCGCTCCGGCATCGATCAGGGCGCGCGCTGGAGCGCTGGCGCCTCCGCCGTGGAACGAGGCGCACGGCAGCAGGGTGGCCACGGTGCAGGATCCCGCCAGGAGCGCCGCTTCGGCGGCGGTGGCGTGCTCCAGATGATCCACGCTGACGGCGAATTGCTCCACGGCGGCGGTTATGGCGGCGCCTGGAGCGGCCTGGTCGGCATGCACCTTGCAGGCGAAGCCGAGGCTGCGCGCGGCCGCCAGGAAGCGGGCGAAATAGTCATGCCGCGCGGGTCCCCCTTCCCACGCCAGGTCCGCGAACTGCGCCAGGCGGCGTCTTTTCAGCTTGGGCATGAGATCGCGAATGACAGCGTCGGCCGCGGGTTCGATGCGGTCCTCGCCGGAGGCCGGCAGGCGGAACAGGAAAGTGGGGATGACGTCCAGGGGATCGCGCTTGAGGGCGGCCAGCACACGCAGAATCTTGGTCTCCGCGCTCTCGTCCGGGCCGCACCCCGTCTTGACCTCCACGGTAGTGGCGCCGTGCCGGGCCATGGACTGGAGGTAGCCTCGCACGCGCATCTCCAGGCGCTGGCCATTGGTGGCACGGATCAGGCCCGCAGACTTCTCCACGCCCTCGTCCGCTCCCGGCGGCGGAAACGCCAGGTGGGTGTGGCTATCCACGAATCCGGGCATGACCACGCGCCCGGCCGCGTTCACGTCTTCGGCGCCGCGGGCTTCCGCCAGGTTTTCAAGCCGGCGGGTAGTGCCGGTCTCCAGCAGAACGCCGTCGCGGATCAGCAGGGCGCCATCCGGAATCAAGCCGACTTCGTTCAGCGCCGGACCGCATCGGGGTCCCCGGGAACCGCGCAAGGTCAGCAGTTGGCGAGCGCCCCGGATCAGAATCGTTCCCGTTTTTCAACCCCCCACTACGGTAACATCGATGTAATAGACGTACTGTGCGTTTTCAGGCAATAGCGATATGGCCCCAGCCAGCCGGAAGAAACTGCAACGTCTCCCCAAGACTTTGGAAAGAGTCTTGTCCAGGGCCGGCCTGGGTTCGCGGACCGACGCCCGAAGTTGGATTTCGGCGGGGAGAATAGGCGTAAACGGCAGAGTGGCGCACAACCCCGGCCAGTGGGTGGACCTCGGGCGAGACCTCGTTTCGGTGGATGACAAGCCCCTACAGGCGGCCGAGCCGGTCTGCATTCTGCTCCACAAACCAAAAGGTTACTTGACCACTTACCGCGACCCCGAGGGGCGTCCCACGGTGTACGACCTGGTGGCCGGCGTGGGCGCTTGGGTATCTCCAGTGGGACGGCTGGACCTGGACACCAGCGGCCTGCTGCTGATGACCAACGATACCGGGCTGGCGGAACGTATTAGCAACCCCGAGCGCAAGATACCCAAGACTTACCTGGTCGGGACCGCGACCATTCTAAGTGAGGAGCAGCTCGATCGATTGCGCCGCGGCGTGGAGTTGAAGGATGGCCCGGCCAAGCCGGCCGAAGTGCGCCGGGTGCGCGACGGCGCAAGGCATACGGAGTTGGAGATGACCATCACCGAGGGCCGCAACCGCCAGGTGCGGCGGATGATGGAAGCCGTGGACGGCAAGGTCCTGAAACTGGTTCGCACCGCTATCGGACCTTTGCGCATCGACGGCCTGGCCCTCGGAGAGTGGAGGAAGCTGACAAAGGAAGAGCTATCGGCTTTCCGCCGTTAGCTTATTTGACAGCCACATCGGAGTGCCAGCGCAGTGTGATGAACGGGCCAATAAGAGAGCCCCTCATTGCGAAATCGACGTTGGGAGAGGAATGGAAATGGAAATCCTTCATCCCCAGGCTGACTTCGTAGCGGCCTATCCGGACGTTGAGGCCGGCGTCCAAATCCCATAAGTTGGTGTGGTGGGGAATCGCGAAGGCGGCGGCGTTGGCCTCCAGGCTGACATTGGGGGTGAGGTACTCCTGCGCTCCCAGCCCGACGGACGGTATCACGTACCACTTAGTGGCGGTGGCATCGTAGAGCACCAGGTTTCCCATGGAGTCCACTATCGGGTTGCCGTTGGCGTCCACGGTGGGGTTGAGCGGGGCGTTGAAAGTCGTCTGGATATCCACATACTGAAGCTGCCACAACGATCTCAGGCGGAACCGGCTGGTCTTGACCGGGTAGGGCCATGTGAGGTACTCGAAGGAGACCTTCAAGTGCCGCAGCCGGTAAGCGGTGGTGATGTAGCTGCCGGCCGGGTAGTGCCGGTTCCAGAGGGCCACATCCGTGGCATTGGTGTTGCTGCCGGAGGCCCGGGTAACGTCCCCGGTTATCCGCAGGAAATTGTGAAGACCGGCGGCGATGGTGATATCCAGGTTCTCGCCAAACCTCCGGGAGGAGTTCAAATACAGGTCGCCGGGATACTCCGTGGCGGCAGCCCTGCCTTTCAATATCCAAACGTTGGAACTGGGCGACCACCCTCCGAGGCCGATAGCGACGCCCCGTTCGCCCGGCATGCGAATGTCGACAATCTTAGGCAACGGCGGCAGGGGCAACCTGCCATGCAGAAGTGGCGTTTCACCGGACGGAGGTTGCGCCTCGCCCTGGGGCGCAGCCTGCGGCGGCGCCTGAGCATCCGGCGGCGCCTGCGCATCGGAAGGCGGCGCCTGAGCGTCCGGCGGGGGCGGCGCCTGAGTATCCGAAGGGGGCGCCTGAGGCGCCGGAGCGTTCGGCGGGGGCGCCTGAGTATCCGGCGGCTGCTGAGCCGCCAGCGGCGCGGCGCAGCACAACGCAACCAGGCAAGCGAAGCCTGACAGACGATTCTTCACGTACACCTCGTAGGTTTCAGCTTCCGCCGCGCATCGAAACGCGGGCGGAGCCGGGACATTTTTCGAATGTTTCCTTTCTATTGTGCCTCATCGCGGCGCCCCGGCGCATTGTGGAGCGCGCGGCACAGTGTCGAATTTCCGGCACGCCGGCCGGCGCGATCCTTCTTCCGCCAACCTCAGTCTCGCCGGCGGAATGTCGCGGAGCATTGGGGTCTTGAGCTAAATGGTGTTACGGTTAGCTATGGCGTCCCTTACCAGAAGGCGCGGCGGGATTCGCCTGTTGGCGCTCCTGCCTTTGATAATCCAAGCCGTTTACGCCCAGAGCTCCCTTCCCAGCCAGTGCGTGGTTTCGAGCGCGGCGGTCCAGGTGCGCGCTGAAGGACTCGCCGAACGGATCGGCGACATCGTTTTCCAGTGTTCCAACGCCAAGCCGGGAACCGTGCTGTCTGGCAACCTGAGCCTCTTTCTCCCTACCAGCGCGACGAACCGCGTGGACTCCAACGGGATGGCGGCGGACGCGGCGCTCTCGGTGGACTACGGAAGCGGTTTCACGCCCACCGGCATTACCGGCCAGGTGGGGAACGGGACCATGGCTTTCAATGGTTTCAGCGTCACCGTGCCAGCCAGCGGAAGCGTCAATCTCAAGATCTCCGGCATTCGCCTCAACATGTATCAATTGGGAGCAGCGGGAGTCGGCCGTCCGGTCTCGGTATGGCTTTCGGTTCCGTTTCCCGTCAATCAGAGCCAGTTAGTGGTGGCCTTTCCATTGACCAGCCTGTACACCAATTCGAACGACGTCGGGGTATCCTGTTACGGCTCGGCTCTTCCTTCCGTCATTAATGTCTCCAGCCTGTTCGCGGCCGGCACGGCATTCTCATCGACGCGCGCGACCGGAGGTTTTGCCGGCGCGTTTTCCGATCCCGGCACGCGCTTTCTGATCGGTTACACCGGCATGCCCGCGAACGCGAGTATTTATATGCCGGACCTCATAGCCGGCTCGGACGCGCTGGTCCCCACGGCGGCCGGCGACCTGGGCGGGACGCAATCCGGGGGCCGATATGTTCCCGGCAGCGGGACGCTGCTCCTGGCGCGCGTTCCAGGGGCCGACGCCACCGGCGCCGGAGGCCAGACGGTCGCGCTTCCTACCGGGGCAGGCCCGGTCACACTCGACTCCGCCTCCGCCGTGCCACTTACCAACGGCGCGGGATACGCAGTCTATCAGGTGGTGGACTCCAATCCGAGCACCACGGAGATCGCGCAGTTCCCGGCGTTCTATGGGATTCCGAGCGAATCGGCTCCCGGGCAGTCCTCGGTCACCTTGTCATACGCCCCCGTCTCGAACGTCATGACCGCGTCCACGACGGCGCCCGTTCCGCGGTTCGCCAATGTGACGCCGGCATCCGATTGCGGAGTGGTCGGCGACTGCGGCGCCAGCTATTTCCCACAGCTCGCGGTCACCTACTCGCCGATGCCGATGCAGTTCACCGTTGCGGCCGGAGCGGGCACCAGCAGCGCCGGCTATATCTCCTTGGCCAATGCCGGCGGCGGCATCCTGGGCTGGAAGGCCAGCATTGCATACACGAGCGGCTCCGGCTGGCTGGCGCTGGAGGTTTCGGCGGGAGTGGGCGCCGCCGGCATTCGCGTGTTCGTAGAGCCGCAGGGGCTGACGCCTGGGACCTACCAGGCCAACATCCTGGTGGATGCCGGTCCGTACGCCGGCAGCCAGACGCTCCCGGTGACCCTGACGGTGCAGGCGCCATCTTCCAACCCGAGTCCGCCTCCCCCGGTCCAAACCACAGTGGTGGTGGCGAGTGTGGTGAACGCGGCCACGTTCGCCGTTACGCCCCTGGTTCCGGGGTCGCTTGGGACGCTGTTCGGGTCCAACCTGGCAGGCACGGACGTTGCGGTGACCTTCGACAGCCTGCCCGCCACGCTGCTTTACGCCGGCGCCGGCCAGATCAACTTCCAGGTTCCGGCGGCCTTGGGCAACCTGACGTCGGCGGCCGTGGTGACGACCGTGGACGGCGTGGAAAGCGCTCCGGTCACGGTGGCGCTCGCGCCAGCGGGGCCATCTATTTTCGCCCACGGGATTCTGAACCAGGACAACACCCCGAACGCGGCGGGGGCCGGCGCCACCGGCGGCAGCATCATCCAGATCTTCGCCACCGGCATTCCCGCCTCGGCCACGGTTTCGGCGCAGATTGCGGACCAGACGAACCTGGTCCCGGTATACGCCGGGCCGGCGCCGACGCTCACGGGAATCCAGCAGGTGAATGTCGCCGTTCCCGGCGGTCTGGCTCCCGGCTCCGTGCCGCTGGTCCTGTGCGCGACCGTGGGTTCGGAGCCGTATTGTTCGGCCGGTTACGCCCTGTTTGTGCAATAGGCCAAGGTCGGGCTTTGCCTCCTGAGCGCCGGCTGGATTGTCACATCCCGCTCGATGGCGCGCGTGACGACGCCGCGATGCGTCCCTAAGAGTGGGGACGCGGCAGAATGAAAGTCCCGGGCGACTATCGGCGACTCGGTGAATGGGAAACTTCGTAAGCGGCGATCCGCTACCTTTCGAACACGACCCCCGCCGAAGGCAATATAGGGAACATCTTGTCGATGGTGATGCTCACCAGTCCGGTCTTGGTGTTGTAGCTGTTGAAACTGTCGAAGCAGTAGTTGGCGTGGTTGGTGAGGTTGACCACTTCGCCGTAGAGCGTGATCTTGGACTTGTTCTTGGTCCAGGATTTGTTGATGCGCCAGTCCAGGCGCTGGTAGGGATTGAAGCGCAACTGGTTGGCGGAATAGGCCAGGTAATAGACGCCGTTCTGCATCCGGAAGAAGCCCGGGTACGGGAAATTGCTGCCGTACACCCATTTCACGCTGAGATTCACGGTAGGGCGAATGCGGTAGCCGGCGAACAGGTTGATGGTGTGGCGCTGGTCGTAGTCGGAGGGAAAGGCGGTTCCCTCCCATCCGTCCCGCTGGCGCGAAACGCCGTAGGCGTAAGAGGCCCATCCGGTGAGCCGGTTGGCGCTGTGGCGTTCCAGCAGAAACTCGAAGCCGCGCCCATAGGCGCGGCTGGAATTGCGCCAAGGCGGGTTGGCCGGGGGGATGAACACCTTGCCGTTGAGCAGCATGCGGGGATCGTAAAACGGCTGGTACAACAGGTCGCGGTCCTCCCGCTCGTAGTACTCCAGGCGCATGCGGGCGCGCTCGCCGAGGCGCCGCTCCAGCGCGGCGATGGCCTGCATGGACCGCTGCGGCAGAAGATGCACGCTGCCCAGAGGCGAAGTGAGCACGGAAAGCTCGGGAAACTGCGCGTATTGCCCCCAGCCCAACTGCAAGCGCGTGGAAGGCGTCAGAATCACCGCCGCCGAGGCCTGGGGCAAAACCACGGAGCGGTCCATCAGGGAGTGATGGTCCCCACGCACGCCGGCGCTGAGGCGCACATGGCCGTTCGCCAGGGTCCAGGATTGCTGCGCGTAGCAACCCTCGTGCAGGGCCGTCCCGTCATAGTGATCGAGCAGGCGCACGAAAGGCGTAGTGGAGAGCAGTTGGTTAGAGAATCCGGAATCGTGGAGGCGGCGTACGGAACATCCTATATCGAGCGGCGTGGCCTGGCTCCACATCCAGGTGGCCGAAGAGTCCCCCACCCATTCGCCATAGTGCCCTCCGGCCAGAGGCTGGTTGGAAGGATTGGTGTTATCGAACTTCTCGCGCATCCAGGCGGCGTGGTTGACGATGAGCAGCGTGGAGGCGGGCGTCGAGCGCCACGCCAGGTTTCCGAACGTGAAGTCGTATCCAGCCTCCATGACGGAATTGATGCCCAGACTGCTCTGGCTTTGCGAGCGGTCGAGGCCGGAGGTGCTTTCCAGGACGTAGAGGCTGAAGCTGTTGTGCGGGGTGAGGTCATAAGCCAGGCGCCCCTGGGCGTCCGCCATGTCGAATGCCAGGGAGGGCATGGTGCTCATCCGATCCAGGATGTACTGAATAAAGCCCTTGCGTGCGCCCACCAGCCAGGAACCCTTGTGGGACCCGTCCAGGGGCCCCTCGGCCATGACGCCCGCATTGGTCGGGCTGACGGTGGCGCGGATGGACGTCGCGGTGCGGCTGCCGTCGCGGGTGTGCACGTCGAGCACGCCCCCGGTGCGGTCCTGGAAGCGCACCGGGTAGGCGCCGGGCTGAAGTTCCAGTTCCTCCACCATATCGCCGTTGAAGGCGGTGCCGGAGCCGGTGGTCACGCCCCCTTCCACGGTGTGGAAGGGCATATGCAGGAGAATGCCGTCGAGGTACAAGCCGATGCGGCTGTAATCGACCCCGCGCAGCGAGAAGCGCGCGTCGAAATCGTCGTTGGAGCTGACGCCGGGGAGACTTTGCACGGAGCGGAGCGGGTCGTCCGCCAGCACGCTGGCCAAGTTCTTGGCGTCGTTGCCGGAGAGTACCAGGGCGGAAGGGCTGTCCTGGCGGACGGTGTCAAACGGGCCGGCGGTCACCTCCACGGAGTCGGTCTGGCGGAATGTATCGGGGCTGAGGATGACTTCGAAATCCTTGGCCTCGCCGGCATCCAGGTGGAACGGCTTCTTGATCAGGCGGTAGCCGATGGTGGAAACGTTGAGCACATAGTCGCCCGGCGCGACGGCGGCGATGCGGAAATGGCCGGTTTCATCGGTGGCGGCCCGCCCGGCCCCGCCCACCAATTGAACGTCGACGTTGGAGAGCGGCTCCCCGCCGCGGGCGTCCACCACCGAGCCGCGGACTTCGCCGGGCGCCTGGGGATATGTGGGGGTGACGGCCAAGGCCAAGCCGATCCACGCCAACCAGATCCGATGCACTCAATTCAGAATACACCTCTCGCCGGTGGATGACTACAGCGCGGGCGCGAGCGTGTATAATTGCGGGTTGCACAATCCTCGATACCCCCTGCGAATTCGCAGATTCCACACGGAGAATTATGAGCATACTTTTATCAGACGGAACAGAACTCCCCATAGAAATGCACAAGGTCCGCATTGTGCAGAAAACGCGGTTGGCGCCGGTTCGCGACAGACTCCGGGCGATTGAAGAGGGAGGGTACAACACCTTCCAGCTTCGCAGCCGCGACATTTTCCTGGACATGTTGACGGACAGCGGCACCAATGCCATGTCCGACAACCAACTGGCGTCCATGATGCAGTCCGACGACGCGTACGCCGGGTCGGAAAGCTTCTACCGGCTGGAGGCCGCGGTAGCGGACATCTTCGGCTACAAGCACGTGATGCCGGTACACCAGGGCCGCGCCGCCGAGCACCTGCTGGCCAAGACGTTTGTGAAGCCGGGGCACATCGTGCCCATGAACTACCACTTCACCACCACCAAGGCGCATTTCGACATGGCCGGGGGCAAGGTGCTGGAACTGTACGGCGCCGAGGCGCTGAACCCGGAAAGCTCCTGCCCATTCAAAGGCAACATGGACCTCTACAGGCTGCGGGCCGCCATCGACAAGGCCGGGCCGAAGAACGTCTCTTTCGTGAGGATGGAAGCCACCACCAACCTGATCGGCGGGCAGCCGTTTTCGCTGGCGAACCTGCGTGAGGTCAAGGCCCTGGTTGAGCCGCTGGGGATTTTCCTGGTGGTTGATGCCAGCCTGATTTCCGAGAACGCCTACTTTATCCGCCAGCGCGAAGCGGGATACGAGAACACGTCGATCGGGGACATTGTCCTCGAGATCATGGAAGTGGCGGACATGTGCTATCTTTCCGCGCGCAAGAGTTGCTCGGTACGCGGAGGCCTGATCGCCACCAACCGCAAGGATCTTTTCGACATGATCCGCCCATGGCTGCCACTCTACGAAGGCTTCTACACGTATGGCGGGATGTCTTCGAAGGAGATCGAAGCTATGGCCGTAGGCATGCGCGAGATGGTGGAACTGGAAGTGGCCGGCGCGTCGGCCGACCAGGTCAAGTTCTTCGTAGCGCTGCTGCAATCGAAGGGCATCCCGGTGGTGACGCCCGCGGGCGGGCTGGCGTGCCACGTGGATGCCAGGCGTTTTATCCCGCACGTGCCCTCACTGGATTACCCGGCGGGCGCCCTGGCGGCGGCGGTTTACCTGATTTCGGGGGTCCGCGGCATGGAGCGCGGGACCGTATCGATGGATCGCGACGCCGAGGGCAACGACGTGCCCGCCGACCTGGAGCTGCTCCGCCTGGCCGTCCCCCGGCGCGTGTACACGATGTCGCATTTCCACTACGTGGCGGACCGGCTGCAGTGGCTCTTGAAGAATCGCGATCTGGTGGGCGGCCTGGAGTTCTACGAGGAGCCGCCGGTGCTGCGCTTCTTCGCCGGAAAGATGAAGCCCAAAGGAAACTGGGGCGTCGCTCTGGCGGATGCCTTCGAAAAGCAGTTCGGGGCGGAGTGCTAGGGGAGTTTTACGGCAGGTGGAGGGCCGGGCGCGCGGGCGCGCCCGGCCCAAGTTGGGCAGGATGCACAAGAATCGGAAGCTAAGTCCTTTGTTTGGTTAGTTTCGTCTTTAGTTTTTAGGCAACTTGCCCAAATCGCAGGTCGCACCACGGGCTGTAAGCGGCTCAGCGTTTTCCGGGGTCTATGTCCAGAGGGCCGGCTATCTGGCGGCGCTGGACGAAGTAGGCTGCCAGGGCTTGGCGGAGCGGGGGCATGGGCTCTACGCCCGCGCGCTCCAGTTTGGCGTTGGAAAGCGCCGAATAGCGGGGGCGGCGGGCGGTGGTGCGGTACTCGCGCGCATCGGTGGGCTGCAAGGTGGGTTTCAGGCCGGCGGCTTCGAAGATCAGGCGCGCAAACTCGAACCAGGAGATGGGTGCGCCGCCGCCCATGTGAAAGACGCCGGATTGGCCGCGCTCCACCAGATCGATGGTTCGGGAGGCCAGCAGGGGCGCGAAGGTAGGGGACGCGAAGTGGTCCTCCACCACGCGGATGGGCTGACCGGTTCTTGCCAGGCGCAGCATCATCTCCACGAAGTTGCCGCGCGCCGTGGCCAGCCCGCCCGGCCCGAACACCCCGGAAGTGCGAACAACGAGGGTCTGATCGAGATAGGCCTGGGCGAACAATTCGCCGGCTAACTTCGAGACCCCATACGCGCCCAGCGGGTGGGTGGGGTCTTCCTCGACGTAGGGGCTGCCCTTGCGTCCGTCGAAAACGTAGTCGGTGCCGTAGTGTATCAGACGGGCATCCATCTGGCGGCACGCCAGCGCAACGTTGCGCACCGCCAGCGCGTTCACCAGGATGGCCGCCTGAGGTTCCTTTTCGGCGATGTCCACCTGGTTGTAGGCGGCCGCGTTGTAAACCACCGCGGGATCGTGCCGGGCCATGGCGGTTTCCACGGCGCTGGCATCGGTGATATCCACCTCGTCGCGGTCCCAACCCGCGACGTCATATCCCCGCGACTTCAACTCCCGCATCAGCTCCACCCCGAGCTGGCCGAGGGATCCAAAGACCACCACTTTTCGGTTCATCGGAATCCACAGGATACCGCATGAGCGTACGCCGGCGGGTGACGCTGGCGCGAAACAACCCGTGAAAGCGGGGTTGGTTTCGCGCGCCGAAGAATATCGCTGGTCATCAGCGTGGAGCCGGAAGAGCGTCGACAGGAGTGTCGACGCGGCACGCACGAGTGCGTGCGCCACCGGGCCGGATCGCGAACTGTTAGATTGACGCTGATTCGGCTCACGCCGTCGGCTACTTTCTTTCGCTCCTCCGGAGCTCTTTTGTATCGCGCACCCGCGCGCCGGACGCCGGCCAGAAGGCAAGCCAGAAGGCTTACCCCACATTCAGCTTGTTTGCGGTGTTTCCTCCTGAGCGCCGCCGGAGAGTTCATCCACCGCGAGGGCGAGATTGGCCAGGCTCTTCAAGGCTTGGTCGAGGGTGATTCCCACGTAATAGGAGCCTGCCGCTTCGCGGCAATGTATGGATTCGCCCAGGGCTACGCCGTCATCGAACTCTATTCGCAACAGCGTTCCCGGCGGAGCGGGACAGGGCATTTCGACGGCCATGCCCCAGGAACAGACGTTTTTGACCTGCGCCGGGCGACGGATTTCCTGAACGCCCAGCAAGGTGACCACGACGGGTTGTTCCGCGGCGAAGCGGGGTT
>Ga0181517_10002493_pt1 | contig 18754 bp, 14 predicted proteins | sample PEATcosm2014_Bin_31_FD_119748 | JGI IMG/M metagenome (GOLD analysis project Ga0181517, IMG submission 119748) | Peatland microbial communities from MTU Mesocosm Facility, Houghton, MI, USA - PEATcosm2014_Bin01_30_metaG | ecosystem: Environmental > Terrestrial > Soil > Wetlands > Peat | place... | reverse complement strand
GGAACCCGAGAGGATGCGTTTGCCATCGTGGGACCAGGCGCAGGCAAGGACGTAGCGGTCATGTCCCTTGAGGGTGAGGAGGCAGTTGGCGGAAGCGGCATCCCAGACTTTGAGGGTTTTGTCCCAGGAGCCCGACAGGACGCGTTTGCCATCGTGGGACCAGGCGCAGGCACTGACGTAGCTGTCATGTCCCTTGAGGGTGAGGAGGCAGTTGGCGGAAGCGGCATCCCAGACTTTGAGGGTTTTGTCGTTGGAACCCGAGAGGATGCGTTTGCCATCGTGGGACCAGGCGCAGGCACTGACGGGGCTGTCATGTCCCTTGAGGGTGAGGAGGCAGTTGGCGGAAGCGGCATCCCAGACTTTGAGGGTGTTGTCGTAGGAACCCGAGAGGATGCGTTTGCCATCGTGGGACCAGGCGCAGGCACTGACGGAGCGGTCATGTCCCTTGAGGGCGAGGAGGCAGTTGGCGGAAGCGGCATCCCAGACTTTGAGGGTGTGGTCGGAGGAACCCGAGAGGATGCGTTTGCCATCGGGGGACCAGGCGCAGCCAGTGACAATGCTGCCGTGGCCCCAAACGGTCTCAAGACGGGTCTGTTCGTGCGCAAGGCTCGGCAGACGAAGCCGATGTTTCGGGGCGGGGACAGCTTGTCCCCGGTCCCCTCCGAGATTAGCGCCAATGCCCCATTCCGACGCCGCCCCCCCCGTTCCCGGCGCCTCGCAAAGGCTGAGACTGCCCCGTGCGCCAAAGTCTGTCCCCAGATCCTCAGGATTGACCACGCTATACACCCACGCCGCCCCATGCCATTCCGCCCTGCCGGTCAGTTGCTCGACCTGGCAATGCCGCCAGCTTGTTCCCACCAGATCCGCCTCCTCGACATTCAGCGTCGAGGCCGAAACCTGCTCAAATTCCGCTCGCGCGACCTGCGCCCCAACGAAATCCGCACCGGACAATTCCACCCACTGCCACCGGGACTCAACCAGCCGGGCCCCGGCGAAGTTCGCCCCGCGCAAATCCAGCCGCCTCTGCTCCCCCTTTCCGCGTATGGTCCACCCTGTTAAATCCGCCCCATGCAGGTCCACGGGACCCGGCTCCGGTTCCGGCAGCCCGCGCTCGCCAGCCAGCAGGCGATAGCGGAAAGCCGCTTCCGTGGCCCCTTGCCGGTACTGGGCCAGCAACGATTTCAGCGTCCCAAGGCACACCTGCCGCCGCTCGGCGCGGCGCTCGATGGCGAGCAACTGCCCCAGGAAATCGAGGCTCTCGACCGAGGGCATCGGCAGATCCCATCCCTCGGGGCGCTGCTCGCGCAGGGCGCGCGCCAGATGGCAGGCGAGGAAAAACTCGTGCAGGGAGGTGTGTGCGAACCGGAATCTATCGATGCTGGTGTCAGGCCGCAGCACGAAAGTCGCGGTGCGAAAATCCTCTTCCAAGATGGCCAGTTTGGCGGCATCGCCGAGGTATTGGGCGCGCAGGACCGTGTCCCCGGCCAAACGCTTGCCCAGCCACTCTCGCACCTGGCCCCACTCCCATTCGCGCGCCCCCTCCCGCCACATCGCGGCGGCGAGATCCTCCATGAGCCGGCGCTTGTCATCTTTTTGCAGGTAGTGTTTGCCCTCGTCCCGATTAAGCCACTCCTCGACCACCGTTTCGTAGAGAGTGACGCCCAGGACGATTTCGCCGTTGGCGCGCCGGGCCTCGAGTTTCCCGATCTGCTGCGAGATCAATGAGAGCAGGTAAGGCCGCCGGGAAAGGTCTTTGAGATTGTGGATCGAGGCGAACAACTCGAGCGCCGCCTCGGCCCGATCGGCTCCGTCCAGGCTCTGGGTGAGGTAGGAGCGCACCTGGTCTTCGTTGAACGGAAGGAGGATGCAGGCTTTGTAGTCGGCGGCTCGCACCCCGTCGCGATCCTCGCCCCGCAGCATCGAGCCCTGGTCTCTGAGCGTCTTGAAATAGTGCGAGCGGCAAGAGAAGAGGAGCTTGCCTACCCGCTTGCCATCCGGCTGGGCGGGGGGTGAGGCCGGATTCTTCGCTCCGTCTCCCGCCGCTTCGCGCCGGAAACTCTGGGGCGGCAGGGCGCTCCACAATTCGCGAACGAAGGCGCGAGCCTGGCTGTCGTCCAGATGGACCAGTTTCTCGTCCAGGCCGTCGAAGATCAGAATCGCCCCCTCCTCGCGCACCAGGCGCAGCACATCCTCGGGCTTGATGGACACCGGATGCGACGATTTCCAGGCGTGTTGGAACACCTCTTGGAGGAATTCGCGCAGTTCGGGGACTTTTCCCTCGTGGATGGTTTGGCTGTAGGATCGCAGGTCGATGAAGATCGGCAGGGGAACCGCTTCGCCTTTCTTGCGGCGGTCAAGCATCCGATGGGTGAACTGCTTGAGCGTGGTGGTCTTGCCGATGCCATATTCGCCCAGGACCGCGGCGAACAGCGGGCCTTTCTCGTCTAGCGCCCAGGAATTGAGGAGCTCCAGCGCGTTCTGACCTTGAGAGGCAAGCCGTTCGATGGTTTGCTCCTGGAGATCCTTCAAATCGAGCGAGACCGGAGCCGCATCGCCGTCAACGAATAAATCGGTTTCTCTCTCCGCCAGATGCCGGGCGTCTTCATCGCTGATAGGACAACTCTTAGCAAGGATTTCCTTCTGAAGCCTGCGGCTCTCTTGCGGCGAGGCCGAGCCAGGCCGGCCAAGCCGATCGAGACGGCGCTCGATCTTCTCGAATAGGCGGTTAACGAATGCCTGCCTCAGTCTTCCGTTGTTGCGGCAGTCTTCGTAGCTTCGTGGGGTGCCGTGCCCAGAGTCGAACCGGAAGAGGCGCTTGCCATCAAGCCCGCGCAGGTCGATGCGATCCTCGGGAAAGTCGCGGAGCACGACGGGGATGATCGGCTTGGACTGATGGCGCTGCAAGCGGCCGAGGTCGTTGCCCTCGCGCGTGCTCCCAAGATAGGCAGGGCTTACGAGTATCAGGCCCAGGCCGGCTTGAGCGAGGGCGTTGGTAATCTCCTTTTCCCGGTCTTCGCCCACAAGGATGTTTTCTCGAGTCCAGGTTTCGTAGGCGTAATGTTTGGAACCCCGGAAGAGTATGTCAAGTTCGTCGAGCAACTCGTTGGCCAGCCTCCGGTCCTTTTCATCCGAAGAGACAAAGAAGTGGACGGGGAGCTTGCCGGTTTCGAGCGCCTCGCCGGTGGTGGGGAAAGCCTGGGACTCGATCCGAATCGACGGGTCCAAATCGGCGCTGGTTTCGGAGAAGCGGGCTACCTGGTCGGCCGTGTCGTCGGGAGCCTCGAACCAGCAGGGCCGCTGGCTTGGCGGAAGGCTCTTGCGCGTATCGACTTCGAGCGACAGCGCCATGCGGCCCGCGCGCGCGGCCTGCTTGAGCCGCCCGCGGAAAGCGCGAAAGGCGGCCTGGGCGTCTGAAGCCGGCCGGTCTGGAAAGAGGCTGGAGAGGCAGGCTTGCAGTGGCGATTCGAGGTTTTCGTTGGTGAAAAGCGGAAGAATGGCTTCCAGCCGATCGGCATCGGCCTTGGGCAACCGTTCGAAAAGCGGCTTGAGATAGCGTTCGCGAACGGTCGCGGCGGAGATGCGGATGCGTTTTAGGGACGGCTTTTTCATGGGATGACGGCGCGGCGGAGCTTGTCGAGTCGTTGCTCGATCTGGCTGAAAAGTTCCTCACAGAACCGGCGCCGGCCTTTCGTGTCGCAGTCGGCATAGGCGCGGAGTTCGCCGGCTCGGGGATTCGGGTTGCAGCGGAAGATCTGCTTCGCCTCCAGGCCGTGCAGATCGTGGCGCTTGAAATCGACCGGTTCGAGCATGACCGGGATCACCGGCTTGCCCTCATTCAGAAAATGGGGCCACTCGATCCCGGTGATATAAGGCGAGCCGAGGAAAGCCGGGCTCAACAGCAGCAATCCCAAATCGCTCTCCTTCAGGGCGGCCTTGATCTCGGCATCCCAGTCCTCGCCCACAAGGATAGCGGTGTCGCGCCAGAGTCGATACTCGTAGCTGCGGGAAGGAATCATTTGCTCGCGAAGGCGGTCCAGAAGATGATCGGCCAGCGTCCGGTTGGCGTGAGCATACGAGATGAAAAAGGGCACTGTCTTCTTCATGGATGTCAGGATAGGGCGGGGGATGGCCTGAGTCAAGATGGTTTTTTACGATTGTTTACGCTCGTTTGGTAGGTTTTTCAGGCGTATCAAGCGGATGGATTATCGAAGTGGTTGATTATCAAGGGGAAGTGGCGCGGTCCCCGGGCGGAATGTCCCGCCGACGCTCCAAACGCCTTAGTGGCCCTCGATCCGATAGTGGCCGATGATTTGGAACGCGAAAAGGACGTCTTCTTCCTGGGTGCCGCGTCCGATGTTGTGGATGGCCATCGGCACGCCCTTCGGACTCCGCTGGCTGGAAACGATTCCAATGTGCGTCACCCCGCCGCCCAGGTCCCAGGCGACAATATCACCCGGGGCGTAATCCTCGGCTTTCCGGGTAATCGCCAGGCCATAGCCGCGGCGGCGAAAATAGGTCATCAGGTTGGGCACTCTTCGGTGGTCGATGTTCGAATCCGGTTTGCTGAGCCCCCATTTTTGAGGATAAGCGGCGAACTCGCAGGTCATGTCCTCATGAACCTCCTTTTGGAGATCGATGCCCTGGTCCCGCAAGGCCCGCACCACCACATCCGAGCAGACACCCGTGGCTTTTGGCACGTCGCCACCAGGGTAGTTCAGCTTGTGGTAGGCAGGGTCGTATCCGGTGGTTACTCCGATTTGGCTGCGCGCCGACGTGACCAACTGGTTCGGTTTAATCTGAGCGGAACATAGGCTGGCGACAAGCAGGGCAACAGAAACGAGAGCCGCGGCAATGTGATTCATAAACGTTTCAGGTTACTCACCATCCCTGCGGCGGTGTTTTTTCCTAATTCGCCCCTTTGTCCATGCAATTGTCCGTTATTGTTCGACGAAACGGTAAAACCGCATGTTTGCGTTCGAGATCGTCGAATCGAAGTATTGGAGCGCGCCGAGCGTGGGCGGGTTGGTAAGAATCGGGAGCCACTGCTGGAGATTGGTTGAGGCATAGAGGATGACGGCTCCGTGTCCGGACAATCCGCCCATGCATAGCAGGCAGCCTCCGTTTGTAAGCAGCGAGCCCGCCGGGGGGAGATCGAAATAAGGTGTCGTCCGCTGGACCGTCAGGGTCGCCGGCGGACTGAGGCAGGCGCCGAAGCTGTTGCTAAGCAGGCACTCATAGGTGCCGGCGGCGGAAAGCGGGACATTGGACAGAACCAGCGTTGGAGCAGTCGCTCCCGGGAGGTTCGTTCCATTGCAGAGCCATTGGCAATTGAGGGGGCCGTAGCCCGTGGCAACCACGGCAAAGGTGGCGCACGCACCCGCAAATACGCTGCTGTTCGTTGGGGGGATGGAAACGCCCGGTTGTTTGGTTAGCGCGGCGCTGTGCCTGCAACCGGCGGTAATGAAAGTGACGTTAGAGAGACTCGCCGGGACGGTGCATTGTCCATAGGTGTTGTCCCCCCAAGCGACCACCATGCCATTGCTCGTGAGCGCCAGCGAGTGAAGCTCGCCTGCGGCAATCGACATCACGTTGGAAAGGCCGGGTGGCACGTTGGTTTCGCCGTAGGTGTTGTCGCCCCAGGCGACGACGGTTCCATCGGTCTTGAGCGCCAGGCTAAAGAGGGTCCCCGCCGAGATGGCGGCGACATTCCTAAGGTTTGGCACTACCGTGCTATCGCCGGCCTGGCTGGTGCCGATGACGGCGACGGTATGATTGCTCAAAAGCGCAAGGCAGCGAGACCCCTGATCCGCCACCCCATAATCGGCGGACATCGCGATAGCAGTGACATTCGACAGATTGGTTAAAGCCGTGAGAATGTGGCCAGGATCATGCTGAGACACCACCCCGCAGGAGGCGTCAATCCAGCCGGTTAAAGCTCCGTCTTCCAGGAGCGCCAGTCGCGGGGTGCTGATGGCGGTTTGCACCACGTTGACCACATTGGTGGGCACATCGCTCGCGCCGGAAAGAAATGTCAACCCGAATGAAAAGGGTGTGCCGTTAGTCCCCAGCGCCAATACATATTCGGCTTTGGTTTCCACGGCGGCGACGCGCGGCAGCCCTTGGTAGGTGGCCGGGGTGTTTATGGGAGAGCCGAAGTCGCCCATGGTTCCATCCGCTCGGAGGAATACTGTCTGGTAGGTGCCGGCTGTGAGCGCCACGACGTTGGTTTCGCCGACTGGCAGGACGGTCTGGCAATAGGTGTTGTCGCCCCAGGCCACAATTGTGGACGAGGGAGCTGGATACTGTTCCACGGTGAGAGTCGCTGTGCGAGTGGTTAGCGAGCCAAGCACGTTGGTGACGGCCAGGCTATACCGTCCGGCATTGGTGGCCTGGACGGTGGGAAAGATCAGCGAAGCATTGGTCGCTCCCGAGAGGGGCGCACCGTTCATCCGCCATTGATAGGCCAGCGGTTCGGTGCCGTAGATCGAAGGAGAAAGGATCACTGAAGTGCCGCCGATGGCAACGCGGTTGGCAAGATCGCCATTCAAGATGGGCTGAGTGTCATCCACCGCCAGGGTTGCCGAATCACTGACCACCGCGCCGAGATAGTTGCTGAGGGTTACGTTGTAAGTGCCGGCATTGGTGGCTTGAACATTCTGCAGCGTAAGATTGGTTTGGGTGGCACCAGGGATGTCACCGCCGTTAAACTGCCACTGATATGCCGGCGTCGGCCCTCCGTGGGCGACGACCGAAAAGGTCGGGTTGCTGCCCGCCAATACCGTCTGACTTTGGGGTTGGGAAACGATCGCAGGAGCCTGGAGCACCACCAGCACTGCCGGATCACTGGCCGTGTACCAGTAATTCGGATCAACGACATAAACCAGGTAATCACCAGCATCATCCCACTGAACATTGGTGAGCGTCAGGCTGCTTCCGGTTTCACCCAGATACGACGAGTCCTTATACCAGTAGTAGGTCAAGGGAGCGCTTCCCGTTGCTGTGACCTCAAAGGTGACATTCGTTCCCGCCATCACCGTCTGTGACATGGGTTGCGAGGTGATCGTTGGCCCGCCAGTCTGGGCCAGGAGTTGCGATGTTCCACAAGTTAAAGAGATCACGAATGCGAGCAGGGCTCGACTCCATGCCTTCCCTCTCTGCAATAGCCAAGCGTTAAATTGTCGTTGCACCTTGTTCATGCTGGGAATCGTTACAAAGGTGTGCGCAGTGTCAAGCATGGAACCTGGGCTCTTATAGGGCGGGGACGGTTTGCGTCGGCGTATTCCCGGGCTTTCTGCCCTGGCCGCCATTATCTCAGCGCCCCGCAATGAAACCAGCGCAACCGGCTCCTAGGCCGCCGGCGGGTTGTGCTTCACCATCAGCGGGACGCTGGCCAGCGGCTGGTTGTCGATGGAAAGGTCGATGGAGTAAAGGCCGGGGTTCTCGAACTTCAACTGCTGGATATTGACGATGAAGTTGCGCGTGCCGAAGTGAATGTCATCGGGCAACACCACTTCCACCGGAATTGAAGGCAGATCGGGCATAATCGACCGGCCATCCGCATCGACGAAGTTGACCCTGAGGGTATGCTTCCCTTCGTCCCCATTGAAAAAAGTGACCCGCAATGCGATCGAGCACTGGGGATGGGTAGCGGGAAGATGCGGGGTATAAATGGTGTCAAACGCCCCCAGCAAGTTCAGCTTGCCGTTGTCATCCGTCGCCGCGTCGCATAAAACCGCCACTTGAATGTTCATTCCTGGCCCTAAGAAGCCATAAAGATCGGTCGTTGGCACGCAATTTCGGAGGGCGGATCGTAAAACGCAAAACGTAACGCGTAACGCGTAAAACGTAAGGGGAAACTACTGTCAGCCGTTCGGGGGAGAGGGTTGGGGGTCGAGAGGAGCTGCCGCTCTGTCCCCGCCACACGCGACGCCTCAAACTGGGGCTCGATCTCGAGTTTCGACTGCACCAACAGCTCGATGGACGTGGTTGACCCCGGTGCGGGAAACTTCGGAGCCCGGTTTTACCGCTTGAGCCAGTGACGTCGAATCCAGGGCTGCGCCTTCGCCGCGCACGAGCCTGAGAAGATCGGCGACAGTGGCGTTCATGGTTGCAGCCTGGGCGTTCAATTGCTGCGCCGCGCTGGCGCCTTTCTCGGCGGAGGCGGCGTTGGTTTGGGTGACTTTATCCACGTTGCCAACGGCGGAGTTGATCTGCGCGATGCCGGAGCTTTGCTCGCGAGAGGCGACGGCGATCTCGGCCACCAACTCGTCCACCTTGCGCACGTGGTCGGCGATCTCTCCCAAGGTTCCCGCCACCCGGGTGCTGAGCTGGGCGCCCTGGGCGGTGCGCTGGGCGGTGCTTTCGATTTTGGAAGCGGTTTCGCGCGCGGCCTCCGCGCAGCGCTGGGCCAGCGAACGGACTTCCTCAGCCACGACGGCAAAGCCCAGGCCGGCCTCGCCGGCGCGGGCCGCTTCGACAGCCGCGTTGAGGGCCAGGATGTTGGTTTGGAAAGCGATTTCGTTGATCGTGCGAATGATCCGGGTGACATCCTCGCCGGAGGCCTTGAGTGCCAACACCGCTTCGGACATGGCGCGCATATCGGCGACGCCGCGCTCGACCGCGGAGCGGGTTTGTGTGGCCAACTCGACGGCGTGCTGGGAATTCTCGGCATTGCGCTGGGTCATCGAAGAGAGCTCTTCCAAGGAGGCGCAGGTTTCCTCGATGGAAGCGGCCTGGGTGCCGGCCCCTTCCGCCACCGCGTGGCTGGAGGCGGAGACATGGTCCGCTGCGGCGCGGGTCTCCTCGGCTCCGATCCGCAGGCGTTCGGCTACCGCTTCGACCGGCTTGACGATGCTGCGGGAGAGAAGCCAGCTCAGCGCCAGGGAAGCCAGGAATAGCACGACCGCAGTTTCCAGCATCAGATGCAATAGCCGGCCCATCGCATCCATGGCGGCTTCTTCCGTTTCCTTGAACTCGGAGAAGTAAGTGCCGGCCCCGATCACCCAGTCCCACGGCTCGTAATACGCGACGGCGGCGAATTTCTCCTTGGCCTCCGTCTCGCCGCTGTTCATCCACGGGTATCGGACCACCCCTACCTGGCCCGGTGCGGTCTTCATGGCTTGGGCCACCACCTCCTGGATGACCATGCGGCCATCCGGGGATTTGGATTCCCAGATGTTTTCGCCATCCCGCTCGCCGTTCTTTGAAACCAGATAGTGGCCCCGCTGGTCGCCTTTACCGCCCAGGACATATATGTAACCGGTTTTGCCCAGGACGATCTTGAGCACGCTTTCCCGCACAGAGCGTGTGGCCTCCGACATGTTGACGCCGACATAGAGCATGCCGATGACCTGCCGATGGTCGGCATCCCACAAAGGCTCATAAACCGCGTCATGCCACGCATTGACCACAAACGCCCGCCCGCGATAAGCCTGCCCCTTGAGCACCGCGGCCAGCACGGGATTGGCCGCTCCGTTGGGGTTGGTCACCGGGATGTAGGTGCCAACCGCGCGGGCGCCATCGGTGCGGAGCACACTGGTGCAAACTCGCAGCATGTCGCCGCTGTCATTCATTCGCTGGAACACCGTCGCCTCGCAGCGGGTGGCATGTTTGGTTTCGTCCACCACCGGCGAGGGAATCGAGGCGTCGGAGTTCTGGCCGAACCAATGGGACCCGGCAAGCATTTGCGGCAGATCGATTGGAGTCTTGGCGTGGGTGAATTGATTCTCGGCGGTCCACGTCACCTTGGCGGTTCCCAGGCTGACAGCGCCCTGGCGGTTGAGCAGCTCCCGGGCGATGCCCGAGCTGTGTTCGAGCTGACTCTGGGCCTGGGCTTCGGCCGAGGCGCAGCTATTGCAAATCGTCTGCACCAGCTTGCCGGCCTCTTCAACGCCCTGGCGCCGCACGATTTCTCCCATGCGCGGAGCCAGCTTGGATCGTTCCACGAGCAGGATAGCCATCAAGGTCAGCACCGTAATGCCCACCAGGCTGGAACTGAGCAGCATGATTCGCGTGCTGACTCGCGCCGTTTGGAGTCTCACAGCATTTAAGCGATATGATTTAAAGGCCCACTGGCGTGGGTTACGCGCCAAAAGCCCAAAACAGTCTGTTAACTCGACGAACGGCCAAACCCGCGAGCCCCTCTTGAGAACTCATGACCGTTCCACAACTGCCTCTGTATCGGCGACTGAGGAGGATTCTTTAGGCTGAAGTACGGAAGCGGCTGGCGCCCTGAGGATTACGTTGCCCGGCTCGCGGCTGGCTGCGCGGAGAGACCATTTGTAACCGAGATTAACCAGGAAGTTCTGCGGAAGATTCGTTCGGGAGACCGCCATCCGCTTGAAGATGGATCGGTACGAATAGAACTCCTTCCGAAACCACATGTACCCGGCAAACAATTGTTCCCGGGTCATCTGCCGGGGACGGAAGGCGACTCGGGTCTTGCCGTTGAAATCAGCCCAGGTGCCATGGATCAGCCGGCCCTCGCGTTTCATCTCCGCGTGGAGCTGTGAGCCCGGCAGCGGCGTCAGGAGGCTGACGGTAACCCCATCAATCCCCAGGGCTTCGCAGGCCTCCAGTGTCCGGGCGAAGACCCCGGGGGAGTCGGCGTCAAAGCCGAAGATGATGCCCGCCTGCACGGAGATGCCCTGGCGGTGAATCAGGCCGATGATCCGGCGGTAATCGGCGACGCGGTTGAATCCTTTGTGAACGCTGGCCAGGCCCTCGCTGGAAAAGGATTCCAGCCCAAGGAACAGGTAGACGCAGCCGGATTGGCGCGCCAGCCGCAGCAGCGATTCATCCGCGCACCGGTCGATGGAAACCTGCGCCGCCCAGCGCCGGCCCAAGCCCTTGAGCGCGCTCATCAGGGCCGTCGCGTAGGCTGTGTCGCCAAAAAAGTTGTCATCCCAAAAGACAAAATACCGGTTGCGCATGCTGCGGATGTCCGCGATGACCTCCGATACCGGGCGGGTGCGAAAGGCGTCGCGGTAAATCTGTTTCAGATTGCAATAGCTGCAGCAATAAGGGCATCCGCGTGTGGCAAAAACCGCTCCTTTGGTGAAATGGCGGTGGCGGATCAGGTCGCGGCGCGGGATGGGAATGCCGTCCAGATCCGGCGTGCGCAGGCAGTCGTAGCGACGCCGGGCCCGTCCCAGCCGGAAATCCTCCAGGAATTGCGGCCAGGTCTCCTCCGCTTCGCCCACCACCAGGAAGTCGCAGTGGCCGGCCGCTTCTTCGGGAAGGAGCGTCGCGTGCGGGCCGCCCATCACCACTTTGGCCCCGCGCGCCCGAAATCGGCCGGCCATCGCGTAACAATGCTCCGCGTTGGGAGTGTTGACCGTGATCGCCACCAGGTCCGCCGGCAGCTCGTAAGGAATCGCCTGGTTATACTCGTCCACCAGCGTGATCTGGTAATGAGTCTCGTCGATGAATCCCGCCAGATACGGCATCGTAATCTGGGTGAAATTATTGAACTGCCGCCTTCGGAACCGATTGATTTCCTCGTTTTCCGGCGTGATAAGGAGGATGCGCTTCTTGTCGCCGGCCAGGTTCATGGCGGACGGGGCATCATGCCGGCTCGGGCGTGGGATGGTCCGAGGTTCATTCTGGATTGCGCAACAGAAAACACCGTTGCCGGATGCTTGAGCAAAATAGCCCGGTCGGCAAACAAAATCCGGGGCGCCGGGTGGGGCGAATCCGCACACTGTCCCGGGGTGCGCCCGTCCTCGGGCGCAGCAAGCGCCGGACACCGGCTGACTTGAGACTTTTCTATGGCCCCCGCCCATTCGATTGCCGTTCCGCCCGAGAAATCGGGCAGCGGACTCTGCTTAGGGGGCATTCGAATATCCCGAATCAGGCGCTATTCGTTGCCCGCTGCGCCCGGGGACCCGCCTTCGCAGGGCTTCGGCGTGGCGAGCGGGCGCACTCCCGGGAATTTCCCGTTGCCTGCGTGGAACGATCCCGGCATGATGTTTTTGGCAATGGGGTTTGCCCTTCCCCGAGGCATTCGGGGAAAAACCGCCTGATCGGTTTCAGTGCTGATAAGGCGTCTTCCAGACGCCTAACTCCTGTCAGCGCCGTACTTGATGGCGGGCTTGGATCTATGTTGAACGCACTGTGGATATTTGTTGGCGGTGGTTTGGGCAGCGTGGGCCGATTATTGGTTTCACGCGGCATTGCCCATGTGTTCGGTGAGAGATTTCCCTGGGGCACGGTGATCGTCAATATCAGCGGCTGCTTTATTATCGGGCTCTTCGCCACGGCTACTGGCACCGAGGGGCGATGGTTTCCCTCGCCAATAGCGCGGGACACCTTCCGCCAGTTCTTCATGATCGGCATCTGCGGTGGCTACACCACCTTCTCCTCTTTCAGCCTGCAAACCCTCACCCTGGCCGAAGACGGCCAGTGGTTCAAGGCCGGCGGCAATGTCGTGCTTTCCGTCGTTCTATGCCTGATCGGCGTCTGGCTCGGCCATGTGCTCGCCCAGGTGCTTAACTCCAGTCCGCGTTAGACCCATGTCGGCGCCCTACACCAAATCCGAAACCCGGCCGAGTCGGCTGCTTCCAATTCCGGCCTGATACGGCATATTGCTCTATGCAACTTCCCCACGAATCCATGCTCCTGCGGGTCTTCATCGGCGAGCGCGACCGGTGGCATCACCAGCCTCTTTACGAGGCCATTGTGCTCAAGGCCCGCGAAATGCACCTTGCCGGCGCCACCGTCCTGCGCGGGCCCATGAGTTTTGGCAAGTCCAGCCGACTGCATACGTCCAAGATCCTGCAGCTCTCCATGGACCTGCCCCTGGTCATCGAGATCGTCGATGCCGAGGAGAAGCTCAACGACTTCCTGCCCGTGCTCAAAGAGATGATGAAGGGCGGCTTGGTGACCCTCGAAAAGGTCCGCGTCGTCGACTACCGCGCCGACGCCGAACCGCCTGAGGCGCAGATTTGACGCGATGTCTTCGGAGTGCGCCCGTCCTCGGGCGCAGCGGGTAACGAGAAGCGGCTGATTACCCACGTGTTGATTGGGCCCAGCGCATTGGTGGAACGATGAACGTAACAACCTCGAGCATGCGTGGACGGTAGAGCGAGGCGGTGTCAGCCGGTTTCCGGTGCCCGCTGCGCCCGGGGACGGGCGCACCCCGATACTCCGCTAACTAAATTTGAGAGTTGACTCTCAGTTTCCGCCGGCGCACATTGCCGGTGTGAGCTACGTCACGCGTCAGAAGCGGGTGGTCGAGGGCGTATTCGAGCGGGCTTCCCGGCCGCTGACGGCGCAGGATATTCATTTGGAAGCGCGGAAAGAACTCCCTTCCCTGGGCCTCTCGACGGTGTACCGGATCCTCAAGCAATCCGTGATGGAGGGGCAAGTGCGGTTGGTGGAAGTCGCGGGGGTGGCGCCGCATTACGAGAGCGCCGCCAGGCGCCATCACCATTTTTTTCTCTGCCAGCAATGCCGCCGGCTGTTTGATTTGGCCGGCTGTGTGCGCGGGGTTCAGGCGCTGGCGCCGAACGGCTTCCGCGTGGAGCAACACGAAATTGTGCTTTTTGGGGCATGTGCCGCTTGTGTGCGGCAGCCCGAGGGCAATGCCACGCTGGCGACGCTGGGAGTTCGTGAAACGTAAAACGTGAAGAAGCGGGTAAACAGTACAGTACAATGAAGAACCTCGGGCCAGGAGAAGACGGACATGCGTGGGTCAAGGATCGCGTGTCGAGGGGGCGCGGTGCCACGGAGTTTGGGAGACACTGGTCGCCCTTCAGTGTAGCGCAGACCTCCGGTCTGCTGTATCGCAGGCCTCCGGCCTGCAGGGCTCCAAAGCGGACCGATCCTCAAGAATGCCCATGCCTCTTCGATATCGTTGCTCATGCAGACTGGAAGTCTGCGCTACAGCAGACCGGAGGTCTGCGCTACCGGGCCAAGCCGGTTTGTCACTCGAACTCCGTGGCGGCGGGGCGCGACACTGGGTTCTCGCAGCGCGTATGCATGAAGGGGTGGGGACGGCTTGTCCCCAGGTTCTTCCGTCAGTTTGCCAATACACTGGGGACGAGCCGTCCCGACCCCTTACCGAAACGGCTTCATGCATACGCGCTGGGGTTCTCGCGACTCTCGGCAGTCGATACCCGCGTCCGGCTGCTTTTGAGCCGGAGTCTAAAATCATTCTGTTTCACTTCTTTCTTTCTTTTGTCTCTGTGCCTGGGTCTGCTTTCCCAGGGCTCTTCTGTGGCTGGCGCCGCGAACGAGAGCAAGCCGCTTCGCGTCGTCTGCTCCTTTTACCCCATGTATGTGATGGCGCTGAATGTTGTCGGCGACACGCCGGGGGTCAGCGTCGAGTGCCTGAGCGAGCCGACGGCTGGGTGCCTGCACGATTATCAACTGACTCCGGCCAACCGTAAAACGCTGGGCTCGGCCGACCTGTTTATCGCCAATGGCGCGGGAATGGAATCGTTTATTGCCAAGGTCGTCGAGCAATCGCCCCGTTTGAAGGTCATCGAGGCGAGCCAGGGCATCAAGCTCGAGGATAACGGCAACCCTCATGTCTGGGTCAGCATCAGCGGCGCGATTGAAGAGACCCGGAATATCGGCCGGGGATTGGAGGCCGCCGACCCGCTCCATGCGGCCGCCTACCGGGACAACGCCGCCGCGTATGTGGCGAAGCTCGACGCGTTGCGCCGCGAGATGCACGCCGCGCTGGACGGCTTGAAAGACCGGAACATCATTACCTTCCACGAGGCCTTTCCCTATTTCGCCAGCGAATTCCACCTGAACATCGTCGCCGTCATCGAGCGGGAGCCGGGGTCGGAGCCGAGCGCCGGAGAGCTGGCCCAGACCATCCGGACGGTGCGCAACAGCCATGTGAAGGCCCTCTTCGCCGAGCCGCAGTATCCGGCCAAAAGCGCCGAGATTCTGCATCAGGAAACCGGCGTGCCGGTCAGCATCCTGGACCCGGCGGTGACTGGCCCGAGGGATCCGGCGCAGGCTCGCGATGCCTATGTCGCGGCCATGCGGAATAACCTTAAGGTGCTGGCGGCCGCATTGAAGGGCTGAGGCCGGGACGAACTGGACATGGAACCCCATTTGAATCTTCATCGCGGGCTGGCGCCCCACCAATGCGGCGAGTGCTGCACCCGGCTCGAATCCCTGGGTGTCACCCTCAACGGCCATTGCGTCCTCGATGATGTCACGCTCCATCTGCATTGCGGCGAGCTCACGGCGCTGGTCGGCCCCAATGGCGCGGGCAAATCGACCTTGCTCCGGACATTGCTGGGCGAAGTGCCGCACACGGGCGAGATTCACTTTCTGCCGGTATTCGGCCACGGCCGTGAAGACGCCCCGGCCATCGGCTACGTGCCTCAACAATTGGACTTCGACCGCTATTCGCCCTTGAGCGTCCAGGATGTTTTCTCGTGTGCGCTCTCGTCGGGGCCGGTTGCCCTGTGGCATTCGGGCCGGGTGCGGCTCAAGGCGCGGGATGCCCTGGCGGCCGTCGAGGCCGAACACCTGCTTGACCGCCGGCTGGGCCGGCTTTCCGGGGGCGAGCTCCAGCGGGTGCTGCTGGCCCTCTCCCTCACCCCCGTGCCCAACCTGCTCCTGCTGGACGAACCGGTCTCGGGCATCGACCTGGCCGGGCGCGGCCTGTTCTACCGCATCGTCTCGGATCTGCGTCAGCGATTCGACCTGTCGATCCTGATGGTTTCCCACGACCTGGCGGGAGTGACCGAAGTGTCCGACCGGATCATCTTCCTCGATCGGCGGGTGGTGTGCTCGGGGCCGCCGGCCAAGGTCATCGCCCATCCCGAGGTGCGGCGCGCTTTTGGGCTGGACCTGGCTCTCACCCGTGGGGAGGGCGCATGAGCCTTTGGCATGAACTGATTAGCCGGCTGCCGTTCGAATGGGCGCAGTTTGGCTTTATGCGGACGTCGCTGCTGGCGGTGCTGATCGTCTCGCCCCTCTTTGCGGTGATGGGCACGCTGGTGGTGAACAACCGGATGGCCTTTTTCTCCGACGCCATCGGGCACGCGTCGTTGACGGGCGTGGGCCTGGGCGTGCTCCTGGGGCTGGCCGATCCATTCTGGGCGCTGCTGGGGTTTGGCCTGGTCCTCGGGGTGGGCATCATCTCCTTGCAGCGCTTCACCCGCTCGGCGATGGACACGGTGATCTCCCTGAGCATGTCCTTCAGCATCGCGTTGGGCGTGGCCCTGCTGGCCCGCGGAGGCAACTTCAACAAATTCAGCGGCTACCTGGTGGGCGACCTGCTGAGCATCACGCCCCGGGAAGTGGGCCAGCTCCTCATCACCGGCGTGGTGGTGGGAGGCGGCTTGTTGCTGGCGTATAACCGGATCCTGCTGGTGGGCATCAACGAAAGCCTGGCCCGCAGCCGCGGCTTGAGCGCCTGGTGGACGCAGATGTTCTTCTGCGCCGCCGTGGTCATGGTGGTCGTCATGAACTTGAGCTGGGTGGGCCTGCTCATCGTCAACTCGATGCTCATCGTCCCCGCCGCCGCCGCCCGGAATATCGCCAACGACGCCCGCCAGTACGTCCTCTACGCGATCGGTATCGCCCTCTTCTCCGGCGTTGCCGGGCTGATCGGCTCCTATTACTGGAACACCGCCACCGGCGCCTCGATTGTGCTGGTTGCCATCGGCTGCTTCGTGGTGACGCTCGGGATCAAGGCCGTCCAGAATACGGGGTTTTTTGGAGCGAGGTAACGTGAAGCGGCTCCGGGGCTGATTTGAGAATAGGTGGCTCCGCAGTGCCATTGGTTGCCACATTCGTTGGTTACCGAGGTCAATTGACAGATAGCCCAGGGTGTTGTCCTCTTAATCTCGACCCCTCCACGCTTGCCCGGGCTATCACATTCTTGCGCTTACAGCGCGGCAGATGGAGCCCCCTGACGTCGGCTGTGCGGGTGTCGGCATGCTTTGCGCGACCGCCGTAAAGCAGTTGCCTGTTTCACGCGTCGAATTCATTATACGAACCGTTGGTTGCATCATCGTTGTTTGGCGAAAAACATTACCAAGAGCCTATGACAAGACCTGACCAATCAGACTACCTAGCGCATTTTACCAAAGGTGGGGACGCCTACGACAAGCTCATCTCTATTCTGCTGTCAAAAACCATCCGAGCTGGCTCCATGCCGTGGACGGATAACCCGGCGGTCTGCTTCACGGAGTGTCCGTGGCCAAGCCTCATCGGCCACGCCAAGCGGTACTCCCCATATGGGGTCGGCTTCTTCAAACACCATGTATTTGCAAGCGGGGGAGGTCCAGCCTACTATGTGCGAGCCGATCACTGGAAGAAGCAGCAATGGGACGAACACGTTAAGACCTTCGTCACCCCTTTTTGGCCAGACTACCGACCGACGGCCCTCAGGTCTCAGGACTACCTCAGCGGCAAAACCATTGACTTCAGCCACGAGAGAGAATGGCGGGTGCCACACAATTTCACTTTCGGCCTTGACCAGGTATGCTTCGTGATAGTGAAGCAATACGAAGACATGGCACAGTTCCCTCGAGAACTTAAGGATGAGATAGGCCGCCAGAGATTCGTTATCATGGACATCTACAAGAATATCGAGAGGCTATGGCCGGTCCACAATATAGAGTAAACGCCCAGTCTGACGTCTCTAGGCAGCGAGGCAATTACGGTTTTGTTCCGCGCCGCACGGCATGGATGCGCTGTGCCTGAGTCGGCTCGTTGGGAGCCGTTCGCCTTATTCGGACTGTGCCCGACCTGCCGCAGCCAAGGCAACCGACGCGGGCAAGTCCACTGAAAATCATTGCCTTCCATGCCTGCCTGCCGCACTATACCAACCGTTGGTTGAGTAACCGCCGTCCGGTATGACAGGCCCCAAGGCTGGGCTCTCTTCGCTCGACCGAATATCAGTCGGCCTATGAGGAATCGACAACACGGCGAAACGTGTAAGACCGAGAGGAATCCGTGTATGAAGGGCAAACACATCTTTCTGCTGTTGACCGCCGCATGCGCCATAAATGGTTGTTCCAGCACCTCGTCGCAGCGCGCGTCTGACAAGCCACCACCCAAGGCCGATAGGGTCCAGGTTCTGATGTACGATACCGCCCCGCGCCCGAAAACGGATCACCTGGATTTTTGCGGTCCCAATCCGCCGCTGAGGCCACATAAGATTATCGCCCTCCTGACATGCGAGGGTGCCGTGGACCAGGAGGCGGTGATGACTACGGCCATTTACTACCGGGCAAGGCAAATGGGCGCTGATGCCGTCATCAACGCAGGAACGATAACGACCCAAAGAGAGACCACAGTCAACGTGGCTCAAACCGTTGAGGCACAGCTGGCGATGAATATTCTGGGGATGGGAGGAAGTCAGGCGCGCAGCGTATTTCGAGCCTATGCGATTGTATATACCAATCCGACTGAAAACGATATCAAGGCAACCGCCAGTCTCGTTGGCCATTGGAAGAGCGTCGCAGTCCAGGGCGCGAGCCATGGCGTATCCTCGGTAGAGCTAATACTCTCCCCGGACAACAGGCTCGTGGCGACTACGGTTTCCACCAACGCGCCGATCCAAATTTTAACCGGCAGGTTTTTCGTTCAGGACGGAAGGATCGGCATGGCGGGTGAAAAGGATCCCACGCCAGAGCTCGCAGACTTTTCTCTAGCAGCCTGTCGGACTTAAGTTGCGGCGCAGCAGACTCAAGGGCATCTCTGGCCGCACAATACGATCTATAGGCGATGGGAAATGGGGCGAGCCTCTGGAAAACCGATCGGGCTGAGCAGC
>Ga0181517_10002491_pt1 | contig 18763 bp, 14 predicted proteins | sample PEATcosm2014_Bin_31_FD_119748 | JGI IMG/M metagenome (GOLD analysis project Ga0181517, IMG submission 119748) | Peatland microbial communities from MTU Mesocosm Facility, Houghton, MI, USA - PEATcosm2014_Bin01_30_metaG | ecosystem: Environmental > Terrestrial > Soil > Wetlands > Peat | place... | reverse complement strand
GTTTTGCGGTTCAGGGCAAGCTTGCCCTGAACCGCAAAGCAAAAACAAAAACCTTCCTGAGAAGGAAAAAGTGTCGGAGATGTGCCCGGTCTAAAATGTCGGTTAACTGCCCGGCCGTTCACCTTCACTTTTTTGGGTTCCGAATCGATAACCGGGAGGTTCGCCATACCCAGATTGTGCGCTTTTTGGACCCAATTCTCTGCAAGAGGGAGCGCCCACGGTGATTCGTGGAGCGGATTTGGCGGGCGGTTTGAGCGGCATTGATTGGTCCGGCCGAGAGGCCCGTTTAGCCACACTCTTTGGAAGTCTACAAGGGGCCTGAAAAGGCCCCTGCTCCCTCCGCAGAGACTAACTGTAACTGTGGTACATAGGTAAGGCCGCTGTAAGCTGGGTGATGTACCTTATTGCGCGGTAGTGCCGGCGCAGATTCGAGGTCTCCCGCCAGTGCGCCTGCTTTCGCTTTTCACCTCTGCGGTCCTGGCGACGCATTTTCTTGCTGGAGTTTACGCACAGTCGCACACGGTGGCCCTCACAGTCGACGACCTTCCCTTTGTGATTGGAGACGGAACTCGCCCAATGCTTCCGCGGGACGGGAAGGCAGCCGCTGCAGCCAACAAGAAGCTGCTTCGAGGCTTCAGGCATCACCATCTTCCGGTGACTGGCTTCGCTATTCAGAACGGAACTGAAGACCTGGGACCCAATTCCGGAACTACCATTCTGCACACATGGGTAAGAGGCGGTCTCGACTTGGGCAATCATACTTATGCACACTCAAACTTCAATGACCTAAGCGTCGAGCAGTTTGAAGACCAAATCATTCGCGGTGAAGCCACGATCGTTCCGCTCATGAGTGCGGCGGGGCGCAAGGTGGAGTTTTTTCGCTTTCCAGCCAACCATACCGGCGATACAAAGGAAAAGCACGATGCTGTCGCCAACTTCTTGGCGGAGCGCGGGTATCGGCTTGCTCCCTGCACCATTGAAACTTCAGATTGGATGTTCGATCAGGCCTATGCCCTGATGCTGGCGCGAAAGGACCGTGCCTCAGCCGCCCGACTGCGCACGGATTACCTGGCCTTCACGGGCACCCAGATAGATTACTTTCAAAGGCTGAACACGCAGGTTTTTGGCTATGAGCCGCCGCAGATCATGCTCATTCACGATAACCAGCTCAATGCGGATGTTATCGAGAAACTGCTCGCTCTGTTCGAAAAGCGGCAATACCGCTGGGTGAGTCTTTCCGTTGCCGAGTCTGACCCAGCCTACAAAATCTCCGAGACCTTCATCACCAAATACGGCCCCATGTGGGGATACCGCTGGGCAAAGGAGCGCGGCGTGCCTGTCGACGGAAGCCTAGAGCCCGATCCGCCCAAGTGGATCACCGACTACGGCAAGAATGAACCTGTCGCGCCACGCCGCCCACGCTCCTGATTCTGAGCGCGCATTGCCAGTCTAATTTCGGCGGTTTTCATTGCGCTGCCAGACCGCGGCGTCGAACATGTGGGTGCATTCGTAGCCTTCGGATTTGTAGAGTTCGAGGGCCTGGGCGTTGGTTTCGGTCACGGTGAGGGAGATTTCGCTCACCCCCTGGCGCATGAACTGCGAGGCGGCCACCCCAAGCAGCAATCGGGCCAGCCCGTTGCGCCGAAACTGAGGCCGGACACAGAGCTGGGTGATGTGGCCGCTCTCAGGACTCACGCGCGAACCGAGGATGAGGGCCACCAGCTCGCGGCTGGTGCGTTCCACCACCACGTGCGACACCTGTGCGGAGAAGACGCCGCATCCGGCATATTTGACAATGTTGTGGAGAAAGCGCAGCGAACCGTGCACGGAGCGGTACTGGTCGTTGATAAGCGAGTCCGGATGAGAGCTGTAGGCCTCGGCGATGAGGCGTGCGGCAGAGTTCAGATCCTCATCGCGCCAGGGGCGCAACTCCAGCTCGGCGGGAAGGTCCACGCTGGGACGAGCCCAGCGACCAGCCAGCGGCTGCACCAGGAAGAGACGCCGGTAGAGCGTGAACCCCGCCCCGCGGAAGAGGCCCGCATGCGCTCCAGACGGGTGGAGGAGTAGTTGCGACTCGATGCGATCGACCTGCGGCGAGTTGAGCAGGGTTTCAAAGAGATGGCGGAGCAGGGTTTCTTCGATTGCGTAGGCCGGCCCCGGCCCGATGGTGGAGTTGTCCGCGCCTGTTGCCTCGAAAAGATCGGGGTGGTGGCCGGGAAGAGCGAATACATCGCCGATGACTGCCTTGGTTTCCTCGTAGACGCAGAAGGCGTAGCCGGTAACCTGGCCTGCCTCAAGGGCAGCGTAGCCCGGCAACATGCGGTTGTCGAGATATTGCATCAGCAGCCGTGCAGAAGCGCGATAATCCCAGTGCAGGCGGCTGCTCCACAACTCACCCTCGGCCTCCAGCACGGGACGCAGCACCGGGGCCGCAAAGTGCCGCAGGTCGAGGATCTCGATGGAAACGCCTGACGCCATGTTTCCCCTGTTGGATGCGATCCGGCCCGTGGTGGAAGCGAGCCAGACGTGTTTAAAGCTGTTCTCCAATTTATATGCGGCGCTTGATAAAAAAGCCACTTAGCTGCCGCGGCTTCGCTCCACAGCAATTCGAGAACAGCTTTACGCGAGCCGTTCGGCAAGGCGCTTGATGGAAATGTGCCTTCCGGACACTGTGCCACGAGTGGCGGCTGACTGCAAGTTTAAGCCTGACTTATCTTTGCGGAGTGTCTATAGAGCAAAACCAGAGTCGGTGCGGCATAGGGCGTTTTTGGCTTGACTGCTTACAGTCGAGATGGGCATCCGTGGCCTCCCACCCATTCCACGATGAGACTGTGGAATGGATGGGGCACTCAGAGTTGTGTTTACGCTCAAATCGAAAATGCTCGAGTGGGCCCTTGAAGGGTCGCCACTCCCTGTTGGTCGCGTCGACTTGAATGCTTTGCCTCCGGGGTACAGTCACCCTGGTTTCGCTCTATCGCAAATTACTTGCTGCCCACGAGGTAAACCTCAAGCCCCTGCTCAGGCCAACTAAAGAGCTGCTGGTACTGGCGACCCTCGAGATACTCCTCGATCGCGGCGGGAGTATGGAGGTCCACGCCGCGGCGGCCCGCCATCCGCGCGACCAGCAGATGCTCTTCATCGGGCACTCCATCCTGCTCGTAATTGACCACTTCGTGGTTGCGATAAAAGGCGAGCCCATACTCCATGTCGCGCCGGACACGGAAAACGGCGACTGTTTCATCGGCAGGGGCCAGGGTTGTGAGTCGATCGGCCAGTGGTCGCGCAGAGTAGGAGCGGTCCAGCAGATGAACCACTCGCTTGCTGGCTTCCACTGCAGGAATGCCGAAGAATGGGCCAACCCCGTAAAGGTAAAAGACAATAACGACGAGCACCCCGGTGGTGGCAAGCCGCAGCCGGGCCACGCCAAAACCGTGCACCACGACAAGGATGAGCAGCGCCGCGCCCAGCGAGGCCAACAGCGCAACGACCAAGGCACGGGTCGGCGGCATCTGCGCGCCATGGGCCACCGACCACGGCAACAGCAAGCCAAACATCGTCATCACACCGCAAAGCGCGGCGTGGCCTAACAGAATCCAGCGATTGAGGCCGGGTGTGCGCATGCGAAAGAGGTAATCGCCGGTGAGGATGGTGATGGGAGGAATGGCAGGCAGAATATAGCCCGGCAACTTGGACTGGGAAAGGGAGAAAAAGACGATGGGGATGAGCGCCCAAAGCACCAGAAACTCGGGGAAGGCGTCGCCGGGACGGTTGGGCGCAGGCCGGGAAGGCTTGGAGTGGCGCAGCCTCCACTCAGCCACCGATGTCTGAATGCCATCGACCAGAGCACGGACGGCAACCACGGTCCACGGCATGACAGCCAGCAGCACCACAACCAGGTAGTACCAGAAGGGCTGCTGATGCTGGTAGCGGTCGGTGGCAAAGCGCGCGAGGTTGTGTTCCAGGAAGAATTCGCGGAAGAAGGTGGGGTTCTGGTGCTGCACGGCAATGAACCAGGGCAGGGTGATGGCAAAGTAGAGCACTACCCCGGGCCACCAAAGCGTGCGCCGGAGGATGGACCACTCGCGACGTAAAAAAGCAAAGGCGACCAAGATCACGATGGCGAGGAAGGGTGCGACAGGTCCTTTGGCGAGGGTGGCCACGCCGGTGAAGAAATAGATATCGAACAGCCAAAACTTTGAGTCGGTTTCGTACCAGGCATACCAACCCAACAGGCCGATGGAGAGGGGCGCGGCCATCTGCATGTCAGTGGAGGCGCCACGGGCAAAGCCGATGATGGCAGCGGAAGCCACGGTGATAAGCGCGGCGTCGAGATGCCCTCCAGGGCGGAATCTTCGCATGTGGAGATAAATGAGCGCCACCATGATGAAGGCGAAGGTGGCAGAGGGCAGGCGCGCACTCCAGTCGTGCACGCCGAACTCCTGAAAGACGAACATGGCACGCCAGTAATAGAGGGCGGGCTTCTCAAGCCAAGGGCGGCCATAGAGGTATGGAGTGACGCAGGCGCTCAGGCGTCCCTTGATGGTATGGGCAGAATCGAAGCGGACCAGCATCTCGTGGGCTATCTGGGCATAGCGGGGCTCATCGGCGCCCACCAAGCCCAAGCCATCTCCGCCCAGCAGCGGTGTTTGCCCATAGAGAATGAAGAAAACGGTAAAAGCGAGGAAAACGCCCGCCTCGCAGACGCTGGCCCATTTGGGTAGCCGTCTTTGGCGATCCTTAATAGGATCCGGAGCAGGAGGTTTCAGAACAGTCTCCACTTTCAGCAACTCTCCAGCGGGCCGACCATGCGAGTACCCGCGCAAGAACAATCGTTTCAGCCCGTCCCAGGGAGTTGGGGGAACCCCATCGGCTGAACGTTGGTAGGTGGTGCAAAAGAGACGGAGACGCAAACTTCCTTATGCGTTTCGACAGGGACAAGGCTAACAGATTCGAGCCGATTCTCAAGGGGCTTCAGGTTGATCGCCAGCCAAAGCCGCAGATTCGGTCCGCATCTCGGCCAGAATCTCATCAAGAGCGCGTCCCATTGGGCCGTCGAGAGTGCAGCCGGCGGCGTTCTCATGGCCGCCGCCGCCCAGCCTTTCCGCAATTGCGGCAACGTTGACCCTGCCTTTGCTGCGCAAGCTGATCCGAATTCGCTGTTCGGGCAGCTCGCGTAGAAAAACTGCCGCCTCAACTCCCGCAATGGAAAGCGCGTGGTTGGCGATTCCCTCGCAGTCCTCTTCGGCGGCGCAACTGCGGGCCATGTCGCGGTTGGAGACCCACAACCAGGCCAGGCGACCCTCGCGATGCAAATGACCAAGTGCCGAACCCAACAGCAACAGCTTTGAAGTGGCGACGGAAAAGTATACGTCCTGGGCAATGCGAATGGGGTCGGCGCCGGCCTCAACCAGCTTCTGCGCCAGGGCAAAGGTGGAGGCCCGCGTAGAGCCGTAGCAAAAGCCACCGGTATCGGTGAGCAGGGTGGTGTAGAGACAGGTAGCCATCTCTGGCGTGACGGTGACTCCGGCGGCCTGGATCAGCCGGTAGACCTGCTCGCCCACGCTGGCTGCGTCGCGGTCGATCCAGTTCAGATTGCCCCACCCATGGCCGCTGGTGTGGTGGTCGATGTTGATCACGAAGAAGGGTTCCAGCCCGCGTAGCCGGGTGCGCTCAAGCCGATCGCACTCCAGCAGGATGACCGCATCATAGGGACCATGAACACGCAGGGCAGTACGGATGCCGTCTGCACCCGGCAGGGAACGATATATGACAGGAATTCGATCCGCCGTGACCAGGTCTGCGCGCTTGCCCATCTGGGTGAGGAGCATTCCCATGGCCAGCATGCTGCCCACCGCGTCGCCGTCGGGACGGGAGTGAGAGCAAACCAGAAACCGCTCGCCCTGGCGCAGCACTTCGAGAATGGCCTCAATGGCACTGGCAGGGGCGATTGTGGAGATGGTTCCGGTCGGGAGGGGGTCGCTCATAGGCGGCTAATCCACCGGAGCCTTTTGCCGCTTGCGCGATCGGTCCATCAGCTCTTCAATACGCGCCTGGAAGCGGCCAGAGCGGTCGGCGAAGAAAGCCAGGTCAGGAATGTGGCGCACACCCATCCGCTCCTTCAACTCGAAGCGGATGTATCCTTTGGCGGCTTCAAGGCCAGCGACGGTTTCTTCCTCGGCCTTGGCGATGTCGGGGACGGCGCTGTCGAGAGCCACGTAGACCCGCGCCGATTTGCCGCCTGGATTCAGCACCACTTCGCTGACATAGCAGAAGGCGATGCGCGGGTCAGAGAGCTCGCCCTCGATCATGGCACCGATTTCCAACCGCAGCGTCTCTGCCACGCGGTCCTGATGGTGCTTGCGTCCCCTGTGCTCCGGCATGGGCTCCCCCTGGTGTGGTTAAACCATTCAGGATACCAGAGGCGGAGAGGGGCTAGCCGCAATTAGGGGTCTATGTAGCGGGTCAGCTTGAACGAGCCTTCCCTCGGAGGCTAAAGCCACCTGATTTTGCGGGATTTATGTACGGGCTAAAGCCCGTACCCTTCAAACTGGCCATGCCAAGGAGATCACGGGAATCCCTGTCTGCAGACGGCCGCGAACGCGCCGCGGCTGCGGTGATGAGCCATTCTGGAGGCTAGGACTTGGAAATACTCCGGAAGAGCCAGAACAGCGAGCCCGACAGCAGTGCCGCAGCGGGCAGCGTAAATACCCATGCCGCTGCGATATTGCGGAGCGTGGCGAACTGGAGCCCGCTACGATTGGCGGCCATGGTGCCAGCCACCCCCGAACTGAGTACGTGAGTTGTGCTTACAGGCAAGCCGAAATTATCCGCCGCAGAGATGGTAGCCATGGCCACCAGTTCAGCGCATGCACCCTGGGCATACGTCAGGTGCTCCTTGCCGATCTTCTCTCCCACGGTGACTACGATCCGTTTCCAGCCCACCATGGTGCCCAAACCCAGCGCCAGCGCCACGGCCACTTTCACCCATTGCGGGATGAATTTGGTAGCCTTGTCCACCTTGGTCTTGTAGTTGGTCAGAGCTGCATTTTCATCGGCGGTAAAGGCCGGTGTATGGTTCTTCTGCATCAGCCGGATGGCATCGCTGGCTACATACATGTCGTTGCGCACGTTGGTCTGCTGGCCGGCGGGGACCGCCTTGAACTCCTTGTAGAGAGCCACTTCGTGGTTCAGGTCCTCAACCAACTCGCGGAGCGCCAGGATGGTAGCAGGCTGCAGTTCCTTGGTGCGGATATAGTCGGTCACTTCTGCCCGCGCGTCAGCGCCCAGCACACCGTTCTTGTCTACGTGCCGGTCAAGCACTCGCCCGGCCATCTCCGAGGCCGCAATAAAGTCCTGCGTATCCTTGGCGGTGACTGCATGGTTGAGGGCGTAGGCGGTGGGCACGGTGCCGATGAGGATGAGCATGATCAGGCCCATACCCTTTTGGCCGTCATTGGAGCCATGGGAGAAGCTGACACCAGAACAGGTGAGAACCAGCAAGAGGCGTATAGGCCACGGTGGAGGCGTATTGCCTTTAGGAGCTTGGTAGAGAGCCGGATACTTGATAAACCATTTTGACAGCAGGAACAACAAGGCAGCGGCGCCGAAACCGATCACGGGCGAGATCAGCAAAACCTTGAAGACCTTGGTGGCTTGTTCCCAGTCCACACCGGAGGTGCCCGTGTGGGAATTCATCAACTGGTTGGCTATACCCACACCGATAATCGAACCCACCATGGTGTGCGAGCTTGAAGCGGGCAGCCCCAGCCACCACGTGCTCAGGTTCCACAGAATGGCGGCGATCAGGAGCGCAAAGACCATGGCGAAGCCCGCCCCCGAGCTGACCTGAAGGATGAGTTCCACGGGTAACAGGGTGATGACACTGAAAGCGACGGCGCCGGAGGAGACAAGCACCCCGGCCAGGTTGCACAGGCCCGACCAGACCACGGCGATGTTGGGGCCCAGCGAGTGAGTGTAGATGACCGTGGCTACCGCGTTGGCGGTGTCGTGAAAGCCGTTTACGAACTCGAATCCCAGCGCAATCAGCAACGCCACTCCCAACAGCACATACGGCCAAACGCTCACTACCGTCACGCCGCTGAGGTCGCCGGCTATGTGGAAGCCGATATAGGCCAGGCCGCCCAGCAACGCCACCAGCACCACAACGCCGCTGATCCAAGCAGGGCCCTTCTTCATCTTGCTGTCAAGAATCGACGCACCCGCAGGCGGGGCGCCGGCCGTCGTTGCCAAATCGGACATGGGAAACTCCAGTGAAGGGAATAAAAATCCATCCGGCCCCGCCCGGGGACGGTATTTGCCAGACCAAGCAATGCATATACGAAGAAGATGAAAGGGAAATGAATTGTGGCCAAAGCCTAGAAATCCGGCGCAATTACGGGCAATGCGAATTGGCGCATGACGCGAATTCTCAGCCGCTCTCTCCGGGGTCTGTCCGCCAACCGCTGCGGCAACACCGAGAATGTTCCAACTGGACGCGAATGCGGCCGAAGCAAACCTGGCGAGCGCAAGCATATTTTCGAGTGATACAATTCGCTCGCTTGAAGTAAATCGCTTCATCTGCACGCCCGCTTTCTGGCCTGACAGATCGAATCAATTGAGAAGTGAGCCGCGCAACCCCACGGACGCGGAGAAATGGATCGGAGCACCGTGACCAATACCCTGAATCGACGGACCTTCCTTATTGCCGGCGGACTTACCGCGCTGGCCTCAACCAAAGTGCTTGGCGCCAACAATAAGATTCGTGTGGGAGTGATAGGCGCCGGCGGGCGCATGCGCGAGCTGCTGAGCTCGGCCGATAAAGTTGGGGGCTACGAGATTGTGGCCGTCAGCGACGTGTATGGGCCGCACCGCGATGCCGTCAAAGAAAGGTCCAAAGGGCTCGCCACCACCCACCTGGATTATCGTGAGGTGCTCCAGAAGGACATCGACGCCGTATTTATCGCGTCGCCGGACCATTGGCACGTGCGCATGGCGATTGATGCGCTGGCCGCGGGGAAGGATGTGTATCTTGAAAAGCCCGTCAGCCACAGCATCGAGGAAGGCGTCGCGCTGACCCACGCGGTTCGCTCAGGCAAGCAGATTCTGCAATGCGGCATGCAGCAACGCAGTTGGCCACACTTTCGCGAGGCGGTCGATCTCATTCAAGGTGGAGCTCTAGGCCGGGTTCCCCAGGTGAGGCTGTACTGGTGGCAAAACTATAACCTCAACTGGGCGCCGAAGCCGATCGACACGCAGTCTCTGGATTGGAAGCTCTGGCTCGGCAATGCTCCCGACCAGCCATTCAGCGACGAGAAATTTGCCCGGTGGCGCTGGTACTGGAACTTTGGCGGCGGCGCGATGACCGATCTTTTCACACATTGGATCGACGTGGCCCAGTGGGCCATGAAGGCTGATCAGCCCCATGCAGCGCAGATGCTCGCGGACAAATACATCTTCACGCAATGGGATTGTCCAGACACCGTCCAGGCGGCTTTCCGCTATCCGGGATTCGACGTGGTCTACGAGGGCATGATGAGTTCATCCATCGACGATGGCGGCATCGAGTTCCGCGGCACGGATGCCACGTTGAAGATCGACCGCGGCGGCTTCGGTGTTTATCGCGAAGGTGTAGCAGAGGCGCAGAATCCGGTTCTCTCGGCCAGCAGTTTCCGCGATGGGACCATCGACCACATGGAGAATTTCCTTGAGTGCGTGAGGACGCGCAAAGAGCCGAACGCGCCTGTGGAAGCGGGAGTTGCCGCTGCCCGCGCCGGCCATATCGGCAACCACGCCTATCTTCACGGGGGGCAGACTACCTGGCCTCTGAAGGCCTAAGTTGTATCGACATATAGCTTGTTCACTGGTGAGCAAGAGGTTGGTTCCCTTCGGCTTGAGTGATTAAAGACGAGATGGGCATTTGTGGTTTCCCACCCTTGCGGCAAAGACAAATACGCCGCAAGGATGGGGCACATAGTTCTGTTTATACTCAAATCGAAAATGCTTTAGAAGTGGCGGAACAACACGAAGAGCGACCCAGAGAGCAGGGCCGCTGCCGGCAGGGTGAAAACCCATCCCGCGGCAATGTTGCGGACGGTGGAAAGATGCAGCCCGTTGCCGTTGGCGGCCATGGTGCCGGCTACGCCCGAGCTCAACACATGCGTGGTGCTCACAGGCAAACCGAACCGGTCCGCAGCAAAGATGGTGGCCATAGCCACCAGCTCGGCGCTGGCGCCCTGTGCATAGCTGAGGTGATCCTTACCGATTTTTTCACCCACTGTCACCACGATGCGTTTCCAACCCACCATTGTACCCAGCCCCAGCGCAAGCGCTACCGCAACCTTCACCCAGTCGGGAATGAACTTGGTAGCCTTGTCCACCTTGCTCTTGTAATTTCTTAGCGCCGCACTCTCAGACGGCGTGAATGCCGGGTTGTGGGCCTTATCCATGAGCCGCAGAGCTTCGCTGGCCACGTACATGTCGTTGCGCACATTGGTTTGGTCCTGCGGCGGAACGGACTTGAAAACCTTGTAGAGAGCCACTTCGTGGTTGAGATCTTCCACCAGTTCGCGCAGGGCAAGAATCGTGTCCGGTTGCAACTGCTTGGTGCGGATGTAGTCGGTCACTTCGGCGCGCGCATCGGGACCGAGGACGCCGGCGGGGTCCACGTGCCGGTCCAGGATGCGTCCGGCCTGCTCCGAGGCCACAATGAACTCCTGCATATCGCGTGCGGTGACGGCGTGGTTGAGCGCGTAGGCTGTGGGCACAGTGCCGATGAGGATGAGCATGATGAGGCCCATGCCCTTTTGTCCATCGTTGGAGCCGTGGAAGAAGCTGACGCCGGTGCAGGTAAGCAACAGTAATGCGCGAATGGGCCATGGCGGAGGCGTGTCGTTTTTGGGAGCTTGATACAGCGCGGGAAACCTGACCAGCTGTCGTGCCACGAGAATTAGCAGCCCAGCGAATATGAAGCCGACAAGAGGCGAAATCAGAAGCACCTTGAAGACCTTAATGGCCTGTTCCCAGTCCACACCCGAGGTGCCCGTGTGCGGATTCATCAACTGGTTGGCCAAGCCGACGCCGATGATGGATCCCACCATGGTGTGCGAACTGGATGCCGGCAACCCCAGCCACCACGTGCCCAGGTTCCACAAGATGGCTGCAATCAGCAGTGCGAACACCATGGCGAAGCCGGTACCCGAACTTACCTGCAGAATCAGCTCCACGGGCAGCAGCGTGACCACCGCGAAAGCCACAGTGCCGGTGGAGAAAAGCACGCCGGCCAGATTGCACATTCCTGACCACACCACCGCGATGCCGGGCTCCAGCGAGTGGGTGTAGATGACTGTGGCGACGGCGTTGGCGGTGTCATGGAAGCCGTTTACAAATTCGAAACCCAGCGCGATCATCAGCGCCAGCCCCAGCAGCAGATAGGGCGAGTAGCTGGTAACGGGCGCAGAGTCAAGGTCTTTGGCTACATGAAAGACGATGTAGACAAGGCTGCTGACCAACGCCAGCACGAACACCGCAATGCTGGCGCGGCTGGCCGGCTTCTTCTTCAATTTGCGATCGAGAACTGTCGCGCGATTGGGAAGCGGCGCCGCAACCGTTGCCATGCCCGCCATTAGACTGCTCCCAACCGACCGAAATCTAGTCGGCTTAAGGAGCATATCCACGCTGATTCAGCAGCGCGGACCCGATTTAAATAGAGATGAAACGATCCAAGACCGCGGAGGGAAGGACGATAAAAGAAGGCTTGCATAAAACCCCAACAACTACATCACAGCGCAGTTGTTTGTTCGGCGAAGCCTGGGGACTGGTTTCGTTACATTGATTTTACACGGGATACTTGCATGGGGCGAAATCATAGGTACTTGGCGAGGCGCAGAAGAGAGAGCATAGCCCGCTGAGAATCAGGCCATTTCCGCGGGGCAGAGTGTGTTTTGTTGGTCCTCTGGTCCCCGGCTTCCATTTTCCTTGTACATCCAGGGTCCCACCCGCATCCGGGTTCTGCGCCAGGCATCCGGCGGGTGCGCTTCTTGTTACGTATCTTAATTAGATTCTTTCAGTTATCTATTTCCAGTCATCCTGGGCGTTCGCTAGACCAGTGTTCATTACCGCGTCAAATCCCGTGTTCTTCTTGATAAAAATCTCGGAGAATGCCCGGTCCTGGCGAAGCAGAATGGCCTGCAGCCGCACCAACTCCAACAGAGCCAGGAACATGGCCACCAGCGCCCGCTCTGACCGGGTATGGCTCAGAAGCCGGCGCAGAGCCACCGGTTTGTCTTCCATGGCCAGCCGCCGGGCAAGGAACTGGATCATCTGGCCCACCGTTACCGAGTTGTCCTCCAGGTCAAACGTGGGGCGCTTGCGGGCCCGCTCAAGCACATCGCGAAAGACGCGCACCAAGTCCACGGTGTCGGCAGCCATCTCCGGCTCCGCACCTTCATCGTCTTTGAACTCGCGCGTACCAGGGTTGCTCCAGGTGGCCGCTTCGAGCATCTGCTTTTGCTGCAGCATCTGCGCGGCGTTCTTAAAGCGCTCATGCTCCAACAGCCGCTCCACCAACTCGCGCCGCGGGTCCTCGGCCGCCTCGTCCGGCCCCGTTGTGGTGCGCGGCAGCAACATCTTGCTCTTGATATGGATGAGCAGCGAGGCGGTATAAATAAACTCCCCAGCCACATCCACATCGCCGACCTTCAGTTGGCTTACATAGGCCAGAAACTGGGCCGTGATCTTGGCAATGGGAATGTCGTAGATGTCGATGTCCTGCTTGCGTATCAGGTCCAGCAGCAGGTCAAGCGGCCCGTCATATACCTGGCCCACGGTGACAGAAAACGGCGACTGCTCGGGCTCGTCTTCCTGCCTCTTGGGCTTCGCGGCAGGTTTGGCCGCGGCCTTGTCGTCGGGGACAGGCTTGGAGGTAAGCACCAGCGGCGGAGCCTCAGCGTGCCCACCGGCAGGGATCGTCTGGCCCGCGTCCACGGGCTCGGATGCCTCGTTCTTCGGATTGGCAGATTGATCGCTCAACGCTGACTCGGCTTCCAAATCACTCATTCGTTCGCGTTTCTGGTCAGCTTCAACTGCATTGCGTCGTACACCTGTTCCATGGTCTGAGCGGCTCGGGCACAGGCACGGTTAGATCCCTGGTGCAGGATATCCAACAGCTGCGGCTCAGTGAAGCTTGCACGACGCTCCTGGATCGGCTTCAAGATCTGTATCAGGGCATCCGCGGCCCAACGTTTGCATTCGATGCAGCCGATCCCCGCTGAACGGCATCCGTCATACACCTTAGCCAACACCTCAGGAGTTGAAAAGACCTTGTGCAAGTCGCCCACCGGGCACTTGTCAGGGTCGCCCGCATCGGTGCGCCGAACACGCGCCGGGTCAGTGACCATGGTCTTCAGCTTCTGCCGCACCACCGGCTCCGGATCAGTCATCTGGATGGTGTTGCCGTAGCTCTTCGACATTTTCCGCCCATCGGTTCCGGGCAACTTGGGCGAGGGCGTCAACAGGACCTGCGGTTCCGGAAGCACTTCCCGCCCCTCGGCCTTGTAAAACTGGTTGAAACGCCGCGCAATCTCGCGGGTCAGTTCCACGTGTGCCTGCTGATCTTGCCCCACGGGCACAAACTTCGGCTGGTAAAGCAGAATGTCGGACGCCATCAGCACGGGGTAGCCCAGGAACCCGTAGGTGGTGAGGTCCTTGGTGGTGAGGTTCTCCTGCATCTCTTTGTAGCTGGGCACGCGCTCCAGCCATCCTTGCGGCGTAATCATGCCCAGTAGCAGGGGCAGCTCATAGTGCTGCTTGACGAGGCTCTGCAGGAAGATGGTGCACCGGTCCGGGTCAAGGCCCGCTGCGAGAAAGTCCAGCGCCACTTCAAGCGAATTGGGCGCGATCTGCGAGGTGTCCGCGTAGTCGGTTGTCAACGCGTGCAGGTCGGCGATGAAGAAGTAACACTCATAGTCTTCCTGCAATTTGACCCAGTTGGCGAGGGCGCCCATGTAGTTGCCCAGGTGGAGCTTGCCGGTGGGACGCATGCCGCTTAAAACACGCGGACGGAACATTGAAATTGCTGATTCGGGCATTTTGCTTATCGATTCCGAGTTGCAACAGGAGAATGCAGCCGCCCAGGGCAAATCCTTTGATAACGGCTCGTTCCATTGTAGCGGCAGGCGCGCGGATGGGGCGCCGAACAAGGATTAGTCTTTGGCGAGCTTAACGAGGCCTTTCTTCGCGCCGATGGCAATGACCCCATCTGGCGCAAGCTTCAGCGCCTCCTGAAATGATCTGCGTGCGCTTGCGATTTGCCCCGCCGCTCTCCAGCTTTCGCCAACGAAATAATAGACCCCGGCCAGATCTCTTGGTCTCAGTCCTTCCGATTCGGTTAGCGCCTGTTGTATCTTGGCGTCGGCCTCTGTTTTTCTGCCGCAGCTCGCCAATGCCCAAGCATAGCGAGCGGTGCGTTTTGCTTGATCAGACCGCTGTCCATATGCAGTCGATTGTGGCGGCACGGTCATTGCCTGTTCCAGCAATTCTCTGGCGCGCTCCGGGTCCTTTTCCTGCTCTAGCAGGTTAGTTGCGAGGGCGACTCTAAATGTGCCGGGCTTTTCGGCGACGGGGATCGAGGCTTCAAGGAGAGGCTGTGCCTCCTTCAGCCGGCCATCATTCCCAAGCGCAAGCGCATAGGTGTAGAGCTCCGTTGTCGCCAAGCGCGGCTTTCCTGCGAAGTCGAACGCGAAGGGCTTGAGAAATTCCTGCGCCTCACGGTAGCGTCCCGCGTTGAAGAGTATCGTTCCTTCGAGGGAGTTGCCGTAGCCGGGAATCCAGGCAAAGCGCCGGTTGAGTTCGAGAGCGCGGTCGGTATCCCCGTCGTGTCCTACCCTGTAGGTCCACATCTTCAAGCGTCCGATGGCGAGCGAATAAATGAGTAAGGCGGGAATTTGGCCGAAGAAGATTCCGGTCTTCCATTGAGAGGAAATGGGAAGCATCATCAATGCAACGATGCACGTAGAGTAAACACCGAGCCAGAGCTTCTTCCTTCTCTCGGGATTCACGAGAGGCTTTGACGCAGTGGGTCCCGCCAGGTGGTGCAGTTCGTGGTGCTGCCCAGCGGCGGGGCGGCCCGAGGCGTGGCGCAGCAAAATCAAGGCGGCGACGGCGAGCGCCGCAATCACCGGAAAGATGGCACGTTCATGGGTGGGCCAGTAGCGCCTGACAATGAAGTGAGAGCAGAAGAGTGCGCCGAGTGTCAGAGCGATGAAGGAGACATTGCGCACGAAGTCGTTAGTGAACCACGACTCTTCTTTGACGCCCACTGTGGGTGGGGCGTTTTGCTCTCTGTGCTTCTTCTCTTGCCGGCTGCGCAGGAAGTCGACCAGAGTCAAGAGGGTTGCAGCCAGCAGGGCTACTTTGGCGATCCGCCGCGAGTGGAGGGGCCACAGGAACCGCGCGAAACGTTCACCCAGAATTGGAAACAAGACCGCAAGATAGCCTGCGACCGCCATGAATTGTCGCGGGGTCCAGCGCGGTCTGGTGGTTACGCCAGAGGTTGTGTTGGATGGCGGTGGTGCTTTGCGTTGTAAGTGAACCTGCCGCAGGAGCACGATAGCCCAGAAAAGAAACGCGAGGCCAAAAGCCAATTCCAAGAGGTAGGGCGTGATCTGCAGAAGCCGCCCCACAAATGTCGGCAAGGGATGCAACTGCTGCGGGTCTTCCCTCAACGCAAGCCATAGGCAGGCGGCACAGCCCGTAGCCGCAATTGTGAATTGGACATCCCAGCTCAAGGATGGAGACCGGGAAATCCGTTTGTCATCAAGCCCACTCTGCCCGCTCGGCCTAGACATTGTCAGCTCCCTCTCGGCGTCCGCAAAACTGTGCAGCGGACGTGACTAAGATGAACTTTTAACTTTTGGAATGCAGGGACATAGTAACTCAAAACTTGCTGGAGAATGGAGTTACTGAGACGGTTACACGCGGGCGGGACGCTGAATATGCCGATTTAGGGATTTTTGCTTATCGATTCCGAGTTGCAACAGGAGAATGCAGCCGCCCAGGGCAAATCCTTTGATAACGGCTCGTTCCATTGTAGCGGCAGGCGCGGGGATGGCTACCTAGAGATGGAAGAGAGCCGAATACACCAAGCGCAATGACGGTCCAATCAGCATCCGCAGGATTGAGCCGCCCACGAAAATCATCAGCAGGTAGCTGGCCCAAATGGGAACCCGGTCGTAGACCTGCACCGCGTTGTAGGGCAGTATATTGCGCACGATGTGGCTGCCGTCGAGCGGCGGAATGGGCAGCAGGTTGAAGAAGAAGAGCGAGATGTTGATGAGGATGGCCAGGGTGCAGAGCAGCACCAGAGCTTGCAGCCCGGACGGCACACCCAGGGAGAGTCCTCCTGCAAAGGTGGCGAGAACAATGTCGTGTCCGCCGGGCACGGCCAGGGCGACAAGCGCCAGTACGCTGAAGGCCGCCAGCACCAGCAGCAGATTGGATACCGGTCCTGCTAACGTGACCAGGTTCTCGTCGCGAATAATCTTGCGAAAGTTGCGGGAAATGACGGGGGTTGGCTTGGCCCAACCAATCAGCATCCCGCCAAACATGCTCATGCCGAAGAGCGGCCCAAAGATGATGATGGCCGGAAACAGCAGCGTTCCGATGGGGTCCACGTGATACGCGGGGTTCAGCGTCACGCGCCCTTGCAGGCGCGCGGTCTGGTCGCCCAGACGCGAAGCCATCCACGCATGCGCGCACTCGTGCACGCTCAGCGAAAAAATAAGCAGCACAAACTCGAAGACCGCAATGACAAAACCGGCAGACTGCAAACGAACGCTCCAGTTGGCTCTGAAAGACTCAGGTTAGCATGTGCGCCGTTCTGTTCAGGCCCGGTCCGCCGGAAAGGTACCCACCACCTCGCCCGCTGCGACACTTTGTCCGGCGAGCACGATGGCGTGGCTGCCGATGCGAGCCCCGGCCCCGATGCGGGTGGGCAGCAGCGTTACGCTGTCATAGTTCTCAGGCGAGTAGCTGTGCGAGAAGACCCGGGAGAACGAGCCGATCACCGCACCCTTGCCGATGGTGATGCCGCCCCGGTCGTTCAACAGCGCGCGTTGCCGGATGGTAACCCCGTCTCCGATAGACAGGTTATAGCCGTAGGTGAGATCGACGCCGGAGTAAATCTTGACCCCCTCGCCCATGTGGTTGAAGATGTGCCGGCCCAACATGCAGCGGAAGCGCATCCCAAGCCAGTGGTTCAACCCGATCGCCGAGCGGTCGAACATCTGCCAGAACCACAACAGCGGCTTGCGCACCGAAAACAGCTCCATGTTGACGTCGGGGAAGTGCTCCGCCTCAAGGGTCACATTGTTGGGGTCCAGCGACATGCTCAGCACGTTGCCCGGCAGCTCGCTGGTGAGGGTGAGATTCATCTTGCCCCCGTGCGGCCGCCCCAGATAGAGCTGATAAAGCTGGTCGCGCACGATCTCTGCCCGGCGTTCCGGCGAACGGTGCTTCAGGAACTCTTCGTCTAGGAAGCGAATCCACCGGCGGTAAATCTCTTCCGCCTCAGCCGCGGGCCGCGGGACACTGGTTGGCGTATTTGGGGTAGCCATACGCATTCGACGATAAACCAAGCAGGTCGGACTCTGCGAGTGCAACCGCTCCGATGCTATGATTCGGGCACGGTTCTATCGGAAGGTGAACTGGGCCGCGATTGGGGGTGCGCTGTGATTCAGACATCTATCAAGAGCGGGTGGTTGCTGGCATCGTGCGGCGTTCTGTATGCGACTGGTTCCTTTCTGATCCTGTCGATGGGGGATCTGGACGGCTCCATTGCTTTGCGTACGTTTGTGCATAGCAGGGGCATAGTTCCTGCAATGGGCGCTCTCTTTCTGGCGGCAAGCGCTTGCACCATTGCGGTCGGCCTTTGGAGTGGGAACAAAGGCAATTCGTGGTTTCTGGTATTGAACGGCATTGCCTGCAGCGCACTCGGAGTGCTGATGAGCCTTGGGGCATCCAGGCCGATTGCATTTCGAACCATTGCCCAGGTGATTGTGGCCATGGCCGTGAGCATGGGGCTGTATGAAATGGCAGCCGCGCGAGAGCTGCGCGGACACCTTGCGGATATGTGGCTTTTCATCGCGGCCGGTGTGCTCTCCAGTGGCTTTGCGGCGGTGTTTCTCGCCTTCGTGTTTCGCTGGATCAAGCTCGATCCCGGGCCGTCCTCGCAGACCTTTCACTGGCTGGGCTCTTACTTTGGATTCAGCGCGCTGTGCATGTTGTTTCTGGCCGTGCGCTGCATGAGGCCGCCGGCGCTTATCATGCCGATAGGCGGCTCCGCGCTGTCGAAAACGTAATTCCGAGTACACGCCTCTCGAACTGAATGACCCACTGACACCCGACATGCACCGCGCACAGACTCGTGGTACAGACGCTCCGTTCGCGCTGTACCACGCGGTATTCTAGAAGGTCCGGCGAGACCAAGCCGCCCAGAGAGCCCACAGACCATGCCCGAAGAGATTGCTTCAGCCGCAACCACAGACGCAGCCCCGAAAGTCACCGCTCCCGTAGCCACCATCGCCACCCTGGGCCAGCACGAAGGCCAGTCGGTCACCCTGCGCGGATGGCTTTACAACCTGCGCGAGAGCGGCAAACTGCTCTTTCCCATCTTTCGCGACGGCACCGGTACGATTCAGGGCGTAGCCCACGTGAAGAGCGTTCCCCCTGCCGTCTTCGAATCGCTCAAAGGCCTCACTCAAGAGTCGTC
>Ga0181517_10002488_pt1 | contig 18772 bp, 14 predicted proteins | sample PEATcosm2014_Bin_31_FD_119748 | JGI IMG/M metagenome (GOLD analysis project Ga0181517, IMG submission 119748) | Peatland microbial communities from MTU Mesocosm Facility, Houghton, MI, USA - PEATcosm2014_Bin01_30_metaG | ecosystem: Environmental > Terrestrial > Soil > Wetlands > Peat | place... | reverse complement strand
GACCCCCCCCGGAATTGTTCGAAAAAACGCGGGTCTCGATACCCGATATACGCAATTCTAACTTCCATGGCAAAGCGCATGAAATACTTTGGGTTATGCCTATGCGAGCCGTCCCCACCCCTACTGGGTGATGTCGGGACACCCGCAGCGAATGGCTACGTTTGGCGTTTCGCCTTGTCTCCCGGGGCGGCGAAGCGCAGCCGAATGGCTCCGCACGCGCTGCATTCGAGGCAGCGGATGCAGCCGGAGACGTTTACCTTCTGGTCGAGCTTCACTCCCATGGCGCACCGGCTGCGGCACAGGTTGCATTCCGCGCACTCCTTGGACTCAAAGCGCAGATGGAACAGGCTGAACCGGTTGAACAGCGCCAGCAGGCCCCCCAGCGGACAGAAGATCCGGCACCAGGGCCGGTGGATGAAAATCGCGGAGAGGAAGAAAGCGATGAGGATGCCCGATTTGAACCAGCTCATGGTCCAGCCGTGGCCCCCCAACAGTGCCTGGACGGAAAACGGCAGCCCCGCCTCGAGCGCCCCCGCCGGGCAGAGCCGGCAAATGGAGATCACCTGGTCGTCGAAGGGGATCTTCCTGTAGCCCAAAACCATCGGCAGGGCCAGCACCAGGCCGAGCAGCACGGCGTAGCGGGTGTGACCAAGCCAGCCAGGCAGCGCGATTTTTTTCCGGCTCAACTTGGCCAGCAGATCCTGGAGGAAACCGAAAGGGCAGGCCCAGCCGCAAACCAGGGAACCGCTCACCGCCCCCACCACCAGCAACATCCCCAATAACAGGCAAGGGACTTCAAAGGCCACCGGGGCCAGCGCGGCGTAGTTCGCCAGGACCCCAATGGGGCAGGCGAACGCCGAGAGCGGACAGGAGTAGCAGTGAAAAACGCAACCGGGAATGCCGTGAAGCCATTGACCCAGCGGCGCCAGCCAGATCGCCAGAAAACCAAACTGCACCCGGGGCCGAAGCCGCGAGAGCTTCCGCCCCAGCGCCGTCGGCTCCCGCTGCTCACATTCTGGATCAGTACAAGCCATGTGCCTCTTGCTTGGCCGGACCACGCCATGTGGCCCGAAAAGCTATTTTACTCAGGTAGGACACGGAGTCTTCGCGGCGGTATCGACGCGGACCTTCCAGGCGGGCGGAGTGAAAGAATCGAGTTGGTGCTGCCACCGGCCGAGGGCTTCCATCCCGACAAGCGACTCGTCCGGCTTTGGCGGCCGTGCAGGGGCGGCCTGATCGGGGAATTCAAGCCCGCTGGAAGAACAGGCCTTCGTCAACTGCGCTTCCGAGGCGTCATCGCCCGCGACCGTTTCGATAGCCGTGAGCCGCCGCGCGCCATAACAAGCCAACCCCAGCCCAAGGAGCGCCATGAGGAACCCGACCCAGAACCCGTGGATCTCCGGGTCGCGCCGGGCCGGATCGATCGGAGGCTGAGGCACACGCCGCATGAAAATCCAGCATCTCAGATCCCCCCGGATTTGCAATGACATTCGGCCGCCGCTTCGATGCGGAAAAAATGAACCGCTAATAGACGCTAATAAACGCTAATAAATGCTGATTAGCGTTCCATTAGCGTCGATTAGCGGTAAAAATTTATGGTCGGTTTTCTTCCTTCAGCGCCTCCTGAATCGCCGCCACGGCGGCTTCGACCGTGATCCCGGTCATGCAACGAAAATCGATCGGGCAGGTTCGGCGGAAGCACGGAGAGCAGGGGGCGCCCGCATTGAGAAGATGATGGCGGGCGTCGCCGGGCAGGCCTGGGCCGGTCAATTGGAGCGAGGTGCTGCCGAAGGGCGCCACCACCGGCGTGCCGAGAGCGGCGGCGATATGCATCGGGCCGGTGTCGTTGGTCAGCAGCACGCGACAAACCTTGAGCAGCGCCATCAGCTCCCGCAAAGAAGTCTTGCCGGCCAGGTTCAAAGCCGCGGAGCCCGGACCGGCGAGCGCGGCGTGGATGTTCCCGGCCAGCGGCGCGTCGCCTTTGCCGCCGAAGATTAGCCACACACAGCCGGTGCGCTGCTGAATTTCCCGGGCGACCGCGATGAACCGTTCCGGCGGCCAGCGTTTGGCTGGACCATATTCCGCGCCGGGATTCAGACCCAGAATTGGCACCTCACCCTTAGTCCCGCGTTTCCCGAGTGCGGACAGCGCTCCGCCGGACGAGGACACCTGCGCCGCAGACGCGGGTGAGATCCGGGATGATTCCCCAGCCAACCCGAACTTGAGAGCCGCCGCATCGCTCTCTTCCGCCACGACGCTCAGCTCGGGCGGGAGCGGGTCGGAACTGGCGCCGAGAGCCGCCGCCAGGTGGAGATACTCGTAAGTTTGGTGGGCGGCAGGGGTGAGGCGTGAAACGTGATTCGTGAAACGTGATTCGTGGCCGGGGGGAAGATGAATGAGACGGCGGACTTCCCGGGAGGAGAGCTTGTCCATCTTCACGTAACCGGGCCGGGGACTGACGGGCCGGCTGAGCAGCCAGTTGCGCCAGGGACGGGCGTAGCCGACGCGCTGTGGAATCCGGGCCAGCCAGACTTCGAGCGCGGAGCGCGGGGAGTTCGGCAGGACCAGCGCCAAATCGAACGCCTTCTCACGCAGGCGCCGTGCTACCGACCACGCGCCGTCGTCTCGACCGAAGGTCAGGATGCCGTTCAGGCTCGGGTGGCGCCGCCAAAGATCGGCCAGCTTCTCGTGGGTCAGCAGCGTGATGTCCGCTTCGGGAAACCGCTCCCGCAAACGCCGCAACGCCGGCGTCGTCATGACCGCGTCCCCCAGCCAGTTGACTCCGCGCACCAGCAGGCGGCGAGGAGGGACGTTCATAGGGGTGCGCCCGTCCTCGGGCGCAGCGATATCCGAAAACCGGCTGACACCGGCACGTTCCAGCGCACCCTGTGGCCGAGGTTGATGGCGCCCGAGGACGGGAGCCGCAGGTCTCGGCCGGCCGTGGCAAGGGAAAGGTCCGGAGTCAGCCGGTAAGCGGAAGCTGCTGCGCCCGGGGACGGGCGCACCCCAACGCGGACGACTCCGCTATTTTCCCTTTTTCCCATTGCCTGCCGGTTTTCGGATTTTCCAGCGGTTGTGGACCCAGAACCAATTGGCCGGGTCGCGGCGGACCGCCTCTTCGAAGGCGGCGTTGACATCGAGCATGATCTCCCGGGTGGAGCGGGGCTTCCCGTTTTCGTGGGTGGGGATTCTGCGCCCCTGCTCGATGCGCCAGCGCGCCAGGCCGACGCGGTAACAGACTCCCGTGTAGAGCGCGCAATGATAACGCAGCGCGAAGATCGCGGGCGCGGCCGACGTTGAGCAGTCGTGCCCGAGGAACGGCAGCCGCAGGCCGTGATCGCCGGCGTGCTGGTCCGAGAGCAAGCCGAGCATGATTCCCGGCTGGTTCATAAAGGCCTTGAGCGCGGCGGCGTCGAAGCGGCGCTCGAAAAAGAGGCAGCCCGAGCGCTCGCGCAAGGATTGCATCAGCCGGTTGAGCGAGGCCTGCCGCAGCCCGCGATACGTCGTGGCGCACTGGTAGGCCGGGGCGAACTGGCCGAATCGCGCGTAGAGCTCGAAGTTGCCGAAATGGCCGATGGCGGCCACCACGCTCTCGGGTTGGGCCGCGCCGGCGGGGATCGCCGGTTCGGACGCCGGGCCGGATTCCCCGGCTCCTGCCTTGGCGGGCGGATGCGTGAATGCGGGAGCGACAAACTCCACGTGCGGCCGCAACTCTTCAATGTCCATGGCGGCGGTTTTAACCGCGCAGGCGAAGCTCTCGCCGATGCGGCGGAAGTTCTCGCGGGCGAGCTCCCGGATTTCGGCCGGGGATTTCTCATTGGCGAAGCACATCGCCAGGTTGCGCTGGGTCACGCGGCGATGGCGCTTGTCCAGCGCGTAAGCCAGCGCCCCGCCCAGCCGGCCCAGGCGCGCCACCAAGGTCAGCGGCAGGAGCTGCGCCAAGCCAATCACCGCGCGGGCCATGTAATAAAGTGCCATTAGCGGAAACAGATTTTGCGCACGCAGTCCTCGAAATCGGCCGCGCCGCTAAGGATTTTGATCTCGACCCGCAGGAAGTGGATCGGCAGATCGCGGCGGTCGAGCTTGGGAAAGCGCACCGCGTCCTTCTGCGTGGTGATGATCGCCTCGGCCATGCGTTTCTTGCCGCGGTTGATCGCGTTGAGCACCTCCTGCTGGGTGAACCGGTGATGATCGGCAAAGCGCTTGGAATAGACCAGGTCGGCCCCCACCTTCACCAGGCTCGCCTCGAAGCTCTCCGGCTGAGCAATGCCGCTCAGCGAGGCCACCTTGCGGCCCTTAAGATACTCGAGCCCGACCCGCTGTCCGGTGAACACGTCTTCCAGGTAGAGAGGGTGATGGATGCATTCTATGACCCCGGCGGTGGGATTGATCAGGGCGATGCGCCGGCGCAATTCCTCGGTATTGCCGTCGCTCTTGGTGATGAAGATATAGCTGGCGCGCGCCAGGTGCGAAGGCGGTTCGCGCAGCGTGCCGCGAGGCAGCAATCGCTCGTTCCCAAACGGCTGCTGCCGGTCCACCAGCACGATGTCCTGCCGCCGGCCCCGCAGCCGCCAATATTGAAACCCATCGTCGAGCAGGAGCGTGTCGCAGCCGAATTTCTCGATGGCGTAGCGCCCGCTCTTCACGCGGTCCTTGTCCACCAGCACCACCACGTCCTTCAGGTTCGACGCCAGCATGTAAGGCTCGTCGCCGGCCATCTCCGAATCCAGCAGCAGCGATTTGCCGTCCGAAACCACGCGCGGAGGCGTCGTGTCGTCCCGGAGCAGCAGCTTGTTGAGAATCTGTTTGTAGAGCGGCGTCGGCTTGGAACGGTAGCCTCGGGACAGAATCGCCACCGTGCGCCCTTCGTCGCGCAGCACCCGGGCGAATTTCTCGACGACCGGCGTCTTGCCGGTGCCGCCGACCGTCAGGTTGCCAATGGCAATGACCTGCACGCCGAGGGTCGAATCGCGCAAGATGCGCACGTTATAGAGAAAGCGCCGGGTCTTGATGGCGGCCTGGAACATCTTGGACAAGGCGAACAGGAGCCCGCGCGCCAGCGTGGCCGAGGCGCCGGGCCGCTCTTCCAGGACCACCTCCAGGAAGAACGTCTCAAGGCTTTCAGCCCAGGCCCGTAACTTTTCACGCATCTGCCCCCGAGTGTGCCAAGCCCCCACCCCAAGGGCAAGGAGGCACCGCGCGGGGCCCTTCCAAGCCAGTGGCCTGCCTCATAGGCTGGCCTGGACCATCCACTAAACGCCGGGGATGCCGGTCCCGAGCCACACCATGCATGTGGCGCGTGCCGGTTCGGAGTCCCGCTAGGGGCGGTATACTTGTAGCCCGGCATCCTGGGTGGTCATCCGGAGCTCCGTAGGAGCGGCATCTTTGTAGCCACGGACCGCCTCTCTTCTCCTTGTTTGTTTTTCAGCCGCGCGGGGTTGGGCGGTCCTCCCCGTTGGCGATCTTGGGCCGCGCCGCTGAATAACAAGAAAATGAATCTGTCGGCCCCGGTTTCTACAAATATAGCGCTCCTACGGAGCTCCCGAACCTCGCCCAATGTCGCTTGGTTTGATTCGCAGGCACGGGGCGCAGGTCGTAATAGTACCGCCGAGCCAGATACGGGACCGGGGTGGGGACGGCTCGTCCCCACATCCGAGATGCGGTAGAAACTGCTTGTGGGGACGAGCCGTCCCCACCCCTGGTGGCACTGTCGGGGCGCCCGGCATAGGGCCTTGCCACAAAACCGTTGCCTGCCCGGCCTGGCCCGCTCAAACTGGGAATGGTTCGCATAGTCCAGGCCAAGCTGAATCATGCATCTCATAAGTTCCGTTGGTGGCTCTGTGACAATGCCCGACGGGACACACGTCGTCCCGGTCGAGCTCGCGGGGAATAAAATCCAGGTTTACTCCTCAGATTGGCAATTCCTGAGCGCCTGGTACGTTCCGGCTGGAGGGGGCGGCCAGTTCGTTCTTCAGGTCGCGCAAACCAACAGAATTGAAGTAATCACTCGACGGGGCATGATGCGATATCTCTATGAGCCCAATGGCTTGCTCGTATCGGCAGGAAGTTATGCTCCAAAAGCGTTTGACGACTTTCCGGGCTCGTCCGAAAGGGTCCGAGTCACAACGCCATGGTGGCTTTGGATGTTCACAAGTCCAATGCATCCTTGGGTCGCTTGCATCTTGGGCGCGGCTCTTGTGCAATGGGCTTCTCGGGCCAAGCATAGAGGCGAAAAAACGGCGAGCGAAATTCAGCAGGGTTGAGGCCATTTATCAAATCTGCCTCCGGCACCCGCTTCTTTGCCCTCCCATCCCTTTCTCCCATCTTCGCATCTTCGCTCGCCGACACCTCCTGGTACGTTTTTAGCTGTGCTCAGAATGGATGAACAGGACGTTCGTGGCAATCCAGGACCCGGTGCACAGCCTGCTCCGGACGGTCACGCATCATGTCCCGCTCTGCCCGAGCGGCGCGGCCGAGGGGCCGGAGGTTTTCCAATACCGGTTCCGAATCGAGGATTTGCCCGAAGATTATTACGCGCTGGCGGCTTATCACAGTCTCAAAGGGCTGCCGCTCGGCGGCGTGCGCCTCAACCGCCGGCGGGTGGAGACCAGCGACAAACTGGCCATCGTGCGGGAAGCCAACTATTTCGACGCCGTCAAGCTGGACCGGCGGTGCAGCCGCGACCTGCGGATGAAGATCCAGAAGGACGGGCCCGGGATGCTCGCCGGAGATCTGCTGGCCTTTGGCGTGGGAATGCTGCGCGCCATGAATGACGATCCGGTCGAGCCGATTCACCACTACCTTTGGGATCGCCATGGCCGCATCCACACCGAATACGAGGTCGTTTATGCCCGCATCCGGGCCTTGCACTGGAATTCCTTGCCGCTCCTCTACCGCACCCAGAAGGAGTCTTATGCCTCCACGAACGTGATTTATGGCGATGCGCTCGGGGAGTTGGAGCAGCTTTGGGACCGTCGCGCCGACACCACCTTCTTAGACCAGGTGGCCGCCAGCCTCCAGCGCATGCGTGGCCAGGCGGAAATTGCCGCTTTCCTGGACCCGCCGTTGAACCTGGAAGAGGTAATGAAGATGCATTACCGGCAAAAACTTTGGACCACTCCGCCCCGCTCCGGGCGCGCGCTCCTGCGGCGGGTCGAGTGCCTCCTCGAGCATACTACCATAGACACGGACGCCCGCACCGTATTCCGCGACTGGCAATCCCCCCCGCCCGTCCAACCCCCGGCCGAGCCCCCGCCTTCACAAGCCGAAACCGGCGTCTGGGACGGCGATTGCTCCGGCTACGACGGCTGGTTGGGGGGAGACAGGGGAGCGTGAGGCCGGAAACGTGATGCGTAATGCGTAAAACATTACGGGTTTCCGACCCTCACGACACCCTTATAAACAGGGCCTCCCGTCAGGGTTCAAAAAGGTGTCCGGAAAAGCCGGCAAATTCCCGCTCGTCCTGCCAACGGCAAATGCCTTTCGATCAGCATATTACACCACGAATCCCGCGCATCCTGCCAAGTTCTGTGGACACAGTTTCCCGGGTCCTGCCAGCTTCAACTCACTGGCGCTCAGCACGTTGCCAACGCTGCAACCCCGCTGGAGTTTGTCCGGTTTGTCCCGAAACACCCCCGCTCACCGCGCTCACCCCGGCCACGCCGACAAATTCAAACGCCTTACCCTCAACATTATACGCACGCCGAAGTCCGTCGGACTGTGTCCGGAAAACCGGCCGGATGGGGGGACAAACTCCCCATTTTTTTCCGTTCAACGGTCCCTTTCTTCCCGGAGTGAGGCCTCAAGACCCTTACCCCACAGCGACGCCAGACCTTACGTTTTACGCATTACGTTTTAACGTTCTAACGCTTTAACGATTCACGCATCACGCATCACGTTTCACGTTTCACGTTGCTCCCACCCCTCCACCCTCGCCTTCACCGCCGGGTCCATCTTGATAAGTGGGGGCCACGGCCGTTTGAATCCTTCGCCGGGGAGCTTGCGGGTGGCGTCGATGCCCATCTTCGTGCCGATAGCGATCTCGCTGGTCGCGTGATCCAGGACATCGGCCGGGCCCCGGGTCAGCAGCGAATCCCGTTGCGGGTCGGTATTGGCGCAAAGGCGAAACAGCACGTCGCTGGTGTTATGCACATCCACATCTTCGTCCACCACCACCAGGTATTTGGTGAACATCATTTGGCCCATGCCCCAAAGACCGTGCATGATCTTGTAGGCCTGCATCGGATAGCTCTTCCGGATGCTGACGAAAACCAAATTGTGGAACACCCCCTCGGCCGGCAGCGCCAGGTCCACGATTTCCGGAAACGTCATCTTGATGACCGGCAGAAAGAGGCGCACCGACGCGCTGCCAATGTAGAAGTCTTCCATCGGCGGCATCCCGACAATCGTCGCCGGATAGACCGCGTCGCCCCGGCGCGTGATGGCCGTGAGGTGAAAGGCCGGGTACGGCGCGGGCAAAGTGTAATACCCCGTGTGATCGCCGAAAGGTCCCTCCTCGCGCAGCGGCTCCTTGGGATCCACGTAGCCTTCGAGCACAATGTCCGCGTTGGCCGGCACTTCCAGATCATTGGTCTCGCATTTGACCAGCTCGACCGATTGCTTGCGCAAATAACCCGCCAGCAGAAACTCATCCAGCCCATCCGGCAGCGGCGCCGTTGCGCAGAAGGTGAACACCGGGTCGCCGCCCAGGAACACCGCCACCGGCATCCGGGTCCCCGTCTCGTAATACCGCCGCCCATGCCGCGCCCCCACCTTCTGCAACTGCCAGTGCATCCCCGTGGTGCGCTCGTCAAAAACCTGCATCCGGTACATGCCGACGTTCCGTTCCCCGGTATCGGGATCTCGCGTCACCACGCACGGCAACGTCAAAAATCGCCCCCCGTCCAGCGGCCAGCATTTCTGAATCGGAAGATCGAGCAGGGTGGGCGCTGAGGAGCTAGCCGTTAAAACGGCGGGCGCGGCCGGCTCCGTCTCCGGTTTTAACGTTTCAACGTTCTCACGTTTTAACGGCTCAGGGAAGCGATGGATCACCTCTTTGCATGGGCCGGTGCGGACGCGTTTGGGTTTGGCGTGGCGCAGGTCCAGCGCCGTGCCCAGCAGCTTGAGAGCCTCGGCAAAACCGGTCGGCGGCTTGGCCTTCACCAGCGCGCCCAGCTCCGCGGCCGCCGCATCGATCGACTCGGCGCCGAGGCTCATGGCCATCCGCCGATGCGATCCGAGCGTGTTGATGGCCAGGGGCATGGCCGAGACCTTCCCGTCCACCGTCGGCCGCTCGAAGAGCAGCGCCTGGCCGCCGCCGGGCTTTTTCATCTCGCGGTCCGCGATTTCGGTAATTTCGAGTTCCGTGGCGGTCGGTTGGGAAACCCGCCGCAGCTCCCCCGCCGCCTCAAGCCGGTTCAAAAAATCACGAAAAGCCTCGAATGCCATGCCCCCAGCCTACCAGAGAGCCGCCCAACCCGAAATCGGAAATCCGCTCAAGCGAAACCTGATTCCGCCGATAAGCGAAGTGGATGTGGCGTGCGACGCCCCATTTCCTGGCCAGACGGCTGTTCGGGGATCCAACGCGCAGGACCACGGATCTCCCGCACCAGTTGCCGCTGGGGACGGGAAAAGGGTGTGGCGCGGCCAAGTCCTCGCATGACAAACCGTATGAAAAAACGCATTCTTCTGACTCTCGCAACCCTTGTGGGCCTGATCCCGGCCGCGTCTCCATGCTTGGCCGACGAGGCGGCGGCGGCGGCGCTGGCCGCGGAAAGCGAAGCCTACTGCGCTACCACCATCAAGGAGCGGCCCACTCCGCCCGACCTGATCATCGCCAAAGTCAATGAAGCCGCCGCCCTGCTCGAGAAGGAAGGGCCCGCCGCCTTCCCGAAATTCTCCGGCAAAGGCAGCCCCTTCATCTACGAAGGCACCTATATCTGGATCCACACGCTGGCGGAGGCCGAGATGCTCGTTCACCCCATCAAATACAAAATGGTCGGCAACAAGCTCGTCGGCCTCAAGGACACCAACGGCAAGCGCTTCTTCGTGGTCATGAACGATCTCGCCAGAGAAAAGGGCGAGGGCTGGGTGGAATACTCCTGGCCTAAACCGGGCTCGAAAGACCCGATCCGCAAGGTCTCTTTCATCAAGAAATGCAAAATGTCCAACGGGGTTGAAGTCGTCATCGGCTCCGGCATTTACAACGGCGCCGACGCGGACATCGCCAAGCTGGACCTGCGCTGACGCCGAAGGCGGGATTGGCGCAAGCCGGTTCAACCTCGTCAACCACTATGAGCATAAGTTGGAACCAGACCAGCATTCGAACGCGCCTGCTCTTCTTCGGGTGCGTCTGTGGTGGTTTAGTCCTGGGCATTTATCTGACCAGCCGCTGGAGCGAAGCCCAGGTGGGCCGCGCCTACCGCTCCATTGACGCCGCGCATCAGACCATTCAGGGCACCTACGACGCCATTGAGGCCGCCGGCAAGTTTAAAGATGAAATCAACGGCCTGACCCAGGACATCATGGATCTGAGGCTGCGGGAGAAGGACTATTTGCAGTTCCACCGCGCCGATTTGAAAGCCGCTTTCGATGAGATGGCTGCCAGGGTGGGACAGGCCCGCGCCGGCGCCCTGGCCAATAGCGGGCTGACCGGCCGGTTTGAGGAGTACCGCAAAACCTTTGGCGAGCGCGCCGCTCTGCAGGCGCAGCACGATGAACTCAACCAGGCCATGAGCGAGCCGCTGCGGAACGCCGAGGCGCGCCTGACGCAGGTCCAGGCCGCGCTGGAATCCAAGCAGTCCCAGCTCCAGATGGAAGGCGGGACGCTAAAGGCCGATGAAGCCGAGATGCTCAACGTGGCCCGCGACTGCAAGATCGTGCTGCTCAAACTTCTCAACCTTCAGCAACGGTTCCTCTCCACGGGCGACGAGCAATACGTCGAGCAATACAAGAAACTCGCATCGGGAGAGGCGCTGGCCGGGATTCGCTCCCTGCGCGAGTTTGCAACCGCCCTGGGGGACGCCAACTTCATCGAGAGCGCCAAAGTCGTTTCCGCGTCGCTCGACGCGTTCCTCAAGGACATTCAGAAATCGCTGGCCTGCTCGACGCGAGAGCGAAGCCTTGAATCCCAGCTCGACACCCTCGGCGCCGCCATCATGGCGGCGGCCCGGGACCAATTGGCCGCCGCCGACAAGCAAGTGCTCGCCCACAAAAACCAGACCCAGCAGGCCGTCGGTTTGATGCAGTCGGCCCAAGCCTCCGTGGTTGCCTCCAGGCGCAAGGCGAACCTCGCCATGGCGGTCATCGTCCTGGTGAGCATGGCTTTCGGCACCTTGGCTGATTTGGGTCTCGTTCGCTCCATCAACCGCTCGCTCCGCGCCACCATCGCCGTGCTCACTCAGAGCGCGCACCAGATTACCTCGGCTGCCGATCGGGTGTCCTCCTCCAGCCAATCCCTGGCCAAAGGCGCCAGCGAACAGGCTGCCTCGGTCGAGGAAACCAGCGCCTCCCTCGAAGAGCTGGCCTCCATGACCAGGCTCAACGCCGAACATGCCCAAAAGGCCAAGGATCTAGCCAGGCAGGCGCGCGCGGCCGCCGACCGCGGCTCCGGCGACATGCAGGCCATGGCGGCCGCCATGGATGCCATCAAAGGCTCGAGCGACGACGTAGCCAAGATCCTCAAGACCATTGACGAGATTGCCTTCCAGACCAACATCCTCGCGTTGAATGCCGCCGTGGAAGCGGCCCGGGCGGGAGAGGCCGGAATGGGATTCGCGGTGGTGGCCGAGGAGGTCCGCCGCCTGGCTCAACGCAGCGCCCAGGCCGCCAAGGAAACCGCCGCCAAAATTGATGGCGCCATCGGCAATACCGCTCAGGGTGTGGAGATCAGCGGCAAAGTCGCAAGCGCGCTCAAAGACATTGTGGCCAAGACCCGCGAGGTGGACGAGCTGGCGGCCCAAGTGGCCGCCGCCTCCGGCGAGCAAACCCAGGGCATCACCCAAATCAACGCCGCGGTCGGGCAGATGGACCGCGTCGCGCAGGGCAACGCCGCCAGCGCCGATGAAAGCGCGGCTGCCGCAACCGGATTGGGCTCCCAAGCCGAGGCCATGCGGAATTCGGTCGTGGACCTGCAGGCCCTCGTGGGCGGGGGAGCCTATGAGCAGGATCAGGGCATGGCTCCAGCCCCGCCCGCACCGCGGGGACGCGTCGCGCGCGCCCCAGGCGCGATGCAAACTGTTTGATATTACCACCAGGGGTGGGGACGGCTCGTCCCCACAAGCAGTTTCTGACGCGTCTCCGATGTGGGGACGAGCCGTCCCCACCCGCATTCCGCAACTGGCTTGGTAGTGCTTTCCAGATGCGCCAGGCGGAGAACAGCCCATGGCTGTGCGGTTGCTCCCCCCGGGAGGCGCGCTTAGAGTCAGAGGGGTATGTTGTCGCTGGGAATGGAGGGGAAAGTGGAGCGGATTTTCATTGCACCCAATAGTGGCGAACCGATGATCGAGCTGGAAAGCGTCGAGGCGGTTCTCGGGTGCGGACTCCGTGGAGACCGCTACCTCAATCGCACCGGTCACTGGTCCGGCGTGGACGAATGCCAGGTCACCCTCATCGAGGCTGAGATCCTCGAACGCATTGCCGAGGACACCGGGCTGCCGCTGCTGGCCGGTGAGCATCGGCGCAACCTCGTCACTCGCGGGGTCCGGCTCCCTCAGTTGCTCGGCAAGCAATTTGCCGTGGGCCAGGCCGTTTTCGAGTTTCACCGACCCCGCCCCCCTTGCTCCCACCTCCATGCCCTGACGCAAGCCGGCACGGCCAGTGCCCTCTTTGGCCAGCGCGGCGGCATCGGCGCCCGCGTCGTCCGCACCGGTCTTATCCAGGTGAATGACCTCATCGCCGTCGTGGTCCCCGGCCAGGTCCCCACCCCCGTCGATGGCCTCCCCGCTTCGGAGGGCGTGTGAAACGGCGTCTCGGTAAAACGCTGCTGTGAGGTGTTTGGGCCGCTTACGCGGCTTCAGCCCCCGGAAGGCCGCCCAGGAGCATCCCGCCGCAATGCTCTCGCAACCGGTCCCTTGCGCAGTACTTAGCTCAGGCTCGATTTCCTTCGGAATCTAAACAGCCGAAACGCTGGCACCCTGGCAACTCTCACCGCCCCCCCGTTCTACGGCCGGCGTTCTGCATTCTGCGTTCCTTTGCCCGCCTGGTCGGCATGCTGGAGGCGCCCGCGTACCGCGAAAGTCAGCGCCCTCAGCGTCAGCTCACTACAAAGGAATGGCTTGGTGATGAAATCATCGCCTCCGCAAATCCTGGCCTGTTCCCGCAAGGCCGGGTCATCATGGCTGGTGACAAACACCACCGGCGTATGACGATTGGGCCCCTCGGCGTTGCGAATGCTGCTGCAGACCGCGAACCCATCCACATCCGGCATCTGTAAATCCAGAAAGATCACATCACAGGGCCTTTCCGCAGCCAGGGCCAGGGCGCTATTGCCGTCACTGGCGGTTGCGGGTTTGGGGAATTTAAGCTGAAGTACCTGCGTGATGGCGCGCAGCGCGATGGGATCGTCATCCACGGCGAGCGCGCGAACCGGCGCGGCCAGCACTGTGTCTGCGGACGCCGGCGCGGCGCACAAACCCTCAATCAAGCTGGCGGCCGCAATGATGGCGCGCGGGCTGGACAAGGAAGCCTGGGTGGGATCCCCCAGGAGCTTTTTGAGCAGCGTTTCCAGCAGGGTGCTTATCTCCAGGATGGTGTGGTGCCCCGCCTCCTTGGCGCAGAGCCTTAGGGAATGGGCCTTCAGGAACAGGTCGCTAAGCATTTCCTCTTTGATGAACTGTTCGGCGGCCAGCTCGATCAACTCGGCCAGCTCGCGCAGATGCTGTGCCTGCGCACGCGCGTGAGCGAGGAACGTATCAGCGGTCCCTCGCGGCGGCCCCGCCACTGCGGGCTCATGCGCCGCTTCGCGGGGCGGAACCGGCAACGGGCGCGGGGCTTGGAACAGGTTGGCGGCCACCGGCCGCGCTTCGCCGCGCAGGTCGGGGGCGGCGGGAAGCACGAGATCGGGAGGATGGGTGCCGGCCGCCCACGGGAGCGGTGTGCGGGCGGGGCTGCCTCGCCCCCGCACCCGCCGCCGGGCAACCAGCGTGAGCGCTCTTACCGCCACCTCAAACGTAAGGAATGGCTTGCCCAGCAGATCGTTGCCCCCGCTGAGCACCGACTTGGCCCGCGTATCGAAGTCGTTGAGGACCGTCACAAAAACAACCGGCGTCTCGCGATTGGCCGCCAGCTCGTGTAGGCGCGAGCAAAGCTCGAAGCCGTCCACCCCCGGCATTCGCACATCCAGGAATATGACGTCATACGTGCGCTCCGTCGCCAGGGCCAGCCCCTCCGGGCCGTCTCTGGCCACATCCGGCTCCGACAGGATCCGCTTCAGCGAAAACGACAAGGCAAGCCGGCTGATGGCTTCATCGTCCACCGCCAGGAATCTCAATGGCGGCTCGCTGAAGAGTGATCGGTCAACCCCGGGCTTGCACAAATCCACCAGCGCGTCAACCCCTTGAAAAAGGGACCGGATCGTCGAAGGGGTGATGTCGTTGGTCCGTTCCGTAAGCTGCCGGGTCAGCAGCTCCAGCGCATACGCCATTTGCCAGAGCGGGCGCAGTTCCGGGCATTCCGGCAGAACGCGCAGCGATTGAAGGCGGTCGTGGATATCGAGCAAAATGTTGCGCCGAGACCTCTTCGCCTGAGGGCAGGCGATCTCCTCCAGCAATCTCCGGATTTCGATCAAATGCCCGGATGCTGCGGAGTAAAACTCATCCATGGAGCCCACATCCGGTTGCTCCCGGGGAGGTAACGCTGGCGCGACAAGGTTAACCTCCGCTTCCTCCGTTGCCGCGGGCTGCGCTCGGGGCGGCGGGCGGAACGCCGCCAGGAATTCCGAAACCAATCCTTCATCCGCCATCAACCCCCGAGACGACGGCGCCGGGGCCATGCTCCAGGGGTTGTGCCGCGCATTGATGATGCCCGCCAGCCACGGGGCAAATCGGAAAACAGCCCACGCGCCCGCCCCCAGAAAGCAGAGGGTCGGGATCATCTCCCCGCCGCCAAGCGTCGAAGCTGGAACCGCACGGGAGCGGGATTGAGCCGGATTGAATCCCGAAGTCGGACCGCGCGGCCAGCCCTCGGCCACGGCCTGTTTCGGCAGCGTGACCCGCTTGCGGTATTGTTCCTTTTTCGCCTCGGCCTCCCGCTGCACGTCATACCGCACCACCCCGCTCTTTTCGATGCGCGTGGGCTCGTAGTGCGGAGGGGCGGCAGTGGGACCAGGGCCTGCCAGGAGAGAGTACGCCATGAAAAGAAGCGGGGCCGGCCCCGCGCACAGTCCGGCGGCCAGCCGCGGCGAGAGTCGCGAATGGACGCCGCGCCGGCGCGCGCCTCCCGGAGAGGCTGCCGATCCAATCCGCGTAAAGAAACCCATAACCCCCCTTTCCTCCCCTTAATGAATGACCGGCGCGTTCGTCTGGTTTGGAGCCATCGCTGCCCACTGGCTGCGGCAGACTTTCCGCAAGCTCGGCGTCAGCGGCGGCAGCTTGGCCGGGTTGTTGAAGTTGACGTCAAAAGCCCAGTTTCGTGTCGGTGGTTGGTACACCCCGGACAGGCCCCACGCGTTGGTGGCGTAGTGGCTCGGAAACAGGTTGATCAGCGAGCCGTTATAAGTAAAAACAGTCGTGTCCCAGTATTCGAGGAAGCGGATGAAGTTCTCCATGCCGCCGCCGTAGTTCCCGTTGGTCGTGGCCACCGATCCGGCTACAATCGCCGCATTGACCGTCTGCGGGCTGGCTACGCGTGAAGAGAGCGACGCCGTGCTCATTGCATCCACCCACGCCGGCGAGAGAGCGGTCACCGCATCCGCGGCCAGCGACGCCGGCAAGGTTGTCTGCGTGTTGCTGGTGCCGAGGTTGGCCGCGTTGGTCTGGTTATAGTTTCCCAGCACGTACAGCGGGTCCGCCGTCGCCACCGATAATCCTCGCGAGGGCAGTTTCTGGCCGTGATTCAGCCGGACGGCGCCCACACTGTTCCCATTCAGCGTCCGGTCATCGCAGACGTACACCGACGATACATCCTGGCCGCCGAGCGCGGCGCGAATGGTGGAGTTGGTCGCGCTCCAGGTAACCAGGTTGCTCACATTGATATCGATCGGCAAAACGGTCTTGCTCTCGCGATCATCCAGGAAGCTGTTGGTCGTGGTAACGAACTCGGCCAGTTGGTTGGACGGAACGGTCGTTCCGAAGGAGTTGAAACTGCCGCTCGTCGCGGAAAACCCGTTATTGCTCACGATGATGATCATATCGGCCTGGTTATAGAGCCGGGCCTGGCCGGTCTGCGATGTCGGGTCTTCGCCCGCCGGCGGCGGCAGGATGAGTTCCCGCAGGGTCGACGCGGTGGCGTTGGTGAACCCGAGCGGCAACGTCAACGACGGGACCTCCGCCACCGGTGGCACCTCGTAAACCACCGATCCCGCCGGCGCCCCGCGGTTGTCATAAGGGCTGCGCGCAAACAGGATGCTGCCCACCGCCGTCACTCCGCTCATGAACGTCATCAGGTCGTCGGGCTCGACGTACATGCTGCCGTTGGAGTGCACCGGGCCCGTGATCACGAACGGCTCGCCGCAGCTAATCTCCAGGTCCCCCGAGCTGAACATGGCAAACTGAAAGATGGGAATCCGCACCAGTTGGATCTCCTGGAGCACCCCGGCGGTCACAGGCTGGGCGGCGGACGTTTGCGTCGCGTCCGAAACCACCTGGAACGTGGAGACGTAGCCGTTCATTCCGGCATACGTGCCGCTGAGGATCAGGTAGTTGCTCAGGCCGGTCATCTCCACGTAATTGCGGCCCGCGTTGCCCTGCGTGTCATTGAAGGCCCACCCGCTCCAGTAGGACGAGTCCGAACTGGTCGGCACCGACGAGCGGTAGGCGCCGAGATTGTTCACCACCGTCTGCTCGTTCCCATGCAGGTAATCCCACATCATCGCCGCGGCCACCTTTTCCGTGGCGCCTTCCGCGGCCGCCCCGGCGCAGGCGTATTGATTGGATCGATACGTTTGCTTGGCGCTGCTCATGGACCACGCGAGCGCGCCCGCCACCGTCAGCAGCCCCAGCAGGCTCATCACCGCGGTCACCAGCAGCGCGTTGCCGGCCTGTCGGGCTCGGGAGGTTTGGCCGGTTCTCATGGCTATGGGTTTGATCGCTGCGTGACCGAGGTTTCGACCTTGAAGTAGCTCGGAACCGGGCTCTGGGCCTCAGGCGAATACACCTCGAGGCAGCAGTGGATGACGCGGTTGTTCTGGTTGTTCGTAAGGGTGTTCCCCAGGAAATCCTGCGCCTGGAAAACGGTCGTGTTGGTAACCGACGTTGCCAGGATCGTCGTTCCCGTATCAGTGGACGTGCGCCGGAAAGTCCCGTCCGGCGTGTTAATAAAGTAGAGGATGTAGGACGCCGTGTTGGTCGTGGGGTAAATCATCAGGCCGCCTCCCGCTTGTGCCTCGCCATTGGCCGCGGCAACGAAAACGCTGTTTGACACATCGCCCACCACCAGGCTGCTGGAAGCCCGGATCTCCGTCGTCATCCGCCCCAGCGACTTGCGCGCGTCATCGGAGGCCAGCAGCTTGGCCTGGCTGATCTGGAAAAGGCGCAAACCAAACAGATTGGCCGTCACCACCCCGGCGATTAACAGCGAGAAGCACCCCATGGCTACCATGATTTCCGCGAGCGTGAAGCCCGCCGTCGCCTTCGCGTGGCCGCGTGCCCCTGCGAACCTCAATAGGTGAAAGCCCCTCATTGGTCCGGAGCGCGGCAGGTTTCCAGGCTGTTGCTCTGCAGTTGATACCCATTGAAGCTCCAGACGCAATCCACGTGAATTCGCCGCAAAGGAGGATTGGTGGAGATGGTTGAGATCTGTGTGAAATTCGTCGCATACACCCAGTTCGTTCCGGTGCCGGCCAGATCCAGCGTAACCACCTCATCCGGAAAGTTGCTTGCCACCACTTCATCGATCGCGGGCGTAACCGAGGTATCCCATCTCGCAGCGCGGGTCTGTTCGATGCGTTCCGACGCCCGGGCGTTGGCGGTCAGCGAAAGGGCCCATTTGTCGGAGGCTTTTATCACGGAAACGTAACCCGTTACAATCCCCCCAACCGCCAGGCCTGAAATGCCCAGGGCAACCATGACCTCCACCAGAGTCATCCCGCTTCGGACGCCCAGTGTGTACAGCCGCCGTTCGTAAAAGCCCATCGTCATACCGTCCCCGGCGAACTCTGCCTCTACCCTGTTCGCCCATAAGAGTTACGAGTTGCCCGATAGGAAACCACTTTTCGTGCCAACCTGGGCGGCTTTGAGCCTGCGGTCCGCCCGCGAATCACGCGATGTGCAACCTTCGATCGTACAGCAACTTGCCTGTGCGCCCGCACCGGTACCGGCGCCGCTGCGTTGCCAGGCCGATTGTACTGATTCAAGACAGTCGTCGGCAGCCCTGGCTCGGAGGGTGTAGGAAGCGGCGTCTCGGCAGAACGCCGCGGCAAGCACCTTAAAAAGGCCTATAACAGCGATTGGCTCAGCACGGTCCCAGGCGGTAGTTCGTATTTGCTCTGCTGCCATTGTCAGCGGCGGAATGATATTACCGGAAAACCGCCGGTCTGAAATTCCGTTCTCCTTCCCTGGTCTTTTCTTCCGGCTCTTCTCCTGAAAGCTCTTCTTGCTTCTTCCTTTTGGGTTCTTCT
>Ga0181517_10002487_pt1 | contig 18782 bp, 14 predicted proteins | sample PEATcosm2014_Bin_31_FD_119748 | JGI IMG/M metagenome (GOLD analysis project Ga0181517, IMG submission 119748) | Peatland microbial communities from MTU Mesocosm Facility, Houghton, MI, USA - PEATcosm2014_Bin01_30_metaG | ecosystem: Environmental > Terrestrial > Soil > Wetlands > Peat | place... | reverse complement strand
TACAACGGCATCCCCAAAAAACACTTCCCTCTCTTCTTGAAAGAATGTGAATTCCGTTTTAATATACCCTCACCAAAAAAACAGCTTTCCTTTCTAAAAAAGCTCATTACCTAGGTCAGCCCCCAAATCATACAGACTCAATGGTTCCTTCGACTACATCTTTATTTTTTGGGCTTCCTACGGCGCCTATCTCTGCGTTACTCATCGAAAGATTTGCTAATGATTCAACCTACGGTGTGCGCATACGCGCCGCAATGAAGGAGAGCGGCATCATACTTACGGAACCTGAGTGGGCATCCTGGAAAATTGGGGCTATTATTGACGGCGACCGTCCGGCTGGTAATCTGCCAGACCAGTACAATCGATATGATAAGGCCTGCCAGAGAGGCTGGAAATATTTTATTGGAAATCTTAAAGGGCAGGAGAAAAAAGAATTCATGGTTGCGCTAAGAGCTATGTGTAAGCAGATGAAACAAGCATTTCGAGAGGATTTTAAAGGGCTCCGGGTTAGTGCTTGGGGGCAGATGACAGAACATCCCCAAGAAGTTATTTCATACCTTTTAACCTTGGCCCAATCTCCTTTTCGGGGCGGTAAACGGCGCTCTGCACAGTTGCTCCCTTCACATACCTGAATTTCAGTTCTGAGTGATCCCTGTTTGCCGCACGTTAGCCCTTTGAGCTGTTAAAATTCTATAGGAAGATTTCTCTGTTAGTCTGCTAGTCCTTTTACCCAACAGTTTGGGCTTCTATTTTCCCTTCTGCTCTAGTTGGTTCTTTTGAGAGCACGACTGTTACCTTCTCTTTCAAACTATCCAGAGAGTATTCTGACACAGCTTCCGCTGCGGCTTCGGTCTTCTCTTCTAGGGTTGTCTCGACGACAGGCGTGTTTACTTCAGCAGGCGACTCTTTTGGGGAGTCGGATTTCTGCGCGGTCTTGGAGAACTCCTGGGCCTGGGAGAGTCTCATTGAGATGATTCGGGAGACCCCTCTTTCCTTCATGGTCACCCCGTAAAGGATATCGGCGGAGGCCATTGTCCGGCGATTATGGGTGATGATGACAAACTGGCTCCAGGCTGTGAAGTCTTTGAGCATTTCCAGAAACCTTCCAATATTGGCGTCGTCAAGAGGGGCGTCCAACTCGTCGAGCACGCAGAAGGGACTGGGCTTGACCTGGTAGATGGCAAACAGGAGCGCGACGGCCGTCATGGTCTTTTGGCCACCAGAGAGCAGTCCCAGACTCTTGAGCTGGGTACCCGGGGGGTGCGCCATGATATCGATGCCGGAGTTGAGCGGGTCGGCGGGATTCTCCATGAACAGGTCGGCCCTGCCTCCGCCAAAGAGCCTCTCGAAAGTTTTGCAGAAGTTTCCCCGGACAGCTTCAAAGGCCGCCGTAAACAGCGCGGCCGACTGGCCTTCAAGCTCCACCAGGGCGGTGGAGAGTTCTGTTTTTGCGGCCTGCAGATCATCCACCTGGGTTTTGAGGGCGCTGTAGCGTCCCTCATGTACTTTGTAGTCATCCAGTGCCGATTCATTGATCGGGCCAATGGAGTCGAGTTTCTGACGCAGTTGTGAACAGTCGGCAGTGACTGCCTCGCGATTAAGAACACCATAGCGGCCAAGCAGTTCCTCGGCCGACGGAAGCTCCACAGAGGAGAGGTCGAGACTGGATTCATCGGCCCTGGCAAAGAACTCATATTCGTAAAGCTTGGCGCGCCAATTGATGGTTGACGGGGAGACCTCCGCGCCAAAACGGCGGGAGTGCTCTTCGATCAGGAGGCTTTTTCTGCCGTTAAGCTCGCTGACAGTCAAGTTGGCCTTCATGAGGCTTTCCTGTACGATGGAGAGCTCTCCGCGAATGGTCTCGCGGGCTGTTTTGGCTGAAATAGATAGACCCTCCTGTTCTTCGATCTGCGTTTTGAGGGCCTGCAAATCGCCTTCAAGAGAAAGGAGAACGGTGGAAAGCTGTTCGGCGGCATCGGTCTTTTCTTTCGCCTGTGACCGATAGCCCTCAATGTCATGCCTGAGTCGCGTTATTTCTTCCGTGACAAGGGTCTGACGGCTCTCCAACTCGGAAACGCGGGACTGCAGGACGCGCATATTCTCGGTGTGCACTTCCAGGTTATGCTGGGACTGGGCCTCCTTGAGTCGGGCTTCGGCAAGCATGGTGTGGGCCTGGTCGCGTTTAATGCGCATCTGGGCGAGTTCTTCTTCCAGAGCCTTGCTTCTTTCGGTATTCTGGCTTTGAACGCGGACGATCTGGGAAAGATCCTGGAAGAGGACGGCTCTCTTTCCGGCGAGTTCCTCAACGCGAGCCTTGTTGTGCGCGGTTTTTTCGTCGAGAAGCGCGATCTGTTGCGCGGTCTTTGAGATATCGGAGGCTATTTTATCGGCGGCTGCGCCGAGGCTTTCTCTTTGGGCGGAGAGAGCGGCTATTCTTTGGGCGGCTTCGCTTATAACCTTGGAGTTCTCGTTTAGATCGTTCTCAAGCCCCGCCAGCGCCGTCTTGGCCCCGAGGAGTTTGGCCTGGCTTTCGGAGATTTCCGCGTCCAGCTCCTGCAGGCGACGCGAACGGGCCAGGAAGGTGTCTGCCCGCTTGTCGGCATCCACAGAACTTCCCGCGCAATATAGCCCGCCGTGATCGATGGTGGCGCCCGCGAGATTGGCAATAGCCTTGAATTCAAAGGATGGGGAGTCCCTGAGGAGTTCCTCAAAACGAGTGGCGTTGGCGCAGATATAACAGCCTTCCAGGCGCTTTTCAAGGAAGCCTTGGAGCTGCGAGGATTTGACAAAAGCGATGGCGCGCTCCAACCCGTGCGGAATCTCCTCCGGTACTTTCGTAAGGATATGAGCCTTGCCGTAGTTTACGAGGGCTACCTTCTGGCCGTTTTGGAGTTTGCTCAGATCAAACGCGGCTGGATTTCTGGAATAGACGGCTTCAAGCTCGGCGGTAAGGAGGGCTTCGATGGCGCGGATCGCGCGGGGATCGACGTCCATATTTTCGACGACAGGAAGCCAGCCACCTGTTTCCAGCAGGTTTTTGGTGGGTTCGCCGAGACCCTCGTAGCGGGATTGCATCTGTCTGAGGTAATCGCGCTCTGCGACAAGTCCGGCGTGGGTCTTGCCAAGTTCCTCAAAAGCTGTTTGTTCTGTGGCATTCTGTTTCTCGAGCTCGGTACGGAAGGCGCGCGTTGAGAGTTCTCTGGCGCGCAGGATATCCAATTGCTCCGAGCATAATTTGATGGAGGAGGCGATTTCGGCAGACTCGCCGGTCATGCGTTCCTTCTCGGCGCCCAGGGTTTCGCGCTGCGCGGCGACGGGTTCCAGAGCCGATTGAAGACCGTGCGACTCAAGCTCTATGTCGCTGAGAGCCTTCTTGAACGCATTCATCTGTCCTTCTTGTTCCAGCGTCAGGCTTCGCAACTCGACCTCATCGGCAAGCGCTTTTTCGTACGCCTTTTGGCCATCCTCGTGAGCCCTGGCCAGCTCGATAGCCGTTTTTTTTGCTCCTTCGGCAAGCTGACGGACGTTCAGCAGGTTGTTTTCCAGCGCGGCCAGATGCTGCTTGGAAGCGTCCGAATCCGCCTTCAGGGCCTTAAGATTTTCCTCGAGGGAAGCGATTCTTTCAAGGGCTTCGGTGGCACGCAGGTTCATCCACTTGGCGTGCGAGAGAGCCTCTTCACGGGCGGAACGTTTTTCAAAGATGGAGCCGGAGAGACCCTGCTGTTTGGCAAGCAGTTCTCCCATACGGCCTTCGACGTCGCTCAAGGATCTTTCGTGGGTGGAGAGCTTCTCCTGCTTGGCCCGGAGGCTCTCTTCCAGGGGCGCCACAAGGGCGGACTTTTGCTGAAGTTGTTCTTCCAGGTTTTGGTAGTCGTGCCCAACGATGGCCAGATCCAGCGCGTTGAGCTGCTTTTTGATGCGGGTGGCCCGGACGGCTTTGGCGGCCTGCCGCTTGAGCGATCCCATCTGGCTCAAGACTTCGCTCAAGATGTCGCTTAAGCGCGCGAGGTTATTCTCCACGTCGGTCAGTTTGCGGAGTGTCTCCTCGCGCTTGGCCCTGAATCCGCTGACTCCGGCTGCCTCCTCGAACACGGCGCGACGGTCGAGTGGATTGGCGGAAAGGAGTTTGTCGATCTGACCTTGTTGTAGAAATGAGTACGAGACTCGTCCGATGCCGGTGTCGCGGAAGAGCTGCTGGATATCTTTCAGACGGCAGGCCTTGCCGTTGAGAAAATACTCGGATTGGCCGTCGCGCTCGACGCGGCGCCCCACCTCGACCTCGTTGAAGGCGGTGCCGAGTTGTTTCTCGCAGTCGGTAAAAAGAAGCGTCACTTCGCTGAAAGACATTTGGGGACGGGAGTCGGTGCCTTCAAAGAGAACATCCTGCATGGTGGAGGCGCGCAGGCTCTTGGGGCTTTGTTCGCCCAAGACCCACTTGATGGCGTCGGCAACGTTGCTCTTCCCGCAGCCGTTGGGGCCAACAACTCCGGTTACTCCCGGCTCAAGCTCGATGACAGTCCGGTCCGCAAAACTCTTAAATCCATGTATGACAAGGCGTTTTAAGTACATTCTAAGGTTTTACCCAATTTAGCGCGTGAGGTCAAAGTTTTTTGAGCGGACCGCCTATACGTTGTGCCTGGGAGATATTTTAGTCATATCGACCTTATGAGTCTCATGGAGGAGGTAAACGGATATTGTAGTAATGACGCCAATGGCAATGAGATAGGATGCCACCCAGAAAGGGTTTCCAGAGCCGTATTTCAGGAGGAAGGTGCAGATTAATGGAGCCAGCCCTCCTGCGAGCGGAGAAGCCAGCTGATAACCCATGGAAAGCCCGCTATAACGCACTCTGGTTCCAAAAAGCTCTGTAAAGAGCGCTCCTTGTGGAGCGTACATGGCTGCATGCCCCACTCCCATTGCCAGAGCCATACCGGTCCATATAATCCAGGTTACTTTAGTATCCAGCATCCAGAAGAACGGGATTGCGAACAGGATTAGGAATAGTGATCCAAAAAGATAAACCGGCCTTCGTCCGAGTTTGTCGGATAGTTCTCCAAAAAACGGCAACGCAAAGAATTCCGCTATAGAAGCGATAATCACCCCGTTCAATATGACAGACTTTTCAATCCCCAAACAGGTGGTCACGTAAGTCAGCACAAAAACAGTAAAGACATAAAAGCTGGCGTTTTCGGCGATGCGGGCCCCGATTACCAAGAGTATCTGTCTCCAATATTGCCTGACGGCCTCTCCCAGTGGATTGCTCGGCATATCTTTGGCCTCCTGCATTTGTTTGAAAAGGGGAGTCTCATCTATCTGTGATCGGACGAAGAGTCCGACCCCTGTCAGCACTATCCCTATGAGGAATGGGACTCTCCAACCCCAGGAGAGAAACTGTGGCTCTGGCAGCGCCGCAAAAATAGAAAAGAGAACGGTGGAGAATATCAAGGCTATGGGGACGGAGGCTTGAACCCATCCAAGGTATAATCCCCTTCTGCCTTTGTGGCCATGTTCTGCCGTCATTAGGACCGCTCCGCCGTATTCTCCGCCAATTGCTAGTCCCTGGATGCAGCGCAGTAGTAGAAGCAGAAGTGGCGCGTAAATTCCTATGGATTTATAGGTGGGCAGCAGTCCCATGAGAAATGTGCATATTCCCATGAGCATTAAAGTAAGGATTAACATGGATTTCCTTCCAACCTTGTCACCCAATTGCCCAAAAATGATACCGCCTAAGGGTCTTACAAAAAACCCAATGGCATAGGTAACGAAAGCGGCAATCGTCCCCGAGAGAGGGTCGAATTCTGGAAAGAAAAGTTTGTTAAAGACGAGAGCGGCTGCAGTGCCATAAAGATAGAAATCGTACCACTCAATCAGCGTTCCCATGGCGCTTGCAAGAACTATCTTTCGCATGGCTGGATTATGCATATTTTCGCACAGCTACAAGCCTATTGTTTTGCTGCAATCATACTGATCTCCAGTTTGGCTCCAAGCGGCAGTTCCTTGACGCAGATCACCTCACGTGCGGGGAACGGGTCGCTCATGTAGCTGCCATAGATTTTGTTGACTGTGCCGTAGCTGGCCATATCGGTTACGAAAATGGTGGTTTTGACCACGCGTGAGAAGTCTAGTTGGGCCTCCTTGAGTATTCCTGCCAGGTTTTTCATGGTCTGATGGACTTGGTCTTCAAAAGAGCCTTCAAGCAGCTTTCCGTCTGAAGTCAGGTAAATCTGTCCTGAAGTAAAAACAAATTGCTCTGTTTCGACGGCGTGGGAGAACGGTCCTGTTGCGGCAGGAGCCGATTTGGAAACAATCTTCTTTTTCATGATTTGACTTCCTTTTGTGGAAAGGGTCGGACAGCCTCTTCGTATACGATTGCTTTAGCGATCCGCATTTTACGCTATAGTGGTCATGTCGTCCATTCAAATGTTCTCCAAGAGGGGGGCTTTTCTTTCTGTTATAATGCCCGTGTTCTTTGATAGTCCACTGCAGAAGAAATATTTCCGCATAGACAATGGTTCTACTCGCTTATGACCCGCACCTGCGGCAGCCCCGTATCACTGCTTCCAAATCATGCAACGGGTGGCGTGTTGCTTGAGGCGTTATGTCACACTTTTCCCTCCCCAAACAGCCGTGCTTTTCCTCCTAAGTGAGACAAAATAATACGGCAGCCGATCACTGATCCAGGGAAAGAAAAATCACTGCTAACAGTGAGATTTTTTAGCCTCAGTGTCATAATGTCTCACTTGTTAACCGCGCATCACTCTCTCAAAAATCTCATCCACTTTGATGGTCTCGATGCCCTGCCCCTCTGGGGCCTTGATCTGCGTCACGCCCACATGGAAGACCGGACGCGTGCGTAGCGGGGATGTCGGGCCATAAAGCACAATCGTGGGGATGCCCAGAGCATTGGCTAAATGAATGGCGCCGGTGTCGTTGCCAATGATCAAGCTGCACTTGGAGAGCTCATCGGCCAGGCCGTCGAGGGCTGTCTTGCCAATAAAGTCGGTGACAAGGGGCAGATTGTGGGAGATCGTCTGGCCAATCTCCTGTTCCGTGGGAGAGCCGAATAAGGCTATGGGGCGATTCAATTTAATGGCCAGGTCTCTCCACAGCTCGGCAGGATAGCGCTTTTCCGGGGTATTGGAGGAGCCCGGGACAAAGCCGATGGGCCCATTCCTATTAAAAGGATTCATGGTAAACGGCGCGTAGGAGACTTCCGTGGTCAGCCCGAAGTGCTTGAACATCTCTTCCAGGACCTTGCTTTGATGGGTGGTTTCCAGGTTTCTCCTGAGGATGGCGTAGCCGTCGGTCAGGAGCGGGCGCGCGTAGCCCTCTCTTCTTAATCCGATGCGGATTTTGGCTCCCGTTACAAGCATTTCGATATCCCCCCGAATGGAGTTGGTGAGCGCAATGCTGGCGTCCGGGTGCTCATGAGAGAGCCTCGAGCACAGTATCCAAGACGGCAGGCCGTCGGCGGGCAGCCCAATGAACCGATCGGCCAGGGGGAATTTATTTAAAAGGGGTATATAGGCGGAGCGAGAGAGATAGGTGATGTGTACGTCCGGACGGCTGGCGCGAAGGGCTCTGAGCATGGGGAGAGCCATGACCACGTCGCCCAGCCAGTTGGGCAAACGGACGAAAATCCTGGTTTTTTTCTCGCTCCACGACTTTTGCAGGACCTCGCGGCCGGCAAATCCGAGGACCTCACGGGGGCGGTCGAGGACCTTCCAGCGTCTATGCGTCCAGAGCCAGTCGGTGGAAGTGACCGGGTTTTTGAGATAGTTTTCCAGCCACTGGTGCGCCTGCAAGGCAAGGGAGGGCGCGCGTTTGGAATTGTCGAGCTTTTCAACAACAAGCTCCCCCCTCCAGAAAGAGGTGCGCTTGATGGCAAAAATGAAAGCGTTCAAGTCAGTGTGCTTGGCGATGATATCCGGCAGGTCACTGACGGCGGCAACGCGTCCCATAAAGGAGATAAGGGAGCCCTTTTCGCCGCTGCTCTGGTCAAAGAGAATCGCACCAATCTGCCCTGCCTGTATCTCCCGAATAAGAGTGCGCACTCCGGTGGAGCGGTTCAGGAGCCTTACGCCGTGCTTTTCACGCCGCCCAAGTATTATTTTTTCGAGGACGGGAGATTTGAAGGCGCGATATAGGACGCTTGTCCGGCGGGGAAGCCCCGTCAAAGCGGGCAGCGCGGTAAGAGCCTCCATCAGGGTGGTGTGCGGTATCAAAAGGAGAATGCCCTTGGGGTCCTTGAGCAATTCCTGGATTTTGGCCTTGGTGTCCGGCGAGATGTAGATGGTGCGCTGCCATCTTCTTTGGGAAAAGAACTGCCCGGCAATCCCCAAGAGTCCCAGTTCAACGGTTCTTTCGCAGGCTTTGAGGGCAAGGGTTTTATCCTGGGGTTTGAGCCCGAGCGCCATTTGACGATTCCTATGGACGAGACCGCCGCGCGGTGAAAGCCGCAGAAGCGTTCCTGCCAGATAGCAGCAGCCCGCCACAACCCTTCTGGGAAGAGCGGCAAGCAGATAGCCTAAAAGCTGGACGAGCATTCCCGAAAAGAATAGCGTGGTTTTGAGAAAAATTCCAGACCAATGAAGCTGCTTATCATAAAACCTTCATCTTTGGGCGATATTGTGCACGCTTTGGTGGTAATTGAGTCGATAAAGAGTCAACGCCCCGACTCTGAGATTACCTGGGTGGCGCGCGGCACCTTTGCGCCAATCTTGGAGAGCGCGGCTTGCGTAGATAGAATTATCGTCTTTGACCGCAAAGCGGGACTGGGCGGATTTATAAGACTTTTGAAGGAAATCCGGCGGGAGCGCTATGACGCGGTGCTGGAGATGCAGGGGCTCTTGCGCACTGGGTTAATGGCCTGGGCTGCCAGGTCGCCGCTAAAGATCGGCAGACGTGACACAAGAGAGGGCGCCTCTTTCTTTGTGCATAAGCGCGTGCGGCTTCCCCAAAAGAGCCAACACGCGGTGGACAAGCTGATGGAATTTCTGCCTGCATTGGGACTGGCTATCCCAGCGAAGACTGAAACTCTTTCCTTGAAGCCGGATATTTCTGCTCCCAAATTACCGGAGGGCTCTATTTTGATTTTTCCCTCTGCGCGCGGAAAGAAGTACCAAAAGGAGTGGCCGTTTTTTAAGGAATTAACGGTGGAGCTTTTAAAGAAGCATCCTGTGGCTTGGTGCGGCGATTTGCCGATGGACGTTCCTGTCGGGGCGCTGGACTATTGTGGCAAAGTTTCCTTGAAAGAGCTGCTTCCATTTATCAAGCAGGCGCGGCTCATCGTATCCAATGACTCCGGGCCCATGCATATGGCGTCGGCAATGGGTGTGGAGGTGCTGGGGATCTTTGGGCCGACCGATCCGGCGAAGGTGGGGCCCTACCCGCTGCAAAGGCCGAATAACCATATAATGAAATCCTCCACTGGTCGCATAGAGGATTTGCCGGCCCAAGAGGTCTTAAGACAGATCAATGCGATTCTGGTTTAACGTTTTCCGATATACTCCTGTCCCCCCATGTACGGGACAATCACCTTTGGCAGTTTGACTGAGCCGTCGGACTGCTGATGCGTTTCCAAGAGCGGTACCAGGATGCGAGGGGTGGCGATCTCGGTATTGTTGAGAGTGTGCACGAACTCCACCTTGCCGGTCTTGCTGTCGCGGTAGCGGGTGTTGGTGCGGCGCGCCTGCCAGTCAAGGAGTGTCGAGCAGCTGTGCGTCTCGCGGTATTTGTTCTCGCTGGGGCACCAGCTGTTGACGTCAAACATCCGGTACTTGCCCATGCCCATGTCTCCGGTGCAGCAATCCATCACCTGGTAGGGAATCTCGAGATCTTTGAGCAGATCCTCTGTATTCCCCAGGAGCTGCAGGTGCCACTTGATCGACTCTTGGAGGTCATTCTTGCAGATGATGAACTGTTCCACCTTGTTGAACTGATGGACTCGGATCAGTCCGCGCACGTCCTTGCCAGCGCTGCCAGCCTCGCGGCGAAAACACGGGGAGAGAGCGCTGTACTTGAGAGGCAGGTCGCTCTCCTGCAGAATTTGCCCCGCATGGAGGCTGTTGATGACGATCTCGGCTGTGCCCGATAGAAACTGGTTGTCCTTGGGCAGTTCGTAGACGCTCTCGCGATCACCGGGAAAATGTCCTGTACCGTAGAGCGCCTGTTCAGAAACCAGAGAGGGAACGGTTAAAATGGTAAAGCCTTGCTTGGTGAGCTTGTCCAAGGCGAATTGAAGAAGGGCAAGCTCCAATTTTACCAGTTCGTTGCGCAGTCCATAAGTGCGGTTGCCGCAGATGATCGGGATTTGTTTGAAGTCAGCCCAGCCGTTTTTCTCGCAGAGCTCCACATGATCAAGGGGCTTGAAATCGAAGGTCGGGATCTGTCCAACAGTTCTAACCACTTTATTTTCAGTATCGTCTTTCCCGATTGGAGCCTCCGGTGAGGGAATGGTTGGGGTAAAATAGAGAAGCATCTGCAGCTGTTCTTCCAGGGGCTTCATTTTGGCGGCAATCTCGGCTGCTTTGGCACCAAACTCCTTGGACTGGGCGACAAGAGTGGGACGCTCCTCTTTGCTGGCCTTTGGGATTTTGGTGCTGATCGCGTTCTTCTGGGCTGAAAGGGATTCACCCTCGCGTTTAAGAGATGCCAACTCCTTGTCGACGGAGAGAATCTGATCGACATCAGTTTTAAGGCGTTTTACTTCCACGGCTTTTTTGACGACATCTGGGTTTTCGCGGATAAATTTGATATCTAGCATAAGAGGTTTCATTATGGGAGAGGCAAATACTGGCATCAAGCATGGAATTGTTGTAGGATGGGCGCATGGGAGCCCCGCTTTGGGATAAATTTTGCAGGCAGATTCAGCCGGAAAGACTGGAAGAAACTGTTGTGGATAAAATTCGCGGGACGACTTACCCCATCGCGGTAGCCTGCTCTGGAGGGCCGGACTCCGTGGCGGCTGCCCTTGTGACGCGGGCTTTGGCGAAGGTTCCGGTGACGTTACTGCACTTTGACCATAGGCTGAGGGGGAGAGCTTCCCGGCAGGACGCGGAGTTTGTGCGGGAACTTGCCAAGAGAATCGGGGCAGATTTTCGGCAGGGAGAATGGGATAAACCCAACAAAGGCAATGAGACCCTTGCTCGTGAGGCCAGAATGGCCTTTTTGCATCAGTGGGAGCATGAATGCATTGTCTTTGGCCATCATGCCGACGACGCCGCGGAGACTTTCCTGATGCGGCTTGCGCGGGGAGCGAGCATCACCGGGCTTTGCGCTCCGCATCCAATCAATAGGGTAGGCACGCACGTTCATTTGCGTCCTCTCTTGCCACTGCGCAAAAAGGAGATAGAGGCCGCGTTGCGAACCTGCAAGATCAAGTGGCGCAAGGATCATACAAATGCGCATAACGATTACCTGCGCAATCGGATCAGAAACAAGTTGCTGCCTCTATGGCAGAAGATCGAGACGCGGGATGTTGTGGAGGGAATTCTGCGAACGCAAAAAGGCTTAAGAAAATTGCCAGCGGGAGCCGAAGAGGCGGCAGAGGGCATTCCGGAAAATGAATTTGTGGGGGAATGCAATATCAGCGGAGTCTTGCCGGCGGGGGGGCTATTGTGCCTGCCTTGGGGTGGTATTTTGGAGGCCAGATCTTCCCAAGCTGACACGGCGCATATCCGCAAAAACAGCAGTCAGTTCCATGTATGGATCAGGAATATGGGACCACTCTTTGTGCGCGGTTGGGATCCGGGGGAGAGATATACGCCCTTTCTTGCTCCGGGGAGCCGGAAGGTGAAGGAATTGCTCAACGAAAACTGCAAGGATGTGGCACCTGAAATCAGAGCCTATTGGCCGATGGTGGTGGATATCTCCGGTAAACCGCTCTGGATACCCGGACTTCGGATTGCCTCCGGCACGCAGGCTGTGTCCGGTGAACCCGCGATTGAATTGATTTTTAGAGAAACCTCGGCTAAGATGGCAAAGGAATGATTTTGAAAAAAGTGGGAGAATCTCTGTTGGCGCTCATCATAGGAATATTGACTGCGTATGTTTTTGTCTGCCTATACGCCTTCCTGTGGGGAGACTTTTTTCTCTTCGCGACGCGGCCTCCCACCTACAGCTTTGGCGGGGATTATATAAGCATAGAAACCGCGGGGAAAAACAAGATAGCGCTGCTTTTCCTGGAGAATCCCACGGCGCGATATACGATTCTCTACAGCCATGGCAATCTGGAAGACATTGGCTTCATTCGTCCACGCATGGAGCTTTTTCGCAGGCATGGCTTTAGCGTTTTGTGTTATGATTACCCCGGCTTTGGCGCAAGCGAGGGAAAAAAGAACGAAGAGAATTGCTACGACGCGGCAAAGGCGGCATATGATTATCTGACGCAGATATTGAAAATACAGCCTTCACGGATTATCCTTTACGGGCGCTCAATGGGTGGGGGGCCCACTGCATACCTGGCCGAGAAGTATCCCTGCGCGGGGGTGGTAATGCACTCTACCTTCGTTTCGGCCTTTCGTGTGCAGACAGGCTTGAAAATTCTGTCTTGGGACCGCTTTGAGAACCTGCAGAGGATACCGCAAATCAAGCGCCCTATGCTTTTTGTCCATGGGCTGTCTGACGAGACGATACCCGTGTGGCACACCCGGATGATGATAGCCTGCGCCAAAGCGCCGACAATGAAATTGCTGGTGCCTTATGCGCTGCATAACAATGTGGTTGAAATGGCGCAGGAAAATTATTGGGATGTTCTAAGGGACTTTGTGGCTCTTATTGAAAAACAATCATGAATGGCACACTTATCATACTGCCTGCGGGCTTCGAGGAAATAGAAGCCATCACCCCCATAGATCTCCTACGGCGGGCGAATATCCGGTTGACCGTCGCCGCGCTGAAGCATCCACAGCAGGTGACGGGTCGCAGTCGGTTGGAGATCATAGCCGATGGAATGCTCGATGAATATATCAACAACCAGTACGACATGGTGATCTTGCCGGGAGGGCCGGGGCATACGAACTATTTTGATAATCCGATGCTGGAGAAGTTTCTGAAGGCGCAAAAGGGATATATGGCGGCGATCTGCGCGGCTCCGGTGGCGCTCCATCGAATGGGGATGCTTAAAGGAAAGAGATACACGTGTTTTCCCGCCAATCGGGACGAACTCAAGGAAGCTCTTGATGAGAGAGTGGTAGTGGACGGGAAACTCATCACCTCTGTGGGCGCAGGCAGCTCTTATGAGTTTGCCTTGAAGCTGATTGAACTGCTGGAAGGAAAAGAGAGGGCTGAAGAGGTGGCAAGACAGACCTGCTACTTGGCGAAGCTGGCCTGATAAGCCCGACCGAATTTGAAACTGTTCAGGGGGGTCGCCTTGTCGGTTTCGGTGTCCAAAACGGTCAGCTGTCTGGTTCCGGAAGTTCTGGCGGTGTAAATCAAATGCCGGCCATCGTTGAGCCAGGTGGGCTCGACGGCATCTCCCGCCTCGTGAGTCAGAATTTTGCTTGTGTGTTTGGTGAAATCATAGAGCGCCACCTGAAAACCGCTGCCAACTCCGGCTGTAAAAGCGATCTGATTGGGATCCCTGGGATTCCATACGGGCTCCGCGCAGTAATTGCTGATGTTGGTTGCCAATCGCCTCATGGGTCCGCCAGTGACATCCATCACATAAAGTTGCGGTTTACCCGGCAGGTCGGAAGCAAAAACAACCCGCCCGCAGTCCGGAGAGAAGCTCGGCCCCGCTTCAATGGCGGGCGTATGGGTAAGTCTTCTGAATTTTCCCCCCTGGGGATCCGAGAGGTAAATTTCGGGATTCCCGCTGGAAGACAAAACCAGCGCGATCAGATCGCCCTTTGGACTCCAGCTGCCGCCGGTATTAAGTCCCCGAAAGCCCGCGATTGTGGTCCGCCGTCCGCTTGACAGATCCACCCTGTAGAGATCGGGATAGCCCGAACGATAATAGCCGGTGTAGTTGATAGCCCTGCCGTCGGGAGAGAGCCGGGGGCTGGCGGCCAGCGCCTTATCGTTGGTGATCTGACGAATATTCTGGAAGAACAGGTCGCTGATGTAGAGCTCGTCATGGCCGGTTCTGTCGCTTATAAACGCTATCTTGCCCGTATAAAAACCAGGAATACCCAGAATTTTCTCCACAGCCCTGTTGCAAGCCTCAAGCGCCAGATAACCGGGGCGTCCGCCCTGGAACTGTTCCTCGTAGAGGACCCTCTTGGGTTTGGTGCCCAGCAGAACCAACTCAACCTTGCCGCCGGAGATCTCGCGAAACTCCAAAAGCACATTTGCGGCATCGGGACTGACCTTCAGTAATCCCCCGTTCATTCCCAGTGCCCTGTCGATCAGCGGAGCCAGGGTGCCGCATTTGGTATCCCAGTAGACGGGAACGGTTTTGGCCACGCCCAAACGCGAGATGGTGCCCAAATCCAGGGATCTTTGCGCGCTTGCCAAACAGGCCAGCATCAAAAAGAATAGAAAAGCTCTCTTCATGGGAGCCATTTTAGCTTTTTTATGGCAATAACGCAAGAAACCATCCTGCAGGCGCTTCGCCAGGTGAAATACCCCGGCTACACGCGGGACATTGTTTCCTTCGGATTTGTTAAAAATATTCAGATAGGAGCTGAAGGACTCTTGGTGAGTCTGGAGCTTTCCAGCGCAGATCCACAGATTACGCAGGCGCTTCGGGAACTGGTGGCCGAGGCGTTGAGTCCATTCGAGAAGCAGACGCGGGTGAAACTGAAATTTTCGACCAAGGAGGCCCAAACGGCGAAGCCTTCCGAACGCGCGACTTTGCCCAACATCAAGCACAAGATAGCGGTCTCCAGCGGCAAGGGAGGCGTCGGGAAAACGACGGTGGCGGTGAATCTGGCATATGCGTTGCGCGCGGCAACGGGGGCAGATGTTGGACTTCTGGATTGTGATATGTACGGCCCCACGGTCCCCCTGATGCTGGGAGCAAAGGGCGAAGTATATGGGGAGAATGGCATGATTACCCCTCTGGAGGTTCATGGATTGAAGGTAATGTCGATGGGGCTTCTGATAGACGAGAACAAGCCGGTAGTCTGGAGGGGCCCGATGATAGACCAGACAATCAAGCAGTTCATTGAGCAGGTGAATTGGGGAGGACTCGACTATCTGATTATCGATTTGCCGCCGGGGACCGGGGATGCTCAGCTGAGCTTGGCAAAAAGGCTGGCGCTTGACGGGGCTCTTGTTGTGACAACCCCGCAGATGGCGGCCTCCCAGGTAGCCGCGAGGGGCGCGCAGATGTGGGGGAAGGTGGAGGTGCCGGTGCTGGGGGTCATTGAGAATATGAGCTACTACCCTATATCGGGAGGCAGGAGGGAATTTCCCTTCGGCAGCGGCGGAGGACGGCTGGTGGCGGAGACACTGGGAGTGCCAATGCTCGCGGAGCTTCCGATAGACGGGAGATTACGGGAATTGGCTGACAAGGGCCAGCCGATTCTGGCGGCCAATCCGGATTGCGAGTCGGCAAGAATATACAAAGAGCTGGCTCACACATTTTCGAAAAGACTCATATGATAAAAATTATAAGGCAGATTACCCCGCAATGCCGAGTGCTTGTGCAAGGCAAGGCCTACAGGCCACTAGCCAAGTCAATCTACGCCACAGTCGCTTGTCCTGACGAGCCCTATGCAAAGATATTTTTTGCTGGAAAACGCGTGTTGGTTATCCCGTGGGGTGGAGCTTTTGTGTACTTTGGAAAAGAGGTCAGTACGATCACAAGGGAAGTTCCTCCGCCCGCAAGGCTGTTTTACGAAGGGACAAAATATAGAAGGGTGGCGCATGACTATCAGGTGGTACTTTCCCTGGAGTTTGGCGCGGCGCTGGCGGCGGAAGGAGAGGTGATGTTCTGGGATTACAATGGCGTGGTGAAGAAAAATATGTTTTTGAGCCTGGGAATTGTCCAGCGAACTGGTAAACGAGCGGATGTGGCGGCCGTTCTTTTGCAAAAAAATGAGATAAGTTTGAAAGCCTGATTCTTCCTACTCCTCCCCATTCTCCTCTTCCTCCGTCTTTGGAGCCAGCGCGATCAGGTCACTCATGCTTTTGAAGTAGAGGGTAAAGTGCGTATTGTCGCGGATGGCGCCAACGATATTCTGGAAGAGCTCCTTCTTCGAAGATTTTAGTGCTTGTATGCGGGCCTCCACAGTGCCTTCGCTTACGATGCGATAGACAAACACCGTGTTTTTTTGTCCAATACGGTGAATGCGGTCGATGGCCTGATCCTCCACTGCCGGGTTCCACCAGGGATCCATCAGGAAGAGGTAGTCGGCCGAGTGCAGTGTAATGCCAGTGCCTCCCGCGCGCAGACTGACCAGCATGACGGCCGTGCCGTTGTGCTGTTGAAACTCGCTGACGGGTCCCTGGCGGTCCATGGTGGCGCCGGTGAGTTCAAAAATCTTCAAATTGGGGAGCCTTGCGGATACTGCCGAGCGGATACGATGCAGGAAGCTGACAAACTGGCTGAACAAGACCACCTTGCTGCCAGCGGCAACAATTTCTTCCAGTCTTTCCAGCAGGGCGTTGATCTTTCCGCTCTCGTTCTCGGCACAGTTGACCCAAGGCAGAAGTCCCGGATCGCAGCTGACCTGGCGCAGGCGGGTAAGAAGAGTAAAGAGAGCCAGTCCCCTTTCCCGTCCAGCCCTGCGCAGATCATTGCCGAATCTCTTGATGCCCTGTTCAACCAGCCTTTCGTACTGGGTGCGCTGGAGGGCGCTCATGGGCACCGTGATAACCGCTTCGACTTTCTCCGGCAGATCTTTTGCGACCTCGGTTTTTGTTCTTCGGAGGATGAAGGGACTGACCTGCTGATGGAGTTTACCTATCAGCGCGGGGGAAGACGCCTGGTCGAGCGCCTCAAAACGGGTACTGCCACCCAGAAGTCCGGGCATTAGGAAACGGAAGATGCTCCAGAGGTCCATCGGACGATTTTCGATGGGAGTACCAGTCATCACGAGCCGTTTTTGCGCGCTGATGCCATAGCATACCTTTGCGGACTTGGTCTTTGGATTCTTGATCATTTGCGCTTCATCCAAGATCGCATATTCAAAAGAGATGCCGGGAAGTTCTGCGGCATGGCGTTTGAGTTGCCCGTATGAAGCCAGCCATATTCCCCTGCTTTTGTTGTTCAGGGGGTTCTCTTGGGAGAGAATGTTCGGTCTGATGTTTGGAAAATGCCTGGAGAGTTCCGCCACCCAAACCGGTACGACGCTGGCCGGAGAGACGATCAGGGAAGGCCTGTCTTGCTGATCGGCGGCGCGCGAACCGATCAGTGAGAGGACTTGCAACGTCTTTCCCAATCCCATTTCGTCGGCCAAGAGCGGGTGACAGCCGTGACTAAGCATATGTTGTAGCCAGGCCACTCCCTTCTTCTGATAATCGCGGAGACATTCTGGGAGCGCCCGCATGGGAGAAGGTTCCTCCAGAAGCGAATGAGTCCAACCTTCAAGGTCTTTTGATAGTCGTATGGGGAGGGCGTCCTGTCTGAAAATGGAGAAGAGCATATACTTTGGCACCGATCCACTCCCGTTGAGAATAGCCTCTTGCCAGTCCGCGACAATATCGGCCTGTTCGTCTGAAAGTTTGACGAGTCCCAGCGATGGGATGAGGGCGGTACCTCTCCCTGCCTTCAAAACCAAGCGAATCTGTTCTTTGGTCAATTCGCACCCCTTGAGCAGGAACAACCAGTTGAAACGCAGATTTTCCCCATCTTCGCAGGCGGTGACTTCCACGGTTGCAATCTGGGAGCCTTTTGCCAGATGCAGGACTTCCGGGGTCAGATCCAGTTCAAAATATTTCTGCCATATATCCAGCTCGGTTTTGACCATCGCTGGGATCTTGCTGAAGTCTTTGAGCAGATAATCATGTTTCTTCAATCCCAGCTCGAAACCGTTCTTGCGGGCCAGCGCGGTCAACCGTATGATGCTCTCTCTTTCAGATTCGCTGATCTGAGCTGCGGCCTGTTTGTACAGCTTCAAGGCGGGCTCCGACGCTCCCCCGTCAAGGCTCTTCCAAAAAGCATCCAAAGCAAGTCCTTCCTCTGTGGAGGATAATTTTACGAGTAGTGCGCGGGATGCGGCTGCGGTTCCTGGAGCGGGAGTTACCCGTGGCAAAATAGGCGCTGTGGGCGATCTGGCAAGCCCCGTTGGCTTGACGGAGTCGGCGAAAAGCCCGGTGCTAAATTTATTACGGCGCGCAGCCGGTTGTTCTTCCCTGGTTTCCGGCGGTAACGGTGAGACGGTATCTGTGAGCAGCTCTTCCGCCTCGTATAAACCGGCTACTACCAGCGCCCGGCCCTTGATTGGTTCCGTTGAAGAAGTTCGTATGGCAGGACTGCCACTGCCCCACTCTTCAACCAGGGCGTACACTTCTTTTCCGTCCACCTTGCCGTGAATAATGGCATGCTTTTCTTGGAGCTCTATGCTTGATACCATGCCAGATTGGTATAATTGTCTACCCAGAGAGAGCTCATGATCATTGAAAAAATCCTCCCATTCGCCGGAGAGGTTTGCAAACCATCCTTCCACCGCCGATGCCGTGTACACTCGTTTGGGTACGTGTGAGAGCATACTGCCAGCGAGTATTAAATCACAGAAATAGGGGTGGAATCAATGTAAAAGATAAAAAAGTTAGGGGCTGACCTAGGTAATGAGCTTTTTTAGAAAGGAAAGCTGTTTTTTTGGTGAGGGTATATTAAAACGGAATTCACATTCTTTCAAGAAGAGAGGGAAGTGTTTTTTGGGGATGCCGTT
>Ga0181517_10002483_pt1 | contig 18807 bp, 16 predicted proteins | sample PEATcosm2014_Bin_31_FD_119748 | JGI IMG/M metagenome (GOLD analysis project Ga0181517, IMG submission 119748) | Peatland microbial communities from MTU Mesocosm Facility, Houghton, MI, USA - PEATcosm2014_Bin01_30_metaG | ecosystem: Environmental > Terrestrial > Soil > Wetlands > Peat | place... | reverse complement strand
GCCTGCCAACGGCCGTCATCGCCTGCGTGGGCGGCGGATCCAATGCCATCGGCGCATTCTACGAATTCATTCCCAACCGCGAGGTACGGCTGATCGGCGTGGAGGCCGGCGGATGCGGCACGGAGCTGGGCCAGCATGCGGTACGTTTTCGCGGCGGCGCGCCGGGGGTGTTGCAGGGAACTTTCTCTTATGTTCTTCAAGATGAGAACGGCCAGATCGCGTTGACCCACTCGGTATCGGCGGGTCTGGACTACGCCTCGATCGGCCCGGAGCACGCGGCGCTGCACGACTCGGGCCGCGCGGAGTATTGTTCGCAGGACGACGCGGCTGCTCTGGATGCGGTGGTAAAGCTGTCGCGAACCGAAGGAATTCTGCCGGCGCTGGAGAGCGCGCACGCCGTTGCCGAGGCTCTGCGCATGGCTCCGTCGATGCCGGCACATGACATACTGGTGGTGAACCTCTCCGGACGCGGTGACAAGGATATGGGCATCCTGGCGCGCGAGTTGAATATCCAGGGAGCATGACCGCAGGTTCGCTGAGGTCATCTGTCGTGGTTGCGGTTTTTTGACAACTACAGCGAGTTAGCCGCCGCTTCGCGGCGATAGCGAGTTAGCAAGTCAGCGATTTTTACCATGGCGATCGTTTTCAATCACAAACCCGGATTGGTTGTTTATCTGACGGCTGGCGACCCGAGCATCGAGGTCACGCGCGAGATCGCGGTTGAGGCCATCGACGCGGGCGCGGACGTGATCGAACTGGGGGTGCCTTTCAGTGATCCACTGGCCGACGGCCCCATCATCCAGCGAGCCATGGAACGCGCGGTGGCCCGCGGCACCCGGCTTAGAGACGTTCTCAAGATCGCAGGGGAGATTCGCGCGGCGCGGCCGGCGGCAGGCCTTGTGATTTTCAGTTATTTCAATCCGATTCTGCGCCACGGCCTGGCGAAGTTCGCCGACGAGGCAGCAGCATCCGGGGCGGACGGCGTGCTGGTGACCGATTTAATCGTCGAAGAAGCAGGTGAGTATCTGGCCGAGATGGCTCGCGTAAATATCGCGCCCATCTTCCTGGCCGCGCCCACCAGTCCGGACGAGCGGCTTGAGGCCATCGCCACGCATTCAAAGGGATTTGTCTACGCCATCTCGCGCGTTGGCATTACCGGAACGCAGCAGAACCTGACCTCCGACGCAGCCTCGCTGGTAGCGCGCATTCGGCGATGGACCAAGCTGCCGGTAGCCGTGGGGTTTGGCATTTCGAACAGCGAGCATGTTGCCCAGGTGGGCAAGTTCGCGGATGCAGCGGTGATCGGCAGCGCGATTGTGGAGTTGATTGAACGGGCCACCTCCGAGAGCGGGCCTGAGACGGCGCCCAACGCGGTGGCTCGATTTATCAAGGGCCTGCGCGCGCCCCAGTCCGCGCTGGCCCGGTAAGACAGCTTTTAGCTATTAGCCTCTAGCTCTAAGCCAAAATATTGCCCAGTCGTAGTTTCTGAATGCCAAGGCTTGGATCCGTGTGATCGAGCTAATGGCTAATAGCTGCTCTTCAGCTTTCTGCAACACGAGGATGGAATGACGCTCGAAGAATTGCGAGAACAAATTGATGTTCTGGACCGCCAGCTGGTGGAGTTGCTGAGCGAACGGGCCCGCGCCGCGCAAATGGTGGGTCACCTGAAGGCCGCCACGTCGCTGCCGGTTTATGAGCCGGCGCGCGAGAAGGTGGTCCTGGCCAACGTGCGCGCGGCCAACAAGGGTCCCCTGCCGGACATCGAATTGACGCACATCTACGAGCGAATCATCGACGTGATGCGGGCCTTGCAGAAGGACGAGTTGGCATCCGAGAGGAACGCCCCGGCGCAGAAGCCGGGCCAAGGAACAGGCGCCCAAGCTGAAACCGGCGCGCCCGAGACAGGGATCAAGCAATGATTGTAGCCATGCAGGAGAAGGCCACCGAAGAACAGATTGATGCAGTGATCAGCGCCATGGTGGAGGCCGGTGTCGGCGTCCACAAAACCACGGGCGCAATGCAAACCATTCTGGCAGGCGTGGGACCCACGGCCAGCGTTGACCTGAGCAAGTTTGAATTGCTGCCCGGCGTCGAGCGCGTGCACCGCATCAGTTCACCGTACAAGTTGGCCGGGCGAGGCTTCAGGCCGGAAGGCACGGTGGTCGAGTTCGCGAACGGCGTCACCGTAGGAGGAAACAAGGTCGCGGTGATGGCCGGGCCGTGCTCGATTGAAAACGAGAGCCAGATTCTCGAAACAGCCAGCCGTGTGAAAGCCGCCGGCGCAGCCTTCTTGCGCGGAGGCGCTTTCAAGCCGCGCAGCTCGCCTTACGCCTTCCAGGGAATGGGCATTCCGGGCCTCAAGCTGATGCATGAAGCCGCCCAGGAGCACGGCTTGCTCACGGTGAGCGAAGTGATGGAGATCTCGCAGATTGAGCCCATGCTGCCATACATCGATCTCTTCCAGGTGGGCGCGCGCAACATGCAGAACTTCAACCTGCTGCGCGAACTGGGCCTGGTCCGGAAGCCGGTCCTGCTCAAGCGCGGCATCGCCGCCACCATTGAGGAGCTGTTACTGTCGGCAGAGTACATCATGTCCGGTGGCAACTACGACGTGATCCTGTGCGAGCGCGGCATCCGGACCTATGAGACTGCGACCCGCAACACCATGGACATCTCGGCCATACCGGTGGTGAAGAGGCTTTCGCACTTGCCTATTACCGGAGACCCCTCGCACGGCACCGGTCACCGCGAATTGGTGGCTCCGCTGGCAAGGGCCTCGGTGGCCGCGGGCGCTGACGCTATTCTGGTGGAGGTTCACCCCAATGCAGATAAGGCCGCCAGCGATGCGGCACAGACTCTCTACCTGGATCAGTTCGACCAGTTAATGGGCCAGTTGCGGGTGATTGCCACGGCGGTGGGTAGGACGTTGTAGCGGAGCCCGTTCGGTCTGCGGTTTTGAAAGGGCACGGCTTTAGCCATGCCGCATCGGCCGCAAAAAAGGAACGTGGCTTTAGCCGCTGAGGGAATGTACATTGTTTCAAAGACACTCCCTCCGGGGCTAAAGCCCGGTATCTCTCATCTTGACTTGCGGCGCGGCTAAAGCCGCGCCCTTTCAAAGCGTCCGCACCAAAGAAAGTCAACATGATCGAACGCATCGCCATCTTCGGTACCGGCCTGCTGGGCACATCGGTGGGGCTGGCGCTGCGTGCGGCGGGGTTTCACGGCACCATCACCGGATGGAATCGCAGCCCGGAAGGTGCGCAGCAGGCACTCTCAATGGGGGCCATCGATTCAATCTCGACTGATCCCCTTGAAGCCGCCCGCAAGAGTCAGGTCGTCTTGCTGGCGGTGCCCATCTACGCAACGCTCGACTGGATGGAGCGTCTTTCCGGCCTGCTCGGCTCCGAACACATGGTCACCGATGTAGGCAGCACAAAAGGTCAAATCTCTGAGGCCGCGGCGCGCCTCTTCAACACGCCAGAGCGCGCGGCATTTCTGCCTGGCCATCCCATGGCGGGCAAGGAGCGCGGCGGCGCGGCCCTGGGCGATGCGAACCTTTTTCGCGGCGCGGTGTGGTTGTTTACCGACGACCCCGACGCCCAGCGTTCCCCGCACTCGACTGATTTAGTGAAGGGTTGGCGGGAGTGGGTGGCGGCGATGGGATCGAAGGCCATCGACCTTGACCCCGCGCGTCACGATGAGTTGGTTGCCTGGGTGAGCCATCTGCCGCAGTTTGTGGCTACGGCTCTGAGCGCGTTGCTTGAAGACGAAGTGGGCGATGCGCCGGAGTTGAAAGACGTAGGCGGCCGCGCCCTGCGCGAAATGACCCGTCTCGGCGCCAGTCCCTACTCCATGTGGCGCGACATCGCGCTCACCAACACTGAGGCCGTGCAGTCCGCTCTGCTGGCTCTTGAGCAGCACCTGGCCCACCTGCGCGAGAATCTACGCACGCCGGAATTGCGCGATGAGTTCGACCGGGCCAACCGATTCCGGAGCGAATAGACTAAGGACATGACCTTACATCACAGGTTCCGCCTTCCAGTAACAGGCGTGCTGGCGGGTGTTATCACGATTCTGCTTGCGGGCTCACAGAACGCGGGAGCGCAAGAAGGACGGTGCGGAAAGATAGAGGCCCAACGCTCGGATTGGACCAGAATCAAGCCTGCGGTCCAACCAATCGAGGTCATGTTCGCAAATCCTTCTGGGTGGGTCGGGCTTGGGCATGTGAAGCTCAAGCAGCAGATTGTGAGGAAGCGCATGGTGGCGCTGATTCCATGGATGGTTCCCGAATCGCTGAATACGTTCGAGAATGACCATGCCTCAGACACAGTCGAGAATCCAGTTCCAACTTTTTACATTCATTGGAAAAACAGCTTTGAGGCGCCGCGGGCTTCCGAATTAGGCACGATTCACCTGGTGCGCCTTCGGATACTCGGGAAAGAGAGGGCAGTCCAGACGATTCACGGACGCATGTCTTTTACCCTCGCGCCGGGATTCAATCCACGGGCCGAAATCAAGGTAATGAAATTCCTGCTCAGCGAATCCATTGTGGAAGTCAGTGCCGATCAGCCATTGCAGAACGGCGAATATATGCTCTTCCTCGAGCCATCTGCATCCAGCGGTTTCGAGTTCAGCGAAACCTGCGGCACGCCATAACGAGATCTGGCGGCTGCCTTTCGGTTAGGGCCACAGATGCGCTCCCGTTGCGCACGCCAGACACGGGCATTAGAATCGAATTCGCTTCATTCCCATTCCCCAATGAAAGGCGCGAATGTCATGCCCGAACCAACCATTGCACAAAAAGGTCCTTATGCCGTTGAAGTTGAAGCCTCGAAATCGTATTTCTGGTGCGCATGCGGCCGCAGCGCCAACCAGCCATTTTGCGACGGCAGCCACAAAGGCACCGACTTCACCCCGGTAAAGTACGAAGCCACGGAGTCGAAGACTGTTTACTTTTGCGGTTGCAAGCACACGGCCACTCCGGTGATGTGCGACGGCAGTCACAACAAGCTCTAACCAGCATTTCTCACGGGCGCGCGGCAACTGAGAATCCATGACCTGACGAGGTCCCCGAGGGCCGGGAGGCCCTCAGGACAGCCGGCCAGGAGGCCGGCGCTACAACTTCTTGCAGGTATTGGCAATGGCTATCGACAACGGGATTGACTCGATACCCATCGGAGAGATGCTCTAGGGTAGGTCAGGGACGGCGGCAACTGCGCCGGTTCCCTGGGTTGCTTCTTTCGCCGGATCGATGGCATGAAAGCCCTCCACTTTGGCGGCTTCAAGCAACTGCTGCGAGGCCGAAACAAAGATGATCTCGGTGCCCTGGAACATTTCGCGGGCCACCAGCGCCGCACCCAGTTGCAATGTATCGGGCCAGCGGAGGGTGGTGCGGTCCAGCAGTTGGCGCGCCGCCTCAAGCACGGCGGGATTCAACGGCTGCTGCACCATGCGTGCTGCTTCAAGCCGCAAAATATCCAGCGCGGCCGCCGCATCGTCGGCTGAAATGCCGCCCGCCCGTTCGCGCCTGCGCACAGCGGCGTAAACCTCAAGGGGCGTCGAGGCCGAGATCAGCTTGCGGTTGTCTTCCACCGCCTCCATCAGACTGATCAGCGCATCGGTGCCCTGCTCCTGAACAAAAAGCTTTGCGAAAGCCGTGGACTCCAGAAAGTAGCAGCTCACAGGTTCCCCCGTTCTTCTTCAATAGCCTCGGCAATCGAGTCGCCGTGCACCGCAACCGGATGGAAGCGCTGCGCTTCCTCGGGGATGCCGGCCTCGGCGCGGTTGAGCCGGATGGTGGTGGTGGGATAGGCCGGAGTCTTGGGGTTGGCAATCTTGCTGGTGATCACGACGCCCCTCTGAATGGCCTCTGCCAGAACTGCCTGGCGCGATTCGGGGTGCTGATTCCAGCGGAAGGCCTTGCGCGGCAAAAATGAGTCGCGGAACCACTTGAGCGCTATAAAAGCGTGCCCGCCCCGTTCGGCCTCGGCAAGCGCGGCGCACAGTTCCTTGACGCGGGCCTCGATATCGGCGGGAATCACCGCCTCCTGGCTGTCGTCTTCGTCGTCTTCGAGCGGTTCTGATGCCGTGCGCTGGGCTCGAACGGCACGCGGGGCGGCCTCGCTTCCATCGATCCGCTCAAAGTAGATGCGAACTTCGTCTTCTTCCGGCGACCACGCATCCGCCCCAGCGTTACGGCGCTTGCTGCGGCCGTTTTCACTGCAAAGTTCAACGATCGCCTGGTATCCCGGAGGCGCTAGAAAGTGCAACGCGCGCGCCAGACCTGGATCGCTGGAGTCTCCCAGCTCGTTCAATGCCTCTTCAATAATCTCTTCAGCATCGGGAATGCTCAGGTTACTTAGGTCTACGCTGCTTTGTGCAGCTTTTGTCGTTCTCATTTCATCTTCTCCGAAAGTAGCCGCTCCGGCCCGTCTGCGCCCAGATTTCCCGGTCAGCCTCGAGGCCTTCTTCGGAGTCTGGTTGCAACCCGCGTGGCCAACAAGCAGGAGCAGCGTTTGTACTCAACCTGCGTGATTGCGAGTGAGATTAGGGTCAAGTTTGAAAAAGTCAAAACCCTGGAAGGTAATTCCTTGCAAATAAGCGGCCTATTGATGATTCAAAGCCATCTTTCGCTTGTTTCTTCTACCTTACAGGTATTTGAGAACCACTCTAGCTAATCCCTGTGTTTCAAGCTATACATCCCACAGTGTACCCCAGAATTCAACCTCCGCCGTTCCCAGCTTGGGAATCTGGCGGGTCGAATCTGCTGGCGGCAACCCGGAATTGCGACCAAAGTTGCCCTTCTGCGTACTTTTTCTCAGGCCCCGGACTCCTTACAATAGGAGATATGCGCCGTTTTATATTGATGGTCTTATTAGGTTCCCTCGCTGCAAACGGACTTTACGCCGCCGAACCGGTCTTCGACCTCGCCGGCCCCAAGGTGGATGTCCACGTCAAACGGGGTGAAATCACGCTGCCCATCAGCGAGATTCCCAACCTGCTTCCGGGTGACCGGCTTTGGATTCATCCCGATCTTCCCGAGAGCCAGTCGGCTCATTATGTTCTGATTGTCGCATTCCTGCGGGGGGCTACCAACCCGCCGCCGCCAGAGTGGTTTACGCGGGTAGAGACCTGGAGCCACGAAGCGCAAAGCGAGGGAGTGTTTGTTACCGTTCCCGACGAAGCGCAACAGGCGCTGATCTTCCTCGCTCCGGAGACCGGGGGCGACTTGAGCACCCTGCGCAACGCGGTACGGGGACGGCCTGGTTCCTTTGTGCGCGCCACCCAGGATCTGCAGGTGGCCAGCCTCGACAGAATGCGCCTCGATGCCTACCTGGCCGAAGTGAAGGCTTTGCCCCAGACCGATCCCAAGACACTCAAGGAACATGCGGAGCTGGTGGCCCGCAGCCTGGGCATCAAGATCGATCCGCAATGCTTTGAAAGGCCCATCGATCAGCAGGCTGCCTGCCTTGTGCAGTTGAGCCAGGGCATGGTGATGGACGATGCCAACGCCCACTCGCGCGTGGATGAGTTGGCCAGCGGGTCCACCCTGGACCTGGTAAACGCAATCAGCTACTCCAGCATGGCCGGAGGCGGCGCATATAGCCCTTACTTCGGCGCCATCGTAGACACGGCCAAAATTCTCTCCTCGTTGCACACCGCGCATTTTCAATACATCCCCGCACTGGCCTTGCCTACCAAGGATTCGCTGAACCTGCGGCTGAACATGCCGCCCTCGTTCCGCGATCCCAAGTCGGTGGTGGTGGTCGCTCTGCCTCCCATCGGCCCGTCCAAGCCACCACCGCTGCATGCCATGAGCCTGGCAACACAGAGTCTCTGCCTGCAGGCGCCCGGCCTGGTGCTGCCCACGGATGGCGCCCCGCTGATCTTTGCCACCGAGTTGGTTTATGGACTGAAGTTGCGCATCGAAATGAAAGGTTCGCCGGTTGAATTGCCGCTGAAGGTCGATGCCTCTCACGGCGGGCTGGTGCTTGAAAACCCCGCGCCCTTGCTGCCCGCAGCCACGGGAGAACTCACCGGCGTGGTGCACGGCAAATGGGGATTCGAAGACTGGGAGGGTCCGCGTTTTCACCTGCGCGCCGCAGAGACAGGCAAGTGGGCCGTAGCGGCAAGCGATCAGACGGCCCTGGTTGTGGGCCGCGAAGATACATTGCACATTGAGGGCGACAGTTCGCAATGCGTGGAGAAGGTTGAGTTTCAGTCTGACAGCCTGCCCCCAGTGAAACTGGCCTGGAAGTCACCCAAGCCGGAGACGCTTGAGGTGGTCATCCCCATGAAGGATGTGACGCCCGGACCGGTGTCGCTCCAGATTCACCAGTTTGGCCTGGAAAAGCCTGACACCCTGGCGCTGAGCGCGTACGAATCAGCAGCATCGCTTGACCGGCTCACACTGAGCGTCGGGGACACGGATGCTCTGCTCAAGGGTACACGCCTTGACCAGGTGGCCAAGGCCGAGTTTGCCGGGATCAATTGGACCCCGGGCGCCTTGAACCGGGTGCAGGATCTTGACCAGTTGACCCTGAATGCCGGTGGCTCAACCGCAGCCCTGGAGCCCGGAAAGCATTACACGGCGATCGTCCATTTGCACGATGGGCGCCAGTTGAAGGCGCCTGTCACAGTAAATCCTCCGCGGCCGCAGGTGACTCTGCTGAGCAAGGGTCTGCAGGAAGACGCTTCCGCTATCCCTTCACCGGTGCATCTGGGCAGCCCGGACGACCTGGCGCTCGAAGGGCGCCTGGTTTTCTTTCTCAAGTCCCGCGTGCCCGCCAACTTCCCCCGTAATGAGAAGGTCGAGGTGGCCGCGGTGGACGGCAGCTTCGGCGCCACATTGAGCACGGCCGACGGCAGTCTCCTGCTTGAAGACGCAAAAACCGCGGTAGGCAGCCTCGAACCGCTGGCGCGCTTTGGCGCTTCAGCCTTCGGGCCGCTCCAGGTCCGTGCCGTTTCAGCCGATGGCATCAATGGCGACTGGTTGCCCCTCGGAGTCCTGGTGCGCCTTCCCAGTTTCAAAGAGTTGCGCTGCGCGCATGCCACGGCCAAGACGTGCACCCTGACCGGAATCAACCTCTTCCTGGCTGCAGCCGTCTCTTCCACTCAGGATTTCGAAAACGCGACGGAAGTTCCAATGGACTTTACGGGATCGCAGTTGACGGTGCCCCGGCCGGCCAATGGCGTGCTCTTCCTCAAGCTGCGCGACGATCCGGCTACGGTACAGACGATCACCTTGCCGCCAACACTGCCGGCGACGCCCTCCGTGCCACAGATTGCAGGGCAGACTCAGCCCGCAACCGCGCCAGACGCCCATTCCGCATCGCCGGCCAAACCGCAACAATAGGCGGGGGTTGCAGCGTTTTCCCTTCGCCACCTGATGAACGGCTAGCCTGAGTCTCGAGGTATCCCACCCATTCGCCAAAGAGCCGACGAATGGATGGGGCACCGAGCTTTTGTGGAATACGCGCGCGTCCATCTGTGGGCGTATCTCGCTCTCGCGAGTAAAGGCGCTCAGAAAGACAACGAGGCCGCCGCGGAAGCCAAAAAAGCTCCCAGCGGCGGCCTCGATGCCTACCCCTCATTCAAATTGCTTTTCAGGACTAAAGTCAGAGCCTAGTTGAAAAAGGCCTTGTTCTTCTCTGCGAAGTGAGCCTTGTCCGCCGGCAGCTCATCTTCCGCGTAGATCGCGTTCTGCGCGCAAACTGAGATGCACGTGCCGCAGTCGATGCATTCGTCGGGATTGATGTACACCTGGGAGACGGTTCCCGCCTTGGCGTCGTCTGCCGTGGGCGCGATAGCGGCGGTTGTGCACTCTGCCACGCAGACAAAGTCCTTGGTACAGGCATCGGTAACTACATAAGCCATATGAATCACTCCTGGTTCGTTGCGGCGCTTTCAGTCCGTTGTGCCGTCTCTCAAAGGTTATCGAGCCGGGGCGGTTCGCATCCGTGACTCCAATCACACTGCGCGGGGAACATGGGTTCATACCTTACGCGGATAATCTCAACCGGTCTTTCATCCCCCCTTCACGTGGCGTTCGCAATGCCCGATTCACCATGAAGGCATGGACCACACCGGCCGTTCCCCACGACTCGCGCTAAATCTAATTTCACCGATTCTTGGCTGTTGGAACTGGAAATGCGCGCTACTTAGCGCAACAGCGCGCTCCATTGTGTATTTAGCGGCTATGACACGCAGCGGCTCGCAGGGAAGACTGGCGATCGTGCTTGTCGAGATGGCTTATGTCACTCTCACGGCGGGCATTTATGCCGGGCTGCAGCAGAAAGCCCTGGGAATTCGCCGACGGCTGCTGGGCAACATGATTGTGGCCATTGCGGTGCCGATGCTGGCCCAGTTATTCGATTGGCTTACTCATCGCGCCGTTGGCGCCCCGGTGCCCGCACGGGCCACGTTCGCGGTCTGCATCTTTGCCGTGGTTTCGGCCTTTTTTCACCTTCACGTGATGCGCCAAGGCGTCTTCCTCACCGGCCATCGCGGCCATTCGCTTCTTGAGGACTTCCGCCGCATTCCACGGCTCACCGCGGGATTCGTCCTGACGCCCGTCGCCATGCTGTCTATGGCCGCTGCGCGGTTCGTGCGGGGCGTCGGATCCGAGCCGGCCTTGGGGAAGAGCTAAGCCGACATTTCCATTTGTCCGAGGGCTCGGACTTTGGGATCGACCCGCAAGTAGCACCGAGCTGTCTGGCTATGAAATGGGCAGTCGCACAGCCGTCTCGTAGCAGCCGATGAAACCGCCGAGCGTCCTGGGGAAATTGGCGAATCCGTTGGCCGTAAATGGATCGACTCCCAGCGCCTGCTCAAGCCGGGTCACCACGATCGCGAATCCAAGCGAGTCCAGACCGGTGTCAATCAAGGCGAGATCGTCGCTGAGTTGTGCCAGGCGCCGGCCGTGATCCCGGGCCACCTGCATAAAGTTGGCTATCACTTCTTCTCGTACGTTCATGTCCAGACTTGTCTGCCTTTCAAGACAAAGCTGTTGGGCCGGCAGGAAAACACGACCCTCATACGGGCAGGCTCCAATTCGTCCATTCGGCAGCCAACTTCTCTTGCCCGCAAAGGTGGTATTTTACCAGCCGGGCCGCGTTGTTGACATCCCCGGCAACCATTGGCTATGCTGCGCCGGAGAGTTTCTGGCGGTAATCCGCGAGCGCAAATCCTGCCCTCGCGAACGCCGCCGGTTCTTCCCAGAGCTTGTTTCAAAAATGGCAGTCGCACCCAAATCGAGGTACCTTAGAGGTTAAAACCCCTTGTTATTTCGGCCTTTTTCGGCACGATTGAAGTCGTGCCCTGACACAAAGCCGTTTTTTGAAACAAGCTCTGTCAACAAAGGCGCGCCCCGCAGGCAGTGGTTCCGCTGCCAGTGCAACCCATCATCTCAAGCCTGGCAATGGTTCTATAAGAGGTAGACCCAATGAGAACAATCAAGGTTCTGTTTCCATTCTTTGCGGCCGCAGTCGCGCTAGTTCTTGCGCAGCAGATCTCGCTGGCGCAGGAGCGTCCCAGCGGCATCCGATGGGATTTCAACGAGACATCCGGAACCACCGCGCACGATTCTATCGGCAATATGGACGATTCCATCGAGGGTTTTTTCTGGCGCGTGCCCGGCGCTGAGGGCAACGGCCTGCAATTTGACGGCTACACCACGCGTATTGTTCGCCCGGCAAAGAGTGTGCCTCTCTTCAAAGGGGGATTCACCGTCTCCGCGTGGGTGGCGCCCAATTACTATCCCTGGAACTGGGTTCCCATTGCCGACCAGAACGCAGACGACCAGATTGGTTTCTTTTTCGGCATAGACGCCTTCGGCCATCCCGGCTTCAATCTCGCCGTCAACGGCATCTGGCGCCAGCTCACTTCGAACCTGCAACTGCCCACCAAGCGATACTCGCGCGTAACGGCTACCTTCGACCCACAGACTGGCATCGCCATCTACGTGAACGGAAAGCCCGCCGGCAGCCTCAACGTACCCGGCCGGTTCTCGCAGGCCATGGGGACCGACCTCATTGTTGGCCGAATCCGCAATCCGCAGCAGCCTTACCCTTCCTGGCTCGATGCATTTCGTGATCCGGTCAACTACTCTCTCGACGGCTACCTCGACGGCCTTGAAATCGTTGAAGGCGCGCGCAGTGCGGAGGACGAACAGGCTGCATTTGCAAAAGTGAATTTGCCCGACAAGGACGTGATGCCCACCGCCGTATTCCCCTCCGGACCTGCCGGAGCCGGTCCCTTCGGCGCTTTCTACGCGAGCCTGAAGTTTGAGAATAGCTGGGACCGCCCGCGCCGCTTCGGCCCCGACCAGGACGTTGTGGTCCGCTTCGAACAGTCGCCCATGCGCCTTGTCTTCTGGCAGGGAACCAACTTTATTCCCGCCTGGGTTACTGAAAACAACAAGTGGTATACCGACGAGTTTCTTGAGACGTGGGACCGGCCGCGCTGCCCCGATGGCGGCGATTGCGAGCCCATGAGCGACAAGCAGGGCCGCTATTCGCACGTCAGCATCCTGGAGTCTTCCGATGCGCGCGCCGTCATTCATTGGCGTTACGCCTTGGCCGAAGCTATCAACTACAAGGGCGGCAATGCAGACCCGGTCACCGGATGGTTCGACTGGGCGGACGAGTATTGGACCGTCTATCCCGACGGCGTGGCGGTGCGCAAACAACTGCTCTCCAGTTCACATCTCGACGACGCTCCCCACGAGTGGCAAGAGTCCATCGTCATCAACAATCCTGGGCAGATGCCCGAGGACAACATCGAGCCCGATGCCCTGACGCTGAAAAATATGGCAGGCGAGTCAGAGACCTATCACTGGCAGACCAAGAGCGAGAAGACCTTCGATTACCCCAAGGGACCACCGGACAAGCTGGACAAGCCCGCCAACGCCAACATTCAAATTGTTCATCTCAAGTCGAAGGAGAATCCATTTGAGATCGTTTGGCCGCGCGGCAATTCCATGTCTACCTACAGCGACACCAAGAGTTACTCCATGTTTGAGTGGTGGGACCACTGGCCGGTGGCGCAAATCTCCAATAGCTTCCGCCTCGCCGTTACCCCGGACCGTCCTTCGCACGCCTCGCTCTCTCACATCTACTGGGACCCGATTGAGAGAACCGAAGACACCATGACCAAGCTGCTGCTGTGCGGCCTCACCAGCCCCGATGCGCCCGGCGTGGTGACGCTTGCAAAGTCGTGGCTCTCTCCGGCCGCCATCACTGCTGCCGGCGCGGGGGTCACTGCGCAGCAATACGATCCTGCGCAGCGTGCGTACGTAATCCACCGCGATGCCAGCGTAACGCCTCACCCGCTCACCGTGACGCTGGCCGCAACGGGCGACAATCCGCTCGTGAACCCGGCTCTGGTCATCGAAAACTGGAGCGGACCGGTCAGCGTGCATATCAACGGAAAGCTGGTTGCAGGCAAGGACCAGGTGCGAATCGGCTTCAATACAAACGAAGGCGTCAGCAGCCTCGTTGTGTGGCTCAAGTTTGAGGCCAATTCGAAGACGGTGATCCAGCTCGATCCGCGGCCCGAGTAGGGCCTGCATCGAGAAGGACTCTTGACAATCATTGAAGGGGCCGTGGCAGAGTTTCGCCCGGGCCTCCGCTCCTTCGCTTCCTCAGACCGGCGCCGATGGATAGGTCTCCCTATCAACAGTCGCGATTTTGCCGGCTGGTACAGCATGCCACGGTTACAGGAATCGCAGCTCCATAGAGGTTGAGGAAACTCTCCACCGAACGGTGGATGACTTTGGTTCCGATGCGCCTGTAGCATTCGACTCGGTCGAGCTTCCCCTTGCCCGTCAATGTTCACCGATCAAGTTCAATGTCTCGCATTGGCCAATTCCCCTGGTCTGTCCCGGAGGTTCTTTGTATGCGCAAGATCGCACCATTTCTCTGTCTGCTTCTGATGTGCGCCGCCACGATGACGCCGGCGCAAACTCCCACAGCAACACTTTCTGGAATCGTGAAGGACTCGCAAGGCGCCGTGATTCAAGGCGCCAGAGTGGTCGTCACGAACACGGCTCAAGGCTCCACTCGGGAAACCTTGACCAATTCCAGCGGATCCTATGCCATTCCGGACCTGTTGCCCGGCGAATATAGCGCGGAAGTAAGCTCCACGGGCTTTGCAACGGTTCAATATCAAAGCATCGTGCTTCAAGCCGGCCGCAGCCTTACGCTCGATACGTCGCTGGTTCCGGCCGCTCAAGCAACGACCGTAAATGTCACCAGCGCCAATCTGACGGTCGATCTTACGCAGTCCATGCTCCAGGGCCAGATTACTGAGAAGGCCATCGAGAACATTCCGCTCAATGGCCGCAACTTTCTTGAGCTTGCCTATCTTCTTCCCGGCAACCGTCCAGCGCCCACCTTTGACCCAACCAAAACCAATACGTTGGAGATCAGTTCGGCCGGCGGCTTTGGCCGTGGCGGCAACATCACCATCGATGGCGGCGACAACAACGACGAAGTTGTGGGCGGCACTCTATCGAACTTGCCCGAGGACTCGGTGGGCGAATTCCAAATTGCCACGGCTCGCTTCACCGCGGAAGTGGGCCGTTCGGGCAACAGCATTATCAACATCATCAGCCGTTCGGGAACAAGCAAGTACCATGGTTCAGCCTTTCTCTTCGAGCGAAATCGCAATATTCAAGGACTTCCGGCAACCTTCGACCGCAGCTTGCCGACGCCGCCTTTTGACCGCGAACAATATGGCGGCTCCGTGGGAGGTCCCCTATGGTGGCAAAACATCTGGTGGTTTTCGTCTGCCGAGTACCGCGACCAGAATGCCCCGATTCAGACCGGCACGCGCAACTTTACCACCGACGAGATTCAGAACACCTCCGCGGCTGCGCCGCTGCGCGATATGCTCTGGTCAAATCGTGTGGACTACCATTTGAACTCGGCCAATAATTTCTACGTGCGGTATAGCTTCAACCGCTCTACGGATACGGCGCGCGCTACCGCCGCATCTCCCACCCCGATCAGCACCGGTTCCGAGCGGCAGAACTCGCTGAACCGCTTCAACTCAGTGGCTGCAGCGTGGACGAGTGTGCTAAGTCCGAGCCGGACCAATGAACTATCGTTCCACTACGATAACTTCTACAATGATATCCCGCCCTATCCTGGCGCTTCTCCACTTACTGACCCGGCACTCAGTCTGACCAATGAACTTATATTCCCAGATCTCTCCGATGGCCCCAACTTTAATCTTCCGCAGATTACTCAGCTTGACCGTTACCAGGCCCGCGACGGCATCACGCTCTCGCTGGGCAAACATGCGCTCAAGCTGGGCGGCGAATTCCAGCACTACACCGCACACGGAATCATCAACCCGTTCGGGAACGGCACCATCATTTTGGTTTCGGACTTTGGATTTGCCGATCTCAATGGCGATGGAGTTATCAATGACCTTGACATTCCGATAGCCGTTGCCATCCATAGCACTGGGCCGGTGGTGCCCGTACCTATCCCGCAAGTGGGTAACTCCTACACCGCGTTTTATGCGCAGGACGACTGGCGCGCGCGGCCGAATCTAACTTTCAATCTAGGCCTGCGGTGGGAGTTCGACTCCGACCTGACGGGCACCAGCAGCGACCACGACCCTTGCCCGAACCTGACCAGCATCCCAGATCAACCGTGTGTCTGGATGGCCAACGTTATCGACCTGAAGAAGCATCCCGACAGCAAAGACTTTGGACCTCGCGCAGGGTTCATTTACGATCCATTCGGCCGCGGCCAGACCGTCGTGCGCGGCGGCTATGGCATCTACTATGACCGCATCATCCTTGAGACAGGCGCCGAGGAGCGCGTCCAAAACGACCGCGCCCTCGCGGTAACGCAATACGCAGGCTCAAGTTGCGTGATCCCTGGCTCGGGAGCTCCGCCAAGCCTGAACCTGTGCTTTGCGCCCGGCGGCCAGTTTGCCCCCGGAAGCCCCTCGCTGGGCGATGCATTCTCCGGCCCGCATCAAACCGGCGGCGTGGGCATCATCGCCATGGGGCCTGACTCCCATCATCCGCTCTTTCAGCAGATGTCTCTCGGGGTACAGCAGGAATTCGCAAAGAATTGGCTGCTGAGCGCCGACGGTCTGCATGTCTTCGGTGAGCGTCAGTTGATCGGCAGCCTGCTGAGAACCACCAGCTCCACTTCGCCCGATATCAGTTGCCCCGGCGACAATGTGCCGTGCACCATCACCGATCCGGTCACAGGCATCTCCGACAACATCACTTTGATCCAGTCGGGCGCCAAGTCGTGGTATGACGGACTACTGGTCAGCGTGGCCCACCGTCAGTCGCGGATCGGCAAGGTCGCTTACCAGTACAACCTGAGTTATACGTTGTCGAAGACGCTCGATTACTCAGACGACGATCAACTTACCAATAACAATGCGGATGAGCAGGTAAATCTTGCTGAAGGAACGTCGGGGTTGCGCAAAGAAAAGGGCTATGCGCTCACCGATGAGCGCCATCGGTTGACTCTTTATGGAGATGCACAGCTTCCCCACGGCTTTTCTCTCGCGCCGATTTACACATTCGGCTCCGGCGTGCCGGCGGACACTTACATTCCCAGCACAGCAGTCAACGGGGCCAGCGGCGCCCGGTTACCGTTGTTATCCCGCAATGCTCTCGGGCGCGAGATCAAGAACAGTGACCAACTCAACGCGGTCATCGCACAGTGGAATGCGCTGCCCGCCTGCCCGGGTGCCTATCCATGCCAGGCTGGAGGCCCCATTGCGAAGGTCCCGGCTCACATGAGCTTCTCAAGCCCGTTCAGTTCACTCGATCTGAGGCTGCGCAAGAGATTCGCTTTCGGCGAGCGGGTTTCGTTGAGCCTGATCGGAGAGGTTTTTAACCTTGCCAATGAGGTGAATATCCGGGGAACCAATACAGCTAATTTCTCTGGAAGAAACATCTCCATTGGGCCCGACCCGACAGGCAACCTGGTTCAGACCAATTTCTTCAGCCCGGTGAGTGTAGCGGGCGGTTTCTTTGGCTCTGGAGGCCCGCGTGCCTTCCAGTTCGCGGCGCGGCTCGAGTTTTGAAAGGAGTGAACGATGGCGTTGCGGGAGTAGGGATGCACCGAGAGTTTTCACCCTTCACTCGGCTCCGCTCCTCCTGTTAGACTCCCGGCAATGCCCTTTCACGTCTTTAAGTCAACGCTTGGCAAATCCATCGGCTCAACTGAACGCGCGGGTGCCCACTCGGTCGACAGTTGGATTCGCGAGATGCCCAAGTCGAAACGCAGAATTACGTGGTTCGCGTATTTCATCCAGGGGTATGCGATTTATTGCCTTTGGACGCGGTCCCTGGTGTGGCCTCTGATGTGGCCGAACGCGATGGTGGTCTTTCTGATCGCGCTGGTCATGTACTATGTGGGCGGTAACCTGATCAACCGGATGCTGACTGCGGAATTGGTTCGCAAGACACAGTTGGAAGCCGATCAGATTGCCGCACGCCAGATCCAGCAGACCCTTACTCCGGCCAAAGTCGATGAGGTGCCGGGCTATGAGGTGGAGACATTTTACAGGCCGTTTCGGGAGGTGGGCGGCGATTACTTTGACGTGATCGATCTTGACGGCCGACGAACGCTCTTCGCGGTAGCCGATGTTTCAGGGAAGGGAATGCCGGCGGCGCTGCTCGCGGCCAACATACAAGCTCTGGTTAGAAGCATCGCAAATCTCGAAGCGAATCCCCTGGCGCTGGCTCGACAGATCAACAAGCACCTGTGCCGTTATACTCCCAGCGACCGTTTTGCGACGGCGGTGTTCATTTTGCTGAACCGCGAGACGGGAGAATTGACATGGGTAAATGCAGGCCACAATGCGCCGATTGTTTTCGGTTCCGGATCTGTGACGGCACTGGAAACCACTGGCATGCCGCTTGGACTATTTCCGGGAGCGGAATATGAAGCCGGTACATCCACTCTTTCTCCCGGCGGCGCACTCCTGATTTTCACGGATGGACTTACGGATTCCATTTCCGGAGAGAATGCCGAAAAACGTTTGGGCGATGCTCTGGCCGACCGCTCGGCAGATACGATGTTTACTTTGAAGTCGTTGATCGACCCAAATTTCAACGAAGACGACGTCACGATCTTGCTGGTGAAACGCGATCCGGACGCAGCTTCGAATGTCGGACTCGGATAAGTCCGCCAGCCGCGCCGGCCCTGATGAACGCGCTGCTGTCCTTCCTCTCGAAACTGTTCGGAAACGGACACGCGGCCGCAAGGGTGGACAGTATATGAATGAATGCCAAAGGCGAGCCTTGCGGCTATGTTGATGGTGGCCCGAGACTTATATCGAGGCGTGCTTTGGAACACAGCGTGCTATCTGGAAGGGTAATATTCTCATTCCCCGAGAGTAAGGATCTTAAAGGAGGCGGTCATGGCAGGACTGCTTCAGGATGTTCGCTTTGCCTTGCGGCAACTCCGCAAGCATCTCGGGTTCACAATAACCGCGACGGCAATGCTAGCGGTGGCGATCGGCGCCAACGGCACCGTTCTTAGTTGGATTGACGGCACCATGCTGCGGCCCATTCCGGGCGCGCGCGCCACCGGGGACCTGGTGAGCCTGGTCCGCGGCGAGTGGAATCCATCGCCGGTTCCACCGCTGTCATATCCCGATTATCGCGACCTTCGAGAGCAGAATCACAGCTTGAGTGGATTCCTCGCCTACAACCATGACTGGATCACGGTGACGGGCGGCGCACAGCCAGAGCGGATTTACATCGCAAATGTTTCGTCGAACTATTTTGATGTGCTGGGCATCAAGCCCTTGCTGGGG
>Ga0181517_10002480_pt1 | contig 18815 bp, 13 predicted proteins | sample PEATcosm2014_Bin_31_FD_119748 | JGI IMG/M metagenome (GOLD analysis project Ga0181517, IMG submission 119748) | Peatland microbial communities from MTU Mesocosm Facility, Houghton, MI, USA - PEATcosm2014_Bin01_30_metaG | ecosystem: Environmental > Terrestrial > Soil > Wetlands > Peat | place... | reverse complement strand
AACTGGCGGTTTCGACTGCGGAGGGTGCGCCGGTCCACTTCAGCTCGGCGTTCTATGACGATGGGGTGACTCAGTCGATGGAGGCTTCAACGATGTGCAGCGGCGGGGGCTGTGGCGAATTTGCAACGGAACGCATGCACTTCGGCCTGGTGTATAGCCGTCCTGATCCCAAGGCATTACTACAAGACGGCCCGCGGCGCCCGATTCGCATCCTGGTCCGGGCCGAGAGCCTTGGCTCCGATCGGTCGGATGAGGCTGCGCGCGAGCAGTTGACCCAGGATTTGCGGGGGTTTCTTGGTTCCGTTCGGCTCGACGAGTTGACCCGGCCGTACAGCCATTAGGAATCCGGCATCGTGGTTGAGCCGTCTCTGCTGGAATGTCGCATAAGACGCAAGGAATCATTCCCTTGCGGATTCCGCCCGAGATTTCTGAACCAAGGGATTCGGGTGCGCGGCCCAATTAAGGGTGCTATCCTTAGAGGCATTCGAGGTGCTTAGCACAATACCGGTCTGCTAAGTCAGGTTGGCGGAGCTTTGTCCCAAGAGTCTTCGGCACAGGCAACGGGCAGGGCCAGAAAAAGCCATGAGTTTCATTTTGCAGGGTGATGGTCTCCTCTTCGGTGAAGCGATTCCTCTGGTCCCCAGGATGGTTGACCGGGTTGTCGAGCAGCGGTGGTATGTCGCCTACACGCTTTCGCAGCATGAGAAGGCCGTGGTCAAGAATCTGGAAATGCGAGGGATTGAATCGCTACTTCCGGTGTACGAAACGATTCGGGTATGGAAGAACCGGCAGCGGATGAAGATCATCCGGCCGTTGTTTCCGAACTACGTGTTTGTTCGCATCGATCGCCGCGAACGCGTGAAGGCGTTGCAGACCACCGGAGTGTTGCAGTTGGTTGGAAACGGGCGGGAGCCGACAGCACTTCCGGACTCAGAGATTGAACTCTTGCGGGTGGGATTGCGCGGACGGACGCTACAGCCGTATCGGGATCTGGTGATCGGCGAGAAGGTGCGCATTCGGGATGGTGTGATGCGCGGAGTGGAGGGCGTTCTTGTGAGAAAGAACAAGAGCCTGCGGTTCGTGCTGACGCTTCAACTGATCAATCAACATGCTGCGGTGGAAGTAGACGCGCAGGACCTGGAGCCGGTAGGACATTGAGTGGTCTCGGGAGCAGACGACAACGATGCGGGCTGCGCTTTTGGGCGGTGGTGTGGGTCTGTTTGCTGATGTTGGCGCCAACGTTGCGGGCGCAAACGACTGAGGCTGCGGCAGCACTGCCGGATGCGCCGACGCCGCACAATCAACCGGAGCAACAGGCGGCGTGGGATACCGCGAACCATCCGGGCGAGCCGGGGGATGTGACCGTACTGGGCACGCCGAAGCGAATGTTTTTCGACGAGGCGGCGATTTTGACGAGCCCGAGGCAATTTCGGGTGGGGGACCTTCGCTGGGTGGTGCCGCTGGCTGCGACGACTGGAGCCCTGATTGGAACGGATCCGCACACGATGACTTTGGAGCACATTAATGCCACTGACCGGGACCGCGCGAACAAGCTGACCGACGGGACGGTTGGGCTGCTGGGTGCTCTGCCGGCGGGGATGTTTCTATGGAGTTCAGTGAGTTATTCGCCGCTGGCGCGAGAGACGAGCCTGCTGACGGGCGAATCGTTGGGCGACGCAATGATCCTGAACGAGGTGGGCAAGGCGATCTCGCGACGGAATCGCCCGCTGGTTGGGAACATGCAAGGCAGTTTCTTCAGCTCAAGCTTCAGCAATTCGGGGTTTCCGTCGAGCCATTCGACAGCGGCGTGGGCAATGGCGTCGGTGATCGGCGATGAGTATCGCGGGTGGCTGCCGCGGACGCTGGTATACACACTGGCGGCGACAACCAGCGTGGGGAGGGTTGTGGCAGAGAGTCATTTCCCTTCGGACGTGCTGGTGGGCGGCGCCCTGGGCTGGCTGGTGGGGCATTATGTCTACCGAAGGCATCATCATTACGATTTGACGCCGTACCTGGACCCGCCTGTCGCGCAGGATCGAAGCAGCGCAGGGAAGAGTTCGAGTATGACGGGGGTGCAGCCGGCGCAGAAAACCCAGGCGGCGATTGCAGCGACACAACCGAGTACCCAGGCGGCGCCGATTGCGGTCGCGCAGCCGAGTGGGCAACCGGTGACGGGATCGGCGCCGCGGCCAGTGACAATGGCGACGAATACGCAGAATCCGTCGCTGGATGACATTGGGGAATCCGACCCGGACACGATTGGCTCGACGAAGGTGCCGATGGACAGCTGGGTATATCCGGCCTTGGAGCGGCTGGCGGCGATGGGGTTCATTCCGTCGCAGAGCATCGCGATCCGGCCGTGGACGCGGATTGAGTGCGAGCGTCAGATCTCCGAGGCGTGGGACCTGGTTGGTGGAGATGGGCCGGACTCGGACCAGTTCAGCGCGAGCGAGGTGAGCGAGGCGAGACGGCTGCTGGACCCGTTGAAGCGCGAGTTCGACGGGCGGGTGATGGCGAACGAGTCGGTTGCGCTGGAGAGTACCTATGTACGGTACGGAAACATCGCAGGGCCGGTACTGGCGGACAGTTTTCATTTTGGGCAGACGTGGTGGAATGATTTTGGGCGGCCGCTGGGAGAGGGTGGCAGTTCGCTGGCGGGATTCTCCGGATATGCAACCGAGGGACGGATGTTCGTCTATCTGCGGGCAGAGATGCAGCAAGGGCCTGGCGCGCATGCGTACTCTGCCAGCGTAGTGCAGTTGTTTGCGAATCTGGATAGCAACCCGGTGCTGTCGCCGGTGGCGACGCAAAGCTATGTGCGCTACCGGCCGCTGGAGATGTATACGGGCGTAGCGTTTGACGGCAACTCACTCTCGTTCGGCAAGCAGGAATTGTTCTGGGGGCCGACGACGATGGGTCCGATGATGTTTTCGAGCAATGCGGAGCCGACGTACAGTTTGCGCTTTGTCGCAGACCGGCCGCACCCGCTGCCGTTCTTCCCAAGTCTGGGAACGTATCGATTCGACATTGTGTTCGGGAAGTTGAGCGGGCACAGCTATCCGGCGCGGCCCTATTACAACGGGCAGAAAGCCGTGTTCGATTTTGGAGAGAATCTGGAATTGAGTTTTACGCGGCGGTCTGTCCTGTGGGGTGTGGGACATCCGATGACGCTGGGCAGCCTGCTACGCAATCTGGACAATTTCTCGTCAGGGGACACGGGCGCTCTCAATCCTCGAACGTATCCTGGCGCATTGGACAGCGCGTTTGATTTCCGCTGGCGGCTCCCGTGGCTGAGCAAGGTCGTCACGCTGTATGCGGATGCGTATTCGGACGACGACCCCAACCCGATCGATGCGCCTCGCCGGGCGGCGTGGAATCCAGGGGTTTACTTTGCGCGGCTGCCGTGGCTTCCGCACATGGATTTACGCGTGGAGGCGGTGAGCTCGGAGGGCCTGGCCGCGGACCTTGGAGGGACTCGCTACTTCTACAAGAACTACTACCACGACGAGGCGACCAACAAGGGGTTCCTGCTGGGCAGCGCGATTGGCCGTGATAGCCGCGCCGAAGAGGGGCGCATAGGCTGGTGGATCTCGGCACAGACGCGCGTGGAGGCGGGTTACCGGCAAAACAAGGGAGGGACGCAGTTTCTGCCGGGCGGTTCGACGATCAGCGACGGATTTGTGAACGCGAGGGTGCAGTTGAGCCGGCAATGGAGCGCGCAGGTGTTCGGCCAGTACGAGCGGTTCCTGATTCCGAGCTATATGGCCGGGGCGCAGACGAACAAGTCGGGTTGGCTGCAGATGACCTGGACGCCCGATCTGGAGAATAGAAAGTGAAGATAACGGAAGGGCACAGGTTACACTGAATATGTCAGAGCTTGATGGCGTCGTCAGAGCAAGCCCCGCAGCCGGCGGGCTTACCGATATCATCGGCACTGCGATGTCATTCGTTCCAATGGGAAGCCAAGAGGGATATGTATCAGGAGTTTACGAAGTCGAGGGGTTTCGTTGGGCGCAGCTATCAGCAGGTTCCGGGTTTGTGAGATCCGCGGCCAGAAGCCTGTGAATACTGAACCGGCAAGGACAGGTCGAAGGGCAAAGAATGAGTAACCGCGCAATTTATGGCACCAGGGGTTCTGACTTCAAGTCACCCAGGAGTCGAACTCGCTCGCTGCTGTTGTTGATTGCAGTTGCCGCCATGTTGTTTTGCAGATTCGCAATTGCTCAGGCTGGCGACACTTCAACTACAGATGAGAGTGGCAACACCTCAACTACAGATTCGTCTGCGCCCACAGCAAATGGCCAGACCATCAATGCGCCACCGGCCTATCCGCAGGGAATGGCTGCAGATGAGCAGAATGGCAATCCGCTGTCTACGGATCAGTCGGCCGGTCAGCCTGCGATGTCGGCAGACCAGATTGTCGACATATTGAGGCAGCAACCGGACCTTCTGGCTGATGTAAAGGACGCGGTTGCGAGGCAGACCGGGGTAGATCCGAGCACCATTAGCGATGATGCTCTGTTTGGCCGCATCCGGCAGGACGCGAGCTTGCGCACGCAGGTGACTCAGGAACTGAATAAACGCGGATACAGCACAAATGTAGGAGCGGAAACCGGAACCTCTGCGGCTGGCCCAGGCTCTACCAGTGCACGCCAGACGCGCAAGCCCCCGCCGGCGGTGCCCAATCCGAGTTTGAATCAGGATCTTCCCCGGGAGATACAACAGCCGAATCCATATGAGGATGTGCCTTCGCTGCATGACCTGTATACACAGATCCCGCCCGCTGGAGGCACGTTGCAGCGCTTTGGCAGCAACGCTTTCCTTCTTGGGACGGGGAATGCAAACGAATTACCCATGGATCTTCCTGTCGGTCCCGACTACGTGCTTGGACCGGGGGACAATATCATCGTCAACATGTGGGGTGGACGCTCTGAGCGGTTGAGCATCACCGTCGACCGCCAGGGCCAGATCGCACTCCCTGAGGTGGGCACGATCACGCTCGACCAGCTCACGGTTGCCGAAGCGCAGAGTGCCATTCAGAAAGCGCTCGGTACGCAGTTTCAAAATGAGCACGTCGAGATTTCACTAGGCCGGCTCCGCACGGTGCGAATCTACGTAGTCGGTGACGTGCAGCGGCCCGGCGCCTACGACGTCAGTTCCTTGTCCACGCCACTTAGTGCCCTGTATGCTGCCGGCGGCCCGACCAGCCGCGGGTCATTGCGCGTCCTGCGACAATATCGCGGAAACGAATTGGTCCGCACCATCGATCTCTACGATTTTCTGCTGCGGGGTCTACGTTCCGATACCGACCGGCTGCTTCCAGGCGACACGATCTTGGTGCCGCCGGTAGGCCCGCAGGTCACGGTGGAAGGAATGGTGCATCGCCCCGCGATTTACGAATTGAACGACGAACAAGATTTGAATCAAGTGCTCGATCTTGCCGGGGGAGTGCTGATCACTGCCAATTTGAAACAGATCAATGTGCAGAGGGTTGAAGCAAACGAGCGCCGGACCATGATAAGTCTGGACATTCCCGATAGCGCGGAAGGCCTGAAACAGAAGCTCGCCACTTTCCGGGTGCAAGGCGGAGACGACGTTGTAATTTCGCAGATTCTGCCCTACAACCAGCAGGCTGTCTATTTGCAGGGTCACGTATTTCGTCCAGGCAAGTATGCCTACCGGGATGGCATGACTATCTCCGATTTGCTGCATTCCTATGAGGACGTAATGCCCGAACCAGCCGATCATGTGGAGTTGGTTCGTTTGCAACCGCCGGACTTTCGCCCGGAGACGATAAGTTTGAGCCTTGCCAACATCCTTATCGGCAACAACCCGATTCTGCTCAAGCCGTTCGATCTGGTACGCATATTTGGCCGGTACGAGATCGATGTTCCCAAGGTCTCTATTGAGGGTGAGGTCCTCCGTCCAGGCGCCTACCCGATGTCTCAAGGCATGACCGCGGCTGGACTGGTCCGCGCGGCGGGAGGTTTCAAGCGCGGCGCCTATCAGGACGAGGCTGATGTTTCAAGCTATTCGGTACAGGACGGGGCAAAAGTATTGCTCAACCACCTTACCGTTCCCATTAAGGCTGCGCTGGATGGCGATACTAAGTCGGACGTACTTCTCAAGCCCGGTGACATCGTCAGCATACGGCAACTGGCTGGCTGGCAAGATATTGGCTCCTCGGTTCTGATCAGTGGCGAGGTTGAACACGCAGGAACCTTCGGGATTAGTGAGGGGGAACGGCTGAGCTCGGTAATTGAACGTGCTGGCGGTTTCCGTGCAACTGCATATCCGGCAGCAGCCGTGCTGGAGCGCGTGCAGGTTCGTCAGCTGGGCGAGCAAGCACGCCAGGAAATGATTCGGAGAATCGAGACCACTCCCGTAGATGTTAAACCTGGAACAATGTCTATCCAGGATCAGACGAGTTTACAACAGTCGCTGCAGCAGCAGAGGCTGCAAGTTCTTACAGCGCTTCGCGAACATCCCGCCAGCGGGCGGCAGGTGATTAATATTTCCTCGGATATTAGCAGCTGGGCGAATACGGCGGCGGACATTGAATTACGCGCAGGCGATACGGTGGTCATTCCCAAAAAGCCGGGTTTTGTCGTCGTAAGCGGCCAGGTCTATAACTCCACGGCCATTAGTTATGTCCCGGGCCGGACTGCCGGCTGGTATCTGCTGAAAGCGGGTGGAGTTTCCCCATCCGGTGACAAAAAAGAGGTCTATATTCTGCGAGCTGACGGATCCGTAATCGGACATGGGAATAGTTGGATCAATGGCAGTTTTCTGAGCTACCGCTTGCGTCCGGGCGACTCCATAATCGTCCCCGAGAAAGTCATTGGCGGTTCCACGCTTTGGAGGAATCTGATCGGTACGGCCCAGATCCTAACGGCCGCCGCGCTTCCGCTCGCCATCTCCGGAGCTTTCTGATGGAGGATATCAGGCAATTAAGTGTATGGATTACTTGAAGCAGCAGAGCAGGCACGTTGCGGTTGTGCGGTGGGCATCGCTTTACGAGGTTGCTACCGGGCCCACCACTCACTCTCTCGATTGCAACGCCGAGTATCACGTGCTTCACCCGATGGCGGATTGATTAGGAATGCTGCGTGTCCGCTTGTGATCCATCGGAACTCTTCGCCGTTCTGGAGACGGAACATTGAACACAATGGAAGAACAAAACCAGGATATGTCCGAGGATACGCGGGGTTGGACGCCAATCCCGGTCCGCCGGCTGGCAACGGGGTTGTGGCAGCGGCGTCTCTTTGTGGTCAAGGTGGCGGCGATCGGCATGGTGTTGACGCTGGGGGTTGCCCTGCTAATCCCAAACCAATACACATCGACTGTCCAATTGATGCCACCTGATCCACAGAGCCTCTCGAATACATCCACGCTCAATGCAGCGCTGTCGGGCGGAGCCGCAGGTCTTATTTCACCGAGCTTGGCGGGTGGGCTGACGAGCCAGAGAACCCCAGGCGCGACCACGATTGGTATTCTCAGCAGCCGTACGGCCCTGGACGATATCGTCAATCGCTTCGATCTCCGGCGGGTTTATCATGACAAGTTCTACGTCGACGCGCGCGAGAACTTACTGGATCAAACGACCTTTACGGAAGACAAGAAGAGCGGGCTGATCATTATCAGTGTGACCGACCGAGATCGTTACCGGGCCCGCGACATCGCTCAAGCCTATATCGAAGAACTTGACAAACTGATCAATAGCTTGAGCACGTCCTCCGCACGTCGCGAGCGCATATTCCTAGAGCAGAGGCTAAAGACAATCAAGAGTGAGCTCGACGCGAGCTCCCTGGCGTTGAGCCAATTCTCCAGCCGTAACGCTACGTTGGATCTGCAAAAGCAGGGTGAGGCGACTGTTGAGGCGGCGGGGAAACTGCAGGGAGAACTGATCGCGGCCCAGAGCGAGTTGTCGGGCCTGAAGGCAATGTACACCGATGATAACGTGCGCGTTCGCGAAGTTCAGGGCCGTATCGATGAGTTGCAAAGCCAACTAAGGAAGATGAGCGGTGCGGGGAAAGATATGACTGGAACCGACCTTACTTCCGGCCAAGCGCTCCCTTCTATCCGCCAACTCCCCCTCCTGGGATTTACTTACTATGACCTTTATCGCCAAGTGACGATTCAAGAGTCTCTCTATGAAATTCTAACGAAGCAATACGAGCTGGCAAAGGTCGAGGAAGCGAAGGAAATTCCGCCGATTAAAATCCTGGATGAGCCCGATGTGCCTGAGAGGAAAGCATCACCGCACCGGCTGACTATGACCCTTATTGCCGGGGTGTTGTTCGCCATCTTAGGGATGGCTTGGGTGGTCGTCACTGAACTCCGCAAGTTTGTTCATGATTCTCATGCCGGCGAATCGCTTGGAGAACCATCAAAATAACCGCATCAAGATCGAGCTGCCGCAATGGCTCAGGAACTGAGTCAGGTCACCGTGAGTCCTGAGGAGCCATAGGAAGGATGTAGAGGCCGTCCCGAGGCGCTTCTTCTTGATGGCAAGTCATTTTGCCCACGAATAAACGATGGGGTGGGTCTACTCCGGCTAACGATTATTCGACATGGGTGATCCCGCGGATACATGGGAAGATCAACCCGGTGATGTTAGGAGAGCGTTTGGGCATTTCGAAGGTAAAGAGAAAAGTACTTAGTGTGTTTGGCACGCGCCCAGAGGCCATCAAGATGGCGCCGGTGATACGAGCGCTGCTCGACGACAGTAGCGCGGAGTGTGTGATCTGCGTAACCGGACAACACCGGCAGATGCTGGATCAGGTGCTGGAACTGTTCGACCTGCATCCGGACCATGATCTTGACATCATGGTTCAAGCGCAGACACTGGCACACGTCACCTGCAGGGTGCTTGAGAGACTCGATGCCGTACTTTTGCAGCAGCGTCCGGATTGGGTGGTTGTGCAGGGAGATACTACTTCGGCGATGGCAGCCGCACTGGCGGCCTTCTATCGTCGTATTCCGGTGGCACATGTCGAGGCGGGCTTGCGCACCAACGACGTGTTCAATCCGTACCCGGAGGAGGTGAATCGGCGCTATATCGATTGCATCGCCAGCATACATTTTGCCGCGACTGAGAAAAACCGGGAAGTGCTGCTGCGTGAGGGAGCCTCTCCGTCAAATGTCATAGTCACGGGGAATACAGTTATCGATGCCCTGTTGCATGTAGCGGACCTCCCCTTTTCCATAGAGCGGTCGCCGCTGGCCGGCCTGCCTTTTGACCAGAAGCGGATACTCCTCGTAACCGCCCATCGCCGCGAGAATTATGGCACACCTCTGAGAGAGATATGTACCGCCTTGCGAGAGATTGCTGCGCGTCACCAGGACGTGCACATCGTATACCCGGTTCACATGAATCCAAGTATCAATAAGCCGGTCAATGAACTGTTGAGCGGGGTTGCCAACATCAGCCTGCTTCCTCCACTCGACTATCTGACGTTCGTGCAGTTGGCAAAAAGAAGTTACTTGGTGCTTACCGATTCTGGTGGCATTCAGGAGGAGATGCCGAGCCTCTGTAAGCCTGTGCTGGTGATGAGAGAAGTAACAGAGCGTACTGAGGCGCTGGAAGCTGGGACAGCGGCACTCGTGGGGACCTCGGCAGCGGCAATTGTTGCCGGCGTGACAGAGTTGATCCGAGATTCTGAACGCTATCGGGCGATGACATCCTCGAAGAACCCTTACGGCGACGGGTTTGCTGCGAGACGGATTGCAGCGCGACTGCTGAAGGGCGCGGGAAACGGGAATGGCTAGTATCCCAGTGGCATCGGAAGAAAACCGGAGCATCTCAGGACGCTTCGTTCGTGCCGCACGCCTCACAACAGGAGCGGGCATTGTAGCCAGACTCTTTCAGTTGCTGCTTCCATTCCTCGTGGCAAAACTGATCACTCGGTACGACTTTGGCATTTTCACGATTGTGACTTCAACCGTCGCCGTAGGGGCCGAGGTGGGTCAATTAGGCCAGAACGCCACCGTCCAGAAGTTCCTTCCCCAATTTATCGTTCGTCAGGCCGAGCGCGTGGGCGCCCTGGTCGATACCATCCTCACCATTGCCGTGCTTTGTCTACTAATCCTGAGCGCGATCCTGTTGCTCACCAGTCATTTCGTTGCCCTGAAAATCTATGGTGATCCGGGTCTAACCAACTATCTGCGCGTGGCCGCAGTTATTATGTTGGCCGTGGGACTGTTCAATGTGTTTTGCGGCACTCTGGCAGGGCTCCAGGAATTCCGCAAATACTCAGAAGCACAATTGATCCGAAGTGCAATCGTACTTGTCCTCGGCGTGACCGGAGCGCTCGCCTTTGGACTGATCGGCGTGCTGACTGCTCAAATCATCGGTTCCGTGGCAGTTGCCTGCTTCGTCGGGATGTTTGCATCAAAGACACTTCGTGGAAGGTTCGGTGCGCACCTGGCTGTGCGGATCGATCGCCAGTTTTTCGGTATGATTACCGGGTTTTCGATCCCCGTATTCTTATCCGCTTTGCTGGTGTTCCCTGCCTATTGGCTGTCGATGGCTCGCCTTTCACGGCTCTTCGGGGTGCAGGAGGTCGCACAGTTTGGTATCGCATTCGGCATCATGCAGTTCGTGATTCTCGTCCCAACGGTGACCAGCATGACTGCCTTGAGTTTTCTTTCGGAATCACATGCGCGGTCGGATGATACCTTCGGGTCTCTATCCAACTTGAACCTCCGGGTGGCATGGGGCACCGCTCTTCTCTCTGCAGTGTTTCTTGCCTTCGCGGCGCCACAGTTGCTTCATCTTGCGTTTGGAAGGAAATACGGAGACATCCGTTGGCTGCTGCTCTTCATGATGGCTGCGGGCCTGGCCATGGCTGTCTGCAACAGCGTTGGCAGCGTCATTGCCAGCACAGGGAAGATGTGGCAAGCGCTGGGCCTCAACGCTTTGTGGCTATTGGCGTTCGGCACTTTCACAATTACGCTGATCCCCCGATTGGCGTCCCGCGGACTCGCGCTCACCTACCTTGGATCGTACGGAGTTTTTGCGCTCCTGACTTGCCTATACGCCAGGCGAGTATGCGACATGTCATTGCGAATGATCCCGGCGCTGTCCGCACTGTCAGGAGCTGGCTTTCTCGGTGCAGCATATACTCTGGCTCGTCTGCCGCGGTTCGCTGTGGTAATTGGATGCTTCGCTACGCTGGCGCTGGCTGCACTTGGCTGGAAGTTGGCTATGACGGAAGGAGAGAGAAGGCACGTTGTTCGAAAGATTTTCGCTCGGAACGAGCGGAAGGAACTCGGCGACCGAACGTCCTCCCGGGAGCGGATACTCTACATCTGTCACGTCGATTGGGGCTGGATCAAACAGCGCCCTCAGCACATTGCCGAGGAGCTGCAGCTGTTCTTTGACGTCACCGTGGTCTTCAGCAGAAGTTGGCGGCGAGCAGGGCTACCCAATGACTTTCGTATTGGCCAGTCCCATATACCGTTGCTTCATATCCCCCTTAGCGGCCGAGTTCCTCTGCTCGCGAAGCTGGATATTCTCGCGGCGCGCATCATGCTGAATATCATCGTCTGGTACGTTCGACCGACTTACGTGTGGCTCACGTGGCCCGAGCTGTTCCAGTACATGCCCAGCGGGATGAAGGCATCGTTCGTCTACGATTGCATGGACGACGCACAGGCGTTTCCATGCGAAGCGCACCGATCCGTAGGTCTGAAAACTCAGGAGCGGGCACTGATCGATCGAGCTGCAATCGTCTTTGCTTCCAGCGAGCGGCTTCGTCATCTCTTGGAAGCGCGCTATGGTCAGCGGCACAAATATCATCTAATCCGGAACGCATTCGACGGCAAATTGCTTCCGGCATCTCAAAGCAGCCGGCAAAGCGCGAATGCTTTCAAGATCGGCTACTGCGGAACTATTGCAGCATGGATGGATCAGGAACTGCTGTTGAGGCTCGTCGAGGCGCGCCCTGAGATCGAAATCCACTTAGTAGGCCCCATCGATAGGCGAACAGTCGTGGCTTCGCACAGCAGAATCGTTTGTCATGGGCCGGCAAAACACAGTGACCTGCCAGCCATTATGGAGCAATTCGATTGCCTCCTGATGCCTTTTCAAGTGACGCCGCTGATCGAAGCAGTCGATCCAGTCAAGTTATACGAGTACATCAACTTTGGAAAGCCGATTGTAAGCGTGTTTTACAACGAGATAGCACGGTTTGAGCGTTTTGTGTATTTCTATCGGTCGCACGACGAAGCTGTTGACATCGTTTGCCGAATGTCGGCATGCGAGCTCGGCAGGAGATATAACGATGACGAACGGGTGGCGTTTCTTCAAGCAAACTGTTGGACGGAGCGCGCGGCGACAGCCGCAGCACTCTTGAAAACTACGGGGGAGGCGCTGTGCGGCGGCGACAAGGGATGATATGAGCGACAACGTCAATACTCAAGACTACTGGGACCAACGATTTTCATCTGGCGATTGGGAGGCCAAGAGAGGCAGGTGGCAGACCGAAAGCTTTGCTAGAGGCCAGACGGCGTTCATTCGCCTTGGCGACAGTTATGCCGGGACCATTCTCGATTTTGGCTGCGGGTTGGGCGACGCCATGCCCATCTACAAAGAAAGATATCCAAAAGCCACCTTGGTTGGAATCGACATCAGCTCCGCGGCTATCGATATCTGCAAAAAGAACTATGGAACCATCGCCTCATTCATTTCGGGTGACTTTCACTGCGTCCCAGAGGTTGATGTGATCATTGCCTCGAATGTATTCGAGCATCTGGAACACGATAAACAGATTGCCATTCACCTCTTGTCCCGGTGTAGAGATCTCTACGTTGTGGTTCCATACAAGGAAATAGAATTGTCTTCCGAACACATCAATCGCTACGACGTCAACTCCTTCTCTGAGCTCGGTAAATACGATTATCACGTATTTCCATGTGCCGGGTGGTCGCCCTATGGGTTGAGAGATTTGTGGTTTCGAGTCTATTTCAAGAATATTGCCCGCTTTGTATTAGGGAAGCGCATAGTGAAAAGAAGTAAGCAAATAATATTTCACTTTTCCAATCCCTCCAGGAAATAGATGGAACGTCATTTAGGTTCAGCTTGCCGAAGGCGTCAATTGCATATGGATAATATCGGAGCTGTGGGCGAAGAGTTGTCTGGGATCGCTACTGGACTAATGGCGCCGCCCCGCGGCGCAATAGGGCAATTGCCCAAATGAAACGCACGATATCCAATAGATAACATGGCATCGACTCCAAACCCGGAGAAACCATCCGGCCCTCAAGGCAGGTCGCCGGACGCAGCGCGAAGAGGCAGAATGCCAAACAGATTTCTCCTAGATCCAAGAGCCAACAACTTCGACTTCTTGAGGCTTATGTTTGCTGTGCTGGTCATCTATTCGCACTCATTTACCCTTGGCTTGGGATCGCAATCTACCGATTACTTTGCGGCACTAACCCGCGGCCAAATGTCGGGCGGCAACCTGGCAGTTGGAGGCTTCTTTATTATTAGCGGGTTCCTTGTTACTTCGAGCATTATGCTGTCCACTTCTGTATGGAGTTACTTGCGGAAGCGCATCCTGCGAGTGTATCCCGGGTTTATCCTCTTGACTGTACTTACGATTGCGATTGTAATTCCGCTCTCGTCAGGGCATCTTGCAGGTGAGCATATAGAGACTCAGGTTGCCCTTGCGGTGTGGAAGACTGTATCGCTGTCAGACCTGAAATATTCTGGAGCCTTTAGCTCCAATCCATTTCCGGGTGTGATTAACGGATCGCTCTGGACAATTAGGTTTGAATTCTTGTGCTATATCGGCTTGGCGGTATTGAGCATCTGTGGTGTTCTGCGAAGGAGACGCCTGTGTTTGGCTCTTTTTGCGCTCTGGCTCATTGTAGGTTTCGGGATAGCGGTGTTTCATCCAACTATCAGGCAATATGGATACGGTCATGACGCAAGGGCCAACGATTGGGACTTCGTCATACGCCTTGTGCCGGCATACCTGGCTGGTGTGGTGGGATATCTATATGTCGACAAACTTCTAATAACAAAGTCGCGAATAGCCGGCGCAGTTGCGCTGCTTACGGCAGCGGTCTTTATTCCGCACGGGATGCTGATCGCGATGCCGTTGGCTGTTGCATATTTGATATTGTGTTTTGCGAGGAGCAACTCTGTTCGTCTGCATGAATTTGGAAAATACGGGGACTTTTCGTATGGTACCTATCTCTATGCTTTCCCGATCCAACAGTTGGTTATGTCTGAGTTTCGCCGGCCAGTAAGCTGGGAAGTACTATTTGTGATTTCCACTCCTTTGGCTATCATCGCTGCCGCGGTGAGCTGGCATCTGGTAGAGAAGCATTTCCTATTTCGGTCGCGAGTGGTACGTCGGCATTGGCCTGTAATGCAAGAGCGGCCATAGGAGCGACGACACGGCATTTCTAGCGACACAGAAGGAGCAAGCATGAGACAGGATTCAAAGGGCGGACGGGGATCCACAGCATTACGGATTTGTCTGGCTTTGGTATTCCTGATGAGCTGGCGAACCCTGCAGTATTTCCCGGGCATGCATTATGTGCAGGAACTCTGGTATGTGCTCTGCTTTCTGGCTCTAGTATTTGTGTACCCTGCGTGGAAATACCTGAATAGGCTGCGGCTCACTTCATTCGAAATCTATGTCGTGGTTCTGACATTGGTAGCCGTGCTACTGCCGGCATGGGGGGCGAAACGGGAGTTCGGGCAGCCTTTGGTCTATGGACTTCTGGCCCAGAGAGCAGCAGTACTCACCGCACCGGTACTGTTGCTGTTTGTTGCTATGCGATCGCACCGAGTGCAACCCCGTGATATTGAATGGGCACTGCTGTCGCTGGGATGGGGAACACTCGTTCTCTACTCGCTAATGTTGTTGTTTCTGAATCCAGAGAATTTTCTTTCATACGGAATCGGCTTTGCGGACGCGGGCGGCGGTAAAGCCGTGTTTAGGTTCCCTATGGGATTTATCGTCTTCGCGTTGATTTACTACACACTTCTCGGCTTCAGGACGCGGCGCACCAGGCATTATGTAGCTGCGGCTATCCTGCTGATATGGGTGGTCAGCAGCGCCGACGCGCGTTGGTTCCTGGTGAGCCTCACCGCAACCTTCGTGTACTTCCTCTATCAGTGGCGCCCCTTGGGCCAGTTTGTGGGGACAATCGCTAAGGGTTGCTGTGTCTTTGCAGTAGTTATTGGTTTCGGATATGCGGTAAGTCCGGACTACCTGGCAACCCGTGCCGCGGGCTTCAGCGATGCATTTAGGGTTGTCTTCACCGGCTCCGCGGTCGCAGACATTTCTGCGAACATTCGGGTGTTCGAAACGCTCACCGCATTGCCTTATATCCAGAAAAACCCTCTGCTTGGCAATGGAACGATCAGCAATCAGTGGGAGCGAGGCCAGGACATACTTGGGCCATATTTCTATCCGGGAGACATCGGATTGATAGGGGCGCTCTATTCCGTCGGCGTTCTCGGATTGGTGGTGTTTGCCTATCAGTTTTGGTTTGCGTATGGGGCTGCGCGCAAGCTTTCAAGGCGAAGACATAGTCCGCTGTTTGATGCGGCAATTGGCTTCTTGCTGCTTAATGCGATCGGTTCCATTACGGCGACTGAGTTTGTCTACTTTCCCGAGACAACATTGCTCTTTATCGCCATACTGGTTGCCTTAGCCTACGAAGAAGATTGCGGACGGCGGCGGGTCATCCACGGCGAGCAGCGGGCTAGCATGCCCGGCATAACCCACGGTTATCCCACTTCTTCATAGCGCCAAAGGGCAATAAGAACATAGAACGGCAGCAAACTGAGAATGGGTGATGCGGAAAGGATAATATCTACCTGAAATGCAGAAAACATCGGTGATCTGTGTAAATTACGGTGGGACCACTGACACCGTCGCCTGTGTCAAGTCCTTGCTCCGGTCGAAGGTACCGGTGCAGATTGTCGTTGTAGATACGACTCCAAACGATCCGGATCTTCAGGGTTACTTGTCAATTGCCCCGGACGCCATTCTGTTACGTGCAGAGGAAAACGTGGGATTTGGCCGCGCCAACAACATCGGGATTGACTGGGTCCTGGCAAAGAATTCCTGCGAATTTGTATTTTGTTTGAATAATGATGCAATTATCTATCCCGAATCGGTCGAGTGCCTGCAGAACGCCATGGCGGCTCAACCTGATGTCGGAATCATGACTCCTCGAATCGCGTATCTGGGCGATCCCGCCAAGCTCTGGTATGGAGGCGGGGAGATAGATTGGCGAAGGGCTAGTGCTTTCACTCCCGGCTTCAACGGCGGTGCTGATGCATCTCTCGCAATGACTGAGCGAGATGTTACCTTTGCCTCCGGGTGCGCGCTATTCATTCGACGATCGACGCTGGAACAGTTAGGGGGCTTCGATCCTCGATTCTTTATGTACGAGGAAGACGTGGAGCTTTGTTTGAGGGCGAGAGAGCAGGGAATCCGAATCCGATATATACCAACCTCACTCGTGCTCCATCGGGGTCAAGGGAGCGGCCGAGGTGACGGCGAGGATTATGCAGATTTCTGGTCAACCAAGAACGAGAAGCTGCCTTTCTATGCGTTTCATGTGATTCGCAACCGGCTGCTAAATGTGTATCTCCACGCACGTGGCTGGCAGCGGATTATCGTGTGGATATTCTTTCCTTTGTTCTTACTTCGGCGCATAATCCCGTTCCTGCTAGGTCGCCGGTGGGACGCGGTAATCGCCATGTGCAAGGGAATTACCGATTCGTGGCGGAGCAGACGCACGCTTATTTCCGATAAACACACTAGTTAGAGAAAGACCATCGTAAGTGGGTTGGTAACCGTACGATGCAATTGTCTCGCAATCACAGCAGTTCTATAGCAATGACACGTCGGGGGAGACGCTTGCCTCGCCAAAGAGGTATTTCATGATAGTAACTTCACTCTCAGCGCTTCGGCCGGCATCGTGTCGTGCAATTATTGTGAATATATCGACAAAGGAAGTGACGACGCTAGCCATGTCGAGCGTATTGAGACACTCTCAGCTCCCGATCTTGCTGATTGACATGCAATCAATAGACGGGAGTTGGGAGTATTTCTCCCGAATGGCTTCGTCAGAGCCGCGCATTGATCTGTACTCCGCGCCCCTTATGAAGCATGGTTATATCCTCGATCGGATATTCAAGGAGACGAGGGATGAGCGGCTCCTCCTCGTGGATTCGGACCTGGAGATCTGTGACTCCAGGATTGTGAATCAAATGCTTGAGGCGACCGTAGAGGAAGATGTCTTCGGCGCAGGTGCCATTCATGGCCCAAGTTGGTTAGGGAGCGCGCACAATCTGCCCAAGAACGTAGTTTTATACCAGGAGCGCATGTGGATTCCGATTACGATGCTAAGGGTTAGGCACATCAAGGCTGCGCTTGATGAGGGGTATTCTTTCATTAATCGATGGGTTCCGAATGAAGTGACTGCCGTTCCATGGCTGTCGAAACTGCTCTCTATGCGGTTCTTTGTCCCTGTTATCAAGAGAATTCGTGCCGAGTGCTTGCGCGGCACTCGTTCCACTTATCACAATGAACGACCCAACATGGTTTGCTGTGACACCGGCGCAGATATATTCTGTCACCTCAAGTATGATAAGGGCGCCTGCTTTGTTGACTATGGCATTGACAGCCTTACCACGCTGGCTCATCACTATCATGGTGTGACTCGGCGCCGTTTGAATCGCCGCGATAACAATGCGACTGCGATCGATGATATTATGGGCGAGGTTTTAGAGCGTCTCAAGCAGGAGTATGGTATTGAGTTTGAGCATTCCAGCCGAGCGCGGTGAGAAACCAGCATCCAGGGATCTGAACTATTCGTGGTCAGAAGCCGCTGGCGATAGGGTAGGTATTCGAGAAACAATTGCAGTCGCAATTATTGAGTCTGTCGGCGGTCACGGCGGAATGGATCACTATGATCTGGGTCTGGCTCGCGGATTGGCGGCCGCCGGTTGTCGAGTCAGCTTATATACGGGCGAGCAGATAACAAACCCGGCCAGCCCCTGCATCGCGATCTACCCTGAGTTTAAGGGGGTTTACGGACGCAGTAACCGCTGGCTACGCGCCTTCCGGTTTTTGAGGGGAAGCGTTAGCGCACTCGCAAGAGCAACAATCCATCGCGAGAAGATTTGTCATCTGCACCTATTTCACGGTGAGACGCAAGAGCTAGCCCTGGTAATACTGTCTAAGCTGTGCCGGAGAAAAGTGGTCATTACTGTCCATGATGTGGAATCTTTCGCTCCGGTGACGACTAGTCGGTCGCTAATTGGTAGAGTCTATGGATTGGCAGACCGGCTGATTGTCCATAACCAAATCTCGAAACGGGAGTTAGTCGAAAAACTCAAGATATCGCCGACGAAAATCAGCGTTATTGCCGCTGGGAACTACATGATGGATTTAGGTGAAGCGCCGAGCCAAGCTTACGCGAGGCGTTCTCTTGGCATCAGTGAGGAGAGCCGCGTCATTCTTTTCTTTGGGCAGATCAAGGACGTAAAAGGCCTGGACATTCTGATCGAGGCGATTCCCGCAGTTGCTCGTGAGGTTCCAGAAGTGACGCTAATCATCGCCGGGCGTCCTTGGAAGAGTGGCTTCGCGCCGTATGAGACGCTCATCGACGCATTGGGTATTCGCAGCCGATGCGTGCTCCATATCCGTTACATTCCCAACGACGAGATTGCTCGCTATTTTGCCTCGGCAGACGTCGTTGTCCTTCCGTACCGTAGGATTTACCAGAGCGGCGTGGTTCTTATGGCGATGTCCTATGGGCGACCGGCGGTCGTT
>Ga0181517_10002470_pt1 | contig 18844 bp, 11 predicted proteins | sample PEATcosm2014_Bin_31_FD_119748 | JGI IMG/M metagenome (GOLD analysis project Ga0181517, IMG submission 119748) | Peatland microbial communities from MTU Mesocosm Facility, Houghton, MI, USA - PEATcosm2014_Bin01_30_metaG | ecosystem: Environmental > Terrestrial > Soil > Wetlands > Peat | place... | reverse complement strand
TGGGCGATGTGGCGTTTCAGCGCAAATGCCTCGGCAAGATGAGCGAAGTCACGCGATCGGGGCGGACGGTGATTTTGGTCAGCCACTACTTGTCGGCGATTCAATCGCTATGCCAATCGTGCGTCGTGCTGCACAAGGGCGGCGTGCTGATGAACGGACCGGCCGACAAATGCGTGGCCAAATATCTCGAAATGGCCGCCCCGCGCGACCAGGCGTCGGCGGTGAAATTCGACCGCCCGGCCGGCTCGCCCCTGTGGATGACCGGCGCATCCATCCTGTGGGACGGCCAAACCTCGGCAACACCCGCCATCGGTTCGAGCGTCGCTTTCGATGTCACCTTCGAGGCCGCCGAACCGATCGACGTGCCGCGCCTGGGCATCGTCATCACCACCGCCGACGGCTATCGCCTCATCAACCTGAACAACCGCTTCCAGCAAGGCAGCGGCTACGAAACGCCCGTTCGCTCCGGCCTGATCCACTGCGACCTTGGCGCCGTCCCCTTCGTCGGCAAGCGCTATTACATCAGCTTCTTCCTCGGCAACATGCACGGCGACACGCACGTGGCCGAGAACGCCCTGAGCTTCGACGTGATGGAGCGCGACATCTGGGGCACCGGCCGCGTCCCCCAGTCCAACGCCTCCGCCATCTGGTGGCCGGCGAAGTTCACGTTCGATCCGCTTTGAATTCCGCCGCGATTCGGTATCTAATACCCGCGCAACTCCAGCCAGGAGACGAGCATGGCGCGGTGGCGAAATGCGGCGGCGATCGCCTTGGTGTTGTTTCTGCTCCCGTGCTCGGCACGGCCGGCCGCGGCGCAGGGGCGCGGACGGCGCGGCGGCGGGCCGCCGACGCTGGGGCTTGAGGGCGGCACGCTCGACATCGACACGCCGGATTTCGATCTCAAACTTGTCAAGTCCTCGCAGACCATCGCCGCACTGGCGCCCAAGGGTGCTGTGGGATACAATAACGCTCCGTTCGACTTCACCCCGGCCGATCAGCTCCAGGCCCGCGCCGCCAACGGATTCAATCACCTCGGCGATATCACATTCCGCATCCGCACCGGCGACGGCGGCGCGTGGGTCAGTTATTCCACCGCAACCGCCCGCAAACCCGTGACCGCCCTCCCGGCCGAAGGAAAAACGCTCGCGGCCGCCGATCTTTCCCCCACGCTTCCCGATGACTGCCCGCTGCACATCACGCGATCATGGCTGCTCGATTCGACCGGCCGGCTCGTGCTCCATTTTGATATCAAGAACACCTCGGCCAACGCCATCACCATCGGCGCCCTTGGCATCCCGGTCATTTTCAACAATATCCTCACCGGCCGGAGCCTCGAACAGGCACACGGAATATGCTCATTCTTCGATCCCTACGTCGGTCAGGATGGCGGATATCTCCAGGTGACGCGGCTGAGCGGCTCGGGCCCGGCACTTCTGGTCACGCCGGAAACCGGGACCAAAACCCCCTTTGAAGCGTATCGCAAACTCGCCGACAACACGCCGACATCGCAGACTTTTGAAGGCGCGTTCGAATGGATGGTCCATTCGCAAGCCTACGCTGAAAACGAATGGCGCAGCGCCCAGCCATGGAACCCCGCCACCAGCGAGACGCTGCAAGCGGGCGCAACCACATCGCACGGCCTGCGATTTCTCGTCGCCCCGCAAATCCGCGACATCGACAACACTCTGGCGATCAACAATCGCCCCGTCGCCGTCGGCGTCCCCGGATACATCCTCCCGATGGACTTGGACGCGCGGCTCTTTTTGCGCACCTCCGGCCGGAAAGTCGTCGCCACCGAATCCGACCCGCCCGGCTCGCTGGCGATTGCTCCCGCCGACCCCACCAAAACCGGCTGGCTCAGTTACGCCGTTGCCGGCAAGACGTGGGGCCGCTCGCGATTGACCATCACGTATGACGACGGCAGCAAACAGTCGGTCCACTACTATGTCACCAAGCCCGCTGCCCAGGCCGTCGCCGATCTGGGAAATTTCCTGTTCACCAAACAGTGGTTCGTCGATGACAATGATCCCTTCCATCGCAGTCCGTCGGTAATGAGTTTCGATCGCGGCAAGAACCAGATCATCACGCAGGACTCGCGGGTCTGGATCGCCGGACTGGGCGATGAAGGCGGCTGCTCGTGGCTGACGGCGGCGATGAAGGAATTTGTCCAGCCCAAAAAGGACGAGGTTGATAAATTCGCCCAGTTCGTCGACAAGGTTTTGTGGGGACAACTGCAAGTCAGCAACGGCGCCGCCATGTACGCCGTTCGCAAGAGCCTTTTTTATTACGATCCGCAGAACCTGCCCGGCTTTCAATATGACACGACGGTTCGCTGGGGCCCCGGTTTCCCAAGCTGGAACCGCCAGGGCGCCTACGCCACCGACCGCGGCTACGACTATCCCCACGTCGTCGCCGCTTATTGGGCCATGTATCGCCTGGCCCGCGACAACCCCGGCCTGGTGACCGCCCAGACGTGGCAGTGGTATCTCGATCACGCCTATCAGACCACGCGCTACCTGACGGCCGGCGGGCGAAACTCGCCCGGGTATACCGAGCTTGGGCTCATGGAAGGGGACATCTTCGTCTATCTTTTGAAAGATTTGCAGCGAGAGGGATGGATCGATCAGGCCGCGACAATCCAGGCCGCCATGAAACGCCGCGCCGACCGCTGGAACACCCAGGCGTTCCCCTTCGGCTCGGAAATGGCGTGGGATTCCACCGGCCAGGAAGAGGTCTACGCCTGGACGAACTATTTCGGCTACGAAAGCAAGGCCGAAGTCTCCCTCGATTCCATCCTCGGCTACATGCCCACCATTCCGCACTGGGGCTACAACGGCAACGCCCGGCGCTACTGGGATTTTCAATACGGCGGCGCGCCCGGCGGCGGCATCGAACGCCAGCTCCATCACTATGGCTCCAGCATCAACGCCATCCCCGTGCTTTCGCAATACCGCCAGCATCCCGACGATTTTTATCTCCTCCGCATCGGTTACGGCGGCGCGATGGCCTCGCTGTCCAATATCGACCAGGACGGCTTCGCGTCGGCCGCGTTTCATTCCTTCCCGCAAACTCTCAAGTGGGATGCCTACTCCGGCGATTACGGCCCGAATTTCTTTGGCCACGCCGCCGATGCCGCAACGTATGTCGTCAACCATCCCGATTTCGGCTGGATCGCCTTCGGCGGCAACATCAGGGTGGATGGCGATGTTGTGAAGGTCCAGCCGCTGGACGCCATGCGACGCCGCATCTATGTCGCCTCGCTGGGCCTGTATGTCACGCTCGATGCCGGCACTTTCGATGCCGTTGAAATCAACACGGCCACACACGCCGTCCGGCTGGTTCTGTCCGCCGCGGGGCAATTTACGCCTGAGGTCCGGCTGGTGATCGAACAGCCGGCAAAGATCGCCGGCATCGGCACATTCGCGCCGCTGGAAAATTACAAGTTGGAACGCGGCGCGTACGTCATCCCGTTGGGCGCGCAACAAACATCTGTCGAGCTGACGATCAAATGAGAGTGCGCGGCTCAATTGCCCCGCGCATTCAACGGAGCGAAAAATGATCCGCATCTTCTCGAGGAATTCCGCAATGACCGCAAGAACGCCGACCATCGCACTGGCGATCGCAATCGCCGCGATCCTGGCCATCAGCCCCCGTGCCTCAGCGGCCAATCCCGGCAAACTGACCGTCCACGTCGATCAACCCGGCGTGACGCTCAGCCCCGGTTTCTACGGTCTTATGACCGAAGAGATCAATCACGCCTACGACGGCGGCCTCTACGGCGAATTGATCCAGAACCGCATCTTCAAGGACACCGCCCAACCCGCCGGTCGCGGCCGGCGCGGCGGCGCTGGCGGAGCGCAAGCCAATGCCGCCAATCCGCCGCATTGGTCATTGGTCGCGCAAAACGGCGGACAGGGCGCCATAGCCCTCGATAGCGCCGACCCCGTCAACACCACCGCCCTGACCACCAGCCTTCGCTTGACCATCACCGCCGCCGGTAACGGTCAGCGCGTGGGCGTGGCCAATGACGGTTTCTACGGCATCCCCGTCTGTCCCAGCACGAAATACACCGCATCGTTCTACGCCAAAGCCAGCGCCGATTTCACCGGCCCGCTGGCCGTCGATATCGAAAGCAACGACGGCGCCACTTTATTCGCCACCACCGCAGTTCCCCATATCGCCGCCGCCTGGCAGCAGTACACGGTGACGCTCACGACCGAAAAGGTCGCCCCGTCCGTGGCCAATCGCTTTGTCATTTCCGCCTCCGGCACGGGATCGGTCTGGTTCAATCTCGTCTCGCTCTTCCCGCCCACCTACAAGGATCGCCCCAACGGCAACCGCGTCGATCTCATGCAAAAACTGGCCGACCTTCAACCCGGCTTCCTCCGCCTTCCCGGCGGCAACTATCTCGAAGGCGACACCATCCCTGATCGCTTCAACTGGAAAGCCACGATCGGCCCGCTGACTGACCGCCCCGGCCATCAGGGGCCGTGGCAATATCGATCGTCCGACGGCCTGGGCTTGCTCGAATTCCTGGGCTGGTGCGAAGACATCAAGATGGATCCGGTGCTGGCCGTCTACGCTGGATATTCGCTGCGACAACAGCGCGTCGCGGCCGGGCCGGCGTTGCAGCCGTATGTCCAGGATGCACTGGATGAAATCGAATACGTCACCGGTGACGTTTCGACCACCTGGGGCGCCCGCCGTGCGAAAGATGGACATCCCGCCGCGTTCAAACTCACCTACGTTGAGATCGGCAATGAGGACAATTTCGACAATCAGCGCACCTACGATGCCCGTTTCACGCAATTCTACGACGCCATCAAGGCCAAATACCCGGCTCTGAAGCTCATCGCGTCGGCCCCCGATCTGGTCCGGACGCGCACGCCGGATGTCGTTGATTACCATTCTTATCAGGCGCCGGCTCGCCTCGAACAGCAATCCACCATGTTCGACCGCACCTCGCGCACCGGCCCCAAGGTCTTCATGGGCGAATGGGCCTCGCAGGATGGCAACCCCACTCCGACGATGAATTCCGCCCTGGGCGATGCGGCCTTTCTCACCGGCCTGGAACGCAATGCCGACGTGGTGGTCATGGAATGCTACGCCCCACTGCTGGTCAACGTAAACGCCGGCGCGGCCCAATGGGGAACCAATCTCATCGGATACAACGCCCTGGTCAGCTTCGGCTCGCCTTCCTATTACGCCCAGAAAATGTTCGCCACCAGCCGCGGCAATCGCGTCCTGCCGGTGGATGTCGTTCCGCAGGCGGCCCCGGCCGGGGCGGCGGTGGTGCCGCACGGAAATGTCGGCGTGGGCTCATGGAGTACCAACGTCCAGTACAAGGACATGAAAGTGACCAGCGGCGAGAAAGTCCTGCTCCAGTCCGATTTCACCAGCGGCACCGACAACTGGAGACTCGGCACCGGCACATGGCAGGCCGACGGCGGGACGCTGCATCAATCCGGCAATCTCACCGATTGCCGCGCCACCGCCGGCGATGGCGCGTGGACCGATTACACGTATTCGCTGAAGGCTCAGAAGGTCAGTGGCGGCGAGGGGTTCCTGGTCATGTTCCATGTCGTGGACCAGGACAATTATCTCTGGTGGAACATCGGCGGCTGGGGCAACACGCGCACCAGCATCGAAAAAGCCCAGAACGGCGCCAAAACCGAAATCGGCCGCTCCACCGACATGCAGATCAACGCCAACCAGTGGTATGACATCCGCATCGAAGTCAAAGGCGCCGACATCAAGTGCTACCTGGACGACAAGCTCATCACCACCGCCACCGACGCCCCGGCCGTTTCCACCGGCCCGATCTTCGCCAGCGCCAATGCGGATGATTCCACCGGCGATGTGATTCTCAAAGTCGTCAATACATCGGATGCTGCCCAGCAACTGGATATCAACCTGCCCGGCGCCAAGACTGTCAGGGCGGACGCCGCTGTTGACGTGCTGACCGGCCAGTTGACCGACGTCAACACCGTCAGCAATCCGGAAAAGGTGATCCCGCATCGCGCGGCCATCACTGATGCGACAGCGGATTTCGTCCATGAATTCGCACCGCGCTCGGTGAACGTGATTCGGCTGAAGACCAGGTAGGCCGGCGCCGCGGCCGGCCGGGCCGGGTGCGTCACCCAATCGGAGGTTTTGCTCATGTCACACCAATCGCATCGCGACGCCTGCTCGTGCAGCCGGCGCTCGGTTCTGGCCGGCGCCGTCGCCGCCGCGGCTTCGTTGGCGCTGTCTCGACTCGATCACGGCCAGACGACCTTGCCCGGCGCGGTCACGATCCGTCCGATCAAGAACGCCATCGCCTTCGTGGCACGCCCGCTGCCCGTTTCGGCCATCCGCCTGACCGGCGGCCCGCTCAAAAAGGCCCAGGACCTCGACGTGCAAAACCTCCTTCGCCTCGAACCGGACCGCATGATGTATTACCCGCGGCAACTGGCGGGTTTGACGCCCAAGGCCCAGCAGGGCTACGGCAGTTGGGACGGACCCGGGCGGAATCTCACCGGCCATATCGCCGGGCATTATCTCTCGGCCGTCAGTTACATGTACGCCTCCACCGGCGATGATCGCTTCAAGCAGCGGGCCGATTATCTCGTCGATGAAATGGAGGCCGTTCAGAACAAACGCGGCACCGGGTACATCGGCGCATTGATGGGCAACGCGCCCGGCGGCGCGCGCGGGGCAGCGCCCATCGATGGCGTGCAACTGTTCGCTCAGCTTTCACAGGGGATCATCCGGGCGCAGGCGTTCGATCTCAACGGCATGTGGTCGCCCTGGTACGTGCAGCACAAGATCTTCGCCGGGCTGCGTGACGCCTATCGCCAGGCCGGAAATCGCAAGGCGCTGGATCTCTCGGCGCGATTCGCCGCCTGGATCGAATCGGTGCTCTCGCCGCTGTCGCCGCAGCAGCTTCAACAGATGCTCGCGACGGAATTCGGCGGGATCAACGAATCGCTGGCCGATCTTTATGCCGACACGGGCGACTCGCGCTGGCTCGATCTCTCCGCCAAGTTCGCCCACCGCGCCATCATCGATCCGCTGGCCAACCGGCAGGACATCCTTGCCGGCCAGCACGGCAATACGCAGGTTCCCAAGCTGCTTGGCGAACTGGCCCGGTACATCTATTCCGGTAACGCCGCCGGCGGCCAGGCCGCCCGGTTCTTCTGGCAGGCCGTCGTCGATCATCACACCTTCGCCACCGGCGGGCACGGTTACGACGAACATTTCGACGCTCCCGACAAGCTCAGCGACGAGGTCGATGGCCACAATCACGGCAACGGCGACCGCCGCACCTGCGAATCGTGCAACGTCTACAACATGGTGAAGATGACCCGGCTGCTCTTTGCCCTCGAGCCCGACAACCGCTTCGCCGAATTCCACGAACGTGCTCTCTTCAATCACGTGCTGGGCTCCCTTAACTTCAACACCGGCGACGTCTGCTACATGGTCCCCGTCGGGCAGGGCCAGCTCCACGAGTACCAGGTTGTCGGCCGTGATTTCACCTGCTGCTTCGGCACCGGCATCGAAAACCACGCCCGCCACGGCGATGGCATCTACTGCGAATCCGATGACAAGTTCTGGGTCAACATTTTTGCCCCGAGCACGGCCCAGAGCACAACGCACGGCCTGAAAGTCGCGATGGACACCGCCTTCCCCGAGGCCGACACATCCACACTGCGGCTTACGCTCGATGCCCCGAAGGAATTCACGCTCGCCCTGCGCCGCCCATCGTGGGCGGGCGATGGTTACGCGGTGGCCGTCAACGGCCAGAGGCTCACCGACCTGCCCAAGCCCGGTTCCTATGTCGAGATCAGGCGCGCCTGGAAGACCGGCGATACCGTTACGTTCACGCTGGCCAAGTCGCTGCGGACCGAACCGCTCCCCGACAACGCCAACCGCATGGCGCTGCTCCTGGGCCCGCTGGTGCTCGGCGCCGATTTCGGCCCCGCCGCAAGCGCCGCCTCAGGTCGGCGCGGCGGAGCGGCCGCCGTGTCTTATCCATCCTTTATCGCCGCCCCGAACCAGCCCATCGACCAGTGGCTCAAGCCCGCCGCCGATGCACCCGGCACATTCCACGCCACCGGCGTCGGCGCGGCCAACAACGAGGTGACATTCAAACCCTTCTACCAGCTCTCGGACCGCCTCTACGGAATCTACCAGGACGTTTACACGGCCGAGCAGTGGAAACAGCGCGGCGGAACTTGATCGCCGATTCAGAGCGGCCGGCTTAATTCCGGATCATCCGAAACCGAGTCCCGCAGCTTCGCCCTGATTCTGTTGAGGGCGAAAAAGAGACGGCCGACGAAGCTTAGAAAAAGGGCGTAGGATACCACGCCCAGGAAGAACTCGGAGGCCCCAGACTTGTGAGGATCCACCGGGGCAAACGGGGCGGGCGCAAACAGGGCGACGAAAATCATGACGACGGGAAACAGCCAGGCCAAATGCCGGAACCGCCGTGAATCAACCTGAAACTCGGCCGTCCATTGCAGGATGCGAGAGAGCGCCCCGCAAAACGCGAATCCCAAAGGACCAAAGAGGACGCAGTTGGTGATCGCGGCATTGGCGTCGCCGATATTCCGAAGCACCAACGGCCCCCGAAGGCCAAGAGAGACAATGCTCATGCTCGACATCACGCCGATCCACACGTGAGCCCCGACCCGTTTCCCCATCAGCATTTCCGCAATCACGTACAGTGCGGCGAACATGATGACGGACAGTATTGCGGGAACGACAATCAAATAGTCCATCAGCGAATTTGCGCCAAACACGCCCCAGGTGATGAAAAGAACGACGATGTACTTCGGCATAGACAACCAGCGCAACAAGACGCGCCGGCAGCTCAGCCGCCTGTCCCCCGTACGATCAATCGTCACGCCGCATTCCGGGCAGCGGGTGGCGTCGCCCAGGCCGCGCAGGAAATAGCCGCAGTTATCGCAGACTCTCTCGGCATCGGGTGGTCGCGGCGTTTGCGTCATTTCCGGTCTGGACCATGTCGCAAGAGCGCCGTGCTTTCAGCGCTCCACTGGTCGAAATGCTCCGAAATATAGATTCGCAGAGGGCAGGTGCAGGCGAATGTATGCGCCACCGGCTTGGCGAACTTGCACGCGATCGGCCGCAGTTCCAGGCATTCCAGAATATTCAACTCCGCGTGATGCTCGGCCTCGCACAACTTGTCGAGCGACGCTCCGATGCAGAAGAACTGCCTGGGGCAGTTCATCCGTGCCTTGAGTTCTTCGAGCTTCGACTTTTCTTCCGGCTGAATCATGGCGATCCTGCGCACGGCGGCGCCGTGAATATGTTAATTCCGGCAAACGCACCGCGTCAACCGCGAGAGTGCGCGTTGATTGTAATCAAAGATGCCCGGGGCAAGGCGACGAGCTTGTCGCCATGGAACGCCGGCTCACGCCATCGGTGCCTATCGCACCGCACTCAATTCGGCTAACTTGCTTCCGCCATGATTGGTGTCCTCCACCTCATACCGGCTCAGCCCGATTTCCAGACCGCGCGGGGAGCGGCAATGCTTGGGGCGGCTCTGGGCGCCGATTTCCATGCTTCCATCGCCCATGTCGGCCGTGGCGGCGATTATTCCCATGTGCTGGACGCGGCGTTGGATTTGTACCGGCGGCCGCGAGCGGACGTGCGGATCGTGCATGCCTGGAGCCTGGCGTCGCTGGCGGCCGCGGCCGTCGCGACGAAATGCCCGCTGGTCTATTCGCCGCCGGCGCTATTGACCGACTCGTCGATCGGCTGGCTGCGGGCCATCATGGATTATCGCGACGTCGATGTTGTATGCGCCACCGCGACGCAGCAGCGCACGCTCGTGCGTCGCGGCATTCCGATCGAGCGATGTCATCTGATCCGGCCGGGGGTTGATTTCTCGCGCGTGCGGCCAAGGCGCGATACGGAACTGCGGCGGCGGCTGCGCCTGGCGGATGAGCATCGGGTGCTGCTGGCGCCGGGGGAATCGACGCTGGCCGCCGGTCACGCGGCGGCGTTCTGGGCCGTCAGCATTCTCAATTATCTCGACACGCGCTATCGCCTTTTGTGCTGGGGCCGGGGCCGGCAGGTGGGGGCACTGCGGCGGTTCGCCATTGAACTGAAACAGCCGGAACTGCTCTGCTTCGCCGAGCAGCGCCTGGGTGAGTCGGTCGATTTCGAGATGCTCTGCCCGGCGGCCGACGCCGCACTGGTCACGGCCGCGGACCCGGTACCCACCTTGCCGATCGCGGTGTGCATGGCCGCGGGCCTGCCCATCGTCGGCACGGTGACTCCCACCGTCTCCGAACTCCTGGAGGACCGTCACAGCGCCCTGATGCTGGGCAACCCCACGGCCCGCACACTCAGCCAGCGGATTCTCGATCTCTGGAGCGACGAGCGGCAATCATGGTCAATCCGCGACACCGCCCGCACCGAAGCCTACGAATTCTTCGCCGGCACGCGGTTCGTCAATCAGTATCGGCAGGTGTATCGAGGGATCGCCGAGGGCAAGGCTGTGACCGTGGCGGAGATGGCGCCGGCGGGCGGGCGGAGTGCGCAGTATCGGGCGTCGTGATGTTTGGGATGACAGGGTGACAGGGTGACAATGTGACGAGCAATCGGCCGCCAAAGTCACCGTGTCACCTTGTCACCAAGTCACCTTGTCAAATTCCACCACGCATCAACCGCACCATCGACCCAACCGGCTCGAATCCGCCGGTTCGCGCCAGATGGACGGCGGCAGCGTTGTCGAGATCAATCTCCGCAAAGACGTGGCGAAAGACACTGCGGATGCAAACCTCCATCGCGCGGGCGAGCATGAGTCTGGCCAGTCCCTGGCCGCGATGATCGGGGTGAACGAACAGGCCGACGATCCGGCCCATGTCGCCGACCGACAGGACGCCGATGTGGGCGACGGGCTGGCCGTCTTGCAGGGCCAGCATCGCGTCCCAATGGGGATCGTCCAGGCGGGCCATGTTGGCGTCGGCGAGTGCGGCGGCGTGGGCCGGGTCGATTGACGTGGCCCAGCACAGCGCCAGATCGTGCGCGTGACGGAACGACGCGCGGGCGGGAATGACCATCAGGCCATCGCTATTCGGTTTGAGCGGTGGCGGCGCTTTGTGAAGATGAAATATTGTCGCCGATTTCGCGTGCCAGCCGTGCGATTGGAGATACTCCGCCAGCGGCTGCGTGCGTTCAAGCGGCTCGGCCGGGTTGATAACCCAGAATCCGCAGGCGCTTTTGGCGGCGGCGAAATGAGCGGCAGCTTCATCGACGGCCTGCCGGGGCGATTGGCCGGGCGCGAGGCTCGCATCCCACATGTGATTGGCATCGGCGATCGCCGGCCATCTGGCGCTGGCGATGGCGGTTCCGCAGTCCAGGTCGCTCGCTTCGCCCAGTTGCTGGCCCAAGCACAGGCCGGTGCGATGAAACAGCCGCACCAGATCGGCGGCGTCCATACTCTGCTCGGCGGCGAGAATGGGAAGCGGCATGGACGAGATTGTAGGGCGCAGCGGGCGTTAGGTCATCGGCGGCTATGCCCCCCATCATGGCTGATGCGCGCCGCGCACCAGCTTAAGTTTGTGGTCGGCGGTCATGTAATAGAGCCCGCCGTCGACGGCCTGCATGTCGCTGATGCCGGCCGTGTCGGACAATGTGGACTGGCCAAACGCACCGGCCACGCCGCTTTCGATGGTCGCGCCGGCCTTGGTGGTGATGATCGCGCGGCTCCAGCTATTGATCGTCATGGGGGAACCGACTCCGCACATGGCCAACAAATAGTTCTTGTCGATGATGGTCCTGGCGATAGCGGGTTTGGGCACGCTGCTCGACACCCACCGGTTTCCCAGCGAATCGAGGTTGTAGGCGATCACGCCCTCGGGGCCAACCGCATACATGTACGTGCCGGCGACCAGCAAGCCCACGTGGCCGGCGGCTTGCGGTTGCACCTGCCCCCCCGGCCCCACGGGCATCGAATTCGGCGGCGTGGTCGGCAACGTCGTGCCAATCACCTCGCCCGTCTGCAATGCATACAGGCGCACGATCTTCCCGCCATCGCTGACGGCCATTATCCGCCCGGCCGCGATGATCAGTTGATCGCTTCCGATTGAATTCGCGAAGATCGGCTGCCGCGAGGCGTCCAGCGGCGTGGTCGCCTTCGGCTGGGCCAGATTGGGATGATACAAATCCTGAATGCACAGTTGATTGGGCATCATCCAGACCAGCGTTCCATCACCGGCCAGGGCCATGTTGATGGGGAAAGCGCCCCCGGCGGCCACCATGGCGACGCCGTTGAAGATCATCGCCTGGTTTGCGTTCATGTCCATCTGCTGATTGGCGTATTTCTGCTCGGCGAGTTTCTGGCCGGAATCGGCGTCCAGCACATCCAGCGCGGCATTGGAGTCGTCGGCCGATCGCAGAACGACAAAATCGTCGCTGGCCACAAGTTGGAGGATGGGCATCTCGCCGACGCGCGATTGCCAAAGCAGCCGTCCATCCGAAATCGCCAGAGCGAAAACCCGGCCGGTGCTGGTGGCAAGAATCAGCCGATCGCTGAGCGGCCGAACGTGGATGATGGTTTCGCCGCCGGATATCCCGGCCGGAGCGGCGGCAACGGCGGGCGGAGCGGCCTGGGCAAGACCCCGTATAACCATCGCCCGTTGGAGGGCCTGTTGCAAAAATGGGTCGGTCACGTCCTCGGGATCGGGCATCTGCCCCGCCGGTTGATTCGGCGGGTTTGGATTGACGGCCGGGGCCACTGTCACCGATTGCGCCGGCGCCAGCACGGCCGGCTGGGGAAGCCCGGTCAGTGCGAATTGCCAGGGCGACTGGCCATGATCCCAGCGCGCCGAGGCGACTTCGCTGTCGCTCCAGGCGCACAGCCGCTCGCCCATGTACGCCAGATTGTGCGGGGTCTGGTTCAGCGGCAATGTCAATGCCGGCACGGTGGCGCCGACGGCAAACACCCGCATTTTCGATTCCGCGCTCCAGACGGCGATGCGATCATTTCGGCCGAAGCTGGCCAGCGGCTGCACCAGCGCCATCACATCGTCGATGGCGGCGGCGGGATCTGGGGGAAGAAACGGGGCAATCGCCTTGTTGGCGGCGCGGAGTTTGGCGACTTCCTGGGCGCTGGGGATATTCATGTCGGGCAGCGATGCCTGGCTGAGTTCGCCGCTGTATTTCTGGGCGGCGTCGTAGGCCTGCTTAAACGTGACATCGCTCAGCACCGCCCCGCTGGGCAGTTTGATGGGCTTGGTGATCTTGGCGCCGCCGAAACTGCTGGCGGCGAGATTGAGCCTCGCCACTCCGATATCAATGCGGTTGGGAACGGCAAAGGCGTCGCGGGCCATCGATTCCAGCAAACGCGGCTGCATCGAATCGGGATGGGGCGTGGTCTCGATTCGCCGCAAGATGCGCCCGGCCTGCACGGGATCGCCGGCGGCTTCAAATTGATCGGCCGCCGCGAACATCGCGCTCAGCGCGACCTTGGAATTGGGATACACCTGGGCGACGGCCAGCAGCGCGGCCGGATCGTTGCCCGCCTGGTCCATCCGCTGTTGCGCGGCGGTCTCGAAGCGCGCGTAGGCATCCGACGCCCTGGAACCGCCCTTGGCGAGAATATCCTTGATCCCGGCGCCGGCGACCGTCGATGCCGCCTGGTTGACGACCGAACCGCTGCCGTCCCGATCCTGCGGCGTGACGACGGTGACGGCGCCCAGGGCCGGATCGGCCAGAATATCCTGATACAGGGAAATGGCGCCGGCGTAATTACCGGTGCTGCTTTCCCAATCGGCGCGTTGCAGGCGATAGCGGACCATTTGCGCCGGCGATGCCGCGGCCTGACCGGCTCGATCGTAGTAAGCGATAATCAACTCGGTAAGACTGTTGCCGCTGGTGGAATCCTTCGATTTCTCGATGCTGCGCTGGGCAAAGATCATGGCGTCGTTGAACAGCCGCTCGCGCGATGGTCCGCTGCGAAGCCCCACTGTGCCCCCCATCAGCCCGATCGCCTCGTCCAGTTTTTGCGTGGCCTGATCGGTATGTCCGGCCGCAAAAAGAGTCTCGGCGTATTGCAGTCGCGGCTCGGGGTCGGCCGGCGCCGCCGCCAGCGATTGATTCAGCGTCCGCTCGACCGCTTCCAGATCGGTGTAGACATCCACGGAGGTCTCGCTGGCGATGACGACGTGATTGCCGCTGACCAGCACGTTTCCCGGCCCGCGCGTGGCCGTCCACGAGCCGTCCTGCGGATACTGCGGCATCATGTACCCGTTGCGCACCTTGTACGAGCCAAGGAACGTCGGCTGTGGAACATACATGAACGAATCTGTGACCATTGGCCGGCCGTGTAATCCGCCGTTGACGCTTTCCGCCCATGTCAGCCAATCGCCCTTTTTCTTCCCCGCCTGCAGCAGCCGCCAATCAACCGCGGCCACAATGCCGTTGAAGCCCAGGTACAGCGTGTCGCCGCTTACGCCGATCAGCACGGCCGGATCGACGGCCAGTTCCACCGAGTTCCCCCCGACGCTATAACTGCCAGCCCCCGGGCTGCCCCCGACGGCGGCGGTGCCCCCGATGGCGCTGTGCAGTGTCTTGCGGTCGATGCGGGCGAGTTCGCGCCCGTCGTCCACGCTGTAGACAAAGATGCAACGGCTGTCCATCGGACAGATAAACAGGCAACCGTCGCGCACGACGGCGGGGTTGGTGTAGAACGGCTTGGGCAAATCGCCCGTCTGCACCACCATGCCGTTCATAATCACGCCGCCTCGAATCATGATCCCGCCGCCCATGATGACCATCGGGTTGTTGCTCATCGCCGGCGTGTCCATCGCGTCGCGGTAGATGCGCAGCCAGGCGATCGAGCCGTCGAAGGCATCAACGGCCGCGGCGGCGCCGGCGTTGGTGGAGACGAAGATGCGGCCGTCGCTGTAGGCCAGGCTGGCCATGTTGGTGGATTGCGGCATCGCGCCGTAGGCGCTGGTGACCGCGTCGGAACTGGCGATGTACGTGGCCCATTTGAATGCGCCGCTGGACAGGTCAAAGCACAGCACGTAGCAGTCCTTGAACTGCGCGCCCTTCCCGCCCCCGCCGACGATATACACGTTGTCCGACACCACCAGCGGCGCGCCCCCGAACTGGAGCGATTGCAGCGGCTGGCTCGTGTTTCCCGGCAGGCCGGCCGGCGCTATCGCCCACCGCAACTTGCCGGTGCGGCGATCCAGACAAACCAGGCGGCTGCCCGGCTGGGCCTGCCCGAGGGCCGCGGCGTTGGAATCCGGCTCGCCCATGACCGCCAACACGCTGGCATCGGTCACCGTCACCGTCATCTGCTGGTTGGGGGGCATGGAACTGCCGTTGCCGCCGATCGAATACGTGCCGGCGAATTTGTCGCTGCCGGGATATGTCGAGGCCCAACCCGGCAGCGGATATCCGCTGTCCAGATCGACCGCATACAGCCGCACATTGTCCTGGAAGAAAAGCTGACCCTGATCGATCGCCGGTATGACGCCCAGCATCGAACCCTGCTCCAATTGGCGCTGACGCATCTGCTGCACCTGGTTGAGCATCTGCGGATTGACGCCCGCGGCAACGCTGGTGGCCGCATAACTGATGCTGTACAGCTTTGCCCCCGGCTGGGCGGCGCCGGTGGGGATCAGGCTCCGTGACTCGTCTCCGCCCAGCGTTCGATACGAATCCCCCGACGCCATCGCCCGCGCCGGCGCGGCAACCGCCAGCACCTGCGCCAGCGAATCGGCCAGCACCGTGTCCGTGCCCCGCACACGCGCCGTGATCGTCGCAAATTTCCCCTGCAACTCCGCCACATATTTCTTACCGTCGGCGTCGGAGTCGTTGCCCGCCAGATGCAGCGCCTGCACCGTGCGGTACAAAACCGCCGCCCGATCCACCGCCATGTTCGGGTGATGCTCCAGCAGTTGTTTCCCAACCACCGCCGCCGCCGCAAACTCGCCACGCTCTATGTACGTGTTCTGAAGCAATATCCCCGCCTTGCGACCGGCCTCGGTGATGAAATACCGGCCGTAAACAAGGTTCAAACTGGCCAGATCGTTTCGTCCGGCCTGATCCAGAATGCCCTGCGCCTTGGCCCCGAACCTGGCGCGATAAACATCCTGGCCGGCCTTGGGCCAACTGCACAAATCCTGTTGCACCACTGCCTGAACGCTGGTGTAAAGGCGGATGACGTTGTCCTTTTCCGCCTCGCAGGCGATCACCCGATCGGGATATTTCTCCTGAATCTCCTGAAAAATGTCCGCCGCCTTCGCCCATTCACCCAGCCGTTCCATCTTCTGGCCCAGCGTCAGTTCGTCCCGGGCAGCGCCGGAATCCCGCACATACACCCCGGCCGCTTCCTTCTCATCGGTCGCGGGATCGACCGCCTGCGCCATGAGCGGTATCGCGGCGCCGGCCGGCGCCGCCAGCGACAAAATCGCCATACCCAGCGGCAACCACGACCGAAGGAACTTTCCTTGTGGCATAGTGCAACTCCCCGTGATCAAGCCTGCGAGCCTTCAAAATAGCGGCCCCACAACGGCCCAAGTCGGCGGATTTCTTCCGGATCGACCCGGCTCTTATCCGACCAGATCGCCAGCCGCAGCGCCGTCCGCGCCGGGCACGTCTCCAATATCGACCCATCCGCCGCCAGCCGCCGCAGTGTCCGGCGGATCAGCCGCGTCGCATTCTCCGTCGCGGCGCGGACATTGGCCAGTATCTCCTGTAGCAACACGGCCGGATCGGCCCCAGGTTGCGGCGCGGCGGCGCTATTCCCTTCAGACGCCGAACCGGCCGGTTTGTTCCGCCAGCAGTCGTAATCGGTCACCAGTGACACCTGGGCATAGGGGATTTCGGCCTCGCGGGCCAGTTTCGCTTCCGGCATGGCCGTCATTCCGATCAAATCCCCGCCCCACAGCCGATGCATCAGGCTTTCCGCCCGGCTGGAAAACGCCGGGCCTTCCATGCACACGTAACACCCCCGCCCGTGAACCAAAGCTCCGCGGGCCGGCGCCTCTCCCGATCCCCCATGAACCGCCGCCGCCGCGGATGCCGAGTTTGCCCCCGCCACTCCCCCGGCCGGCGCCGCAAACTCGTGCGAGCCCTCCTCGATCAGCACCCGCCGCAATACCGGGCAGAACGGCTCGGCGAATTCCACATGCACGGCCGCTTTCTCATAAAACGTCCCGGCCCGCCGGAACGTCTTGTCGATCACCTGATCCGGCACAACCAGATCGCGCGGGGCGAATTCCTGCCGCAGACTGCCGACGGCCCCACTGGCGATGATATGCGTGCAGCCAAGCTGCTTGAGCGCAAAAATATTCGCCCGGAACGGCACCCCCGACGGCTGCAACAAATGCCCCGGCCCGTGCCGGTTCAATATCAGCACGTCGATCCCATCCCATTGCGTTTCCACAATAGAATCCGACGCCCGCCCAAACGGCGTTTCCACATCGTGGCGAACGCCCCCCGCCCCGTCCAACAGCGCCTCACCCAACCCCGTACCGCCGATCAATCCGATTTTCCATTGGCTCATACAATAAGAGGATAAGACACCCGGCCGGAAAGGCCAAGGGGAAATAGGGGTTTCGGCCGCTGCACGAATTGCGACGCCCCGACGACGCCCACTCGCCAATCGGCCAGCCGCCGCCTCCCGCGCGCTTGCCGCTCAAGGCGGCTGAGTGCTCGGGGCTGTTACGCTCGTCGTCGGCGGGGCAACGTAGGAGTGGATGTGGATCGCGATGTCGTCGCCCGCGCCCTGTTGGTCGATGCCGTCTGGCCCGCAGCTATAGATAACCGCGCTCCGTCCATCTTGCGACAGATGGTGAACAAGTGGCCTCTGCCATGCGTCAAGGCCGACGTCTTCAGGCCATACCCCCTCGTCAGGAAAGCCGCCACGATCATGAAGGTCTTTCAAGACGTCGCCGATTGCTGGGCCGGGCAAACTGTAACCTCGCAGGGCGTACGTATCCAACTCCCCGGCAATAAACTCTAGCCCCTTGCACGTATCAAAAACTCGCCTGTAGTTCGCATTCCGCTCTGATTGCCCCCACATTGCTAGGGTCAAGCCCGCCCCTATGACGGCGCAAAGGCCCAGAATAGCGAAAAGTCGCTTCTTCATGCGGCGCCCCCTCCCGCGCGGACTGCGGTAATAGTAGTCGAAAACGCGGATCATTGGAAACACGCTACCAGCCGCAGGCGACCTATGATATCGCCCGGATCAACCTTGATGCCGTTCGCCTTCAGGTACGCCTGCCACAACGGCAGGAGGGCTCTGTACGATATCTTAAGGCCGCCGAGCCTGTCCGCGATTCCACGACGTCGAGGCTATCCACCGTCTCAGTTACGTTGACCTCGCCTAGCGGGCCCCAATCGTTGTAGTGTTACGCCAAGTGTTCGACATATATTTTCCCGTTGAAATACATAACAAAGTGCAGCACGTTAGCCTCATCAAACACGTAAGGGCAGGGACCAGCGAAGAAATTACTGATCGTCGGGGCACCGCGCTTCTCGCCCGGGCGTGGCACGGTGTGCCAATCGCCCGCCAAAGTGCGATCGCCCGTCGGAATGAGCAGGTCGGGGCTGACATCAACGCCGTTCAACACCATGTGCCAGTTTCCGCCGACAAGCATGGCCGCCGCAACACGACTGCTGTTGGGGCTGAACACCGGCGGTCCATAGGCCACGGCGTCAGCCCAATGATGGCCATCGAATGACAGCGTGCGCGGCGAATCGGCTCGCCACTCGCCCGGGCGCTCAATCGCCGCAGTGTGCTGGCCATCCGGACTAATCCTGAATCAAGCGTGATTTTCGCATAATTCAGTTGAATCGGCGCAGAAAAAACTCG
>Ga0181517_10002464_pt1 | contig 18858 bp, 18 predicted proteins | sample PEATcosm2014_Bin_31_FD_119748 | JGI IMG/M metagenome (GOLD analysis project Ga0181517, IMG submission 119748) | Peatland microbial communities from MTU Mesocosm Facility, Houghton, MI, USA - PEATcosm2014_Bin01_30_metaG | ecosystem: Environmental > Terrestrial > Soil > Wetlands > Peat | place... | reverse complement strand
TACATTCACGCCGAGGGCTATCCGGCCGGGGAGATGAAGCACGGGCCGAACGCTTTGATTGATGAGAAGCTGCCCGTGGTGGTGCTGGCCACGCGCGACCCATCCGACCCCGCCTCAAAGCTGCGCTACGAGAAGACGCTATCGAATATTCAGGAGGTGACCGCGCGCTCGGGCCGCGTGATCGCCGTTGCCACTGAGGGCGATTCGACCATTGGCACGCTGGTGGAGCACGTCATTCACATGCCGCCGGCCATTGAGCTGCTTTCGCCGCTGATTGAAATTGTGCCGCTGCAACTGCTGGCCTACTATGTTGCGGTCCACCGCGGCTGCGATGTGGATCAGCCGAGGAATCTGGCCAAGTCAGTGACGGTGGAGTAGAGCTGTTGCATGATGTGGGTTTTGAAAGTGCTCGACTTCAACCGCCATTGAAAACGCATAAGTTATTGACGCTTAAATGAGCAAGATAGGCTGGAAATGCGCGCCCATAGCACAAATTAGTGCAAAATCTGGCGCAGGACGGCTGCATGCACGGGCCGAAGCTTCCCGATTGCCGACAATCCAGGCTCTACTTCGGAACTGTCGAATTATAATGATCAGCAAATCACGAGGAAGCTATGTCACGATGGATGAACCCCGGACTCGCACTGCTGCTAGGCTGCTTCGTAGTCGCTCCGTGCGTCGCACAATGCGGCTTCGCCATCGTGCCAGCGGTAGACAAGAAATGGTACCGCAACGAGGGTTGGCCAATCCCTGGCTTGAGCGACGCCAAAGGGTTCGCCAAGATACGCAGGACCGTCGATGGCAAGCCCAAAGATTGGGTCTGGCCGGAGGGAATTTCTGTCACGTGGGTTGTGCATGACAAAGACTACGACGTTCACTTTCCCGATGCGATCTTCGACGAAAATGGCGCGCGGAGGAGGATGCTTCCACGACGCTTCAAACTCTATTCAATGTTGCGCTGGGAAGTGAACGGCACGCCTTATGCCTACTCGTACGAACTTGGCCCATACGATGTCGCCTGTCTTTCATCGGTCGACATTATCGACGACCGCGGTGACGGCAAGTTCAGATTAATGACTTCACCGGGGCACATGCTCATGGTCGCCCCGGACCGCACTCCCGAGCCACCACCGATTCCGGAGGAGCTGCAAAAACCAAAATCCTAATACAGTTGTCGGTTCCTCAATTGCGTCGCTTGGGGCGGATATTCCGATTGCGATCGAATCACCGCCTATTCGGAAGTTTCGATTACAGGCAACCCGTACTCACTATCGTGCTGGTCAGGCGAGCACAAAATTAGCGCAGAAATTTTTGAAGCACTCGTTTCCCGCGTTGATTTGCGGCAGTTACGGACCGGCGTTTTTGAAAGGTCACGCCTTTTTCCGTAGGCTGTCTAGGCGCGTCCCGCAAACTCGCCGGTTTCGGTATATACCTTCACCTTTTCGCCCTCTTCCACGTAAAGCGGAGCCTTGATCTCCAGGCCGGTTTCAAGGCGGGCCAGCTTGGTTACATTGCCGCTGGTGTCGCCGCGCGCTCCGGGCTCGGTGTAAGTCACCGTGAGCTCAACCTTCTCAGGCAATTGCAGTCCAATAGGGTTCCCGTTGAACTTGTGCAGCTGGATAATGGCGCCCTCGACCAGGTATTCCAAGGCGTTGCCGATCTTGTCGCTGGAGAGGCTGTGGGTGTCGAAAGTCTCCTGATCGAGAAAGTGCGAGCCGTCGCCGTCGCTGTAGAGATAGGATGCCTCGACCGTCTCCAGATCCGGCTCTTTGAACTTGTCGCTGGCCTTGAAGGTCTTGTCGAAGACGGCGCGGGTGAGCAGGTTGCGCATCTTCAGCCGGACCAGGGTCTGGCCGCCGCGAGCGGTGGGGGTTGAAACCTCCACATCCAGGCAGTAGTAGGGGGTGTTTTCAAACTCGAAGTACATTTTGCGTTTGACGCTGATGGCATCAAGTAATGCGGCCATGGATTCCTCAAAAAAACGTAGTAGGAAAGGGAGAAAATCCCAAGCGGGATCGCATCCAGCTCCCCATCAATTATAGGGGGAGCGCACACACTGGCTTCGATTGCACGGCAAAAACGAACACAATCGCCGATTCCGCACTTGCCAGTTCGACCCTCCACTGGCGATACTCCCTATAGTCCGTTTTTAGGGCCCCCATCTCTTCCCCAGCGAGAAAAGCCTTGGCACGTGAACTGTATACCGCCCGTCTCGAAAGCAAAGTCTGCATCTCTGAAGTCGCACAGTGCTACCACTTCGTCTTTGTGATTGACGAGTTGGAGAGCTTTCCCTATGCTCCCGGCCAGTTTGTCTCCGCCGTGGCTGAGGACGCGAAAGGCAAGATGCAGACCCGCGCTTATTCCATCGCCTCGGCGCCTAACAGGAATGCATTTGACCTGTGCGTGAACCGGGTCGAGGAAGGCTTCTTCTCCAATCACCTGGCCGATCTTCCCGATCTGCCCGTCGGCTCCAAGATCCAGATTCACGGTCCGCACGGGCACTTTGTGCTTCACGAGCCGATTACCGACTCGATCCTGGTATGCACCGGTACCGGCGTCGCCCCCATGCGCGCCTATGCGCAGTGGCTCTTTCCAGAAGATGGTCCCGACCGCAGCGAAGGCAAGGAGATTTGGCTGGTCTACGGCACCCGCTACGAGACGGACATCTATTACAAGGACTACTTCGAGGCGCTCGCAGCGCGCAAGCCGAACTTCCACTATCTGCCCACGCTGAGCCGTGCGGCCGATAGCTGGGGCGGCCTGCGAGGCCACGTGCAGGTTCACGTAACCCGGATCGTGGAGGAGCGGGCCAGGCGGCTGGGCCTGCCGATTCCGCAGCCCGCGGTCGACCCTGCAACTCCGGCGACCGATTTGAACCTCGACATTTATACCTACATCTGCGGCCTGAATTTCATGGTCTCCGGCGTTCGCGAGCTACTGGCCGGTTTTGGATGGCACAAGAAGCAGATTGTGTTCGAGCGCTACGACTAGCACCCTTCAATGAACTCACGACCGGGAAACATCCTCGTCAAGATTGCGGCGGCTGTGGCTGCAGGCGTGTTGCTGCGATTTGCCGTCGGGCTGCAACCCGTCTGGTGGTTGGTTTGGCTCGCTCCTGTTCCGCTGCTTCTGATTGCGATTCGATTCCGCCCCCGCGATGCACGATGGATGGTCTATCTTGCAGCGGTCATCGGAACGAGTTGCAACTTCCACTATTTCCGACTGGTGATGCCTCTGCCCACTGTCATCACAGTGATCGCCGCGCAATCCCTGCTTTGGGGATTCCTGATCTTCGCCACACGCCGCGTAGTGGTGCGCTACCAGGCGTGGTGGACTGTGTTTGTTTATCCCGTTCTGTGCGTGGCCGTCGATACGTTGATGGCCGCGCTGCTGCCTGACGGCAACTGGGGTAGCTTAGCCTATTCGCAAGCCGATCAATTGCCCATCCTGCAAATCGCCTCTCTATTTGGCACCGCTGGATTGCTCTTTCTCATCTCCCTGGTTCCCTCCACTCTGGCCCTGGTGATCGCCTACGGGCGCTCTCTTCGTCGTGGCTTTGTCGCCTATGCAATCACGGCGCTTCTGCTCGCCTCGTCGCTCATCTTTGGTTATCACCGGCTGCAAGAGCCCTTGGGTGGGGCCGAGACCAAATTCGGGCTTGTCTCCATCGATGACCCGATCGGAGTGGGGGCCTCGGCGGCCTACACTTCCAAAATTTTCAGCGAATATGACCAGCGAGTCGCGGAGCTTGCAGCCCAGGGCGCGCAAGTGGTGGTTTTGCCCGAGAAAATCGCCATGCTCACTCCGGCGATGGTGACGGAACGGCAACAGCACTTCAGTGCACTGGCCCGGGAAAATCGTGTCTGGCTCGAAGTTGGCTTGGGGATCGACGACGGAAAAAACCCAGCCAATTGGGCGTGGCTCTTCGCGCCCGACGGCTCGCTCGCCGCCAGCTACGAAAAGCATCACATGGCTCCGCCGGAGCGGCGCGAGCACTATGCTACCGGCACGGACTACTCCCTCGAAACCATCGACGGACAAAGCTACGGCCTGGCCATCTGCAAAGATATGCACTTCGCCGCGTTCGGCCGTGCCTACGGCCAGCGCCATGCTGCCGTCGTGCTGGTGCCCGCATGGGACTTCGATTATCTCGACGGCTGGATTGAGGCCCGCACAACCCTGTTCCGCGGTATTGAGAACGGCTATGCAGTCATTCGCGCATCGCGGGAAGGCCTGCTGACTGCCAGCGACGCCTATGGCCGCATTCTTGCGGAAGTTCCCAGCAGCGCCATGCCCGGCCGTTCTCTGCTCCTGAAGGTCGTCATAGCCGCCCCGGTGCAGACTCTCTACACGCGCATTGGCAACATACCCGGCTGGCTCTGCGTGGCTGCGGCCGCGGTATCTCTCTCCCTCGGCCGGACGCTGTTTTCCAAAAAGGGGAAATAGCTGGCGGGATTCCGATAAAGCCGAACGTGCCTACAGATTGAACAGTTCGCGCAGCCGCTTGGTTTGTGCGCGGCTTACCGGGATCTCAGTCTGGCGCTTATCGTTCATCCGCAACTGATAGCTTGACTTGAACCACGGCATTACCTCGCGGATGTGATTGATGTTGACCACAAAGCCGCGATGGGCGCGCCAGAAAAGCGCGGGGTCAAGCAACTCCAGCAGCTCTTCGAGCGTACGGCACTTTGAGCTGCCCTCAAAAGTCTGCGTGGCCACGCGAATCACGCCTTCATCGATCGCCGCATAGCAAATATCGGCCTGGTCCACCAGCAGCAAGCGGCTCTGTGCCTGCACAATGATCCGGGTCGGCTGGGGGCTGCGGGAGGCGCCCTGCGGACGATTGAGCAGGCGCAAAAGTTCGTCGAGCTGCGATTCGATGGGAGATTCAGGCAGCGGATCAGTGCCGGCGGCTATCGCAGCGCGTCCCGCAATGCGTCCTCGCGCCCGCTCAACCGCCTGCTGGACTCGAGAGCGGTCAAAGGGCTTCAGCAGGTAATCGACGGCGTTCACTTCAAACGCGTGCACGGCGTACTGGTCATAGGCAGTGGCAAAGACGATCTGGGGCAGCGTAACTTGCGGTGGGGCCAACTGCGCCTGCGGCGCGTCCTTACGCTTCGCCAATGGGCCTCGCGCCAACAGCCGCTCGATCACGCCAAAACCGTCCATGCCCGGCATCTGCACGTCAAGAAAAACCAGGTCGGGATGGTGCTCCTCGATCAGGTCAACGGCCTCAATGCCGTTCGTTCCCTGCGCCACCACATCCACCCCGCCCATCTCGGCCAGAAGATAGCTAAGCTCGTCGCGGGCCAGTTGTTCGTCGTCGATGATGAGCGCGGAGATGTTCATGCCAATCGAACTTCGATTGTAGGAAGTGAACCCGCCTCGGTCAATTGCGAGGTGGGCCGGATCGGTGTCTTTACAGGTTGCGTAAATGCTCATTGTGGGTGCCAAGAAGTGTCAGGTCACGACTTCAGTCGTGACGCAGAAAGGAAAAAAGACTCCGGCTTTAGCCGCTGGGGAATCCATAGCGCTGAAACAATGCACCCTCAGGGGCTGAAGCCCAACTTCTAAATTGAGCGACGATCGGCACGACTAAAGTCATGCCCTGACACTTATGGCGCAATTTCGCACCCATTAAAGCCGTGTCTTTTCTATAACATGCCCGGCTTCAATCTCTCAATGCGCGCAACCGCGCCGGCATTCGATCCCGGGCCAGCTCATGGCCACACTGGGTGCAGTACTGATCGGTGGCGCGCACGGTGCGGAAACAAGTGCCGCAACTGGCCGCCAGACGGTAGTTGCACTGGGGGCAGAAGTGAAAGTTGCTCTGCACATGCGAAGTGCATGCGGGGCAGCGGGAAACCTCAGGCTGGCGCAGCAGGAAATAAAGCACCGCGCCGATGCCGCCCGGCATTACGAAGCAGATCACCATCCAGAAGCGCGAACTCATTGCGCGCCGCGGAGCGTCCTTGCTGACAAAACCGACCATCAGGAAGTAAATCGCAGCCAGCAGACCCCAGGAGAGGTTCAGATAAACGCGCAGGCCGATGGGCGTCAAATGATGCTGCTGCGTGGGCAGAATGATCCAGAAGTAATACTCCACCACCAAAAATGCAACGGTGGCAGCTACGATGGACCAGATTGGAATCAGGCGCGCGTCTTCGTTGGCGGTGATGGTTTGCGGGTCGTGCATCAATCAATCCCTCCCAGAGGGGACCTAACAGAGGTCTCACACAGCTTAACCTGTATTTAGATCGACGGGAAGCAGCACCGGGAAGTTGCATGCATTTAGTGCGGGAGTAAAGCTTTACAAGAGTTGGGCGTCAGGGTTTACGCCGCAGCCAGCCGGCCAGCAGTGCCGAGGCCAGCAAAGCTGTACTGAGGAAGATAATCCACACACTCAGTTCGCTCATGGGACTGGTCATATGCTCCTCCTCGATCAAGGTGTCTGCATTCCACCAGACCAGGGGACCGAGAAGAAGAAAGATCACCAACGTGGCTGCCAGGGCCAGGGACCGAACTCGCTTGCGGCCGGCTTTTTGCTCCTGCATCACACCCTGTGAAGCGTTGACCACGCGGCAGGTGCGGTGGGCCACGTCACATTCCCGGTCAGCCTCTTTCCCGGCACAAGCTGAGATCAGATCGCGGTCAACGCTGGTACTCGAAGCCGCCCCAGCTTTGCCGTAGGTGCCAATTGTCTCGCTGCGGTCGCCATCGCCAGCCCCACCGCAGGTGGTCACACTGCCCCCTGCAAGCGCGGAATAGCGTTTTCCAGCTTGGGCTTGATGGCTGCAATGCCTCTGTAAAGTCTTGATTTAACTGTAGAAAGAGGAGTGCGCGTGACCTTGGCAATCTCATCGAGCGACAACTCTTCGTGGAAACGAAGCACCAGCACCTCGCGATGAATCGTATCCAATTGCAACAGCGCCGTCGCAATCTGTTCCCGATCCTCAAGGCTCGCTAAGTGGTCGAAAGGAGTCGGTTCGTCGTCGGCGACCTCAAAACTCATCGGCCGATCGTCGTCGCGCGAACCCTCGAAGAGCTCGTCCAGGCTTGCCATGGTCCGCTTGCGGCGTAGATCGATCACCAGATTGCGAGCAATGGTAAAGAGCCAGGTATCAAACCGCGCCTGCCCGTTAAACTGAGACCCGCGCACCAGCACCCTCATCCAGACCTCCTGAAAGAGGTCTTCGGCCATTTCGCGATTGCTGGTCAAATAGAGCAGGTAACGAAGCAGCCGGTGCTGATAGCGGACAATCAGCTCGTCCAGCAGTCCCACATCCTGACGCTTGAGACCCGCGGAGATAGCCAGGCTCTCTTGCCGGACCTCGTCCTGAGCTGCAGTGGCGGTCAATTGAGCGAAATTATGGCGAATGAACTGGTCGTCGGTACTCATCTTATTCAATTAGACCCTAAAAGTGCCGCAAAAGTCTCGGTCGTGGAGAAGTCTCTTCAGTTACCTGGCGGCGGAAGCGAGGTTTCGCGCCCTCCGCAAGGCTTCTTCCACGGTCTGTTCGGCGCGGCGCTCCCGCGATTCCACGCTTTGGTAGTAGTAAATCGCCATGAGATGTCTCCGCCGCTGAATGGGCGTCATGGCCTCCCAGCCCTTGCGTGCCAGTGGTTGGTGTTGAAAGGCAACATGCAGAATCGGCGGCAGTTCCGTCTCGCCCTCCAGCGTAAGCAGCAGCCGCTCGGCCATTCTTTCAGCGCGCAGTTGACGGCCTTCTGCACTTTTCGGCTCGGCGGCCCAGTCTCCGATCTCCTTGCGCCAGGAGTAGCTGAGCCCGTCAAACCATTTCCTCAGGCGCCGTTCGCCTTTAAGCGCGTTGGCCAGCTCCGGTGGGATGATTGCCGCGCGCTCCTCCAGATCCGGTTCGATGCGGATTTTTACCTTGGACCCGACCCCGGCCTTCGCGCCCTTCTGCATCTTCTTGTTCACCAGCAGAAAGTGTGCCCCGCCTCCCGCAGCGCCAAAGAGCGAAGTGCGAAAGGGAAATTCTTCAATCTCGCCCCGCACCCGCAACCCCCTCCGCATTGGCCATGCCTTGGCAACGTCGAAGGGTACGCGCGCAATCACCCACCCAAGCCCGTTCCGAAGCGGCTCGAGCACGGCGGTGAATGATTTTATGGTGGATGCGCTCATGGCTTCAGGCAAGTTCAGTATGCGGCCGGGCCTATTCTCCAACAAGAAGGAAAATCGATATGTGTTCAGCCTACGAATTTCCGGCCTTCCTCTCGGAATCCAAGAAGGCGGACTAGCGGATCGCCTCGTGGAACTTCACAATTAGGGCTTCTGGGGACCGAGGCAGTCGTCCGAGGCGACGATGTTGCCGAATTCAGGATGTTGGTTGAGGTACTGGAAGGCGCGGGGTGTGAGGTCGCAGAGGTGGCGACAGGGGACGACACCGGTGAGGCAGCGGGCATCGAAGCTGTGGGCGGCTAGCAATTGCTCGGCTGTGGCAGCGGGCGTCAGGTATTGCAAAATACCACCACCGCCGTTGCCCGGGAAGGTCAAAGCAGTCCCGATAATCTTGTAAGCTCTCGGTCCGATCTCCTGGTCGTGCGTGTCCGCGGAAAGCACCCAGGTATTGCCGAGCCAGCGAGTGCGGCCCTCCACAAAGATCGAACCCAAGACTTTCTCGACGCGCCCGCTTCGGATGTAAATCTCTACCTCGATTTCCCAGTCGCGAAGAGAGAGTGGATCGCGCCATGAACTGGGAGTCTGAATCATCAAGGCGGCAATAGTGCGGCGGAGGTGTCCGGTTTGCGGATACGGCGCGGACATGACATTGAAGGGTGCGAGTGCGATTCCGTAGGCGTAGTCGGAGCGATGTGCGTTGTAATACTCGCACCGCGCTTTGTCAGGGCAACCATCGGTCGGAATGGGAGACTCAGGTTTCCACTTGAAGGCGCCGTAGCGTGCAACAAGGGGCAGGATAGAGTCCTCGGTGGCGCCCACTTGAATGCAATCTGCCTCAGCAAGCAGGGAGACGGCGCGATGGGCGAGGTAGCCAGCGTAGATGCGGAGACCGCAGTAAAGGAGGGCGATGAGCACGAGAGCAGCCATGGTGAGGCGGAGCGCGAGACGGAGCAGGCGATGACAGAGCGCCCCTGAGGGAGTAACTGATGGCATGGGAAACAGCTTAACGCTTGTGGGGCAGGCTGAGCAGTTTTAGTGCAATTGTTCTCACTCCGCTCGACTGCTCGTCCATCTTGGATGATCTTCTACACTATCTCTTATGGAAGTTTTGTACGGGCTGCATCCGGTGGAAGAGGCTCTCAAGGCCGGAAGGCGGCGCTTCGACCACGTATTGGTAGCCCGCGAGCGGCAGGACGATCGTCTTGAGCGCGTGGTGAATCTGTGCCGCCAGGCCGGCGTTCGGGTTCGCCAGGAGGCGCGCGAGCAGTTGACTGTGCTGGCCAAAACCGAGGCGCACCAGGGCGTGGTGGCCATGGTCCAACCGCAGGAGTTTCTTTCCATTGAAGACCTCTTCGAGCCGGCTGCGGATAGAGCCGGCGCGAGGCGGCTGGTGCTGGCTCTCGATGGCGTGGAAGACCCGCAAAACCTGGGCGCTCTGCTGCGCGTTGCCGATGGAGCCGGAGTGGACGGCGTGGTGCTGACCGAGCGGCGAGCTGCGCCTTTGAGTCCGGTGGCCGTCAAAGCAAGTGCTGGCGCAACCGAGCACCTGCGCATTGCACGCGTGGTGAACCTGGTGCGTTCGCTTGAAGAACTCAAGCGGCAGAATCTCTGGATCATCGGTCTCGACGAACGTGGCACAACGGACTATGACAAATTCGATATGACCGGAGACTGCGTGATCGTGCTTGGCCGCGAGGGTGCGGGGCTACATGAGTTGGTCCGGCGCACCTGCGACCATCTCTTGAGGATTCCCATGGCCGGAGGCGTCAGCTCGCTCAACGTGTCGACGGCCGGTGCGGTGGTGCTTTATGAGGCCTTCCGCCAGCGCCGAAATGCGGCACGACGCGCCGAAGGCGCAGTTAGCCCCACCGCAGGGGTCGCGCAAAAACCAAAGAAACAGAAAGGCCTGGGTTCATGAAGTTATCAATTGCCGGTCTTGTGGCTACAGCTGCCTTTGGCATGGCGGGTTTGTTCTCGACGGCACAGACCACCCCGTCCATGCCTCCGGCGCAGCAACCGGCAGCGACACAAAAGCAACCCGGTGGCCAGCTAATCTTTTCGCGTTCGACTGATGAAAAAGGCCAGACCACCACCGCAACCCCGGCCGCCGCCGCGCCGAAGGCGCAGTTAGCCCCACCGCAGGTGGCGCGGGTGGCTGAAGACACCGAGCGCGAGGCTCTTACCTTCACTGATTTTGATATGGACCTCCGTCTGCTTACCGCCGAGCAGCACATCGCCGTCCGCGCGCTGGTCACGGTGCGCAACGACGGCAAAACTCCGCTCGCCCGCGTTCCGTTGCAAATCTCCTCCTCGCTTAACTGGGAACGGATTCGCGTGAACGGCAAAGACGCGGCCATCACCGTAGCCACGCTGAACTCTGACGCGGACCATACGGGCCAGTTACATGAGGCGGACGTTCCGCTCGTCCAACCCCTAGCTCCGGGAGCCAGCCTCTCGCTCGAAGTCACTTATTCAGGCGTCATCGCGCCCAACGCCCAGCGCCTTCTAGCCATCGGAACCCCCGAGGAAGTTGCGCTGCACTCTGACTGGGACCAGATCGGAGTGCCCTTCACCGGTCTTCGCGGCTTTGGCAACGTGGGCTGGTATCCGGTTTCGAGCGTGCCCGTAATGCTGGGCGATGGAGCTCGGCTCTTTGACGAAATGGGCGAGCACAAGCTGCGCATGGCCGGCGCGCACTTCCGCCTGCGGCTTACGGTCGAGTTCCCCCACGGCTATGTGCCCACGGTAGCCCTCATCAACGGTCATCCGGCCCCGCTTAACGTTACCGATACCAGCAGCCTTGACCCGGAGGTGGACGGCGTAGCTACCGCCAGCTCTGACAGCGCAGCCCTCGGATTTGAGGCGCCCAGCCTGTTTGTAGCCATCCGCACGCCTCACTCGGCCACAAACACCACCATCTTTGCGCTCCCTGAAGACGAACCCTCCGTGCCAGCCTGGACCACCGCGGCCGCCACGGTCACGCCCTTTCTGCAAGGCTGGCTGGGCGTAAGTCCCCGCTCCCAGCTCACGATTCTTGACCTGCCCGACCCTCAAGACGCGCCTTTTGAGACCGGCGCGCTGTTGGCCACCAGCATCCGCCAATCTGAGCCGGATCAGCTTGAAAACATTCTGGCCCACGCGCTCACCCACGCATGGGTGCAATCTCCCCGCGCCTGGCTCAGCGAGGGAGTGGCCCACTTTATGGGCACCTTGTGGGTAGAAAGACAGCGTGGCCGCACCCAGGCTCTGCAAGCGCTTGAAGCCTCGCGCCCCGCGCTGGCCCTGGCCGAGCCGGAGAGCCCCGGCCAAAACCTGGGCCAACCGCTCGCCCTCGCCATTTCGCCCGTCTACTACCGCACCAAGGCGACCTATGTGCTTTGGATGCTGCGCGACGTAGCCGGCGACGCATCTCTCTCCGCCGCTCTCCGCGCCTACGATCCCGCCCAGGACTTCGGCAAAGACACCGGCCACAGCCAGTTTGAAAAGCTCCTCGAGCAGGCCGGCGCTCGCCGCGACCTCTCCTGGTTCTTCGCCGATTGGGTGGATGCGGACAAGGGCCTGCCCGACCTGAGCATCGGGAGCGTCTTCCCCAACGCTGTCCAAAACGGCAACTGGCTGGTAGCCGTCAACGTGGTCAACAACGGCTATGCAGCCGCCGAGGTTCCGGTTACCGTGCGCTCCGCCGATAACACAGCCACGCAGCGGGTTCTGGTTCCCGCCCACGGCCAAGCCGTCCAGCGCGTTCTCATCCAGGGCAAGCCGATCGAGGTGCAGGTGAACGACGGCACGGTACCCGAAACCCAGGCCAGCGTGCACATCACCAAGCTCGACCAGCCGGAGACGAACCTGCCTTCACCGGGCAAGTCCAGCCCGCCACAGCCGTAAACTTTCGGTTCATTCGTCACACGACCGCAATGCAAAATGTCGGCCATTGCCCACTGTTGTCCGGAAGGCCACCTGGCATTCAGTCGAATTCCACCTTGGCCTGTGATACGCTTTTTCCATCTGTGGCTAACTTCGAAAAAGCACCGGCAGATGTCCAGGAGCTCCTTTCCAAACCAATTCAGCAGCTCGGCTTAAAGCTGGAAGGCTCTCCGCTTGAACGCTTCGTCCTGCAGCTCAACAAAGAGCTGGATGCCAAAAAGCTCAACAGGTTCCGCCCCAAGTGTTATCTGACCGATGAGTGGGGCTGCCCGAATATGGAGCCCGTTATCGGAATCCCGTTCTATCTGGCCGATCCGAAACTGCAGCGTCTTGAGTCGGAGATGAACGACATCGAAGACGCGCGTCAGATCATGATGTATATGCGCCACGAAGCCGGCCACGCTTTCAATTACGCCTATGCGCTCTACAAAACTGAAGAATGGCGCAGCATCTTCGGATCGTTCCGGCGGCCTTACCGTGACAGCTACAAACCGGTTCCGTTTTCGCGCCAGTTCGTGCGTCACCTGGAGGGCTGGTATGCGCAAAAACATCCCGATGAAGATTTCGCTGAGACGTTCGCGGTATGGCTGACGCCTCGCTCCAACTGGCGGAAGCGTTACAAAGGCTGGGGTGCAATGAAGAAGCTGCTCTACATGGATCGAATCGGCCATAAGCTCGGCGGCACCGATCCATTATTCGTGCACGGTGACACTGATATTACCGTCGACGAAATGGCTGTGACGGTCGGCGAGTTTTATCAACATGCCCTCGATCAGCAGCTCACACCAGGCGAGCTGCCTCTCGACACCGATTTGAGCGACATCTTCAACGTTTCGAAGCGCCGCCGGATTAATGTGCGCCCCGCGGTCGATCTTCTTCGTGAAAACCGCAAAGTCCTCATCGATAAGGTGAACTATTGGACAGGGGTTCAGCGTCCGCTGGTAAAGAAGTTAGTGGAGGCAATTGAAGCAAAAGTAAACAACCTGGGCTTGCACGCCGACATAAAATGTGAGAGGGACTACTTGACTGAGGTCGCGGTATACGCGACCGCGCTGGCAATGAACTACATCACTCGAGGCAAATTCATTCTGCCCTGATGCGTGCTTTGCAGCAGATGTGGACAGACCGAAGAGCGTAGAGACAACATGGCGAATCTCAAAATAACGATCTTGCACGACATTTGGGAAGAAGGGCCGCCAGAGCCCGAGCCGGAGCCAGTGAAGGCGCCGCGCCGCAAGTTCGGCAAACGTCAGAAGAAGAAAAAAGATCCGCTTTACGACCGCGAAGAGATCTTCGAGGCGTTGACAAAGCTCGGGCACGAACCTTCCTATCATGTTCTCGACGGCAAGAATCAATCGCTGCTCGCGCTTGCAAAGTGCGGCGCCGATCTCGTCTTCAATCTCACGGAGTCTTACGCCGGCGACGACACGATGGACACGAACATCGCCGCCTACCTGGAACTGCTGCACATTCCGTATACCGGCAGTAGCCCGCAGGCACTCTATCTTGCCCAGGACAAGTCGATCGCCAAAAAGATTTTCGACTTTCACAAAATAAAGAACCCTGACTTCGCAACCTCGTATAAAGGCCGCACCGATCACTCGCACGATATCAAGTTTCCGCTGATCGTGAAGCCCGTCTCCGAAGATGGATCCATCGGTATCGACAACGGTTCTGTGGTCGATAGCGTGAAAGAACTGATGGAGCGCATCGACTACATCCAGGAGGAATTCGATAGCCCGGCTCTGGTTGAGGAGTATATTGAAGGCCGCGAAATCTACGCCGCCATTCTTGGCAACGATAACGCCGAGGTGCTGCCCCTTATTGAACTTGACCTTTCAAAGCTTCCCGAGGGCGCCCGGCGGATCGCCGGCCAGGATGTGAAGTTCGATTTCGAGACCGACGCCTACAAGGTCACAAAATCCGCGCCGGCTGAAGACCTCGACGAAGAGATTACGAAAAAACTTCAAGACACGGCACTGGCCGCCTATAGGGCGCTTAAGCTGCGCGACTATAGCCGCATTGATATGCGGTTGAACGAGGAAGGCGAGGTTTACGTGATCGAAGCCAACCCGAATCCGTGGCTGGCCAGCGCCGCCGAATTCACCATGGCAGCCAAGAAGGCAGGCTACTCGTACACTGCCATGATCGATAGGATCGTGGAATTGGCCCGTGCCCGCTCACAGTAGTTTCAAATCGACGGAAGTAATCTTCGGCTAGCACCAACGGCCAATTTCACTCATCGAGGAATTACCTTCACGTTGAAGTGAGGGTTAGTTGCTCATTGCCCGATTCTATCCGTCTTTCTTTGCCGCATTTCGCGCCCGCACCTTGAACCAGATCGGCGTGCCCTTGAATCCGAAGGCTTCGCGGATCTGGTTTTCAAGGAAGCGCTCGAAGGCGAAGTGCAGCTTGACGTCGCGATCGGTAAACAGAATAAAAGTAGGGGGAGCGACGGCGGCTTGGGTCATGTAGAAAATGCGCACCCGCTTTGACATCGGCACCGAAGCGCGCTGAAAGTCAATGCGCTCAAGGAAGCGGTTCATCTGCCCAGTGGTGACGCGTTTGCGGCGCTCGGCGGCGATCGCTTTCACTTCGTTGAGCACGCGCAGCATGGCTTTGGCGCCTTTGCCTTCAGGTGCCGTTCCTTCCAGTGCCGAGAGAAAGATCACCGGCGCATAGCTCAGATATTTGAGCACTCTACGCAACTGCGTTTCGAAAATCTCACGATCGGCTGCAGGCTTGCCGTCGGTGCGGCCAGTGGTCACCGCGTCCCATTTGTTAACGACGATGATGACGCTGCGGCCGCTCTCGTGCGCGTAGCCGCCAATCGTAGCGTCGGCGCCGGTCACTCCCTCTGTCGCATCGAGCACCAGCAAAGCCACATCGGCTGCTTCCAGGTGACGTCGCGCCATCACTACACTCATCTTTTCCGCCATCAGGTGCGTCTTGCTCTTGCGGCGAATGCCCGCCGTATCGACAAAGCGGAACTGGCTGCCCTCGAACTCCACCACCTCGTCCACGGCGTCGCGGGTGGTCCCGGCAACGGGCGAAACGATAGCCCGCGAGGTCCCGGTTAGAGCATTTAGCAGCGTGGATTTGCCCACATTCGGCCGGCCGATGATAGCCACAGAGGTCTCGAACTGCTCAAACTCGCCGTGAGTGCGATGGAGCTTCGCGCCTTGCGGGGCTTCTTCAGGATCCGGAGGAACAGGACCTCCCTCAAAGATTTCATCTTCTTCAGCTTCCTCGTCCTCAGCCTCTTGAGCAGCTGCCTTCTCTTCCTCCGTCATCGCTGCTTCTGCCGGCGCAGGAATCGCTTCAGAGATAGCGTCCAGCAAATCGCCAATCCCCAACCCATGCTCGGAGCTGATCGGAAATAAATTGCGGATGCCCAACTGGCGAAAGTTCTGCGCAGTCGAATCCAACGCATCGCCCTCCACCTTGTTGACCGCCAGAAAAACCGGCTTCCCGCCGCGGATCAGCAACTTCACCAGGTCGTAATCGGGACTGGCCAGCTCCGTACGCGCATCCACCACCAGCACCAGGGCGTCGGCATCCCGGAGCGCAACCTTGGCCTGGTTATAAATTTCCGTCGGAATCAGCTCCGGATCGTCAGGCACAATGCCGCCGGTATCGACCAGCCGAAACTGCCGTCCGGCCCACTCATATTCGCCGTAAATGCGGTCGCGGGTAATGCCGGGCTCATCGCCGACAATCGACCGGCGGCTGTGTGTAAGCCGATTAAAGAGCGTGGATTTGCCCACGTTGGGCCGTCCCACAATAGCCACCAGCGGCAGCGCCGCGGCGCCGGGCTCGCGTGCCTCGACCGATCTGCGATACTTCGCCAAAATACTCTCCAGCCGCCAGCCCTAACGGCGCACGTCAATCCAGACTCACTGTCCTCATCATACGTTGTGGCTGGCGTGAGCTTCCTCTCATCTCCCCGGCAAAATCCCGGCATCGCAATTGCCCTCGCTCTGCATGAGGGGGGAACGATGCATATCCACGCCGCTCAAATGAATATGAACTCGGCCAGCCTCTACTCCGCCGCCGGAGCGGAGAAGGCAGCCGCAGCGCAGCGCGCCGCCGATGTCCGTAAAAAACTGATGAAGAGCGCCTCCGGCATTGAAGGCGCTTCGAGCCCCGAAGAAGCCTTCATGATCGGCCAATGGACAGACTCGCGGCACAGCCAGGTGGAGAGCGCCGACCAATACCACACCGCCGCCTCAGGCAGGGATTCCGACTTCGGATGAGGCGGTGGACTCGAGTGACTCGCTGAACCCCTGATCCGAGGCCACCATGGCATTGAAAACTCTAGTGCTGACTTTCATCGAACTTCATGTCGAAGCTCACGCTGTTGCCTTCGATGCTGATCGTGACATTACCCTTTTCGTCGCCGGTCACCTGGGGGCTCGAAAAGCTGTGGGCGCGTCCGTCCTCGGTTGAGTAGGAGACGGTGACCTTGCCGGGGCCGTCAAAGTGGCGATAGGTTCCGAGGATTGTCGAGTTATTGAGCGTCCCGATGTCGATCTTCGAGCCGATGAGCGGCCCAATCGTGATCTTCTCACCAGGGTAGGTGACTTTGACGTTGTGCAACGTCCCGCCCGAGTGATTCTCGACAGAGAAGAAGATATTGTCGGCCCTGCAGCCCATCAGAGCGGCGAACATCAGAAGCAATGCCGCCGCGGCGAAGGTACTCCTGGCTGGATTCCGGCTCATGGCCTTCGCTCCTAGGTCGAAATGGGCTGGATTCCGCTTGGCGCAGAGTTGCCCCCACACAAGATTCTCCGGGCATCTGAACGCGTAGCACCATAGCACCAACGGGTTATCAGCTGCCAAATTGCCGACAATGCCGATAAATGCAGGTTAGAATGACGCATCGGAGGTAACCGATGATCTCTGGCGCTCATGTGATTCTCTATAGCAAAGACGCGGAAGCCGATCGGCTGTTTTTCCGCGATACACTTCATTTCCCATCGGTTGATGCGGGCCACGGCTGGCTGATCTTTGCCCTGCCGCCATCAGAGGCCGCATTCCATCCCGGCGAACAGAATGGCCCTCACGAACTTTATCTGCTCTGCGACGACATAGAGGCCGAGATGCAAACGCTCGCGGAAAGAGGCGTCGTCTGCTCGCCGGTAAAGAAGGAGCGCTGGGGATCGATCACCAGGATCAAGCTGCCGGGCGGAGGCGAGGTAGGCCTGTACCAGCCTGCGCATCCCACTGCGTTATGCCTTCACTGACCCGAGCTGCTCTTTCTCACACTCCACTCGAATCTGCCTGCCAGCCCCGGCTCACTATGATGGAGTGAGCACCCGGTCCCGATGGCCACCACTGAAAACCCAACCCGAGCCCTGCCCACCCTGCATGAGTTCTTCTCGCCCGGCGGGATTCTGGCGCAATCCTCGCTCCCCTATGAGTACCGGCCCGGCCAACTCGAGATGGCCAAGGCCGTCGAACGGGCTCTCAACGAGCGCCGCCACCTGATCGTCGAGGCCGGAACCGGAACCGGCAAAACCCTGGCCTATCTGCTGCCGGCCCTGCGCACCGGCCAGCGCATCATCGTCTCCACCGGCACCAAGGCTCTCCAGGACCAGCTCTACTTTCGCGACGTTCCCTTCCTCGAATCGCTGCTTGGCGGCCTGCGCGTCTGCTACATGAAGGGCCGCGCCAACTACCTCTGCCGCCACAAGCTCGATGCCCTGCGCAACCAGCCGATCTTATCGGGCCTTGAAGAGATCGACCAGTACCGGCAGATTGCCGAGTGGAACCAGACCACCGAGACCGGTGACCGGGCGGAATTATCGGGAATGCCCGAATCGAGCGCATTGTGGCAAAAGCTGGACGCGCGCACTGAAGCCTGCCTTGGAACCACCTGCCCCGATTACCGCCGCTGCTTCATCACTGAGATGCGGCGCCGGGCGCTCGAGTCGGACATTATCATCGTCAATCACCACCTGTTCTTCGCCGATCTCTCCGTTAAACAGGAAGCCTCCGGGGCGCCCGACGCCGGCGTTCTGCCCGAGGCCGCCGCGGTAATCTTCGACGAGGCCCACGAGCTTGAAGAGGTTGCCTCAAGCTACTTCGGTCTTTCGGTCAGCAACATTCGCTTTGAAGAGCTGGCGCGCGATACCGACGTGCTGTTGCGCGGCAAGGAAGGCACTCAAAACATTCCGGCCGCCACGCAACAACTCCGCGACCGTGCCCGCATGTTCTTCGCCGCGCTCCCCTTTGCCGGCGACGGCCGGCAGCCTTTCGACGGCCGCGAAGAATTCCTTGAGACCTCCGGCGACCTTTATATGGCCGTGCGCACCACGCTTCGCCTGCTTGAAGCGGAGATGGATGGACTCGAAGGCGTCGACGAAGCTCCGGGCCTGAAGAAGCGCGTAGCACGCCTGCGCACGGAACTCGAATTTCTGCTCGAATCGAACTCCAGCAACATGGTGTATTGGATGGAGCGGCGCATCGCAGGCGGGTCTGCTGAGCGTTCGTCCTCCACGGGAAGGCCGAGCGGTTTCCGCGCGCAATCCCGTACAACTTTTCTTCAAGCCACGCCCATCGACGTCTCCGAGCTGCTCCATGAAATGGTTTTCGATCAGATTCCGACGGTTGTTCTCACCTCGGCCACGCTCACCGTGCAGGGCGGCTTTGAGCACATGCGCAGGCGGCTGGGTTTGAGCGAAGCGCGTGAGCTGGTTGTTCCCTCTCACTTCCGCTATGAAAAACAGGCGCTGCTTTATCTGCCACCTGAAATGCCCGACCCCCGCGATCCCGAGTTTGCTGAGGCT